>WNGI01008304.1_pt1 | contig 13056 bp, 13 predicted proteins | sample 5400621 | NCBI WGS metagenome assembly WNGI01 (sample SAMN13153374, study PRJNA577476) | soil metagenome | isolation source: 20 cm soil or saprolite under Garry oak tree replicate 1 | place: USA:California | collected 2016-06-15 | reverse complement strand
ATTCGGCCACATCGACATCTTGTTCGCCAATGCTGGCATCCAGAGCTTCCATCCGTTGCTCGAGATGGAGGATCCAGACTGGAAAATCACGATCGATGTCAACCTGACGGGCACAGCTAACGCCGTCCGGACCTTTGCGCCTTATATTGTGAAGCGCGGTGGCGGACGCATCATCTTGACCTCCTCGACCCAAGGGCAGCACGGAACGAAGTACGGAGCTTCCTACTCGGCATCGAAATGGGGAATTATCGGCTTGATGAAATCAGCGGCGTTGGAGCTCGGACCCTATAACATAACTGTAAATGCCGTCATTCCCGGTCTGATCGACACGCCACTGACCCGCCATAAGGAGCGTTACGCGCAAGTGCTCGAAGACGTCGGCAAATCATCGGCGGGATCGTCCAAAGACGAGGAAGAGGCCCGAAAGATTCTCACCGCTAAGACACCGCTTGGCGTGCCTTGGATCGAGCCCGGAGATGTCGCATCGGTGGTCGTCTTCCTTGCTTCTGATGCTGCGCGCATGGTTTCGGGTGCGACCTACGATGTTACCGGGGGCGACAGCGCTCATTACATGGCATGAACGAATTGCCAACAGAGTTTTCGAGTGACTGAAAGGCGGGCTATTAAATCATGACAAAGACCGAGATGCGGCCGGGCGACATCGGGGTTCGCGACCTGCTGCTTAACGGGTTGACATTTTCGTCGAGGGCGGTCGATGCGATCAGCTTTCTCACCCTGGGCAAAGTTTTCACAGCCTTCATGACCGGGAACATCGCTTTTTTGGGTTGCGGCTCGCAGGCGCCGGTGGACCCGGTTGGGTAGCTATCATGGTCGCCATGGCCGCATTCTCGGTGGGGGTCTATCTAGGGACGCGGATTGTTAAGCCGAGAGGTCGCGGCGGTTCGGGTGTGTGGCCCCGCCGAGTGACGGTTACCCTGGGTCTGTCGCTGCTGGGGCATGCAGGTTTCCTGATCCTCTGGCTCGCGGTTGGCGGGCAGCCGTCCACAGGCGTCGCGCACGTTCTCCTCGGTTTGTGGGGGGTCGCGATGGGGATGCAGAGCACTGCGGTCCGATCGCTCCATGTTGAGGGGGTGTACACGACCGCAGCGACTGCGACGTTCATATTCGTTATGGGCGACTTCGTTAATTGGTCCGAGTCGGCGGAAGAGAGATGGCGGCTTTGGCGCGTGCTCATCTCTTTGTCCCTCGGTGCACTCACGGGAGGCTTGCTCTTGGTCCACGCCCACATTTATGCCCCGGTCCTGCCCCTTGTCGCCACAGTCCTCGTGGTAGCAACCGCGACGCTCGCTTTTCGGGACCGCGACCGGCGGCCGATCCTCTGAGCTGGCCGGCGCGAATTGAGATTTGCATGACCGGTAAGGTCGACTGATCCAGAGAAATTCTAGTGGCAAAAAACTTCAAAGACCTGTCTGAACAGGAAATCCTGGCGCTGGCAATTTCGTCCGAGGAAACGGATGCGCGCATTTACGCAGACTTCGCTGCGGGATTAAAAGCCGATTACTCGGCAACCGCCCAAATCTTTAAGGAGATGGAGGCTGAAGAGGATGAGCATCGCCGCGCACTGATTGAGGAATACCGTCGCCGTTTTGGAGAGCACATCCCTTTGATCCGTCGAGAAGACGTGAAGGGATTCGTGCACCGCAAACCGGTGTGGATGATCCGGCCGCTCGGAATCAAAACAGTTCGCCGCCAGGCCGAGATAATGGAAACAGAAACCCGACGTTTCTACGAGCGCGCGGCTGGTAAAGTCAGCGACGCTTCAACGCGGAAACTACTCGGAGATTTAGCGGAGGCGGAGCGGAAGCATGTCATCTTGGCTGACAACCTCCAACAGAAACACCTGACTCCGTTAGTTGAGGCGAAAGAGGATAAGGCCCATCGCCGATTATTCGTTCTGCAAATTGTGCAGCCTGGGCTGATTGGACTAATGGACGGCTCGGTTTCAACCCTTGCGCCGGTTTTTGCGGCAGCCTTTGCAACCCAGAACAGTCATGCCGCCTTCCTGGTGGGCCTCGCCGCTAGCGTTGGAGCGGGAATTTCCATGGGATTCGCTGAGGGCGTTTCTGATGACGGCAGTCTGACCGGCCGTGGCAAACCTCTGCTTCGTGGGTTTGTCTGCGGGTTGATGACCACGGCAGGAGGAATCGGTCACACGTTGCCGTTTTTGATTCCGAATTTTCGGACCGCTACGTCCGTTGCTGTTGTGGTCGTGGCGATTGAACTCCTGCTCATCAGCTGGATTCGAAAGCGATATATGGACACGCCGTTTCTCCGTGCCGCTTTTCAAGTGATTGTCGGAGGAGTGTTGGTCTTTCTGGTCGGGATCTGGATTGGAAGTTCTTAATCGTCTGAATGCGGCCGTGTATTGCATCGGCGGTCTGCCTCCTTCGCGAAGGGTAGAGCGAGCCAACGGACACCGCCGTTCCTTGTTTTGTAGGGCGGTGATTCGGGCCGGATTCAAGTATCTTTCTAAAGAGAGAGTATTGGCTAGCTCCGATGTAGGAGGCAGAAATCTCACCAATGCGCGATGGCGGCAACGTCCCCCTGAGCTGTAGATTGGGTTATGGAAGAAAAGCTCTCTCTCAGTAGATCGACACTGTTTTGGTTCACCATGCTGAGTCCGCTAACTGTCTGGGTTTTCGGATTGCTGGGCTCGCTCTTTGTCAGCCAATAATTCGAACCTGAAACGAACAAGGCTGATGCAACAGGCAAGCAGATTTATTCTTCGAAGGCCTGCCTGAGCTGCCTGCCCAGAACGTCATGACCGTCCTCGCAAGCGCTGACTGACTTGCCTTGTCAGGAAGCTCTCACCCCATCGCGAGCGTACCCGACACTTGCTCCACGGTTCCTTTTTCTGAAGCTACTGCGGATCGATTTCTGCCAACTGAGTTCATAACAAAGGTGCCGCTTCCACGAGGGCGACATGTCCGGTCAGAAACAATGCCCGCCACCATCACGGTCTTGAGCAGGGCTCGTCGCATTAATCAGAAAAATGACTGCAACCGCGTACGCTGGAAACATTTCTCAAAGGCTCAGCGATGATGACTTGGAGCTGCGCACGATGATGCGACTATTTAGCCGCTACTTCTCGAGGCGATTCGATTGAAATGATGCGTCCCTGTAATCGCGAATAACTGGATTTTTCGTTTAATTCGCGACTCATTGGTCATTTTATGCGAATCGTCTCTCTACTGCCGGCGGCGACAGAGATAGTTGGCGCTCTCGGCTTGCTCGACCAACTGGTGGGTGTTTCGCATGAGTGCGATTATCCGCCCGAAGTGAGCCGGCGTCCGCGCGTGACACACTGCCCGATTCATGGCGCTAATCTCTCGAGTGCGGCAATTAACGAATGGGTGCGGGAAACGCTCCATGACAACCGTACACTCTATACCATTGATGAGCCGCTTCTGCGCCAACTGCGACCAGACGTGATCCTTACCCAAAAACTGTGCGATGTCTGCGCTGTCGGCTATGACACGGTCGCTGGGCTGGCTGCGACTTTGCCGGGGCCGCCACGGCTAGTGAATCTCGAGCCATCGAGTTTAGCCGGCATTTTCGATGACATCCAAGCCGTGGCCGACGCGTGCGGCATTTCTGACCGTGCAGAGGAATTACTGGTGCAATTGAGAACGCGAGTGGAAGCGGTTCGCTTCCGAGTGGAATCGACTAGACATCGTCCGAGCTGCTTTTTGATGGAGTGGGTCCATCCGCCGTTTTGTGCCGGGCATTGGGGGCCGGAACTGGTTGAGATTGCCGGAGGTCGCGATTTGCTAGGCCGCAAGCATCAGCCATCAATTCAGGTTACCTGGCAATCAGTGCTTGATGCGGCGCCGGAAATTATTGTCCTCGCGCTGTGTGGCTATGATGTGGCGCGAGCAGGGGAAGATTTGGATGTGCTTCGAAGCTTTCCTGAATTCGATTCTCTTCCGGCAGCGCGCAAAAATGGCGTTTATATCGTCGATGCCACTGCTTTCTTCGCCCGTCCCGGTCCACGGATTGTGGATAGTCTCGAGCTGCTCGCCGGGATTCTGCATCCGGAGGAGTTTCCAGAGTTTATATCGCGTGGCTTAAAGGATAACCACGTCGTACGGGCAAAGGTAACACTGGAACTCCGAAGATAAAATGCGAATCGGTGTGCGCATTTGCATCCAATTGCATTTCGTTACTTGATTCCGATAACCATCGAATCGGGGCCGACCAGGCGCTCGACACGCGTTTGCCGGAAACCAGCTTCAGTCATCCAGGCCTGGCAATCAGCGCCGGTGAAATCGAATCCGCCGGGAGTCTCGATCAACATATTTAAACTCATCAGGAGTCCCAACGCATTCTCGCGGCGGTCGTCGTCGATTAGCGCTTCGTAGACAATAAGGGCGCCATCGGCCGGCAGCGCTTCATAAGCTTTACCCAGCAGCATCTTTTTTTCTTCCAGATTCCAATCGTGCAAAATGTGACCCATCACGAGAACGTCGGCACGCGGTAGCGGATCGGTAAAAAAGCTTCCGCCACAAAACTTCAGCCTCGCAGCCAACCCGTGTTTGGCGACGTATTTTTCGAAAATGGGACGAACTGCTTCGAGGTCATACCCGGTGCCGGTAATGTGCGAATGGGCGAGAGCGACTTGGACCGACAATGCACCTTGCGCGCAGCCGATATCGCCGAACGAGTTGTAATCTTTCCATGGAAATTGCTCTGCGATCGCCATCGCCGCGCTGAGACTGATTCCGGTCATCGCACTGAGAAAACCCTCGAGCGTTTCTGAGTCCGCATAGATTTTCTCGAACGGATTCCCGCCGCTTTTGGCTTCATTTTGCGGCTTTCCTGTGCGCAAAGCTTCGGTTAAGTCGCCCCAAAATGGGTAGAGTCGCGCGTTCGCCATCTCGAGAATGCCGCCGGCATAAGTCGGTTTCGCGCGGTCGAGGAACAAGTCCGTCTCCAGCGTGTTCCAATATTTTTCATCCTCTCGCTCGATCATGTGCAACGCCACCAAAGCGTCGAGAAAATCACGGATGCTGCGCTGATGCAGCCCTAGGCGACAGGCGATTGTGTTTGCATCAAGTGGTCCCTTCGCCAGCTCAGTGAAAAGGTCGATCTCGATCGCGCTGAGCAAAGTTTTCGATCCCCAGAAGCCGAGACCGAGCTGTATGATCCCTTCGGGCGTAATTTCCTTCGTCATGGCATCACCCTTTATCACACGAAAGACCAATTGGGGCAGAAACTTTCGTGTTCAGTCGCATTGTCGTCGTTCTTATAGGGCGCGATTCAACCGCGCTGGTTAAACAACTTGTTTAGTTCGTCGGAACGAGCAGCATCGGCAAAAGCTTTGAAAGATCCGCTGGCGAGACTTCGAGCAGCGCGCATAAAGGCGCTCCATGCTACCAGGGTCAAGCCCGAGCCGACCGAAATACGTCGTACTCCCAAATCCGAAAGTTGCGACATGGATAGGTGGTGGTTGAAGCTCGACACCAGAACATTCACCGGTTTCGGAGCAACTGCTCGGACAATCTCCGCGATCTCTTCCGGTTCACTCACACCTGGCGCATAAAGGCAATCGGCACCCGCCGCTGCATAAGCGACGAGTCGCTCGATCGCGACATGAAACGGATCAGGTTCGCCAACGAGCCATGCTTCAGAGCGCCCCGTAAGCACCACTGGAATACCTGAGATATCAATCGCCTCTCTTGCCGCCCGAATACGCGCGACAGCCAAATCTGTTTCATAAAGTGGTACATCGGTGCGTCCGGTATTATCTTCAATCGACAAGCCGGCGACCCCGGTTGCAATGCATCGCTTCACATTTGTGACTATGCCTTCGGGCTGATCGGCATAACCTGACTGAAAATCCGCATTCACCGGCAGAGGCGTTGCTTCAACTATTTCACCGATATGTGCGAGCATCTCGTCGCGAGGAACAGCGCCGTCCTGCCTTCCCCGCGAAAAGGCGAAGCCAGCGGAAGTGGTGGCTAAGGCTTCAAATCCGAGATGGGCCAGATAGACCGCAGTTCCCACACTCCATGGATTCGGCAGAATGAAACAACCTGATCGGTGAAGCGCGTGAAATCTTTCGGCAACGGACCGTCGAGCAATTTGGTTCATGGTGCACCCTAAAGAGATGGTTCCAACTTGGCTAGAGTGCGTTAGATGCCACGCAAGCGAGAACGAGCAGCCGCTGACAGTTTCAATACTTGTGGAGATCTTTTAAGATAAGAGTTCAGTTCTCCGGCAAGATCCGCGCGTTGAGCAAATGCTGTTGCAAAGTCTTCATATTTGGCGCTGTTCGCGAAGGCCGAGAACCAGACGAAGACATGCTCGCCTTCACGCACCGGCAATGCAGGAAAAGTGTTTGCGCTGTTTTCAGTGACAAAATAGGCCAGGATTGGCGCACCGACTTCTGTCAGCGCGGGTTTCAACTCACGTTCGAAGAAGTCGACAAATGCCACGCCGACAGGCACATTCAAATAGTAGATAGTGGGTACGACAAAACCTTCGGATGAATTACTCATAGTCGGTGCAGGACGGAGCGTAGAGTCCAACTGGAAGGCGGAGTTCGCACGCGCGGGACGGAGCAATAGGACATTGTCCGTATCAATCATTGTGGCATTCGCCGCCTCGCGGTGCGCCTTCCATACCGGCCCGCTGTAGAATGCCTGCAGCGCCCGCGCCCGCCTCGCCATATCAGGGAAGCCCCTGAGCCAGATAAATCGATCGGGATTATCCAAGTCGCGGAATTGCCCGATGATACACATTCCCAACGCTTCCTGGGTTTCAACAAACTCTCGATCAAACAGTTCGATAAGAATATCCCGCATCCCTGGACGCAGGGTGTATTGCCGCAGCTCAACGATTGCACAGAAGTTCACGTCTAAAATGGTCGATTGCTCTAACATTTCTTGAATAGGACTTGTTAGTTGATGTCCGCCGGCAGATCCGCCACACGTTCAACATTTCCTGCCAGACTGAGTCGCTCGGCGTCAGCTTGCAGTGCGGCGATGACTCCGGCGAAGACATTGTCCAACGGCATTCCCAATTCGGCCGCGCCGCGCACAATGTCTTCACGGCCAACTGCGCGGGCGAATGCCTTGTCTTTCATCTTTTTCTTGACCGCCGCCACATCAACCTCGTGAATGCTTTTTGATGGGCGCACGCGCGCCACGGCCATAACGAACCCGCTCAATTCATCGACGGCGTAGAGCGTTCGCTCGAGGAGCGTCTCGCGACTTACGCCCGAGTAGTCGGCGTGGGAAAGAATTGCACGACAGATTTCCTCGTTCCAACCGTTCTCCCGCAGCCATGCCACTGCCGTGAACGGGTGGCCTTCGGTCGCGCTCTGCTCCTGGTTTGGATGGCGCTCGTAATCCATATCGTGCAGCAATCCCACTGCTTCCCATAGGTCAGCATCAGTGCCTTGGACTTGTGCGAAATGACGCATCGAATCAGCAACAGCGTAGCAATGGCGACGCAAACTTTCGGATTGAACCCATTCGTGCAAAATACCAAGAGCGCGATCCGTTAATGTAGTCACACTTCCTCCAGCTGTAATTCCGATAAATATGGCGAGATCGCCTGCGCGCGAAACGGTTTTTAACGACCAACCGATTGAATCCACCGCTACCTTCCCATTGCATGATACCGGTGCGATGTCACCTTGCGGGATGTTTACCTGGTCATGGATGATCGTTTCTGTCGCTCGTAGAGCATCGATTTGGCTTGCGATTGGTGCTGCGCTCACGATGGGCACAGCCGCCGCAGAAAAGAGAAACATTACGGAAAAGGATTTGTTCGATTTCGTCTGGATTGGTGACCCGCAGGTATCTCCAGACGGCAATCGGGTAGCTTTTGTTCGAGTGACGGTGAACGATAAGAAGGAGGGATACGATACTTCTATCTGGTCGATTGCAGTTGCCGGCGGAGAAGAGCCACATCGCCTGACAACCGGTACCCATGACACAGCGCCGCGTTGGTCGCCAGACGGCAAGTATCTTGCCTTTCTCCGATCGGCAGAAAAGGACGGGAAAGCCGAGCCGCCACAATTATTCATGTTGCCATTGACCGGAGGAGATGCCTTCGGATTTACCGCCCTGCCGAAAGGCGCAAGCGCTGCGGTCTGGTCGCCCGATGGGAAACAGATTGCTTTCACCAGTAGCGCGAATGCAGAGGACCTGGCGAAGCAAGAGAAGAAAAAGCGCAAGGAAGAGGAGCTAAAGAAAGCCACCGCGGAATCGGCGGATTCGACGACTGTGCAGACAGCTCCTCCAAGCCCATCGACAAAGCGGGAAGATGAGGGCGCGCACGAGAGCGATATTCATGTTATTACGCGCGCCGTCTATCGGTCGAATGACGAGGGCTATGTCGATCCAAAGCGTCCCCAACACATTTGGCTGATCCAAGCCCCGCATACGGCCGATGAAAAAATTCTACCAAAACAGTTGACCGACGGCCGGTTCGATGAGGCGGAGCCGATTTGGTCCGCCGACGGCACAACCATTTACTTCGCTTCGTTGCACGTGGACGAGCCATATTATGAATTGCCCAAGAGCGAACTTTACTCTGTCGCAGGAACAGGGGGCAAACCAACCAAACTTACCACGGTTGAGATGGGCATCGAAGGTCTTTCACTTAGCCCGGACGGCAAGCAAATGGCCTTTATCGCCTCGGCTACTCAACCGGTGAGCTCGTACACCCAGCCTGATCTCTGGACAATCGAGCTGACGCCGAACGCCAAGCCGCGCAATCTGACGGAGAAATTCGATTACGACGTCGGCTCCGGTGTGTTCGGGGATAATGCACCGCCGCGTGGGGTCGGTAGCAACCGGCCGATCTGGAGCGCGGACGGAAAGAGTATTCTTGAACTTTGCGGTAAAGAGGGTCGAACCAATCTCGCGAAATTTGATGCGACAACTGGTGCGGTTTCGGAATTGACGCAAGGAAACCAAGCAGTCATACGTTTTGGCGCTTCTCCCGGTGACAAAAGGATAATCTATCTCGTCTCAACTCCAACCCGTGTTGGGGACTTGTTCACACTCGATGAAAATGGCCAGCCCCGGCAGATTACGGATATCAATCACGATTTGTTCAGTCGGCTGGAGGTGACCGAGCCGGAGGAGATCCGGTATGAGAGTTTCGATGGCAAGCGTATTCAAGCATGGCTACAGAAACCGCCAGGATTTGATCCGCATAAAAAGTATCCTCTTATCCTCAACATCCATGGCGGGCCGCATGCAGCCTACGGCTATATCTTCGAACACGAGTTTCAATGGATGGCGGCAAAAGGTTACGTTGTGCTATTTCCAAATCCGCGCGGAAGTACCACCTATGGCCAGGAATTCGGTAACGTGATTCAATATCACTATCCTGGTGATGACTTTCAGGATTTAATGCGCGGCGTCGATGAAGTCATCCGGCGCGGCTACATCGATGAGAAGAAGCTTGGGAAGCTTGGTGGTATACGGCGGATTTCACCTTGTTCCAGCCAAACTGGTTCAAGGCGCCGCCCTTTGATCATCCCGAAGACTTCAGAGCCCGCTCGCCCATCACTTATATTAAGAATGTAAAGACGCCGCTCATGTTAATTCTGGGCGAAACCGATACGCGCACTCCTCCTGGTGCCGGTGGCGAGGAAATGTTCCGCGCCTTAAAGTTTCGCAAGGTTCCCACCGTGATGGTGAAGTTTCCAAACGAAACGCACGAGTTATCGCGCTCAGGTCAGCCCTGGCATCGGGTTGAGCGGCTCCAACACATTGTGGGCTGGTTTGACCATTGGCTATTGGGCGTGGCAAAACCCGAGTATGAAGTAACGCCGGAGCGAGAAGTCCCCATCAAAGCTCCTATGCCGGTAAAAACAGACGCTGGGCAACAGTCGAGACCGAACTGACGCTCTGCTCGAAAGGCAAGCCTCGTCTCGATTTGGGTGCGGACGAATCATTCCACGATCGAGAAAATAAAGGGTAAAAAGGTGGAGAGAAGAAGGTAGAAATACTTTAGGTGCGAAGATGCTGTTTCATGATCAAGTCGGACAGCTTCCTCTCGGAAGCAGGCGGTGCTCGCCGGTCCTGACCACGTCAGGTTCAGCCGTGAATAACTCTCGGGGAATAACAGGTGCGATTCCGGTTCGCATCAGCGCATCATTATTCAAATATTAAAGCCGTTTGCCACGTGCGAAAGTTTCTATTGCCTTTTGCAAACGCTCCTGCCGGGTTTCTTCTTTTTTTGCGCTGATTACCCACCAACTGGCCTGTTTCCGATACGATGGCGGTTGCGATTGAAAGAAGCTCCAGGCTGCTTTCTCTCTCTTTAACGTGTCTTGATATGGTTCGGGCAACCGATCAAGCCGCTGTTCGTATGAATAAATACCGGATCTATTCTCACGACCCGCCTGAAATGCTCTCAATCCAGCGGCCTCCATCCGTCCCTGTGTCAGAAGGACCTCAACCCGTTTAATATTGATCTCGCTCCAAACGCTCCTTTTCTGGCGCGGACTGAACCGAATGATATAGCTAAGGCTATCCAGGCTTTTGCGGATTCCATCTATCCAGCCGAAGCAGAGCGCTTCATCGACTGACGCCGGCCAGGTAATGCTCGATTTACCCGACGCTTTCTTATAGAAGCCCACCCATAACTCAGCCCTGGTTTGATGGTGAACTTTAAGCCAGGCCCGAAAGTCTTTCGGCCTGGCGAAAAAGAGGGGCTCAGACAAAGCTCGTTTCATCTCAGGCCCATTCTCTATTACGCCCGTCAATGGTCATAAGGTCAACATATCGGATAAGGCCTTCACGGTAATTCGGCTCCACGGCCCGGGGGGCGGAGTCAATCGAATGACTTCCGTCCGCAGCAACCGAGTGGTATTAGCGGAGGATGGAAACAAAAGGAGAACGTGTCGATAAACCGGAACCGCGTTGGCAAGCCATACTGGCGCTGATTGCGGTCGGCGGAATCTACATGGCGCTGCCGAAGGAATTGATTCTGGGGCCAACTTGGTTGTTACCGATTCTCATTGGTTTCTTGCTCGTGCCGACGATATTCGCGCATCGCGGTGGGTATCATTCGCTTAATCGCGTCCTTGGCATACTGATTAGTGGCATCATTACAGCCGCTCTTGTTGGATCGGTCGTGCTGCTGGTTGCAAATTTGCCGGCCAAGAAGGAATCGCCATTCGCCTTACTTCGATCGGGGGCGGAGCTTTGGCTGACGAACGTGCTTGTATTCGCACTCTGGTATTGGCGCCTCGATGGCGGTGGCCCAACGGCGCGCGCGCAGCGGCGGGCGTTCGGAAGCCACAGCTTTGTTTTTCCACAGATGCAAATCGAAAAAGAAGAGCGCACCAGATTTGAATGTGAAGGTTGGCGTCCCGGTTTCGTCGACTATCTTTTTGTCGCTTTTACTCAAAGCTCGACCTTCGGCCCAACAGACGCTCCGCTCCTGGCGCGCTGGGCGAAGCTTACTGCGATGACACAAATTGCTATTTCTCTCAGCATCGTGGTGGTGCTGATTTCGCGTGCCGTGGGTGTACTTTAGTGTCGGATGTTGGGCTATCTGCCTATGAGGATCAAAATGCCGGCAATAAGGGCGAGAAGACCAAGGATGACGACCGGGATGGCAAGCGCGAGTGTCGTGGCAATTCCGTAAACAATGAGGAAGATCGCCAACATGAGCATGCCAAGATTTTTAGTGATAACCATGCGGGATCTTTGGCCTGCTGGCGGAGTCGTGTCACGCCTAAAAGCAGCCAAGCGATGGTTTGCTTTACGAGAAGATTCGGGTGGTTAGCTTTTTAGGCTCATCCTGCCGCTCTTAGTAATGGCTAAACCCAATCTGATTGTCTTTCTCACCGACCAGCAAAGGGTCGACACCCTTGCTTGCTACGGGAACGGCAATGTCCACGCTCCAAATCTGAACAGATTAGCGTCCGAATCTGTTATCTTCGACCGGGCCTATGTCACGCAGCCGCTTTGTACGCCGTCGCGAGCATCATTGCTGACCGGAATGTGGCCGCATAGCACCGGCTGCACCAGAAACAGCGTGGCACTTGATCGGCGCCACCTCACCTTTATCGAGCTACTTCAGGATCAGGATTATGATTCGGCCTATATGGGAAAGTGGCAGCTCGGCGACGAAACGAAACCACAGCGAGGTTTCCATCATTGGATCTCGACGGAGGGAATTAGTGATTACAGTCGGTTTTTGCTTTCGAGAGGATATATCCCGGACAAACCAAATGGGACGTTCTCCGAGCGAGCGGTTAGCGAATTACCGCTGGAGGCGTCGAAGCCGAAATTCCTGGAGCAACACGCCTCTGAATTTATAAAAAAACATGGTCAGGAGCCATTCATTCTCTTCGTTTCGTTTGTCGAACCGCATTCGCCCTATAATGGTCCGCTGAATAACGAACATAGGCTCGATGATGTGGAACTCGATGCCACGGCGCTCCTGCCTCCGAGCGACAATATTCCCTTGCGTTACCGGCTGATGCGACAATGGCAACAGACCGAAGCAGCTCTTGATCGGAAGCGATTACCGAAGCTTTTGTTCTTCGGAATTACGCCGGAGGAGTACCGAGATATGAAGCGGCGTTACTTTGGATTAGTTACGATGATCGACCGAAGCGTAGGTGAAATACTCTCGTCTCTATCCCGCGCTAACTTGATGGATAACACGATCATTGTCTATACCAGCGATCACGGAGACAGTCTGGGTGCGCATCACCTTTTCGGGAAGGAAGTCATGTTTGAGGAAGCGGCGCGAGTCCCCTATTTCATCCGCATGCCTGGACTACAGCGGAGCGGCCGAATCGCACATGCGGTTAGCCATATCGATTTTCTACCCACCATGATGGATCTTCTGGGCCAGGCCAAACCAGCGCAATGCGTCGGACGAACTCTCGCCCCGCTTTTGCGTGGAGAAGTGATGGTGCCGGAGAATGTGTTTATCGAGTGGTCGCCCAATCGGATGAAAGTAGTGAAAGGGACGTCTCTCGGCCGGCGGCGCGCGATCAAGCGTGCGGTTGAGGAATCAACGCGGACCGTCGTCATGCCCGACGGATGG
>WNGI01005034.1_pt1 | contig 13056 bp, 7 predicted proteins | sample 5400621 | NCBI WGS metagenome assembly WNGI01 (sample SAMN13153374, study PRJNA577476) | soil metagenome | isolation source: 20 cm soil or saprolite under Garry oak tree replicate 1 | place: USA:California | collected 2016-06-15 | reverse complement strand
GCGCCGCCGTCGATAGTTTTGTAGAGAGCGCTGCCCGGTCCGCCGCCATTAAATCCCGAAGGCGTGCGCCGGCGCTGGTAGGCGGCTGCGTAAAGCGTCATGGAACTTTCCGGATCCATCGCCAGATCAATCACGCCCGTATCCTCGTTGATAAAGAGCACATTGCTCCAGGTCTTGCCGCCGTCAGTGGTTTTGAATACGCCACGCTCTTTGTTTGGTCCCCACAGGTGGCCGACGGCGGCGACGTAAACAATGTTTGGATCGCGCGAGTCGATGACCACGCGGCCGATATGTTTGGTCTCGCGCAATCCCATGTTTGCCCAGGTCTTGCCTGCGTCTAACGACCGGTAGACTCCATCGCCCCAGGATGAGCTTTGGCGATTGTTAGGCTCGCCCGTGCCCACCCAGACGATGCTCGGGTCGGAAGGTGCAATCGCAATGTCGCCAATAGATGTGGAACCTTGTCCGTCGAATATCGGCTCGAAGGTGGTGCCGTTGTTCGCAGTTTTCCAAACGCCACCAGTCGCAGCACCCACATAGTAGGTACTGGGATTGTTCTCGACCGCCGTGATGTCATCAATGCGGCCGCCCATGATTGCTGGGCCGATGGCCCGAAACTGCAAATTCTTTAGAAAGGTGTCGTCGAGTTTGTTTTCACTCTTATCCTGAGCAACTACGGGTTGCGAGCTGCATACAAAAGCTAGCAGCGAAAGAAGACAAAACGAGATTCTGGCAACTGTGATTCGTTGAATTGTTTTCATGATTATCCTCGAAATTAGATCCACAGAGTGCAGTGGTTTGTAATTTGCGACTGCTTACAAAGTTGGAAATAGCTTGTTGCTAATCGAGCATCGGCACAAATTCTTCCTGGCGGGAAGGCGACAAAATACCATAGAGAGAGCAACGTTGAACAGTTTTCGGTACTGATGCAGTTTGAACTTCACGACCCTCTCATTAGCACCGCGGCTTTAGCCCGGTGATGAGCGGTTATGTTCGGAATCGGAAACCGTTTAAACGGTTTCTCGGGGGCTCGAACATTAAATTCACCGCGCTAAAGCGACGGTGCTAATGACATAGAACGAGCAAACTGCAATAAGTACTCAGTTTTCGGTAGCGTCACTTGACGAGACTGTAGGGATGCCCCTATAGAAATTGCGGCTTAGGCGCCGGGGCAATTAAAAAGGAAAGCGCCTCGCCGCAGCCCACTGCGGCAGAGGCGCATATGCCCCCGGGGCCGACGCCAGGCTAATGAGTGTCTTAAGACTTTTGCAGCGAGGCTAATGCGACCAACACTTCTTCACTGTGCACCGCCGGATTCACCTTAACAAAAACCTTCGCTATCTTTCCCCGGGGGTCGATGATGAAAGTGTTGCGGGCCGAAAGCTTTGCTCCTTTGTATTCCATCGTCGAACCGTACTGCTCCGAAACCTTAGCGTCTGTGTCCGAGAGAAGTTTGAAGTTAAGACCTTCCTTGGTGCAGAAGCTCTTGTGGGAATCAGCGGTATCCACACTCACGCCGAGAATCACTGCATGCAACTTCTTATACTTGTCCAGGTCGCGTTGGAAGTTGTGTGCTTCCAGCGTGCAGCCGCTGGTGAAGTCTTTCGGATAAAAATAGAGTACCACCCATTTGCCTCTAAATTTCGAAAGGCTCGTTGGTTTGCCTTCATTGGTAACCAACTTGAAAGTGGGAGCGGCGGCGCCGGCGCTCGGCACTTCGCCTGGCAAACTCCAGGCCATCGTAGCGACGGAAGAGACTACTAACAGTGCGATTAGGAAAACATGCTTTCTCATAACTTGCAGACTCCTTCTTATTTTTCTCTGTGCAACCTCCGTGTGCTCTGTGCCTCTGTGGTGAGTGGTTGTTGATTGCTCTTAACCACAGAGTCACAGAGCACACCGAGGTTGCACAGAGAATACAACATGCCACTCCCCGTGTTACACGTCGGCTTTATCAATTGTTGCCTTGGCATTCGCAGCCAATGTCGCCTGCGCAGCGGCCAGTCGGGCCACGGGAACGCGGAATGGCGAGCAGCTCACATAGTTGAGGCCAATCTCGTTGCAGAAAGCGATGGAACTCGGGTCACCGCCATGCTCGCCGCAAATCCCTACCTTGAGATCCGGCTTCACGCTGCGCCCGCGCTCTGTTCCCAGCCGGACCAGCTGGCCCACGCCATCACGATCAAGCACCTGAAAAGGATCGTCGGGCATGATTTTGCGCTCTACGTAATTGGGCAGGAAGCGGCTGGAGTCGTCGCGGCTGAGTCCAAAGGTAGTCTGGGTCAGATCGTTTGTGCCAAACGAAAAGAAGTCGGCGTGGGCCGCGATGTCATGGGCCATCAGCGCGGCGCGGGGTAGCTCGATCATGGTTCCCACGCGATATTCGATTGTCATTCCATACTCACCCATAACCTGGCGGGCCACTTCGTCGATTACTTCGCGTTGCTGATGCAGCTCCTCGCTCAGAGAAACCAGCGGCACCATAATTTCCAACTCTGTTTTTTTCTTCTCTTCCTGGGCAAGGCAGGCTGCTTCAAAAATTGCGCGACATTGCATGCGCGTGACCTCGGGAAACACCAGGCCTAAACGGCAGCCTCGAAATCCGAGCATTGGGTTAGCTTCTCGAATACGGTTGACTTGTTTGAGCAGCCGGCGCTTCTCGTCAATCGCATCAAGCAAGTTGTCCATGTCGCCCAGCGTAGTTGCAAGCCTGACCGCCATCTTCAATTCGCTGAGCTGGTTAAGCAGTTCCTCGGCATTAGGAAGAAACTCATGCAGTGGCGGATCGAGCAGGCGAATGGTTACCGGAAGCCCAAACATCTCTCGGAAGATGCCAAGAAAGTCGCCGCGCTGCAGTGGCAGCAATTTATCGAGCGCCTTCTCTCTCGCGCCGACGCCGTCGGCGAGGATCATCTCGCGCATGGCGGCCAGTCTTTGATCGCCGAAGAACATATGCTCGGTGCGGCACAATCCGATGCCTTCGGCGCCAAACTGGCGCGCTACCTTCGCATCGCGTGGGGTGTCGGCATTAGCGCGCACTCGCAGCCGGCGAAACTTATCGGCCCAGGTCATTAACTCATGGAACTCGGGACCAAGGGTCGGCTGAACGGTTGGCACCTGGCCAAGAAACACGCGGCCGGTTGAGCCGTCGACAGTAATCCATTCGCCCTTAGTGACCACCGTGCCGTCCACAGTGAATTGTTGCTGGCTGTAATCAATATCTATGTCCTTGGCGCCGCAGACGCAGGGCTTACCCATACCGCGCGCCACCACCGCGGCGTGGCTGGTCATGCCACCTCGCGCCGTGACGATCGCCTGCGCAGCCACCATGCCGTGAAAATCGTCGGGGCTGGTCTCCTGTCTTACCAGGATCACTTTAGCGTTCTCGCGCCCCAATTCCTCAGCCTCATCGGGAGTGAAAACAACCTGACCCTGTGCCGCGCCCGGGCTTGCCGGCAGTCCGGTAGCCAGCACGGCAGCTTTGGTTTTTGGATCGACGGTGGGATGTAAAAGCTGATCGAGCTGTTCCGGTGTAACACGCTGAACGGCGGTCGCCCGGTCGATCAATTTCTCGCCGACCATTTCTACCGCCACGCGCACTGCCGCGGCGCCACTGCGTTTGCCCGTCCGCGTTTGTAGCATCCAGAGCTTGCCGCGCTCGATTGTGAATTCGCAGTCCTGCATGTCGTGGTAGTGCCGTTCCAGCAGACCGGTAATTGAAGCGAATTCCTCGTAAACCTTCGGCAGCTCCTTTTTTAGTTGACTGATTGGGTTCGGCGTGCGAATGCCGGCGACAACGTCCTCGCCCTGGGCATTTAGTAAATACTCGCCATAGAGTTCCTTCTTGCCGGTTGAAGGATTGCGTGTAAAGGCCACGCCCGTGCCGCTACTTTCGCCCATGTTGCCAAAGACCATGGCTTGAACATTCACGGCCGTGCCGAGTGAATCGGGAATACGATTGACGCGTCGATAGTCGATAGCGCGGCGGCCCATCCAGGAATTGAATACGGCAGCAATAGCGACACGCAATTGTTCGTAAGGATCTTCAGGGATTGCATGTTGCTCGGCGAGAATGATTTGTTTCTCGGCGGCGATGATGTCGCGAAGGTGCTTCGGTTTTAGATCCGTATCTCGGCCGCCGGAGGTTTGCGCCTTGTAGCGATCCATGACGCGCTCAAACTTTTCATGGGCCACGCCCATGACAATCTCGCCAAATAACGAGGCAAAGCGGCGGTAGGCATCGAGCGCGAACCGCAGATCACCGGTTTGCGCAGCCAGCCCCTGCACTGTCTCTTCGTTAAGGCCGAGATTGAGCACCGTGTCCATCATTCCCGGCATCGAGAAGGCGGCCCCGGAACGAACTGAAACCAACAGCGGGTTCTGCGCGTCGCCAAACTTTTTGCCCACCTTCTCTTCAATCTTCTGCAAGCCTCCTTTGACTTGCTCCCACATCCCTTCGGGAAAACTTTTGTCGTTCTCGAAGAAGGCATTGCAGGCTTCGGTGGTGACAACGAGTCCCGGAGGCACGGGCAAGCCGGCGCGCGTCATCTCGCACAGCCCGGCGCCCTTGCCGCCCAGCAGCGACTTATCGTCGCCGCTGCCCTCTTCGAAGAGGTAGACCCACTTGCTGGTAGTTTGGTCAGCGGTTACTTCAGTTTCTTCAATCGCAGTACTCATAAATTGGGAGCTCTTTTCAGCGAAACTACTCCAGATAATTAGTCAGGACCCACCCAATCCGAACGCCGAATGCTGGCAGGTATTCGAGAGCATCTGTCGGGCGGCGAGAATTATCGCACTTTTGTTGCCTCAGCAAAACTTTGGAAATGCCTCAGTTGCGACCACGAGCTATACGTGAGCCCGGACTCTGAATCGAAAGGCTGGGAGCGAATTCAATCAGGCTAGTCAAAACGGCTCAGGTGGGGAACGTGCGTTTGCCATCGCCGGCTGGAAAGCGAGCATTGAGCGAGAAGAAAAGCCGCGACAATTCGGCTCGCAGATGGGCCGACAAAATCAGCATCACTCCGGTAACGACAATCGCGATCACTGACGCGCCTAACAACAAACGGCCCAAAACACTTTCTACCGTTAAAATTGCAAGAGCGCCGAGAACGATTCCCAGTGCACAGGCGACGACTGAAGACAAAATTGTTGCTATCAGCGTTTTGGAAATGTTGGGAAGAAGCGATGAAGCTACGCGCAAACGATTAATCATCATGATAAAGAATGCGATTGCCCCGGATGCAGCCGCGCCCACCGCACCGTACCGACTCGTTAACGGATAAAGTAGCGCCAAAAAGATCGCAGCTTCGAACATTTTGATCTTCGCATCCGGAGCTATTCCCCTCATACTGACAACTAGAGGTGAAACGAGAGTCGCATGTCCCTTGCAGAAAACGAGCAGCGCAAGGATGCGCAGAATAGTTCCCGCAGCCGCCCATTTCGTACCGTAAAGGAAAACTACGATCTCCTCACCGAGCAGCAATAGCAGCGCTGTCGTTAACGCCAACAAGGTCGAGCTGGTCGCGAACACCCGCACAAAGGCGCGCTCCAGGCGTTGGTTCTCTTTACCGCCGGATAGCAAAGAAGGATCGGGAGTGAATTGGCGCCCAGTTCCTGATAAGCCCTTATTGACTACACTGTTGCCGCCGGAGATTTCCGCGTACGCGGGAAATGTGACGCTGACTATGACAGTCGCGATGCCGTGCAGCGGCAGTACGGCCAGGTTGTAAGCGATCACGTACGTTCCCAGAACAGCCGCGCTATAGAGTTTGCCGAGCAATATGTTGTCGGCCATCATCATCACATAGCCCAGCACGCCGAGCATAAAAGCGTACTTTCCGAAACCGAGCACCAGCTTCAACGCACCTTTATCGATTCGCGGGTGTGGTCGATAGGGATGAAACACGTACGACAGCACCACTCCTATCAGCGCCGAGACAAGCTGGCTCAACACGAGCGCCCAAACGTTGCGAGTCCATACGACCAGAGCAATCGTCGTGGCCGCCGTCAGGAAATTCGTAGCGAGCTCAAGCCAGACGATCCGGCGAAAGTCAATCATCTTGCGATAAATTAGCAGGCCGATATTCTGAAACCCCTGAATGAATGGCAACAGGCTGAAAAGTATGAGAATCTGGTATAACCTGTCTTCACGATAAAATCTTGACGCGGGATAGGCGAGAACCGCGAGAAGGATGGCAAGCAGTACCCGCCGTATGAGATCCACTGTCCACAGCGTATCGAGGTGGGTAAAAAGCTCTTCGTCGCTCTTGAATTTTGCTTTTATGACGGAAATCTCTACGCCGATAGTGGTCAGGGCATTGAGGCCGGTAACCACCGTTAAGGCCATGCCAATCAATCCAAAATCAGCAGGCGCAAGCAGGCGCGCCACCACGATCAAACGGACCAAGCCGGCGAGATACGTTGAAGAAACAGAGATCGCGTTCCAGATGACGCCGGATTGAACTCTGCTGGTCAGGGATGTTTGCACTGAATTGAGCAACGGAATCGCCCAGCCGGATGAAACAACGTTTGGTTACAAGATTAGCGCACGATAGCGGCTCCGAAGAAGTGGTAGCTGACTCAACCGCAGCCTTGCCCACCCATCCGTGCGCAACTGGTTTGCTTCAGGGCGTAACTCTGCGTTCGCTGCAAACGCACCACGATGAGCGCGGCTCGCTTACTGAGCTCTTTCGCGCCTCCTGGGAGACAGGAATTGATGCCGTGCAGTGGAACCATAGCGTATCGAAAGCAAGGGTGTTGAGAGGTGTACACGTGCACGTCAAGCATGCGGACTATTTGATTCTTGAAGTTTGGTCATGCAGTGAAAGCTTAGAGTTCAAACTTCAGTTCGCTGTTGAATAATCGGCACGCTAAAGCTGAACTCTAAAACCAAAATCCCGGTGCTTTATTTCTATGATATTGCCCTGGCTAACATGAAGGCCGCGCCGGCCGCGACGCTTCCGATCAACGCGGTCTGCAAAGCGCTGCGTAATGGCCTGGTACCAGTGAAGCGGCCCTTGATAAATCCAAAGATGAATAACGCCGCGAGCGTCACTGCGATGGAAACAAATAGTGCGGTCTGAGGGTGGCGTGTAAACATGTAGGGAGCGAGCGGAACAAAGCCACCGGCGGCGTAGGCGCCTCCGATAGTGACAGCACTAGTCAGCGCGCGCTTCGGATCGGGCTTTTCCAGGCCGAGCTCGAAGCGCATCATGAAATCAATCCACTTCTTTGGTTGCCGGCGCAGGGCTTCGACAATGGGCCAGGTTTCTTCCATAGTCAGGCCATATTGCTGAAACACCTCCGCCACCTCTCTCATTTCTTCATGGGGAATCTCCGCAACTTCCCGCTTTTCGCGTTCACGTTCTTTCGTGTAGTGTTCGGCATCGCTTTTGGCCGCGAGATAACCACCCAGGCCCATTGCGATTGAACCTGCCGCAATCTCGGCCAGGCCCGCCGTGACAATAATGCCGGTGGGATTCGACGTGCCAGTGAGACCGCCCGTCAGTCCTGCGGCGAGAGCAAAGGGAACAGTCAACCCGTGAGACATTCCAATTACGATGTCGCGCACTACCTCGCTGGCAGTGAAGTGGCGTTCAGTGTGTGGAGTTTGCGGCATGGACCTTCTTAGAAGCTAAACTTTGAAGAACAAGTCAGGCGAAAAGGTAGCGATGATAATAGCACTGGATTCAGGACGTTTGCCCGACAGCGTCGAAACGTTCTCTCTAGAACTTCCCGGCGAGAATCAATATTCCAATAACTATGAATGCTACAGCCGCAACGCGCTTGATCCAGGGAAGTGGAACGTAATTTCCAAGCACGCTTCCCGCCAGCACTCCAATCGCTGACACAGCCGTAAGCGCCAGTGCGGCGCCGATGAATACGGTCCAGGGTTTCTTCGATTGCGCCGCCATAGTCATTGCGGCAAGCTGAGTCTTATCGCCCATCTCCGCCAGAAAGATTACGCCAAAGGTTGTTAGAAAGATGCGCCAGTCCATTTCAGTCTCCTATCTCCGGAGCTTTCGACAAACTTTATCGCTCATATTGATCTATACTAACTTACATTCTCGCGTCAGTTCTCTTAGTTTCGTTCAAGACTCATGGCTCACTCTAACGAATTTCTCGGCACGGAACGTTTCCGCATTCGCCGCCGGCTTGGATCAGGCGGAATGGGCGTCGTCTACGAAGTACACGACCGGGAGACCGACAAGGTAGTAGCGTTGAAGACGCTCACCCGCGCTGAAGCTTCACACATCTCGCGGTTCAAAAATGAGTTCCGGTCGCTTGCGGATGTCTCTCATCCAAATCTGGTGGCGCTTTATGAGTTCATGGCCGACGGCCAGGACTGGTTCTTCACGATGGAGCTGGTGCAGGGAATAAACTTTCTTGAATACGTCCGTCCCGGTTATCAAGCCAGAAAGGCCCAGTCTTCAAGAACTCCGACGCTCCGCAAGACTTCCAGGGATCCCGGCGACGAGTTGTTGGCCGATTACGAAGCGGAAACGCAGCAATTGGATTCTGGTAGAAGCAACTTCCAGGCGTCGGACTCGCTGGAAACTCCTGAGGAGACTTCTCTCGCGAAATCGAAGCTGGATCTTGATTGCTTGAATCTAGCCCTGCGACAACTAGCCGAAGGCTTACACGGCCTGCACGAAACGGGAAAACTTCATCGCGACATCAAACCCTCGAACGTGTTGGTAACGAAGGAAGGCCGCGTAGTGATTCTGGATTTCGGCCTGGTTGCCGAAGTTGAAGGCCTGGAAGTTCCTAGTAGCATCACGCTGGCGGGCACGCCCGATTACATGTCGCCGGAGCAGGGGGCCCAGCTTCCCATTTCGCGGGCCAGCGACTGGTACAGCGTGGGTGTCATGTTGTATCAGGCGCTCACTGGCCAACTTCCGTTTGCCGGCAAGTATTTCGAAGTGATGATGAATAAACAAAACTTCGATCCGCCGCCGCCCGGAGATCTGGTAAGCAACATTCCCTCAGATCTGAATGATCTTTGTGTACGGTTGCTTCGACGTAAGCCGGAAGAACGGCCATCAGACCTGGAAATTCTGCGCATACTTGGACACGGCAATACCGGTCCATTGCAGCGCCCGATATCATCGACAGCCCTGTCTTCAGTGCAAACATCAACCTTCGTAGGCCGCGAAAGGCAGTTGCGCGAATTGGAGGATGCTTTTGCGGTTACCAGGCGCGAGCAGACCGCGACTGTTTACCTCCACGGCAGCTCGGGAATGGGCAAGAGCGCGCTCGCCCGGCATTTTCTGGATCAGCTCCGCGAGCGACACCCGGAGGTCGTCATCCTCGAAGGACGCTGCTACGAACGCGAGTCTGTTCCCTATAAAGCTCTGGACGGCGTCGTAGATAGCCTGACGAAGTATTTGCTCTCTCTTCCCGAAGCTAAAGCGGAAGCGCTAATGCCGCGCGAAGTTCTGGCACTGGCTCGTCTGTTTCCAGTGATGCTCCAGGTCGACTCGGTTTTCAACGCGCCGCAGCGGGAACATGACATCCCCGATCCCTTCACGCTGCGACGCAAAGCATTTGCAGCTTTGCGCGAGCTGCTTGCGCGCATATCCGACCGGCAGCCGCTGGTACTCTACATCGACGACCTTCAGTGGTCTGACGCCGACAGCACCACGCTGCTTGAAGATTTACTGCGCCCGCCCGAGGCGCCGCCACTGCTCCTGCTTTCGAGCTTTCGCAGCGAAGATACCCAGTCTAAACCGTTCCTGAGTTCGTTACTCGAAAAGACCGGTAGCGAGAGTTGTCGCGAAGTCTTGGTAGGGGCCCTTTCAAAAACGGAATCCTATGCAATGTTGCATGATTTGCTTGGCTCCAGCGCGCTGGAGCTCGAGCCCTTCTCCGATGCGATTCTCAACGAAGCGCGCGGAAATCCGTTCCTGCTGGAACAGCTTGCTCGCTACGCTGCTACCAGCGATCAAACTGCAACCACCGGGATCACTCTGGCGGTCATGCTCGATTCCCGACTACGTCATCTGCCAAAGGGCGCGCGCCAGTTTGTTGATGCTCTGGCTGTTGCCGGACGCCCCATTAATCCGGAAGTGGTGTATCAGGCGGCAGAACTCAAGGGCGATGAACTTCCGCTCATCAGTTCATTGCGGGCAGCCCAGTTTTTGCGAACCGGCGGACCAGGACACACGCTTGAGCTTTATCACGATCGCATTCGCGAAACCATCGCCACTCAATTGACTGCGAAAAAAGTAACCCAGATCCACCGCCGGCTGGCCCAGGCCCTTGAAGCCCGCGGCATCGACGATCCGGAAGCACTCTTTGAACACTATCTCGGCGCCGGGGAAAGGGTGCGGGCCGCGACGCATGCTGCTGCGGCCGCGCGAAAAGCGGCAAGTGCGCTCGCTTTCGATCGGGCGGCCGGTTTCTATCGTCGCGCCCTGGAGCTGGCGCCCGCGCGGGGCGTGGAGCTGGTCGAGCTCAAGCGCGGGCTGGCTGACGCCCTGGTGAATGCGGGACGTCTGGCTGAAGCTGCCCAGGCATATCTCGAGGTGGCCCAGCTCACCTCGGCGCGGCACAGCCTCGATTTCAAACGACGCGCGGCCCAACAGTTACTGATGGGCGGGCACATCAAGGAAGGTGTGGAATTAATTCGCTCTGTGCTTGCAGCTGTAGGTTTGACCTATCCCGCAGGTCCAAAGCGCGCCCTGCTTTCACTGCTCCTGAAGCGCCTCCAGATTCGCTTGCGTGGTTTGAAGTTCACCGAGCGTGATGCGAGTCAGATTCCCGAATTCGATCTGGTGCGCCTGGATACCTGTTTCGCCGTTGCCGCCGGGCTGGGATGGGTTGATCTTATTCGCGGGGCCGACTTCCAAAGCCGGCACCTGTTGCTGGCGCTACGAGCTGGCGAGCCCTATCGCGTGGCGCGCGCCATGGCTTTCGAGGCAGCCTATCATGCTTCACGCGGCGGCGCTGCCAGCGAGCGCGCCAGGCAGATTGCGCGTCGGGCAGAAGAGATATCGCAGAAGGTTGGACATCCACACGCGATCGGACTTTCCATTTGGGCCAAGGGCGTCGCCACCTATCTTGTCGGCCACTGGAAGGAAGCTGCCGATCTCTGTGAACGAGCGGCGGAGGTTTTGCGAGATCAATGCACTGGCGTTACCTGGGAACTGGCAATCGCGAATCGGTTTATGCTGAGCGCACTGTTGTTTCGTGGAGAGATTGCCGAGGTTTGCCGGCGAGTGCCGATGCTTCTCTCGGCCGCACTGGAACAGGGTAACCTCTTCGCGGCAACCGACCTGCGCACCCGTCTAAACCTGGTCTGGCTGGCCGCCGATGATCCCACTCGCGCTCGAGCTGAAGTTATGGACGCATTGAAGTCCTGGCCGCATGAGGGCTTCCATCTTCAACACTACCTTTCGATGCAGGCGCTCGGCCAGATCGAAATGTACACGGGAGACACCGAGGTTGCTTACCGTCACATCCATGGACAATGGAAAGCCCTGGAACAATCGATGCTCTTTCGTATTCAGATTCTGAGAATCGACGCTATGCATCTTCAGGCTCGCGCCGCTGTCGCCAGCGCGGCCGGCAGTAAGGAGAAAGCATACCGGCTGCGAATTGCGGAGCGACTCGCGCAACAAATTGCCAAAGAGCGTATCGCGTGGTCATTACCCTTTGTTACTGTCATCCGCGCCGCTGTGGCATGGCAACGTGGTGAAGCTGCAAACGCTACCGGGTTGCTCACGGAGGCTGTTAGGGGTTTACCGAAGCCAACGCCTGGATGGCCAATCAAAAGCTTAAGAATCCGGTGGCCATAACCCGCACGATGACGCCGGGCTTTGATGCGAGTTAGTTGATGCGACGCGCTCAGGCAACATCGATGGCTTCGCGCTGGGGTCGTATCCCAAACCAGTCACGCGTCCCTCTCGTCATGGCGATAGCCGCCCGAATAAAGAGTCGGGGGAAAAATCCCAGCCTCGTTTTGCGGACGTTATCGGCGGCGATGCCCTCGGGATAAAAAGAAACGAACGCCAAACATGCCACCGCATAAGCCACCTTGCCCCCCAGAGGCATTGTGCCGATGGAGCCATGCCGAGCCCGCTTAATGATAGCTTTCAAGCGATAAAAGCTGCGCCAACTCTCGTGCACTTCCTTCTTCAGGTCATCCACCGCGAGCGTAGGATGTTTGATGGCGATATCGGTGTGGTCATAGTCGAGCCAGAATTTATCCCGGACCATTTGCACCGCGTGTTTCGGTACATAGTCGGCCTGATCGCGGTTTTTCCAGTCGCGTATCATCTCGTGGTAATCCTTGGTTCCCGGATATACGCTAAAGATTGGAAACTGCGCGAAAGCTGTGCCCGAAGCCATTGCGAATTCCCGCATGGTCCGTAAGGTAGACACCGTATCACTCTCGAGTCCGTTAATAATCGAGGCAAGGACCAGAATCCCGTGACTCTGGATCTTTTGAATGGCCTCAGACATCTTTTGTCCCACCGGGTTCCAGGTTTTGTTCACATTTTTCAGACCTTCTTCGGTGAACGACTCCACTCCGATCAGCGCTGCCCGGAGACGCATCTTGCTGTACATCGCTTTCAGGTATTCGTCGTCACTAATACATTCCGCTGTCATCTGAGTAAACGCGTAAAGCGACTTTGGGACACGCCGATCGTACTCTTCAAATAGTTTCAGTCGATCTTCCCGGACACTTGCGAGCAGGGCTTGAGTTTGCGGATTCTTTTCTCTGGCGATACGGCCGAGGGTAGCGGGCGTAAAGTTGTCGTCAGCGAAAAAGATGTAACGAAAACCCATAGCATGAAGCTCATTTGCCTCTTCGATAATATGATCATTCAGGTGCATGCGTGGCGTTCGGCCATCAGTCACCCACACTGAGCAAAAGCTGCAATTTTCAGGGCAGCCCGCTACGGTCTGAATGCAGCCCATCAAGTACTTGCTTGGATCCAGAAGATCCCAACGAGCTTTCGCCATCAGTTCCCCAGGCACTCTCCCGCCGTCATAGACGCGTTGCAGCTTGCCTGACAGAGCATCTTCGACGATTTTTCTCCAGATAAGATC
>WNGI01004032.1_pt1 | contig 13057 bp, 12 predicted proteins | sample 5400621 | NCBI WGS metagenome assembly WNGI01 (sample SAMN13153374, study PRJNA577476) | soil metagenome | isolation source: 20 cm soil or saprolite under Garry oak tree replicate 1 | place: USA:California | collected 2016-06-15 | reverse complement strand
TTCGGCAGACGAGGACGCCTGGTCGCTCCCCGTCGTGGGCGAGACATTCGACGGCTTCCTCAACGACATCCGAGGCCAGCACGTCACGGCAGAGCATGCACTGGCGGCCCTCGAGCGCGCACACGACGGCGAGGTCGAAGAAGGAAACGTCGGCGGCGGCACCGGCATGGTGTGCCACGAGTTCAAGGGCGGCATCGGCACGGCCTCCCGCGCTGTGGATGGGTACGTCGTCGGCGTTCTCGTTCAGGCCAACTACGGTCGGCGCGAGCGGTTCCGTGTCGACGGCGTCCCAGTTGGGCAGCGGATTGGCGAGCGAATCCCGGGACCGGTTCAGGGAACCGAGTCAGGCTCGATCATCGGCATCGTCGCGACGGATGCACCGCTCCTGCCGCAGCAGTGCGACCGGTTGGCGCAGCGGGCCGAGCTAGGTGTCGGTCGGATGGGCGGGACCGCTGCCCATACGAGCGGCGATCTCTTCTTTGCCTTCGCCACCGGCAACCGCGACCTCGGGGCGGCGGGCGTGATCCCGCTCCAGATGCTTTCGGATTCCGAGATCACTCCGTTCTACGCCGCGGTGATCGAGGCGACCGAGGAAGCGATTCTCAACGCGCTGCTCGCCGCCGAGACCATGACCGGCCGAGACGGCAACACCGTGCACGCGCTCGAACCGGAGCTCCTTGTAGAAGCGCTCAGGCAAGCCTGAGGCGGCGACGCTCGGGTGGACGGCCACGCATCACCCGGCGTTCGTCCTCGCTGAGGGCGTTGACCGGAGCCCAGCCGACGTACCCGCAGCGCAGGCAATCGGGGTTGGCCTGCCGCAACGGATTGGGTGCCAGCTTTCTGTGACTACCGCAGCGGAGGCACTCGACAACGAGCGGCTCCATGGGCTCATCTTTCGTCGAGCGATACAGATCGGCGTCCCCCGGCCGGGGGAGGGACACCTGGCCAGAGCATCCGTTTGGCGAGGCCGTGGCAGCTGAGAACAGGGTTACGGTCGAAGCTTCAACGTCCTTAAGCGATCCGACTGCGTGCTTGCTTGAGCACACGATTCAGCTTCAGACGGCCTGGATTCGCGGGTCGTGATTGAGCAAGCGGAGGGCATCCTGGCCGAACGCGATCCTGTAAGTCCAGACGCTCTTGGCCGCTTTCTCATTGCAGAAGTGTCGTGGTGCCCTGTTTCGGGGCTAAGTCAGCGGCGAGCTTCGAGAACGGACGCCATGCCTCGTACTCCCATGCGGAACCGCCGCACATGGGGCAACGCTCGGGCGCTGCCGAGCGGCTCGCACCGAAAGAACACTTGACGCACCGGAAGCGATGCAGCGGCGGCCGGTCACTGAAAGGGCTGCGACGGTCGGACTGCTCAATACTCATATGACCCCCTCAAAAGCGGGCCGCGAGGGCTAGGCGGCGAATCGTCGGCGGAACTCTGCCTTGCCTGTTCCGCGGATGCCTAAACGACCCGGCTTGAGGGTCGAGAGATCGTTAGTCAGCTGGTGGATGGGAATCGCCGCCAGACGAGTTTCCCTCGGCGAGCGTGCCGTCCAGGTTGTGAATGACATGCTCCGACGTGCCGTGCTTCGGCCGATCTCGGTCGGACGATGCCGGCTTTTCTCCTTCAAAGCTGGTCGCCAAGCGCCGCAGCGAGATCGTCGATGTTCGCTCCCTGGCCGACGGCGAGGCCGGCGAGGTACGAGAGAAGAGGCGCGTTTGTCCGCTGGCCGCTCGCGTGGGCTGCGATGCGCGCGAGGTCCAAAACTGTTGCTGCCGTGTGCTCGTCAACGGTCAGGTCGTCAGGAAGGAGGCCCGAGCTTCGAGCAAACGCGTCACGTGCTGTGGTGAGCCAGGCGTCGATCGACCTCAGTCTACGAAACGGCCGGCTGAGGGGTTTACGTAGGCAACCGTCGGTGAGTAGTGGCCTGTGTCCGCAGCGGCCTGTAGCGAGGGCGTGACCGGCGTCCTGCTGGTCGGCGGTGCGAGTCGCCGGTTCGGGTCGCCGAAGGCTCTTGCTCGGATCGGCGAGAGGACGTTCGCAGACGTTGCCTGGGAGCGGCTCGCGTGGTGCGACGAGAGGTTGGCCTGCGGCAAGCTCGTTGACAGGCTGCCCCTGCGCTTTCCCGTTCGGGACGACGAAAGTCGTGTCCGAGCTCCACTAGCGGGGGTCGTCGCCGGCCTGCGGGCCGCAAGTTTCGATGTAATCGTCGCGCTCCCGGTCGACCTTCCGCTGGTCACGGACGAAGCGTTGAGAGCACTCGCTTTGGCATGCGATCGCGATGCCGCCGTTCCCCAAACAGGCCCGCTACCGGGCGCGTACCGTCGGAGCGCATTGCCCATCCTCGAGCGGCGGCTTCGCACGGGAGAACTCGCCCTCGCCGCCGCGCTTGACGAGCTCGAGACGTGCGTCGTTGGGCTGGATCCCAGTGTGCTGGCGAACGTCAACCACCCCCAGGACCTGCCGCCGCTAGGACGCAAGGCCTCCAAATTGGCCGGAGGCTCGGAAAGCTGAGGCGCGCCCTCCGCTTGCTCGGTTTGTTTTCCCGGAGCCGGGACATCCTTCTCGGCGATGGCTGATCGAATCGCAGATCCGTGGGGGGCACGAACGCCTTATCCGCAGGGTGCAGACTGGCCGATTCGCGTGGACGAGAACGTCGAAGGCTCGGTGGACCGTTGGGTTCAGTCCGCCTGTGTTCTGTGCTCGCAAGGTTGCGCACTCGACATCGGAGTTCGTGACGGAAGGATCGTCGGCGTTCGCGGCAGGGGAGTCGACCGGGTCAATCATGGCCGCCTCGGCCCGAAGGGCCTGTACGGCTGGCAGGCAAACAATGCGGAAGACAGGCTTCTCCACGCGCTCGTGCGCCGTGACGGCGTCTTGCAAGAGGCGAGCTGGGACGAGGCGATGGATCTTGTCGCTGAGCGGTCGCGCGAGTCACTTGCGACCAAAGGAAGCGGCGCGCTCGGGTTCTACACGACCGGCCAGCTTTTCCTTGAGGACTACTACACCCTTGCGCTGATCGCGCGTGGCGGGATCGGGACGAACCACCTCGACGGCAACACGCGCCTGTGCACGGCGACGGCCGGGCAATCGTTGAAGGAGACATTCGGTTGTGACGGCCAGCCGAGCGGCGTGCACGACATCGAGTACTGCGACACGATCCTCCATGTCGGCATCAACACGGCCGAGACGCAAACCGTTTTATGGATGCACGAGCTCGACCGGCTGCGAGGGCCTGATCCTCCGCGCTCGGTCGTGATCGACCCGCGCCAGACGGAATCGGCCCGGGAGGCGCAGGTTCATCTGGCGATCAGGCCGGGAACGAACCTGGCGGTACTCAATGGTCTTGCGCGCGAGTTGATCGAGAACGATCGAATCGACCGCGCGTTCGTCGATCTGCACACGATCGGTTTCGACGCGCTCGAGAAGACAGTCTCCTCGTACACACCGGAGCGCGTTGCCGAGATCTGCGGAGTGGATGCAGACGATGTGCGCCGCGCGTCCGAGATCATCGGCGAGGCCGAGCACCTCCTCACATTCGTCCTGCAGGGGGTCTACCAATCTCACCAGGCGACTGCCTCGGCGTGCGCGGCGAACAACATCAACCTGCTTCGCGGGATGATCGGCAAGCCCGGCTCTGGGATCTTGCAGATGAACGGGCAGCCGACCGCGCAGAACACGCGGGAGACCGGCTGCAACGGCGACCTTCCCGGTTTCCGTAACTGGCAGAACGAGGCTCACGTCGCAGATCTCGCCCGGCTCTGGAACGTCGATCCGATGCAGATCCCTCATTGGGGGCCGCCGACACACGCGATGGAGATCTTCCGCTACGCGGAACAGGGGTCGATCGACTTCCTCTGGGTGATCGGGACGAACCCGGCGGTGTCCCTGCCCGAGCTAGGCCGGATCCGCTCGATCCTCTCGCGGGACGAGCTCTTCCTCGTCGTTTCGGATGCTTTCCTGAGCGAGACAGCCCGGCTCGCGGACGTCGTCCTGCCGGCCGCGCTCTGGGGCGAGAAGACCGGGACGTTCACAAACACGGATCGCACGGTCCACCTCTCCGAACGTGCCGTCGAGCCGCCCGGAGATGTGCGTAGCGACATGGAGATCTTCCTCGACTATGCGCGCCGGCTCGAGTTGCAAGACAAGGGCGGGCAACCGCTCGTGAAATGGGCCACGGCAGAAGAGTGTTTTGAAGCTTGGAAGGAATGCACGCGAGGGCGGCCCTGCGACTACACGGGCCTCAGCTACGACAAGCTCCGCGGCGGGAGCGGGATCCAGTGGCCGTGCAACGACGAGGCGCCGGACGGGACCGAGCGGCTCTATTCGACCCTGACCTTCCCAACCTTCGCCGAAGTCTGTGAGGACTACGGACACGACGTCCAGACGGGCGCAACGTTCTCGGAGGCCGAGTTCAAAGCGCTCGGCTCCGAGGGGCGGGCGATCCTCAAGGCGGCGGAGTGGACTCCGCCTCACGAATGGGCTCGCGACGAATACCCCTTCTCGCTCATCACGGGCCGCACCGTCTTCCAGTTCCATACCCGGACCAAGACTGGGCGGGCGCCGGAGCTCGAGGCTGCCGCTCCCGACGCCTGGGTCGAGCTATGCCCGAAGGACGCAGAGCGGCTAGGTATTTCGGAGGGCGAACTCGTACGCGTGTCCTCTCCGCGCAGCTCTGTCGAGGTTCCCGCCCGTGTGGCGGGACCGCGCGAAGGCGTCGTGTTCGTTCCCTTCCACTACGGCTACTGGGACGTCGGCGACGACGCCGGGCCGGACGGGCGGCCGCGGGCGGCGAACGAGTTGACGATGACGATCTGGGACCCGGTGTCGAAGCAGCCGCAGCTGAAGACCGCTGCAGTCAGGGTGGAGAAGGTCGCGTGAAGGTCGGCCCGCTCCTCGCCCACCTGCACGTGCTCGAGGAGGCGTTGGCGGCCGAGTTGCGCGCGGCAGCCGAGCGGCATCGCGACGACCACGACGTCTACCACCAGTGCCACACATTCGCAGTGACTGCCGACAAGCGAGGGCAGGCGCTCGGTCCTCTCGAGCAACGCTACGAGGGCAAACCCGTCTGGTCGACCGCGCTCGGAGCCGGCAGCAACGACCTGCTCGAGGATCTTCGAATGCTCTACCTCCGCTCACAGGAGACAGCCATCACCTGGGTGATGGCAGCGCAGGCGGCCAAGGCGGTGCGCGACAAGGAACTGCTGTCGCTCACGACCGCTTGCCAGACGGAGACTGAACAGCAGGCGAAGTGGTTTACGACCAGGATCAAGACCGGCGCGCCGCAGGCGCTCGTGGTGGGATGACCGAGACGCCTGGGGAGAAGGCCGCGCGTGAGGAACTGGTCTCGCGCACTCGCATTACCTTGCGACCCATCGCGGGGCCGCTCGCGCTCGGCTTCTTCGGCCTTGCTGCCGCCACGTTCGTGATGTCCGGTCTCCAACTCGGTTGGGTCGAGCCGGCCGAGGGGAGGCAGGTCGCGCTCTGCATCCTTGCTTTCACGGTACCCCTGCAGTTCACGGCTTCGCTCTTCGGCTTTCTCGCGCGCGACGGCGTGGCCGCCACCGGCATGGGACTCCTGAGCGGCATCTGGGCCGTGGTCGGGCTGATCACGTTTACCGGTAAGCCGGGCTCGACGAGCGACGCGCTCGGGCTCTTCTTGGTCCTCGCCGGCGTGGCAATGTGGGCGCCGGCCTCGTCGGCAGCGGCCTCGAAGCTCGTCCCGGCACTTGTACTCGCGACCGCCGGACTTCGCTTCGTCGTCACCGGCCTCTACCAGCTGACATCAAACGAAGCCTGGGAGAACACCGCAGGCGTGATCGGGCTCCTGCTAGCCGGTTTCGCGGTCTACGCCGCCTACGCAGCCGAATTCGAGGACGTGCTCAAGCGACCACTACTTCCGCTTGGCCGCCGGCGCAAAGGTCAGCAAGCTGTCAAGGGCACGTACGGCCAGCAAATCGCCAACCTCGCCCACGAGCCGGGCGTGCGCCAACAGCTCTAGCTAGAACCAACGTTGGGCATCCCAAACGGACCCAGACAGATCGTTTCCTTTGGGACGTCGGGGGAATTAGCCCCTGCCTTGAAGGACGGCCTGCTCATCATCGACGTCTTCAACGACTTCGATCATGAGGACGGGCACGACCTCCTTGCATCGTTCCAGGAGAGCGTGCCGGCGATGGTCGAGGTCATCGCGGCGGCTCGTGTTGCCGAGATTCCAATTGTGTACGTCAATGACCAGCTTGAGCGCTGGGACGCGGATGCACCAGGGTTGGTCCGCTCGGTGCTCGCGGCGAGACCCGGTAGTGAAGTGATCGCAGCACTTGCGCCCGAGCCTGGGGACCGCTTTGTCCTGAAGCCTCGCTATTCGGCCTTCGATCACACTGCGCTCGCGCTGCTGCTGCACAAACTTGAGATCGAGAGGATCCTGCTGATCGGTTCCGCCACAGAAGGCTGCGTCGTCCAGACCGGGATCGACGCCCGTGAGGCCGGTTTCAAGGTGACGATCGTCGCCGACGCGTGCGCGACAAATGACTCCGGGCTTGCCGACATAGCGCTCCGTTACGCCCAGGAGGTCGCCGGGATACGCATCAGTGATGCTTCCTCGTTAACTGGTGAGATGCATCTGAGCGATCTTCACGCACGATCGAGCGGTTCGGAGCCGTGATGTGGGAATGACAGCTGGGCTAAGTGGCCTGTCTATCGTTCCGTCGGCCTCTCGGCAGTTCGCGCGGTGGCAGCGGTTCGGTCGCCGGTCCTTGTAGGAGGGCCCCGTCGGCTCCAAATCGGGAGCCGTGGCAGGAGCACTCCCAGGTACGGTCGGCGCGGTTCCAGCCGACTATGCAGCCGAGGTGCGTGCAACGCGCCGAGAGCACATGGAGTTGGCCGTCATCATCGCGGTAGACGGCTAGGTGGCGTCCACTGATCCGAAGCACGGTGCCGTCCCCGGCTCTCAGCGAGTCGATGCCGTCGCGGCCGTCGCGAGGACGGACACGATCGCCTACGAACCGGGAGGCCACTTTCGCATTTTCAGCCACGAACTTAGGTGCGGAGTTCTTCAAGCTCAGCCTTTTCGAGTCGTAGACCGCCGCCCAAGAGTTGTCGCGACCAAGAATCGTGTCGGCAAGAATTGCTGCCGCGACCACACCCTTGGTCAGCCCCCACTTGGCAAAACCGGTGGCGACCAGTATCCGTTCGTCGGTCCGGCGAAGCCGGCCGATGTACGGCAGCCGGTCGAGTGGCACATAGTCGTGCGTCGACCAGCGGTACTCGATCTCCCGCGCCTCGAAACGATCCCTGAGAAAGCCTTCGAGAGCCTCGTATCGCTGTCGCGTGTTGTCGTCGCGCCCGGGCCGGTGACCCTCGCCGCCGATCAAAAGGAAGCGTGAACCTTCGGGCCCTGGCGCGGAGCGAATCGAGCGTGTGGGTTGGTCCGCGCTGATGTACATCCCGAGCGGAGCCTGGGACTCTTGCACTTGCGCTGCGATCGCGTACGACTTCTGCGGGTGAGCTTTTGCGAAGAAAAGCCCGTGGTCGAGGAACGGGAGTTGGGTCGCAAGCACGACATGGGCCGCACGTATGGTGCCTCGCTCAGTCACAACCGTGCATTCGTCGCTACAGCGAACATCCATGGCGAGCGTCTGTTCGAACAGATGACTGTCCTCGCCGGGGATCTTCTCGGCGAGGCCTTGCAGGAATCTACGCGGGTGGAATTGCGCCTGTTCCTCCACTCGAACGGCTCCGATGATCGGAAAGGGGAGGTCCGCCTCGCTCGTCAGCTCTGCCGCGATACCGACGCGGCGCATAGTTTCGAGTTCATCGCGGAGGTCGCTCAGCCGTTCCTCGTCTTCGGTGTAGACATAGTTCGCTGCGCGTTCCCAGTCGCAGTCGATTCCGTTCTCGATCACGAGTTCCTCGAGCCGCTCGATCGCCCACTGGTTTGAATCGGCGTAGGCACGCGCCGTGCCCTCTCCGTGTTTCCTCACAAGGTCCGCATAGATCACGTTGTGGCCGATAGTGAGCTTCGCGGTCGTGTAACCAGTTGCGCCCTCGCCGACGCGTCCCATCTCGACGAGCGCGACGCGTAGGCCCTCGCGTTTAAGGAACCACGCAGTCATCACCCCGGAAATCCCGGCACCCACAACAGCTACATCGATCTCGATCTCGCCCTCGAGCGCCGGATACGCCGTATCCGGCGTCGTTTCGATCCAGAGAGAGCGATTCCCCGGCTCCACGACCTCCCGATCCCCGCGACGGCTCTCGGCTACACCAGTGACGCGGAGAAACGCTCTACCACACCTGCGCAACCTCATCAGGCTTTAGGCGGGCCTTCGCCCGTCTCTCGCCATTCTCTTCTAGGCCTTTTCTGCGGCAACCCGTCCTGCGGTCTCGAGCAGCTCGTCCCAGGTGCGGAGCTTCACCCGGGGGCGGCCGAGCTTCTCGCCGGCGGCTCGCTCAAGCTCGTCGATCGACGTCCAGCCCGGGTACATCACCGCCCGAACGTCCCGCTCGGCGATCAGCGTCTCGACGGCCTTGGGCGTGACCTCCTCGCGGTGAGCGATGCGCCCGGCTTCAACGTCCTTCAGCAACTGCGTGACGGTCTCGGTCGCGTCCTTCTTATTCGTGCCGATGATCCCCGTGGGGCCACGCTTGATCCAGCCGGCGCAATACGACTGCGCAACGGGGTTGCCGTCGCCGTCCACGATCCGACCGAGCTCGTTGCGGATCGTTCCCCGCCGTTCCTCGAACGGAAGGTCGGGCAGACCTACTCCCCGGTAACCGACGCTGCGAAAGACGAGGGCGCAGTCGAGCGTTTCGTGCTCGTTGGTGGGCACGGCAACCAGGCGCCCGTCCTGCTCCTCCAGCCGGTTGCGTACGAGGTCGATCGATTCGACGTGGCCGTTGCCGTGAATCGCGACGGGCGATGCGAGGAACCGGAGCCGAACGGTCACGGGCTTGCCCGTCGGCTCGCGCGCCGCAAAATCGCGCAGCACCTCCATGTTCCGCTTGGAATTCGTGTCTTGCTCGAGCGATGCTTCGCTCTGCGGATCGAGGACCAGCTCTGCGGGATCGACGACGACGTCGGCGCCGGCGAGCTCGCCCAGCTCCTTCAGCTCCTGTGTCGTCCACGAGGCCTGCGCCGGGCCGCGGCGTCCCACCACCACGATTTCGCTGAGCGTCGATACTCCGATTGCCTCAATCGCCGGGTCCGTGGTGTCTGTCGGGGCGAGTTCCTCCGGGGTGAGCGCGAGCATCCGGGCGACGTCGAGAGCGACGTTCCCGTTCCCGATCACGACGGCGCGCTCGACATTCAGATCGAACTCGAGCGCCTGGAAGTCCGGGTGGCCGTTGTACCAGGCAACGAGCTCGGTGGCCGACCACGATCCGGGCAGGTCCTCGCCGGGGATGTCGAGTCGGCGGTCGCTCTGCGCACCGAAGGCGTAGATGACGGCGTCGTAGAGCTGTGTCAGGTCACCATGCGACAGATCGCGGCCCACCTCGACGTTGCCGAAGAACCGAAACCCTGACTTCAAGGCGACTCGCTCGAAGGCGCGCGAGACGGTCTTCAGCTTCGGATGGTCGGGAGCAACGCCGAGCCGCACGAGCCCCCAGGGCGTCGGCAGCCGCTCGATCATGTCCACCTCGAACGGGACTTCGGCGTCGAGCAGCGCGCCTGCGGCGTAGAACCCGGCGGGCCCGGAACCCACGACCGCGACACGGAGCGGCCCGCTCATGAGCGCGATGCTAGTGCCGCGTCAGGCGGAGCAGCCTGAGCCGCAGCCGCCCACTTCGCCCTCGGCCTCGGCGCCTTCTTCCACCTGGAAGGAGTGGCCGCAGCCGCAGGAAGAGCTGGCGTTGGGGTTGTTGATCGCGAACCCGGCCGCCTGGATGGAGTCGACGTAGTCGATCTCGGCGCCCTTGAGGTACGGCGCGCTAAACGGATCGACGACGACCTGCACGCCGTGCATCTCGAACTCGAGGTCACCGTCGGCGGCGCCGCGGTCGAAACCGAGCCCATACTGGAAGCCCGAGCACCCGCCGCCCTGGATGGCGACGCGCAGAACGCTGACGTCCTCCTCCTCGGAGATCAGCTGCTTGATCTTCACAGCCGCGGCCTCGGTGACCGTCATCAGGGGCAGGACTCTTTCCTGGAGCTCCATCGTGTTCTGATCGTAGCAACGTGGGCGGTTCCCAGGGTACTCCGGAAGGGGCAGTTTGTAACACTCGTCTCAGGCACGGTTGAGCGGTTTTCGCCATGCTTCGTGGCGTCGTGGGGAACCTGTTAGGTTCCTCGTCGCCCAAGGGAAGGACGCGTGCTCGACAACTGGCTGCCGTTCCTGATCTACGCGGTTTTCGCGCTGATCATTCCCGCATCGATGATGTGGTTCTCGTTCGTCTTCGCGACGCGCCCGCACAAGCGCACGCGCTGGCGCGAGCTTCCGTTTGAATCCGGCGTCTCGACGGGCGCGCCCAGAGTTCAGCGCTTCACGGTCAGCTTCTACCTGACGGCGATGCTCTTCATCGTCTTCGACATCGAGATCGTGTTCCTGTACCCGCTCGCGGTGATCCTCCACGAACTCGCGTGGTTCGGCTTCCTCGAGTTCCTGTTCTTCATCGTGATCCTGGTGATCGCCTACGTCTACATCTGGCGCAAAGGTGCGCTCGATTGGCAATAGAGGACGGAAAGAAGCTTCGCGACTACGGGCTTCAGTCCGAGCGGCTGCTCTGGCCGACGAAGGGCCCGGGCGTGTTCGAGCAGGAAGTCGCGGCGATCGAGCAGGCCGTCGGTCTCACGACGCTCGAGAAGGCAATCGCGTGGGCGCAGACGAAGTCGATGTGGCCCGACACGTTCGGGCTCGCCTGCTGCGCTATCGAGATGATGTCGATCGTCTCGGCGCGCTATGACATTGCGCGGTTCGGCATGGAGGCTTTCCGCTCCTCGCCGCGCCAGGCCGACCTGCTGATCGTCTCCGGGCGCGTGGTGCACAAGATGGCCGCGCCGCTCCGCCAGGTGTACGACCAGATGCTGGAGCCGAAGTGGGTCATCGCGATGGGCGCGTGCGCCAGCTCCGGCGGCATGTTCAACAACTACACAACTCTTCAGGGCGTGGACAAGATCGTGGCGGTCGACGTCCACGTACCCGGATGTCCGCCACGGCCGGAAGCGCTGATGGAGGGCATCGTGCGGCTGCACGAGAAGGTGATGGCCGGGGTCCCGCCGGCTTACGAGATTCGCGGGGTCGCGTCCTGAACTACAACCGCGTCCCCGGTCTCGTGGAGGTTCAGGAACGCTACGGCGAAACGACGCTCGTCGTCGATACGCCACGCCTGGTCGAGGCCGCACTGCATCTTCGCGACGAGTTGGGCTTCAACTTCCTCTCGGACATCGCAGCCGCCGACTACCTCGGCTGGGCCGCGAAGGGCGTCTCCGGTTACATCGGCACGGCCCGCGGTCGTGATCTGAACAAGCCTTCGACGCAGGGTTACCAGCGTCTGCCAACACCGAAGCCACGCCGATTCTCGGTCAGCTACCACCTACTCGGGCTCCGTGCAGGCGCGCCGCGCGTGCGGTTGCAGGCGTGGGTCGACGAGGACGAACACGTTCCGAGCCTCGTCAGCGTCTGGCCGACTGCGGACTGGCACGAGCGCGAGGCCTTCGACCTGATGGGCATCCGCTTCGACGGCCACCCGAACCAGCAGCGCATCCTGATGGACGACGACTGGGAGGGCCACCCACTGCGCAAGGACTACCCGATCGGCGGCGAGCCGGTCCGGTTTTCCGGAGAGCAATAGTGGCGATCGCTCCCAGGCGTCCGGAGATCTATGAGGGAACCCGTATCCCCTCGCCGATCCCGTCCGTCCTCGAGGTGCGCGAGGACCTGCGGACGTCGGAAGACGTCCTCACCGTGAACTTCGGGCCGAACCATCCCTCCACGCACGGCGTCTTGCGGCTGGTCGTCGACCTGCACGGCGAAGAGGTGGTCGGGCTCGCCGCGGTGGTCGGCTACCTGCACACCGGCTTCGAGAAGAACATGGAGCACAAGAGCTGGTGGAAGGCGATCACGTACGCGCCGCGCATCGACTACGTGTCGTTCCAGAACAACGAGCTCGTGTTCGTCCTGGCAGTCGAGAAGCTGCTCGAGATCGAGGTGCCGTCGCGCGCGACCTGGATGCGCATGCTCCTCGCGGAGCTGAACAGGATCCACTCCCACCTCGTCTGGCTCGGGACGGCCGCCCTCGAGCTGGGAGCGATCTCGATGTTCTGGTACTGCTTCCGCGAGCGCGACCGCATCCTCGACCTGTTCGAGCTCGTCGCCGGTTTTCGGATGCACACGCGCTACTTCCAGGTCGGAGGCCTCGCCGAGGACGTCCCGCCGGGCTTCTGGGACGAGTGCGCGAAGTTCGTCGAGGTGATGCCGAAGGCGATCGACGACTACGAGGCGCTCGTGGACCGCAGCGAGATCTGGCTCGAGCGCACCCAGGGCATCGGGCTCCTCTCCGCAGACGATGCGATCGCGCTCGGGCAGTCGGGCCCGGTTCTTCGCGCCTCGGGCGTCGACTGGGACCTCCGGCGCGCGCAGCCCTACCTGGCCTACGACCAGGTCGACTTCCAGGTGCCCGTGTACTCGGAAGGGGACGTGTACGCGCGCTACCGCGTGCGGATGGAGGAGATGCGAGAGTCCGTGAAGATCGTCGAGCAGGCGATGCGCCGGATGCCGGGCGGCCCGTGGATCGCTGACGACCGCAAGGTCGTGCTGCCGCCACGTGAGGAGCTCCACACATCGATGGAGTCACTCATCCACCACTTCAAGATCGTCACGGAAGGCTTCCGCGTGCCGGAAGGCGAGGTGTACGTGACCGTCGAGTCGCCGCGCGGCGAGCTCGGCTGCTATGTCGTGTCGGACGGCGGCCCGAAGCCGTGGCGCGTGAAGTTCCGCGCCCCGTCGTTCGTGGCGCTCGAGGCGACGGCGACCTGTATGCGGCAGGCCCTCATCGCCGACATGATCGCGATCGTCGGCTCGCTCGACACCGTCATGGGCGAGGTCGACCGGTGAGCACCTACTACGAAGA
>WNGI01005699.1_pt1 | contig 13059 bp, 9 predicted proteins | sample 5400621 | NCBI WGS metagenome assembly WNGI01 (sample SAMN13153374, study PRJNA577476) | soil metagenome | isolation source: 20 cm soil or saprolite under Garry oak tree replicate 1 | place: USA:California | collected 2016-06-15 | reverse complement strand
GCCTAATTTCATAATGTAAAACCAATCTTCAAATTGATTTTGTTTCACGTTGTAGCATATTTTTGTTTTATAGCATATTTTCCCCATTTTGTTATGTGTTCCATCTATGTTTCACACAGTAATAGGTTTCTTTAAGCGGATGACATTTTTCCAGTTGATGATTGTTCCATTGACAAATTTGCCTTCAGCACCTGAGTTGATAAGGGCTTTAGTTTCAGTGGTTTTCAGATTCAAACATTGTGAGATAGGAATGGTGATTTTATTTCTGGACATAGATGTTACTGTTACACCATTTATACATAATTGTTCTTCATAATTTGAATCCATATTGGAGATGGTGGATGCTGTTTCAGCACCATCTCCGTTTAAAAACCCTGTTTCTTTAATTTTTGGCGGGCGCTGTGTGGTAATTCTCTGGCTAATTGTTGGATGATGCAAACACGATCATCATCTTCATTGTTATCATCATTGTTTCCTTTGGAGGTATCACTTCCTGATTCATCCTCCTTGTCATCTGCATCTAAAGATCTAATTTGGTGTGCCTTTCCTTTTCCTTTGTTTTGTGGGTTGAACCTTCTTTGTGGTTTTCCTTTAAATCTACCTTTCGACAACCTGAAGTTTTGATGTTTCTTATTCAGGTTAGGGCAATCTGTGATGAGATGTCCTGTTTGTCCACATCCATAACATTTGGCATTTGCGATCCATTCAGTAGCAGTCTGATGGATCTCCATTTGGTCAACTTGCATAGCATCGGGGTCATGTGTGAATTTGAAGTCTGAATACATATATCTTGTTTGCAACTTCTAAATCAAGGATATGATCTTGAAGGGCAGTGTAAGTGGTTGGTGCTCCTCCATATCTGAGTCTTTCCTTCATAGTTGTTGGTAAACCCAGAAGGAGTAAATGTGCCTTCATTTTATCGTCTGTGATTCCTGATTGAATAAGATCTTGATCGACCCATGCAATGTATTCATTTAACAGTGTTTTCGCAAATTTCTTGAAATGGAATAACCTGTGTAATGCCATTCCAGATTAGTCTACTTCTCCCCATGTGTCTTTAAGTTCTTTAGTGAATGTGTCATAATTGTTCCACTTAGTTGGAGTTGCGTTGTATTCGGTAACTTTCGTGTTTCTCCAATTGGCAACTCATCCATCGAGTAAGTACATGATGAAAAGAATCTTTTCTTTTGGTGAAACTTCTCCTTGGTAATTGAAGTAAAGGTTACACTTCGCCAAGAAGTTGTTAAGATCTTTTCGTTTTCCTTCAAACGTGGGTGGAGATTTAAATTTCATTTTGTCGGTTTTGGGGGTGGATGATGCCATTTCAGGTTTCTTTATTGATGCTGTAAATATAGGGGAAAACTTTGGCAGGGTGAATGGTATGGTAAAGGTAGGTAGTAGTGGTAAAGGTGTGGTTTCGGTTTTAAGGGATAGGGTTGAAACGATTTCAGCTGCTTTTTTGTCTTCAGCTGCTTGTTCGGCGGTGGGGATATGTACATCTTCTATATATTCGAGTTGGGACTCCTTTTCTTCTTTATAAAAAGGATCTTCTTTGTCTTCTTCTTTTTCAGAAGATGACTCTCCTATCAATGGTTCACGACTTTCTCTATAGGTAACACGGGGTGATGCGGTGGGTGTACTAGCACCTACAACGACTGAAAGTGGTTTGTTTTCTTTCTTCCAACATTGTAGTGCGGTGTCAGTTAATTGTTCAACTCCTCCTTGTACAGGTCCTCCTTCAAAATCATCATCTAAAACCCAAAGCGATGGTTGGTCTTTGAGTTCTAGAGTATACCAACATCGTTCTACAGAATCAAAAGCTAATTTCCTCTTTCATAGGTAAAATGACCCTTGAAATGGAAAGGAGTGATTTGGTGGATGTCCTGGGTTTTGTTTGACCCAAAAGTCTTTATCTTCGACTTGTGTGTTGTTGTTGAGGTAGAACCAACACTTATGTTTCTTTGACCAACTAACAGTTCAGTCATCGAGGATATGTTGTTTATTGAAGGGATGTCTTTGAGAATGATTCGGTGGGTGGTCTTTGGATTGTGGAGCAATGGTGAATGAGATGGAGGGTGTCGATGCTATGTGCTTGGAGAGGAGTCTAGTTTTATTGTTATGTTCGTTCGCAAACTAACAACTCAAGGTTGCTAGGTACTGTAGGTTCCTCAAGGGAGTTCCGGCACTTAATCACAAATGAAGAGATAGATATTCTTGGATAAGTCGTCAAGCGAACTTAGATGAGAATGAGACAGATTGACTGTGAAAACTAGACTGCCATCTAGTGGTTTATTGGCAGTCTTTTATACTACAAGTACATTGTACATAAAAGGTAGTAATAGACATGTGAAATCAGGTAGCATGTGATAACGGTTAACATGTGAAATCAAGTAGCATGTGAATATGAGAAGCATATGATAACAAACGAAGGTTCAAGGAAGTTCAGGTATAGCCGAAAAGATAGGGGCGTATACTCGGTTGTAACACTAATACTCATGAACTTATCCAACTAGTGACATTTTGACTAGAAGGCAGCCAACCTGCCTGTAAATGATTCAGTTGTTGGTATCACTATTATTGTCCACGTGTCCGCACATGATGGCCTGCACCTTACTGATCGGTAACTTGAGGCACGTGCTGAGCAACCTGCAAAAAGGGGCGCGTGTTAGAGGTGGGCCTGGGGAACGATCGTATGCAGACGATTTTGGTCGCGCCCGAGGTGATTTGGCAATATATTGTTACCCAGAGCAAGATTCCCCCGGAGTCGAACCCTATGCAATAACTTATTGGTAGTCAAATCAGGCATCAAAACGAGAGGAGCTCTTGGGGAAGGCGGTAGGCGGCAACTTGGAACGTTCGAAGGCTCACGCAGACGCCGCGGCGTAGCATGAGTAATGTGGAAGCAGCTTTGTCCAGTTATTACGCCACATCGTTTGACCTTTTACGACATGTCTCGGGCTGAGCGGTGTCACACGCCCCCGAGCAAAGATGTTTCACATATCGCGAAAGGTTCAGATATCGTCTTGAAAGAAATCGCAATCGAGAAACCATGTTACGCGGTGCATAACAGCACAGGGATAATACTGACGCACCAATTCAAGTTGAAATACCGTCGTTCTCGACTAGTTACCCGAGATTAGCGACGCGTACATTTTCAACCGCACGAGGTCCAGTAGTCTGTTAATAGGTTGGCCAATAGGTGAGAGCGCGTCTGTCTGATAACGAGGGGAAGGAAGAGTGAAGAAACACCAGCGACACCTACTCAAGTCAAATGACCGCTTGGCCAATGGCCAGGCGTCTCAACCCGCCGCTCCTGGCAAAGTTTGTATACATTTCCTCTACAGGGGCGCGCAGCCTTTCCAAGTCCATTAAGATCTCTGCCAGCTGACATGTCAAATGGCGAGTATAATCCTCCCTTCATCTCTTCCATCAAATTGGGCCAACATTCTCGTGGTGTAGTCCTGAAGATGACGGTTGGTGGGTGCGGCCGCGATTTGGGCACCCATGTCTACACGGATTGAACCCGGAAAGAACACGGTTGGGGAAGTGCGAGACCAGGGGGAAATGATGCGTTGGATGGAGTAGAGGATTTAGAGTGGAAGAGGGGTGGGCTTTCTTGTATTCCTGCACGTCAATCTTGGAGAGACGCGAAGATGGCGAAGAGGTCAGTCACGAGTTCGTGACGAGCCGTTCTTGCTCGCACTCTTGTCTCTTCGCATACACTTATAGAATGTCTACAGCGCGTGAACGAGATTTTGAAGAGTTTCAAATTGATTGGCGAGGAAGACGATGTAAGGCAATAAAAGTCGTATCTGAGAAACCCTGTTACGCGATGTACGCCAGGACAGGGATCATACGCCAAAACTCGCAACTGGCTTCTCCAACACGATGTACTTGTTAGCAAAGCGTTCGTACCAGCGTGAGCATATCTGCATGATAACGAGGGGACCAGCAGGGAAGAGGGAAGTAAGCTGACGACGCATACCCAAGTCGAAGGACTGCTTAGCCGTGCCTCCGAGCAACGGACAAACGCTTGTTAGGCCAAGCACGAGCAAAGGACCGCGCAGCATTATCAGGTCCATAGAAACTGACACGTCAAACACCAAATCCTACCTCCGTCTTTCCCGTCAGACTGGGCCAACGGTTGCGGAGTACATTCCTTGAAAGGTCAGTGGGACGGTGCGATTCGGGGATCCTTGCCTACCCAGACTCAAACCCGGGAATAATGAGCTCGAGACCAGAGAGAAACGATGCCTTGGAAGGAGTAGAGGATGCAGAGTAAAAGACTAAAAGAGCAGCGCGCGTTGATTGTGCCAGGGAGATTGGTGTCGGTTGTAGTGTTTGTTAAGGTCTGCTTTTCGCTGAGCACCACGAGCTACTAGATGATGGCAAGCCGAGTCGAATACCAAATAATCATACCGGTCAATTGAGAGAGCAAGGCAACCAACGGGCAATGAACGACGCGACTGGCAAATGCAGAGTCAGGCAAGCGGAGAGGAGCATGAAGTGGGTGCAAACAGTGATTCATATCCCCTTCTCTGTCAAATCTAGCTACCCTACGGCGGCAGTGACTGCTGAGGTGATATTTTCCAAGAACTCCATCTCGTTGTGCTTTTCCAACTCGTTGTGCTTTTCCAACTCGTGTGGAGTTGTTGCGACTTCGGGTGGACGTCCTGCTGGTCTACTATGGTACGTATCCTCCGCTGCTCAACAAATCCCAATCTGAGCTTATTCGACAGGACACCCTCAGCAGACATCCTCGCTACTCATTCCACTCCCCCCTTATTCTCGCTCAAACTCGCGCATTAGGCTATTTCAACCAATCTGCCCACTACAGCTTGTTCTTTGGCTAAACCGTACAATGCGAGACTTTCTCTCTGCTATCGCTCCATACCATCTCAAGCTTCGGATTCGGGAAGAACATAGGGATACCTGTTCGTTGCTTACATGCACGTCCTCTCTTACGCTGTCTCAAGAAGTAGCAAACAAGCTGTGACAGTCGATAATGTCAAGGCTGCGTTTCACAAGGAACGTGGTGCAAAAGAGACGGACACAGGACGATGCGAGTGATCGTCAGGGACGAATAGATGTGAGGTGCGGTACACTTGCGAAGGTGCGTTTATCCACTTTCTATAAATGATGCACGTCACTTACACTCCGCCTAATTTCAAGCTTGCGTCCCATCAATACTTGCCAACATCAGCTTTTCATTTCTCCCGCTTTCCAAGCATTGTCATTCCTCCGCCCCTTACCTAACTTTGCGGAACCATCTCAGTCTCAGACTGGCTCATCGAGCCAACCAGGACTTGGAACAAAATCTCTTTTCGCGGCATGAGTGTTGTAACTTGCGCGCGCTGAGCCTTGGAAGTGCGCAGCGCGGGCAAGTTGAGAATTATCTTGGATTGCGAGAGGTTTGCGCCCAAGTCGGCTTTCCATACTGATATAATGCCAGATTTTTCGTTGGACGCAAAAACGTAACGTAACCGTAATATATGTTTCTATAAGTTGATCAAGGAAACAATTTACGCCTCTTCATCGTTTTTGAAACCGGTCAATACCCCAACGCTTATGTAATCCGAAAAATCACCTTCGTCAATCGGTGCAGAACTCCACAGGCATCTCCAATGACCTTCCATCAGAATACGTTGCTAATGACAAATGGACCACACATCACTTTCGATCCTTTGGACATGGAGCCAGGCCGGAGCAGCGCCGATTAGTAACTGCTATCCACGCATCGATAACGTATTATTTGGAGCCCCTCTGGCCTAAGCGATGGTCTTATGACTGACACAGTGGTTCCTCGGGCATCGGCGGTGATACAATTTACAATCTTTCCATACCTTCTGGAAGGAGACGCTTGCGCTATCGATCGTTTCCTGTCGACTTCCAACAACTGCACTCCTACCGATTTGGATAGCATCAGCAGGTGACCCCCACATTCACAGGACAGCTTCTATCGAAGGACACATGAGTGGGTCTTATGTGCCTGTGGAGCTACCCCTTTCTTTTGGAAGATATATGAACGCCTCGTCGAGAGATCCTTATTCTCAACGCAATACCCATGGCTGAAATCAACTCTGGCTCTGTGTACCACATTACCAATGCAAAAGCTACCGGCAACGCTATGGATCTGTCCGGGACAGACAAGCGCCACCGTACGCCATTTACCTAATTCACTGCCTTCTCGTTAAATGATGGTTCCAGTTATCGGTTGGCCTAGTCACGAGGGGGACAATCAAAAGGTATGACTCTCTGTTCTCATCCAAGTCCGTTGGCACTGATAGTTCGAAGTGGCACATTCAAAAAGTAGGCGAACATTACACGATAAGAAACGTGCGCTATGGCGAGTACATTGGTCTGGAGGCCCATCCAAAGGACAATGTCTCCGCTGTTGGCGTTGCGCAAGATTTCAAGTGGAATATAGTGCGAGACCAAGAGGATCCCTCCGTATACAGGTGATTGCGATATTCCACTTTTCTAAAGTCATACTTATATGAAAAAGGTTCTTTGTGCCCGGCACCCGTTTCAATCTTGACTTGACTAACCACGGGAGCGACCAAGGTAACACCCCGATCGCAATTTGGGGCGCATGGGAAGGACGTAACCAATGCTGGCATCTCCGACAGCGTAAGCATATATCACTTGACGTTTTAGATGTGTTGATAACGTGTTTTGGTCCAGTCTGATCAACGCTGGGAACATATAGTACAAACATTGCTACCCGTTGTAACTATGTTGGAACCTAGCCATTGCTCCGGAATATAAGCTTTTTTTTGTTAACTCTTCATCTTGTCGTCATTTTCTATTCTTGCCCAAAATCGTTCGACTCTTGCTTGGTTTCAAGTCTCCCCCCAAAGGGTCTATTATCCCATGACATGATTTACGGAACCTTGAAGCGTGCGTACGGTGCGAACGTTCAGCTTCATTTGACTCCGAGATGGCGCAATCCTTCGTTATGAATACATCGTCCTTCCCATAAGCATCTATTGACTAACATAATTTAGAATTGAACGGCACGTTGTTCCTAGGCGTTGCCAAATGGCGAAGATGCTTAAGCGAAGCGTATAGCTTATTCTTACAAGATTTCAGGGCAGCGCAATTAGAGCGGGAAACCCTATTTCGGATCTTCTCCGTGGAAGTTCAGATTTCAGCGATGCTTCGAATCGAAGTGTCGGCGTTGACAAGAACTTCAAGTACTCGGGTGTCACGTTCGAATCGTCCTACTCCATTTCGTCGGGCAGCGATGCGCAGTTTGAATTTCGCAAGAACCGATAATCTCCACAGATGCCCCATCGGTGGGATATGGTTCATGTCGTACTCAGAATGGTAGGTATAGGATGGGAATAGAGTGGTATCAATGAGGGTGCAGATCAGATATCAGTAGTAAAGCCTGGCGTGTATCACTATCGCATTAACCAGCCAAGCAATTTCGATAGTGGTCTACTATAGTGGAGGATCCATTTTCATCCTGAAGAAGACGTCTACACAATAAAGAATTAGCGTTATCAAATCCCTCAACTTTGAGCAGCCGCTACATGGAGGTGTTAAAGCCATTGGAACCGGCGAGATCTTCCGGTAGCAATTATTAACAGATAACCCGGATGCTGGCAGTCATTAATGATCCGCATTTCACCTGTACCGACGAACCATAGGATTACCATTCCTGAATCGCTATTCGACCTCGAGTTGATCCACTGGAGCCTGAGCTCCCATGATGGTTATCCAGTTGAGATCGCAGAACGGAAGTCCAACCGCCAATCTCCACCATATGTACATAGCTATTTTCCAAACAAGTCAGGTTATACCATTGGTTGTGCAGTGGTACCGAAATCCTGGCGTCTGTTTATGGTTCTGGATTAAAGGATAGTGCTTTGGATGGGGCCAGACCACGTGGAGGCTGTTGACAATTCGAAGGCCGAGTTACCTCTGTAAAAAACTTCACTTTAGAGAGCGTAGCAGAACTGTCAGTTGGCTACTTCCGTTGCCATAACTCGGCGATGGGGCAAGTTTGTCGCGAAACATGGCAAAATATGGCAAAATATGTCACATGTGACAGTACACTTGCAAGTGCAATCCGAAACGGATGGCATTTGAACCTTCGATTATCCAGCGATCTAATTACTGCTATGGCGCCAGATACCTCTCTAGTACTCGTTGTCTGGCAGACAATGTCTGATTCTGTGCGCGTGTCCAATACCATGAGGGCTTTTCCGGATATATCAATCTCCGCAGACCGTATCGCCTTCATCAAGGTTACGTTCGGCGGGAACTTACCTATATTTTCGGGGAATATCTATTATTAAATGGGTATAAATGGGGGCGCATCATAGGTACTCGCATAGTTGGAATCCACCATGGCAACGGTGAAGAACGGCTGGTATCACATTATCAATGCGAAGAGTGGCACTCTTTTGGACTTGTCTGGGACAGACCAGACCTACAGTACGTCGACGTTATTCTTCTCTGATATGACATTAATCTAAGCCGTTGAATGTAGTCATCGGGTGGCGCCACAATGGCGGCAACAATCAAGAGGTCTGTTCAAGACCGTTACGCTAACCAATTGATCGATTCTGATGCTGGTCGCCCATTAGTGGCACGTTCATTACAACAACGAAAATGGCGTGTACACCATTAAGAATCACCGCTACGAAAAATACGTTAACGTTATGGAGCCTCGGCGTGCAGGTGCTATAGCGAAAGGAACCATAAGCATATGCGAGTGGAAAATATTGACAGGCGAATCAGGAAATGATTACAGGTACCGCACACCATCGTGTATATACGCGCATCTCAACTGATTTTCTAACGATATATAGGATCGTTGTCCCTAATACAGAACTGCATCTCGTGTTGACCGACAATGGGAACTCCAGGGATGGTACTTCAATTGGGATCGCAGACAAGTCGTCAGAGAAGAACCAGCTTTGGAAATTGAAATGGATCAGAGATTAAGCTGATGTGTGCATGCTTGACAATCAAGTTAGATATGTAATTGAAGATTTCAAGAACAGAAGGGCCCCGGATCGGGCCACTGCGATTTTCCTTTGAAACATGACCGTGGTGATGGGAGCGCAGAGTTTCGTTCATTGGACTCCAACCCTGATTTGCGCTCCGTGGTTTGCACGTACGGTTGCATGAGAAAAAATTGAATAAATACGGACGTGGAGGACTGAAGCCGGTGGACATTGTTCACGAAACGACAGTCGTAAATATATTCCAGAGAGCGTTGTGGAACCGCGTCATCGACGTAACGTAGGCGATCGCGAGGCTTGCAAACATAGCCAAATAGAGGAATAGCAGTGACATAGTACAACTCTCCGTCTCCACGCTGATGCAGATAAATTGTACCGTGGGTTAACGTTTAACCTCCCATTTACACGCTTGCAACTTACAGTTTCTTCTCCAGAAGAATGAAAAAAAGGCTTCATGATATTAGAATTCCCATTGCTTGCAGTGGGCTTTAGTGCGTACTGGGATAATATTGAGGACGCAGGTGGGACTAGATTCCATTTGCTTGGTTCAGTAGGATGCTGATGTTTAGTTCCCCTTAGCTCCGCTGCGTAGGCGAACACGACCAGGTTCATCATCGACTCCAACCATGGCGCGATTGAATTTTACACCGAGTCCTTGGACGTCAGCCGTGAATAACCCGTCCTCGTCCTTCCCATAACAGTTGCTCCTATATTAACATGGGCTCTGAATTACACGCGTTTGGTGTTATTCGCCTCTCGCACACTTAATTTGCCAGTTATGGCACCATGACAAAGGTGCCAGCAAAGTGGGGCATGTCGCTTCTTTTGGGAAGAAGTATCTCGGGCTGGTTTAGTGTGGAATTAGAGCGGCCAGGAGGCCCAAGATATCTTCGGTGTCGAGTCGACGTCAACAAGAACTCACAGTTCGCAATTGTACAGGACGGCTATCCCGCAAGATACTTCACGTGTTGTGGTACTGGTCAGCTAATCGACGTTGGTGTCTCCCAAAGCCGTGATTATACGGTTAATGTCAATGAACAGGTGACGCGCTAACATTTCCCGTATAAAAATATCTCACTGTTAATCTCCACAGACTCCACGTACATGTTCTCGGGGAACGTCCGCTGTTCGGTTCATCGAATGCTATAAACTAGGGGGGGTATCGCTAGCTGCAATACAACCTACCATGAACACACTTCTGCATGGCGTGTATCATATCATCAATGTGAAGAGCAACACTTTTCTTGACTTGTCAGGTTCAGACCCGACCCACACAACTAGTATGTCATCCGTCTCTGGTATGGTATTAAGTTTAATATCTGAATGTAGTCATTGGTTGGGAGGATAACGGCTCCGACAACCAAAAGGTGCGCTTACTGCTGTTCACTTACCAGCGAGGCCAACGCCAATATTCGTCTAGTGGTACATTTCACCACATCAGGACAATGATCTGTACGTAGTACAGAATGTGCGCTATGGCAAATATCTTTACTTTTCTGGGGCGCTGCGCGAAAATGCGCCCGCCGTCGGAGTGAATGAGGAACAGCTGTGGAATATACGACCAGACAAAGATGATCGAGCAGTGTTCAGGTACTCTCCGATGATTATGTACATGCGTCCGAGCTGCCATGCTAACGAAGCAAAGGTTTTTTATCCCTCGAACTCCATTCAATCTCGAGTTGAGTCATGATGGGAGCAGCAAGGATGGGACTCCGGTTGTGCTTGCGCTTCAGCGAGCTGTGAAAGAACAGACCTGGAGGATCGTGGCAGTCGAAAAGTGAGAATTGATGGATATGAATGTAGCCCTACACGAGCTGCGTATGTAACTGTAAATACATTGGAAGTCTTTCAACGATGTTCTCGGACTATTACCCGGTGTCGGGCCAAGTCGAACGCGTGACCATACTCCTTTTGTGACCGGACACGACGACGATGAGCTTGAAGTTCTTGACCACGACATCTGGTGCCAATCTCTCTAACCCAATCAACACCGCTCTTCTGCTCTACATCCTCTACTCCGTCCAACGCATCATCTTTCCCCCGGTCTCGCGCCCCTCCAACCCTGTTCCTTCCGAGTTCAAATCTGGTTACACATGGTTGCCCAAATCTCACCCTCCTACCGTTCTTTTCAAGGATTACACTCCGAAAACATTGGCTCCGTTTGATGGAAAAGACGGGGGCAGGATTTTACTCGCTATTAATGGGACGGTGTTTGATGTGACAGGGAAACTTTGCGGGGAGGGATGCGTCGAGAGGTATGGCCAAGCAGTCATTTGACTTGGGTAAGCGTCGTTGGCATATTATTTTCGCTTCTCCGTCTTGATCACCTCGCCTTCACACAGACATGCTTACACCTCTCGACCAACCCATCGACAAGTTAACTGACCTTGTGCCGTCGGAGATGTGCGTGTCACTATTCTCGTTGAAATGTGTGGTTCTAACGTGTTGCTCTTTAGAGAGAATATGAAAGCTTGGTACGAACACTTTTCCAACAAATACATCGTATGTGGGAAGCTGGTCGAGAACGATGGGGTTTCCGCTTGAATTCGTGTGTATGATCTCTGTACTGGTGTACATCGCGTAACACGGTTTCACGGTTACGATTATATATCATCCTTCTGCTCCAGATGATGCATGAACCCATTTCAACACACAATATATCTTTAATCAGTGATCTCCGACCGCCGCTCAGCTCGAGACTTAAAACTGGAACAGAGCTATAGAAGGCGAGCAATGTGACCGATGTATGTGCCTTTTGGCACCATGGGTAGGAGGACAATCGTTCTATTATACTAAACGTGTCCCATGGTCATTGCTCAAACCAGATCCAAACGACAAGCTCGGTTAATCAATAACATCTGGAGTCCAACCGTGACCGAAGTACCAGTTAAGCACTTCCAACGTCGACTGATTCAAGAACTGACTTCGTACCAGGAACGTACAGCTTTTATTGTGGGTCAGTACAGTAGTACCAAGGTACCCGAATACGTTAGGATCGTCCTTGCATGGTACCATTACCCATCAGAATAAAGGTAACGCACGGACTCAGTGGAACACAAACTGCGGACTCACTTCTATCAGCACGCATTTAGGCATATGTCACTCTTTGGCGATCATGATGATGTACACCAAATGGAAAAGAGGTTTCATATCAATCCGGACTCGCCGTTTCAAGAGAACAGATACTCACCATACAATATGACCCAGCATCTTTGCCTCGCCAACTATAGTCGCGTTGATCTCCTTCATGGGAAGTTCAAACGTTTGACCTCAAGAAGTTATTTTGAATGTCGTATTAGGCATCATCGCATCGTGCACGGTGCTTTACCATAATAATCTGAAATGGGTTGACGGCCTTGTAGCTCGCGTACTCGTCGGGCGTTTCCCTGATGTTCAACGTAGATCTTGAAGGGCGAGCAGTGGTGATGGTAGCTTTCCGAGATAGATCGCGCAGACAATCATGTGAGAGCAGGAACGTGCGTTCGACTGGGGGTGTCGCGGTGATTGGTCACCTTGGCTCAGGTTATCAAATGGGGCAAGTACTGCGTAAGTTCCCGGGGTCCACGGCCGCCGGTATTCCGCGGCCATTCGATTCACGCTTCATTCCTTTTTCCACGCACCCGTCTTTCGAGCCTGACGTCCCCTTCTCTCATCCTTCGACCGTCATCTACCTCGTGCACTCATCGTTTGTGCAGTTATCATCAGGTCTGACATCCCTTGCCTCCACATTGCCTACCACAGCTTCTCGATTGATTCTTGGCCTAAGAGAGAGATAAGCAATGACGGACAGTTCAAGTCCTGGATTTTCTAGTACGTCATGGGCATGTCCCGAAGCTTGAAATGTACATGATGTTATGCAGATGCGGATGAAACAGCCATACGTAGGGAGCGATTCAAATGCCCCCATTTTCGTATTCTTGTCATAGGAAGGGCCAATGCTGGCAAAACAACAATTCTTGAGAAAGTTTGTGGGGTAGCAAAAGGAACCAGGCCAATCACAGTGTATGATAAGGAGTGTAAGTTTGTGAACCAAAACTAAATCTACCCAAAATCCCAAGAACTTTTCAGATGAAAAACTAAC
>WNGI01004284.1_pt1 | contig 13059 bp, 15 predicted proteins | sample 5400621 | NCBI WGS metagenome assembly WNGI01 (sample SAMN13153374, study PRJNA577476) | soil metagenome | isolation source: 20 cm soil or saprolite under Garry oak tree replicate 1 | place: USA:California | collected 2016-06-15 | reverse complement strand
ACGAAGTACTCCCACGCGGTCATCTACAGCTCCTCTCCCATCAGTCGAGCGCGAACGTGTCTGATGCAGACGCCCATGATGACCTCGAGGCCGCCCTCCGCAGCGATGCGCGCCGCTTCCTCGCTCACGATGTTTTCCTGGAGCCAGAGCACGCGGGCGCCGATCGCGACCGCCTCTCCCGCCACCTCCGGTGTTTCCTCGGCGCGGCGGAACACATCGACGACCTCGATCCCGATCTCGGCCGGGACGTCCGTGAGCGAGGGATACGCGCGCTCGCCGAGGACCTCCGTCTCCTTCGGGTTGACCGGCACGATCCGGTACCCGTGCTCCTGGAGATACCGGGCGACCTGGTACGAGGGCCGCTTGGGGTTGGACGAGAGTCCGACGACCGCGACCGTATGAACGGCTCCGAGCAACGCTCGGAGCTCTCGATCCTCCGGGCTCAGGACGTCGTCAGCCATGGCGCCGCCTCTCGGGCGAGGTCGAGGAACGCGTGCAGCATGAACCCGGTCGCGCCCCAGATCGTGGTATCGCCGGTGTCGTACCACCATCCCTTCCAGACCCGCCCACCCTCGCGGTGGAGCTCGCGCTCGTCCTCGAGGCTGGCCAGCGTCGTGGTCGGAACGGTCAGGACGCGTGCGATCTCCGCGCGACTCACCCGCAGCGCGGGGAGCACGCGCACGACCGCGACGAACGGGGTCACGAGGATCCCCGAGACGAACGTGTGGATCGCCGGCAATGCGCCGAGCACGTCCGCGAGCGCGGGTTCGAGACCGATCTCCTCGTGCGTCTCGCGGAGCGCGGTCGCGACGAGCCCGTCGTCGCCCGGCTCGGCGAGGCCGCCCGGGAACGACACCTCGCCCGGGTGCCGGCTGAGATGGGCCGCCCGCTCGGTGAAGAGCAGCGACGGCACGGGCTCCTCGATCAGCACGGCGAGGACCGCGGCGAGCCGCTCGCCGGCGTCGGGCTCCGGATGGGGATCCGGGTCGAGACCCTCTCGCAGCGCCGAGCGGTGATCGGTGAGCGCCATGGGTCCATCGTAGGAGACGGCCCGGCGAACGCCGCCTGCGAGGGTCGGGCCGAGGGCGACTGGTAGCGTGCCCGCGTGACGGAGGTCGATGATGTCCGTTCCCCCGCCGCCGATGCCGCGGCGGCGTCGGTCGACGTCGACGAGCTGCTGTCGTACGCGCGCGCGCTGATCGGAGCGCCGTCGGAGAACCCGGGCGGCACCGAAGATGCAGCGGCCTCGGTGGCCGCGGACATCCTGGCGTCGCTCGGCGCCACGCCCGAGATCATCCGGGACGACGAGGGACGGCCGTCCGTCGTCGCCCGGTTCGGGGGTCGGGCTCGCCCCTCGCTCGCGTGGAACGGGCACCTCGACACCGTCCCGGCGGGCTCGGCGGACACGTGGACGAGCCCGCCCTTCGCGGCCGAGATCCATGACGGCAAGCTGATCGGTCGCGGCGCGTGCGACATGAAGGGGGCGATCGCGGCCGCGCTCGCGAGCGCGGCCGCGATCGCCCGGGTCGGCGTCCCGCTGGGTGGATCCCTGTGGTTCCACCTGGCGGCCGACGAGGAGCTCGCGGGGATCCACGGGACGAAGGTGCTCTGGGAGCGCGGGATGCTCGACCAGGACGCCGCGATCGTGGGCGAGCCGACCGAGCTCCAGCTGGGCGTGGCCGAACGCGGCGGAGCCTGGATCACCGCGACGGCGCACGGCACGGCCGCCCACGGCTCGCAACCCCACCGCGGCGTGAACGCGATCACGTCGATGGCGCGCCTCCTGCCCCGGCTCGAGGAAGCGCTTCCCGACCTCACCCACCCGCTGATCGGCGGCCCGACCGTCAACGCCGCGTTGATCGAAGGTGGGAGCGCGCCGAACGTCGTCCCCGACCGCTGCGTGGTCGACATCGACCGGCGCCTGCTCCCGGGCGAGGACGATCCCGCGGCCGTCCTGGCCCCGTTCCGACGCCTCATCGACGAGATCCGAGCCGACCATCCCGAGGTGCGGATCGACGTGGCCATCCGGGAATGGACGGATGCGGCGGAGGCGTCGCCGGACGAACGGATCGTCCGGCTGGCGGGCGCGGCGGTGGCTGAAGCCGGCGGCGGCCCCGCGGCCGCCGCCGGCTTCAGCGGCATCACCGACGCGCGCTACTACCTCAACCACGCGAAGATCCCGACGGTGATCCTGGGGCCGGGCTCGATCACGGTGGCGCACACCGCCGACGAGTGGGTCACCGTCGACGAGCTCGCCACCGCCGCCCGCGCCTACGCGCGGCTGTTCGTCGGCTTCCTCGGCGTCTGAGGGACGTCGGACCGACTACGGGCGCGTGAACGGATCCAGCATGTGACTGAAGGCCCACGTCCCCTGGACGATCCCGGAGCAATCGTTCGAGCCGGTCGAACCGGGACACCCGCCGTTGTCGCGCTGGATCGCCCACATCGAGAGCGTGCTCATCCCGGCCGTTCGCGCGAAACCCAGCAGCTGTTGCGCGTCGGCGAGGTCGGTGACCTCGGTCCGGCGAGGGTAGTCGTCGAGCCCGTTCATGATCGTCGCGCCCTGCATCGCCCACAACTGTGGGTCGGTCTTGGCGGGCAACAACGTGTGCAGCTGCGCATGCAGGCCGTTGGACGCGTTCACGGCCGCACCGCCCATGTCGGTGGTCACCCTGTCGTAGTAGTCGAAAACCATCGGGTTCACGACGTCGATCCGGACGCCGTTCGTGACGGCGTTCTGCAACACGGCGACCCCGCTGGGTTCGAGCCCATCCGCCGACGTGGGAAGCGTGTACTGGATCTGCACGGTGCGACCGTGTGCGGCCGCCCAATCCTGGAGGAGCTTGATGGCCTTGTTGCGCCGATCGATCCCGGCCGACCTCGTAAGCGAACGACCCTCGATGTCCATGTCGAGGCGGGTGACGTCGTAGCTCGTCACGACCTGCTCGTACGCGGACGCGATCGCCGCCGGGTCCTTGCATGAGTCGCCGATCTCGGTGCCACCCTGGTCGGCGCTCCATCCGCCGAACGAAGGGATCACGTCACCACCGAGGCCGCGGAGGGACTGGATGTCCGTCAGGTATCGGCCGGCGGCGACCGTCTGGCTGCTCGAACCGTTCCACGCGAGCGTGCACGAGGTCTTGCCGAGGGTCTCGAGGAACGCGAGCGTGAAGTAGCGCGCCCCCGACTGCTGCGCGATCGTCGTGATCGCATCGGAGGTCCAGGTCTCGAAGTACGGCGCGTACACGTGCGCCGGCAACGGGACGGCGGCGGTCGCGACGCTCGACCCGGTGAACGCGGGACCTGCGAACGCGGCGAACGCGACCAGCATCACCGCGATGGAACGGGCTCGCTGCATCGGGGCCAGCTTCCCAAACTCCTGCGTGATCTCGCAAGTAGGCTGTCGGTCGAACGCGCTACGGCCCGCCGTAGCGCGGTCAACCTAGCCCGTCCAACCCTTTGACCCAGCCCTTTCCACGGCGCAGGATGACCGGGAACCGGGCCGTCCGGGGGTGCCCAGCGTTGAGCGATCCGAGGAGAAGGAGCGAGCCACTGCACGTCGATGTAACCGAACCATCCTCCGTGGTTCGCGTCGTGCTGGCCGAGATCGGATCGCCCGGCCCACTCCACTACCTGATCGAGGCCGAGGGGTTCCAGGTCGTCGGGTGCGCCTCGAACGACGCGGAGCTCGCCCGCGTGCTCGCGCACGTCGAGCCCGACGTCGTCGTGCTCGACGCAGACATCAGTGCGACCTCCGCGCTGGTGGCGCGCGAAGAGGCTCCCTCGTCGGAGCTGATCGTCCTGTGGCCGGAGGGCGTTCAGCTCCCTGCGGGGGCCGAGCGCGTCCACCCACGGCTGGTCTATCAGGACCTGGGTCCGGCGATCCGCCGGGCCGCCGACGATCGCCGGGACCGGCATCCAACCGTCGTCGAGCGGGACGACGATCCGAGCGCGCCCACCGCGCCGCCGCGCTCCGTTGACCTCCCGAGCTCGGCGACGCAACGGACGAGCACCCGCGTCCTCGTCGGGACGGCGGCGCTCATCGCGCTCATCGTCTTGACGATGGGCGCGTCCTTCGCGCTGGAAGGAAGGACGGGCCCGCCCCAGCCGACGGGCACCCGATCCATCAAGATCTCGCCGAGCGCGACCGCGGATCCGGGACGGGGACCGGGAGCCACCGCGACGAGTACGCCGAGTCGGACGGGCGACGCTCGACCATCCGTGGACACCCGGTGCGTGCCCGGGGCGAAGACGGACCACACGGCGCCGAACGAACACGCGGCGGCCGCGGCCCGCAACGCGCATCAGGTGTGCGCCGCCAGCGACCGAGGGAGCGCCCAGTCGGCCCCCCACCAACACGCCAACGGCCGCGGGAACGTGCCGACCACCGGAGCCGGCAACCCGAACGCGAAAGGCGGCGGCAACGCGAACGCGAACGGCAGCGACACGGCCAAGGGCGCCACCGCTCGCGGTCGGTCGCAGGATCACCCTTCGGGGCCTCCGGCGACCCCGGGCGGCCCGCGAAACGGTCCCCCGGGCTGAGCCGCCCGTCCCTCAATCGTCGTCCGCGCGCCGCAGACGCTTCGTTTCCGAACGCTTGCGCTTCGCGGCGATCCTCCGTTCGACGGCGCGTCGACTTGGCCGCGTGGGGCGGCGCTTGGGCGGCGGCGGCGCGACCGCTGCAGCGAGGATCTCCGCCATCCGCTCCAACGCCGCCTCCCGGTTGCGGAGCTGCGACCGCTGCTCCGAAGACGTCACCGTGAGCACGCCGTCCACGAGGCGTCCAGCCAGGCGATCCAACGCCCGCGTGCGCTGCACCGGCCCCAAGGCGCTCGTCGTGGCGACATCGAGGCTCAGCTCGACCCGCGAATCGGCCGTGTTGACCGACTGCCCGCCGGGACCCGACGAGTGGCTGAACCTCCAGCGCAGCTCGCCTTCCGGGACGACGATCGAGCGGCTGACGCGAAGGGGGCCGACCATGGCGGCAGTATGGCCCTCGGCCTCCCCTGGGTCGGCCAGCCTCAATATCATCACGGGGTGAGCGGGGATCCGGAGCGGCCGACACCGGTCGACGTCGGTGCCGGCCGCCTCGAGGCGTTCAGCGACGCCGTGATGGCGGTGATCATCACGATCTTGGCGCTCGAGCTGCGGCCGCCGGCCGGCCCGAACCCGACGGACCTCTACGACCGGTTGCCGAGCCTCCTCATCTACGTCCTCAGCTTCGTGTTCATCGCGATCTATTGGAACAATCATCACCATCTCCTGCGCGCGACGACCCGGATCAGCGGCGCGGTGATGTGGGCGAACATGCTCCTGTTGTTCTGCTTGTCCTTGGTCCCGGTCGTCACCGAGTGGCTGCACGACTTCTACCGGTATCGACTCCCGGCCGCGTCCTTCGGGATCGTCGCGCTGGCCGCGGCGTTCTCCTACACGGCGCTCGTGCGCGCCATCATCCACGCGAACGGTCGCGACTCGTTGGTGGGAACGGCGATCGCCTCGGATCGCAAGGGGAACCTGTCGCTCGTGCTCTATGCCGCCGGCGTGGGCCTGGCCTTCGTGAGCGTGTGGATCGCGTATGCCCTCTACGCGGCGGTCGCCGTGATGTGGTTGATCCCCGACCGGCGGTTCATGCGCGCCGCGGATCGACGGTAGGCAGCGGCTCGAGGCCGTAGAGACGCCGGGCCGCGGGCGACATCCGTGCCGCTTCGGCCTCGGAGATCAGGGATGGGCGTTGGGAAGTGGCCCGCTCGCGCCGGCGCCGGCGGCGACGTGGCGTCTCGGGTTCCGGCGGCGCAGGCCGTGGCACATGCGCGTGCCGGATCTTCAGCGGCTCCGCAAGATCCAGCTCGGCGGGATCGGATCGGATCACCTGTTCCTGGACCGCGGCGTCGACCAACCCGGACAGGGCCGATGACGGTAGTGGAGCGACCTCGTCCGGCTCCCAGGGATAGCGGAAGGGCGGCGCCCCGGATCCGGTCAGCCGCCGCTCTTCCTCGTCGCGGCGCTCGAACTCGGCTGCGAATCGCTCGGTTCCCCACCGCGTGGCCCGCTGCTGGGCGTACGCGAGGAGCGCTGTCTCGAGCTCCTCATCCGTTCGATCGGCCTCCGGCTCAGGTCGTTCGACCCACCCCGCCTGAAGCTCGTCGACCCGATCCGCCTCCTCGGTTCGCACCTCCGAGGTATCGGCCCGCGACCCCCCCGACTTCAGCCTCATCACGAGATCTGCCCAGAGAACGTGTCGCAGGCGTTCGGGTCCCCTGTCGTGTAGCCGGTCCGGTACCGATGCTGCCGCTCCGCCGAGGATCCATGCGTCCAGGTCTCCGGGTTCACCCGGCCCTGGAACTCGCTCTGGATCCGATCGTCGCCGACCGCAGCCGCGGCATCGAGCGCGTCGGCGACGTCCTGATCGGTGATCTTCGTCAGGTATCCGGTGTCCACGGCGTGCGCGGTCCAGACGCCCGCGTAGCAGTCGGCCTGCAGCTCCAGACGCACCGATGCGCTCTCCGGGCCCTGGCTGTTGCCGCGCACCCGGTCGAGCACACCCGTCAGGTCCTGGACGTGGTGGCCGTACTCATGGGCGAGCACGTACGCCTCCGCGAGCGGTCCCCCGTGTGCGCCGAACCGATCGACGAGCTCCTGGAAGAACCCGAGGTCGATGTACACCTTCGCGTCGGCGGGGCAGTAGAACGGCCCGACCTGCGTCGTGGCCTGCCCACACGCGGTCGAGGTTTGGTCGGTGAAGAACACGGTCGGCGCGGGACGATAGCCGCGCACCCGGTTGCCCCAGTAGTCCTGGATGCTGTTCACGTAGGCGACGATCCGACAGTCCTCGCTCCGCTGCGCGTCGGCCCCGGTCTGACAGTCCCGCAGTCCCTGCGGCGTCGAGCCCGCGCCGACGGTGACGCCGGACAAGCTCTGGAACGCCTCCTGCACGGCGGAGGACCCACCCCCGCCACCTGCGAGGTTGAGCACGATCAGGACGAGGGCGACGACCAGGCCGAGCCCGCCGCCGCCGATCGCCACCCCGCGGCCGCCCGACATCCCTCGCCGGTCCTCGATCTGGCTCGCGTCCAGCCGCGCCGCCGTCGGATCCGCATCCCGGCTCCTTACCCTGTGCTTCGATCGAGGAACCGAGCCACGGGCGATCGGTGGACACGCACGTCTCGATCGCCCAGCAGGTCGCCGAGCACGATCGCGTCGTGCGGGGCGGCGGCCTCCGTGTCGTTGTTGAAGTACACGAACACGTCCCTGGCCGGCAGCGCCGCGATCCGGTCGGCCCAGACCCGGAGCTTGGCGCGCCGGTACCCGGCCCCGGTCCTCGTGCCCTGATGGAAGCGGAGGTAGGACCATCCGCCGGTGACGATCGGATCGACCCGGACGCCGGGCCGATCGGCGAGCACGAACGCGGACCGCGATCGGTCCAACAGGGCGAACACGTCGTCCGTCAGCCACGACGGGTGTCGGAACTCGACCGCGACGCGGCAGCGACGGCCGAACGCCGCGAGCGTCTCCTCCAGCCGGTCGGGCGCGGCCGGCAGGTTCGGGGGGAGCTGGAGCAGCACCGGGCCGAGCCTCGGGCCGAGCCGCTTCGCCCGCGAGACGAACAGGTCGACCGGCTCGCGCGGATCGCGCAGACGCCGGACGTGGGTGAGGTACCGGCTCGCCTTCACGGCCATGACGAAGCCCGCGGGCGTCGCACGCTTCCAACGGTCGAACGTCGCGGCTTCCGGCAGTCGATAGAAGGTGTTATTGACCTCAACCGTCGAGAAGACGGACGCGTAGTGGTCGAGCCACCGTGTCGCCGGCAGGTCGGCCGGATAGAACACGGCTCGCCAGTCGGTGTACTGCCAGCCACTCGTCCCGATCCAGACGGACGGCGTCATGTGCGGGCGGCTCGCCGACGAAGCGTCTTCGCTTCGTCGGCGAGCCGCCGCGCTTCGGCCTCGGCGGCCTCCGCCGAGGCCGAAGCGTCCCGGGCCTTCGCGCGGAGCTGGTCGGCGCGACGCGACGCGCGCTCGGCCTCACGCTCCGCGGCGACCGCGGCTCGCTCGGCGTCCTTCGCCTCGCGCTTGCGATCCTGCTCGGTCGAGACATCGTCCTGATCGGCCCCCTCGCCACCTTGCAGCAGCTGGAACCCACCGGCCGGTCCCAGGCCGGAGCCGGGCGTCGCCTCGCGCTCGAGCGTGCCGTCGCGGAGCCGCTCGCCGAGCTCCGGATCCACGGAAGCCGCCTCGAGCGTGAGGACGATCGCGTCGCGATGGGCGCCTCCCCGGGCGCCGATCGCTTCCAGGGCGACCTCCGCCAGCGCCGCGACCTTCATCCGGCGCGATTGGGTCGCGGTCCGGAGGTCGTCGGCACCCTTGCCCGAGATCGCCGCGACCTGCGCCTGGCGCAGGTCGTCGCCCGCACGGAGGAGCGCGGCGACGTCGGCCGGACGCTCCCGGCTCGCGACGTTCACGGCCCAGGCCACCAGGGTCGGCTTCCGGAGCTTCTTGATCGCCGCCGCGAGCTCGGGCTCGCCTCCCTCGGCGAGCTGCCGAGCGAGGGCGTCCCGGCCCTCGATGAATCCCTCGGGCGCGAGCCCGTAGAGCTCCCTCGCGCGTTCCCGAGCATCGTCCTCGCCCGTCACGGGAGCGGTCGTTCCATGGGCGCCTCCGATCGATCCGGTCCACCGTACCGTGTTCGATCCCTCCGGGTTATCCGGCAACGTGCCACCTCAAGCGGGCTTCGCTGAGCGCCGAGCTAGGCACTCGTAGGCTCGAAGGGACCCGTGCAGGAAGGCGCGATGGTGGACGATCAGGGAACGCGAAGCGCGCGCGGCCTCGGCCGCGGGATCGTCCGTGCGCTCGTCGGCCTCGCGACGATCGCGGTCATCACGGTCGCCTCGATCGCGTTCGGCCTGCGCATCACGCCCCTGCAGTCCGTCTCGGCGCTGGGGCAAACGGTCGGGGTCGGCGTCACGTCGCCGACCGCGAGCCTGCGCGGACCGGGCGAGGTGGACCTGTTCGGGCAACCCCTCCCGACGCAGGCGCGGTTCGTCGGACCCGTCCGGCCGCGGTTGGTATTGACGGACATCACGCTCAACCAACAGGTCGCCGGTCTGTTCTCCCCCGATACGCAGGCGGGGTCGGCGGCCGCCCTCGGCGAGCAGCTCGCGAGCGGTTGGAAACGCTACTTCGCGTGGGAGATCGCGTTCGTGGCCGTCGGCGGTCTGCTGCTGCTGGGGATGATCGCCGGGTGGCGCCGCCATCGGTGGAGCTGGAGGAAGACCCTCGTGACGGTGCTTGGCGGTCTGCTGGTCGTCGAGGCCGTCAACGTGGGGCTCATCCTTCTCACGGCCTCGACCGCCTCCAGCGTCCTGAACGATGTGCACTCGCTGGGTGAGCTCGTCGGCCGGAGCGAGCAGCCGGCGCTGGCCGCAGCGCCCGGGCCACCGCTGCCCGGCGTGCAAGCGATCGTGATGGGCGACTCGACTGCCGCGGGGCTCGGCGGCGCGCCCCTGCCCAACTCGAGCCCGGACGACGAGGCATGCGGCCGGAGCGCCGATGCGTATGGCGTCCTCCTCGGCCGAGTCAACCGGTGGAACATCAAGAACCTCGCGTGCAGCGGTGCGACGATCCGAACCGGCCTCCTCGGCTCGCAGACGACGGGCGATCGGTCGCTCCCGCCACAGCTCGCGGTGGCGAAGCGAGCGGTCAACGCGAAGGCCGTCGTGATCGGGGTCGGGGCGAACGACCTCAACTGGGGTCCGATGATCCGGTTGTGCGCGGTGTCGGTCGCGTGCGACGACCGCGCCTCGACCGTGTTCTTCCAGCGACAGCTCTCGCTGTTCGCCCGCGACTACTACGAGCTGCTCCGCCAGATCGCGGGCCTCCCCGACGATCCCAAGGTGGTCATCAACCTGTACTACGCGCCGTTCGCCGTGGACGCCACCTGTCTCACCGGGCTCACGCCGGCGAAGATCGGCGTCCTCCTCGACCGGCTCGGCGCGCTCAACGCGGTGCTCGCGGACGGGGCGAAGACCTTCGGCTACCTGTCGGTGAAGCCCGACTTCACCGGTCACGGGCTCTGCACGGGACAGCCGTACGTCCAGGGCCTCGGAGACGCGGCACCGTTCCATCCGAACGGGACGGGTCACCTTGTGATCGCGCTCGCAGATGAACGGGCGCTGCTCGGGGCGCCGTAGGCGCGGCTGGACGGGTCAACCGGTTCGCACCATCATCGCTCGATGAGCACGCCGCAGAGCGGGATCTTCGCGCTCGGCACGTCCTCGCACACGTACCTCGAGTTCGACCTTCGGCACGGGGCGAGTGAGCGGGCGCTCACGAGTGCCCTCGCCGGTCTCCGGGAGCCGCGAACGACGATGGGCGGGGTCAACCTCGTGATGGGGTTCCGCCCGTCCCTCTGGCGCGCGGTGGCGCCGCAGGCCACGCCGGATCCCGTCGAGGACTTCGACCGTGCCATCGTCGGACCGGATGGCTTCGCGATGCCGGCCACGCAGCACGACGCCGTCGTCTGGCTCTCCGGCAGCGCCTACGACGTGATCTTCGACATGTCGCTCGGCGTGATCCAGGAGCTCGGTCCCGTCGCCTCCGTCGCCGAGGAGACCGCGAGCTGGCCCTACCAGCACGATCGGGACCTCACCGGCTTCATCGACGGGACCGAGAACCCGACGCTGGTCGACGCCCCCGGCATCGTGCTCGTCCCTCACGGGGCGCCCGGCGAAGGAGGCACGATCCTGCTCCTGCAGAAGTGGCGTCACGACGCCACGACGTGGACCGCGCTTCCGGTCGAACGACGGGAGGACGTGATCGGGCGCCGACTGCTCGACGGGATCGAGCTGGAGGACAAGCCCGATGACTCCCACGTCGCGCGGACGGACCAGGACGAATTCGGGAAGATCTTCCGTCGGAACACGCCGTACGGGACCGTCCTTGATCACGGAACGATGTTCGTCGGTTTCGGGGCCGAACAGCGACCCCTCCGCAGGATGCTCGAGAGCATGGCCGGGCTGACGAACGGAACCCGCGACGCGTTGACGCGCTATACGACCCCGCTCACGGGCGCGTACTACTTCGTGCCCTCGACGCAGGATCTACGCGTCGAAGGCGCCGACGAGGACTGAACCGCGAGGCGCATCCAGGTCCTCGCCGGCCTCGAGCATCGGCTCGTCGAGACCGAGCATCCAGGAGAACGTGATCCCGACACCCGCGAGCAGCGCGGTCATGGTGAATCCCTGCAGCCAGTCGGCCGGTGATGCGGGTGCGATCATCTCAGTGCTCCTTCGGACGGCGTCGTGCGGTGCACGATCGGATGCGCCATCCAACCGTCCGGGGCTCAACGGACGCTGGGAACGGCCTGAGGCGATACGCAGAGACCGTGAAGCGGGGCGGTTCTTCGAACCGCCCCGCTGCTCGCATCGCCGCGGTCCGACCTCGGACAGGAGTCGGTTCGTGAGGGCGGTGAGCTCGCTCGACACGGAGGCCGGATCCTTCCCGTCCAGGCAGGACACCCCGATGGTCCGCCGGCAGCACCTCCGGCGCAAGCGGCACGCCACCCGTCGGCGGCTGAGGCTCGTAGGCTGGAGGCTGGTCGAGCGACGGAGGTGTGAGCGATGCCAGAGAACATGCCCGGGGACGCGCCAGGGAACACGCCGGAGAACGCGAAGCAGGCCTGGAACGACGTCGGCGAGCGGTTCTCGTCGTTGGGTCGTCGTCTCTCCGGTCACTACCGGGAGGCCGGCGGAGCCGGCCGCGCGACCGTCGAGGGATCGCAGCGGAAGCTCGAGGAGGCCGCCCGCGAGATCGGCAACGAGATCGGGCGCGCGTTCTCGGCGCTCGGCGAAACGATCAGCGACGACGACGCGAAGCAGGACCTGAAGCGCGCGGTCAGCGCGATCGGAGATGCGGTCACCGTCACGGTCAGCGAGGCCGGGAAGGCCGTGCGGAGCCGAGGCGCTGCCGACGAACAGCCGCAGCGGCCGGACCATGACGCCGACGAGGGACCACCGAGCACGAGCGGGTAGGTCCGTCCCGTGGCCCTGCTCGATCTGGCTCCGCGATCGTTCGAGGAGTACGCGGCGGCCGGAGGTGGGGACGGACTCCGCATCGCGCTCGGTGCCTGGCCCGAAGCGGTGATCGAAGAGGTCGCGAGGAGCGGCCTCCGTGGGCGCGGCGGCGCCGGGTTCCCGACCGGTGAGAAGTGGCGGGCGGTCCGGTCGGTGGGGGCAGGACCCCGGTTCGCCGTGTGCAACGCCGCGGAGGGCGAGCCGGCGACCTTCAAAGACCGCACGTTGCTCCGCACGAACCCCTACCAGGTGCTCGAGGGCCTCGCGATCGCGGCTCACGCGGTCGGTGCGGAGCGCGCGTTCATCGGTCTGAAGGAGGCGTTCCTCCCCGAGACCGAGGCGCTCGGGCGAGCGCTGAAGGACATGCAGGCCGCCGATTCGCTCGGGAAGATCCCGATCGAGATCGTCCTCGGGCCCGACCTCTACCTCTTCGGAGAGGAGACCGGATTGGAGGAGGTCATCGAGGAGCGGCCGCCGCTCCCGAGGACGGTCCGGCCGTACATCCAGGGGCTGTTCGCGACGCCGCCCGACGACAACCCGACCCTCGTGAACAACGTCGAGACCCGACAACCCGACCCTCGTGAACAACGTCGAGACCCTCGCGAACGTGCCGCACATCCTCCGCGAGGGACCCGCCTGGCTGCGCGCGAACGGCACCGACGACTCGCCCGGCACGATGGTGTTCACGGTCTGCGGCGACGTGCGGCGCGAGGGTGTGTTCGAACTGCCGCTCGGCTCGCCGCTGCGCTCGCTCGTGGAGGGAGCGGCCGGCGGGGCAGCCGAGGGTCGAACGATCAAGGCGATCTTCCCGGGCGCATCGAACACCGTCATCGCGCCCGAGGAACTCGACACGCCGATGGACTTCGACTCGCTCCGCGAGGTGGGATCGGGGCTCGGCGCGGGCGGGTTCGCCGTGTTCGACGATTCGGCGTGCATCGTCCAGGCGGCGTACCGGTACTCGCGGTTCCTGGCCGTCGAGTCGTGCGGGCAAT
>WNGI01016914.1_pt1 | contig 13060 bp, 10 predicted proteins | sample 5400621 | NCBI WGS metagenome assembly WNGI01 (sample SAMN13153374, study PRJNA577476) | soil metagenome | isolation source: 20 cm soil or saprolite under Garry oak tree replicate 1 | place: USA:California | collected 2016-06-15 | reverse complement strand
TCGAACGGGTCGGCCATCCCGGCGGGCAGGTCCGCGCTCATGCAGCTACGACCATGGCCGAGCCCGCGCAATCAATCGACGGCGGAACCGCGGCGCTGATCGCTCTCACGACAAGTGCGAGCACGCCCGCTTACGGCGAGCTACGCGCTCCGATCGCGGAGCCGCAGCCATTGCAGTTCGACGCCGTCGACCGAAGGATAGGTGTGCAGGACCGCTCCGACCAGGTCGCCGCCGAGGCCGATCAGATCTGGGTACCCGCACACGTCGCCGGGTCGGTGTTCGCTCTCCTGGGGCGCAGCGTAGAGCTGGCCGATGAACCGCCAGCTCCGGCCGCCGTCCTCCGTGATGCTGCAGCTGACTCCGCGGCGGTCGAGATCCTCGTCGCGATACGCGCATACCACCGCGCCCGAGCGCACCCGGAACAGCTTTGGATTCGAGGCCATGAAGGGGGTCGGCTCGAGCCTGCTCCAGGTTCGACCCTCGTCGGCCGACCACGCCTGGACGCTCTGGAGCGTCTTGTGTTCGCGTACGACCGCGAGGAACCGGCCGTCGTCCAGGCGCACGAGGTCGGTGTCGCTGTAATCGCGGTCGGAAGCCGCCGCGATGAGCGTGGGCTCGCCGATATGCTCGCCGCGCGGGTCGCTCCAGCAGACCCCGGATTGCCACCGCACGTCCCGGTCGAGCGTGCCCGAGACGGCCCACAGGAGGCTGCCATCGGAAAGGCGATGGGGATTGCTGGCTCCGTAGAGCTCGGTCCACGTGGGGAACAGGCGAATCTCCGGGCCGGGCGAGGCCCAGCTCGAGCCGCCATCGGTGGTGAACGTCGACGAAACGTGCCAGCCGGTCATCGGCTCGGTCCCGGCGAGCGAGAAGTCGAACTGGATTCGGCCCAGGAAGAGCCGCACGAGGTCGTCGGCGATCCGGGCCAAGCCGCCGATCGACATGCAGAACCAGCCCGGGTAGGCATACAGCGGAGCCGCCTCGGCCCAGGTGCCGCCGCCGTCGTCGGAGGTCGTCAGCATCAGCGCGCCCTCGCTCGCGCGGCGCGGCCCGGCGACCTGCGTGAACACGAGGAGCAGCCTGCCGCTCGATTCGAGACGAGCCACCGAAGGCGCCGAGCGACGACGGACGGGCGGTCCAGCGAACAGCATCTGCGCGTCGAGCACTTCCAGCGGCGCGTCAGGGAGCAGGGCAGGCGCAGGGGCGACCATCAGGCGCCCTCCCACGCGGCCTTCGAACGAGTAGGCGGACCGGCTGACGCAGCGGTCGCCAGGCGGGCTTCGAGGCCGGCCTCAGCAAAGCGCCGGCCCAGATCGACCACGTCGGCGTTGCCCCCGGTCGCAACGCAGACGACCCGCCGGGCCCACGGCATCGCCGAGCACGCCGCAGCGAACGCGAGGGCGCCGGTCGGCTCGACCAGCAATTTGGCGCGGGTCCACAACCACCAGGTCGCGGCCAGGATCTCGTCCTCCGAGACCGTGACGATCTCGTCGACCAGGCGTGTCACGAGTGGAAAGGTCCGGACGGTCAGCGAGAGCGCCCGGGCCCCGTCGGCGATCGTGTCTGGGGGAGCCGACAGCCGTTCCAGGCGGCCGGACGCGAGCGATGCCTGGGCGTCGGCAGCGAGTGCCGGCTCGACCCCCACCACCCGCACTCCTGGCGCGAAGGCGCGCATGCCGATGGCGACGCCGCTGATGACGGCCCCACTGCTGACCGGGACGACGATCGCGTCGATCTCGTCGACCTGCTGCGAGATCTCGAGCGCGATCGTCCCGAAGCCGGCGAGCTCGTCGCTGTCGTCGGGGTGGTTCCGCAGGCCACCGGTCTCGGCGACCAGGCGGTCCGCGACTTCGTCGCGGTTCGACCAGTCGACTCCCGATTGGACGATTGTCGCTCCATAGGCGCGGGTGGCCTCGACCTTGAGGGGATTGGTCGTCTCGGGCATCACGACGGTCACTGGAACGCCGTGCTCGCGTCCGGCCAGGGCCACCGCCTGGGCATGGTTGCCGGAGCTCGCCGTCACAACTTCACGATCCCGAGGTACGCCGCGCTCGACCGCTGCGGCGAACCAGTTCAACGCGCCGCGAGCCTTGTGCGAGCCTCCGCGCTGGAGCGCCTCGGCTTTGACGAAGACCTCCCGACCGGCCCGTTGGTCCAGGAGCCGGGAGCGCACGACCGGCGTCCGGTGGATCCGGCCGGCCAATCGCGTCGCAGCGGCACGGATCTCGTCCCCGGAACTCCCAGCGATGCCGGCGCCCAGCACCTCTGTCCCGTGAAGTCCCGAGCTTGTCACGCAGGCCCGGAACGCTCGACGCGCCCGCTTGCCTCGTCGCTCGAGCGGAGGGCGAAGGCCATCGTTGGCGTGTTCCACGCAACGCCGACACGCCCATGCCGGTCGACCGCTATCAGCCCACCCAGCCCATCCACCCGCCCCAGTGTCGCAAGCGCCCGTTCGACGGCGGCCTGCGGATGGAGCGCGGACATCATGTCGGCCGCCGTCTTCGCGAGCACGACGGGGATGATGCGTTCGCCATGGCCGGTTGTCGACACGGCGCCCGTTGCGTTGTCGGCGTAGAGGCCGGCGCCGATGAGCGGCGAGTCGCCGACTCGACCGCTCGGCTTGAAGGGCGCGCCGCCGGTGGACGTCGCGGCAGCGACGTTGCCCCGGAAGTCGAGCGCGACTGCTCCCACGGTGTCACCTCCACCTCGCGCACCGAACATCGTCACCGCCCAGTCCGGGTCCGGTTGGCTGCGGCGCTCCTCCCAGCGGCGGCGCTCGCGATCGGAGATGAGCTCGGCCGAATCGCAGCGCTCGACGCCCGTACGCTCGGCGAACCGGGCGGCGCCGTGACCGACGACAACCGCGAACTCGCTCTCGAGCACGCGCCGTGCGAGCGTCACGGGGTGGGGGACGCCCTGGACCGCTGCCACGGATCCGACTGCCAGGTCGGTGCCGTCCATGATGCCGGCATCAAGTTCAACCGTTCCATCCTCGTTCACGCTCGATCCGCGGCCTGCGCCAAAGATCCCGGAATCCTCCATTAGCCGGAGGGCCCCTTCCACGGCGTCGAGCGCGCTCCCGCCCGCCGCGAGCACGGTCCAGCCCGCTTCCATCGCTTCGTGGCAGCCGTCGCGATGGGCGTCCCGTTCCTCCCGCGGAATGTCGAATGCCCCGCCGTGGACGACGATCACAGATGAGGAGCGGCTCACCCGCCGAGGTCCGTGGTCACCCCACCCTCGTGGACGATCCGGTCAGCGCGCCGCTAGACCTCCGCATCAAGGTCGCTTCGCCTGCAGGACCTGGCCCGCCGGGACGTTTACGTACTCCGACGTCTCGCCATTCGCCCAGGCGACCTTGACAGTGGCCGCGCTTGCCCCACCCAGACCGAAGTAGGCCTCCCTCGGCGGGCCCGCGAGGTAACTGCCCCCCGCCAGGATGATCTGGGTCTGGCTTCGACCACCCGCGGTCACGGTGATGCGCGCGTTGATACCGGCATCTGCCGGGCCGGTCGCAGCGACCGTCAGCCAGTTCCGGCCGCTGATGAGATTCTCGAGGAGAATCGGCGGGCCGGCTACCTGGCTGATCAGCAGGTCGGGCGACCCGTCCCGATTGAAGTCGAAAACGACGAGTGCGCGCTGGTCGCCCGGAACCTGGCACCCCGGCGCATCGGATCGCTTGAATGTCAGGCCGGAACCATCGTTGAGAAAGAGGCTGGACGTCGCGTTCTCAAGGTGGACGCTTCCGTTGCCCACGAATTCGCGCATGCCCTGGACGGCGTAGATGTCTGGCGCGCCGTCGCCGTTCATGTCGACAAACTGCGTGCCCCAGCCCCACGCCGTGTCGACGATGCCGTGTGACGCGGCTTCGTCCGTGAAGTGAAGGGTTCCGCCGGCGTCCTGGCTGCTCATCATGAACGTGTTTCCCTGGTTGGTCCCGAACGTGCCGCCCGGATCCGTGATGTTCGTCACATACAAGTCGAGGCGACCACCGGAGCCTACGGTCGTGGCCACGCCCATGCTGTTGCCCGCGCGGGTCAGGCCGACGGCCGTGGTGTCGTCGCGGAACTGACCGCCACCCATGTTTCGATAGAACCGGTCGGTGCGGTGATCGTTCGCCTGGTAGATGTCCGGCAACCCGTCGCCCGTGAAGTCGGCAAACACCGCCGTAAAGCTGTCGGCGTGGTACTCGCTGATGCCGAGGGACTCGGTGACGTCCTTGAAGTGATAGTCGCCGAGGTTTTCGTACAGGCGGTTGTGGCCGGGAAACGCCCCTTGGATCCTCATGAGGCCTGGATCTCCGGCCAGCTCCTGGGTCCAATAGCTCAGCCAGATGCTGGCTCGGCCACTGCCGTCGTAATCGGCGAACGTCATGCCGCCCACGATGTAGCCGGTCGGATCGAAGCCTGAACCGGCGGTGACGTCGGTGAAGGTGCCGTCGCCGTTGTTGCGAAAGATCTGGGAAGGGCCGGCCGGACCGCCGGGCATGTAGTCCGCGGCGATAACGAGATCGGGCCGGCCCGAGCCGGTAAGGTCGAGGAACTGGGCGACCCGGGCGTTGGAGGTCACCGCACCCAAGCCGGCCGCATTCGTGACGTCGCTGAAATGCCGGCCGTTGCCCACGCCCGGATCGTTCCGGTACAGCTTGGTGTGCCGTCCGGCCTGGCCGAGCAGCACGACATCGAGGTAGCCGTCGCCGTTGTAGTCGCCGACTGCGGCACCATTGCCCATGTCGCGCTGCATCATCGCGCCCATCGCGTCGAGGGCCGGGAAGACAGGTCCGTACTCGCCCGAGAAATTGAGACCGGACGTCGCGGCGACATCTGCGCAGCCAAGGTTGGGGCCTCGTGTCGGGGGCGGCTTCGCGGTGACGGCGACGGCAGCGACGAGGCCCGCCGCCAGGACGGCCGACGTCGGCAGCAGCACGCGTGGCCTCAGGACTCGTCGCGCGGCGAGCCGGGCGACGGGCGCGATCTCGTGGTGGAGGCCGAGCTTGACGAAGGCGATCGCCACGAGTGACGTGATGATCAGGTTGAACGTGAAGTGGAGCCAGATGAGGTTTATGAAGTGGCCCAGGATGCCCGGCGCAGGGTCGATCCCGGTGGAGATGTGCTGGGCGATCTTCACGATGTGCTCGATCTCGTGGTAGGTCTGGAATGCCAGGCTCGCGCCGAGCCAACGCCAGCCTGCCCGCGGTCGTGGGCGTCGCTCCAGGACGAGCACCACGGCGCCCAGGATGAGGAACAGGTACAGGTCCGTGTTGTAGAAGAAATGCACCCATTCCAGGTCAAAGATCGAGCCCAGGATGCCGTGGGCCGGCAGGATATGGAAGACGAATGCCTGGAGCACCTGAACCACATGCTCCAGCATGTGGAACGACTGTACGGCGAGAGTGACAGCGAAAACGTACGCCGCGGGTCCGACACCGAACGTATCGACGCGGACCGTGACCGAGCGACCCTGCGTCGGGTCCCCGACCCTTGCCACCATGGAGCATCGCCCTCCGCCGCAGGCTCTCATGGAGCCAGACCGCCGCGTCAGGATACCCCGCGGTCAAATCGCCTCGCGGGTGCCCCATGAGCCCACTACCCCATCTGGCGAGCGGCCGTGCCCGTCTGGCCGAACGCCACGAGACAGGGCACAGGAGGCCTTGCAGCGAGAGGCATGCCTGTGGACTGCGCGTGATCGGTTTGACACGTCCTACCGGCCCGATGATGATTGCCGACGACCCCATTCGGAGGAGGCAGCGGATCCTTCATGGCCGCAGGGGCCGCGACGATCGGTCGAGGTGCGGGCCGAATCTCCCGGCGACTTGACCGGCTCAGCGAACGCAAGTTCGCGCTGCTCGTTTCGATCCCCGGCCTGCTCCTCCTGGCGGCCATCGTCGCGCCGCCGATCCTGAGCGTCTTCGGCCTCAGCCTGTTCCGGATCGAGCTCGCCAAGGACGAGTTCGTGCGCTTCGTCGGCCTGAACAACTACCTGACGAGGCTGCCCCACGACCAGGAGATCCTCGACGCCATCCCCCGGACGGTGGTCCTTGCCGCACTGACCACGGCCGTCACCCTGCCCCTGGCCTTGGTCACCGCCCTGGTCCTCAATCGCGGGTTCCGCGGATCGAGCATCTTCTTCATGGCGGTACTCCTCCCGTGGGCCATCGCCTCGGTCGTGGCCGGCATCTTCTGGCGCATCATTTTCGATACGCATTTCGGGATCGCGAACGGGATCCTGATCGGCTTCGGCCTGATCCAGGACCCTGTCAACTGGCTCCAGAACACGGGCCAGGCCGTGACGATCGCGATCATCGCTCAGGCATGGCGGGGCGTCCCGCTCCTGGCGGTGCTGCTACTGGCGGCGCTGAAGACCATCCCGGGCACCTTGTATCGGGCGGCAAAGATGGACGGCGCGACGTCCTGGGAATCGTTCCGGTTCATCACGCTGCCCGCGATCCGGCCCACCCTGATCATCGTCGGCATTCTCCAAGTGATCATTGGCCTGCAGGTCTTCGACCTGTTGTACACGCTCACCAACGGCGGGCCGGGACGGTCGACCTACGTCCTGATTTACGCGATCTTCGAGCTTGCGTTCCAGAACTTGAGCTTCGGCTACGCCTCCACGGTGACAGTGGTCCTGTTTGGCCTCATCGTGCTGTTCAGCCTCCTCTTCCTGCTGGTCCAGGTCCGGCGGCGCCGCGACCGCGCTCCGGCAATCGATGAGGACTCCGAGGCTCATCAGGGTTTCACCGCTCGCGGGTCGGGTGTTGTTCGGGGTCGGCGCCGGACTGCTGCTGTTCTATTTTGTCGCGCCGATCATCTGGATCATCGTGACGAGCCTGCAGACCGACGAGGCCCTGTCGCATATGCCGCCGCACCTGTCGGTCACCAGCCTGTGGCTGGACGGTTACACCCGCATCATTCAGGACGTTCACTGGCAAGGCTCCCTCGTGGTAAGCCTTCTGAACGCCGTACTGACAACCCTGTTCGTCATCGTGCTGGCGTCTCCAGCTGCGTACGCGCTGGCGCGGTTCCAGCTGCCAGGCAAGCGCATCGTCCTGTCGATCCTCATCTTCATGCAGATGGTCCCGGCGATCGTCATGGCGATCCCGGTGTTGAAGATCTTCCAGATCCTCGGCCTTACGGACACGGTCGCCGCGCTCGTCATCGTTAACGTCGCGTTCTGGCTGCCCCTCCCGGCCGGGCATCGCCGCCGCAGCCATCCTGATCCTCATCGGCACGTGGAACGAGTTCCTGTTCGCGGTGATCCTCGGCAACCGCAATGCCGTCACGATCACGCGACTGGTCACGGTCATCACGAGCTTCCCGTTCCGGCTCAACGAATCACCGCCGCCGGACCTCCTGGCCGCCGGGGGGATCGTTGCGGTTATTCCGTGCCTGGTCCTCGTCTTGCTGTTCCATCGCCGCATCATCACCGGCCTCACCGAGGGGCTGGTCAAGGGGTAGACACGAGCCGCGGGCGTCGCGCGGTGGCCGTCATCGCGCGGGCCCCAAGGCCCACGACCTGGCGTCCGGTGGACGAGATTGGCGCGTGACCGCGATCGAGGTTGATCGAGATCGAACCGCACGTCGCGCCCGGGAGGTTCGCTTGTTTGCCACGTTTGCCGGCGGTTACTCACGAAAACCCCTCCCCGCCCAGCCCGATCTCCTGGGCGACGCCGAACGGAGACTCCTCGAAGGCGACCTCGACGCGGACGGATTTCGCGCCGTCGCGGACGAGTTCGTTCGCGAGATCCTGGGCGAGATGGCCGTCGTGGAGTTGGGGATCGTGGGTGAAGGTGGCGTGCGAGCGCACGATCGAATCATTCCCTGGATCCGCGGCCTCGAGGGTCTCGCGGCGGGCGACCACACGACCTTGCCCGACGGGGAGCCTGCTACCCGTCCCATCGCCCAGGATACGGTCCTGTGGACGCGTCCCGTCACAGTCCGCGACTGGCAATTCGCCGCCGGCCAGACAGATCTCCCCGTCAAGCAGACCATGGTCGGCCCGTACAGCCTTGCGGCACTCGCCGAAACCGACCCGAAAGGTCGTGCCGACCTCGCCGTGCAGCTGGGCGAAGCGCTCAACCTGGAGATCCTGGCCCTGGCGGCGGCCGGGTGCCCAATGGTCGAAATCGACGAACCGATCACCCTGCAAATCGGCGAGGACATCGCCGAGTTCCGGGCGTTCCGCGCCGCGAATGAACGGCTGTTCGCGGGACTCGAAAGCGACGATGGGCCGCATCTTTCGCTCGGCCTGTGGGGGGGCCAGATCGATCCGGCCGGTTACGAAGACTTGATCGCGCTGCCCTACCGGAGCTACCTGGTGGATGTGCTCGCAGGGCCGTCCGCCTGGCGGTTCCTGGACGCGGTTCCACCCGCCCGCGGAATCATCGTCGGGAGCGCAGACGCCAGGACCGAAAGGTTGGATGAAACGGAGGTCCACGTCTGGGCAATGGCCTGGGCGGCCCAGGAAGGGCGCGGTTCCGACCGTGTCGGCTGCTCCCCGAACGGCAGCCTGGGCCTGATCGGCCGGCACTTCGCGCATCGCAAGTGCCTGCGGCTGGGAGAAGCCGTCAGGATCGGGTCGATGGGGCCCCTGCAGGAGGTGGCCGAAGCCCTCGACGAGAATCCGGCCGAGAGCAAGTTGCCGGAGCTACGGGCGATGGCCAGGGCCGTCGAATCGGCACGCGGATCATGAGCCGTGACACGCGAAACACCTCTCTCGAGCCGTGTCATACTACGGGCCGCTCGGGGCGGCTTGGACCGGCCCGACGCTCGAGGAGTGGGGTGCCATGGCGGATGTAATTCGTTCGTCTGAGGCCGACTTGGGCCAGTCGCTGCTCGAGCGCACGCTGACCCGGCGTGAGGTCCTTCGGGGAACCTTGCTCGCGGGCGGCGCCGCGTTCCTCGCGGCCTGTGGGACCTCGACAGCGTCGCCGAGTTCGTCGCCATCGTCGGCCGCTTCGGCCGCCGCGTCGGCGTCCGCAGCGCCCGCAAGCCCCTCGCCCGTCCCATCCGAGAGCTGGGCCGGCGTCACCCTCCAGAACTTCACCGGCGGCTACATGATCCCGTGGCTCGACGCAGGGACGGCCGCGTGGAAGACGGCGACCGGTGGCGACGCGAAGGAGAACAACGTCGACTTCGCCCAGAAACAGATCAAGCAGGCCGGCATCATCGCGACCCAGGATTCCTCCTGGGACATGATGTACACAACCGCTGCTTACGGCTACATCCCGAAGTTCGGCGCGCGCCTCCTGCTGCCGGTGACGGAGGACGTGTTCGGCGATCTCAGCGACTTCTTCGACAACTCCAAGAAGGATCTCACCACCCCCGACGGCATGCTGCGCGCGTTGCCCCTGTACGACAGCCCGGCAGTGTGGGGCTGGAACAAGAGCCTGTTCCAGAAGATAGGCGAGGATCCGGAGAATCCACCGGACAACTATCCGGCGCTCTTCAAGCTCGCTCCAAAGTTCAAGGCCGCGGGCATCATCCCGTGCGTCCAGCCGTGGCTGGCGACCCAGGCGATCCTGTTCGCGCAGCTCTACTTCACGTACATCTGGAATTCCACGGGCCAGCCGATGTTCAACCCCGACTTCACCCAGGTCGGGTTCGACAACGACATGGGCAAGCAGGTCTTCTCTTTGATCGAAGAGGGATTCAAGAGCGGGTTCTGGGATCCCAAGTACATGAACATCACGAACGAGCACGACGCGTACAAGCTTTTCGGTCAAGGCAACGTCGCGACGATCCGGGAGAGCGAGAGCCCGGTGCTGACAGGCGACATGGCCCAATTCTCGGCGAAGCACGGCGTCCGCCAGATGCCGGGTTACGCTTCAGGCAGCACCGGCTCCACGGGCGGTCCCGACGGCCTCGGCGTCAGCAAGTTCTCCAAGAATGCCAACGCCTGCTGGAGTTGGGCGAAGGCCACGTTCAGCAAGGAGATCGGCAAGGCGGCAGCGACTACGGTGAAGGACAGCACGGGCGCGCTGGTGCTCTATCCGGTCGCGCGCACGTCCCTCTCGACTGACCCCGACGTCATCAAGGCGCAGCCGCTGCAGCCGGTCTATACGCTGCAGAACAAGGGCCAGACCAACCCATGGTCGACCCCGTACGACACCACCCCGGTGTTCAACGAGGTCATCGCCAAGATGATCGACGGGACGTATGCGGCGGACAAGGCCCACGCCGCTGCGGTCAAGGGCTGCCAGGACATCATCATCAAGTACCTGAGCTCGTAGCGCTCCGTTCCTCGCGCATTGGACGGCGCTCACGGCGACGTGGGCGCCGTCTTCTATGCCCGGGTGTGCCGGTCAGTGGGTCAGCAGGGTGTCCCACAGCTGGAGCCCTGAGCACTGCCACTGGACGGTCGCCTGGCATAACCTTGACGCGGCATCGGGCCGGTCGTAGATTGTCGACAATCTACCCCACCCGGGGTGGGTGGCGACGCTGCCGGCGCCGCCGTTCGCCATGTGCGCCAGCCCGTCGTTGGAGAGAGCGACGATAATCAGCAGCGCCTCGCTCCGCCTCGACCGTCTTGGGCGCCACTTCGGGAAGGTCCGCGCCGTCGACGAGCTTACCCTGGAGATCCCGGCTGGCTCGTTCGTGACCCTGCTCGGGCCCTCCGGGTGCGGCAAGAGCACGACGCTCAACCTGATCGCCGGTCTGGATCAGCCGGATACGGGCAGCGTGCATCTCGGGGAGCAGGACATCACCGGCGTCCCGCCAAACGAGCGACGGATGGCGATGGTCTTCCAGAATTACGCCCTCTACCCGCACATGACGGCGTTCGACAACATCGCCTTCAGCCTCAAGCTCCAGCGCCGCTCCAGGCAGGAGATCGAGCAGCGCGTCAAAGTCGTCGCCGAGATGCTCGACATCGCGCACCTGCTCCGCCGGAAGCCGAGTCAGCTCTCGGGCGGCCAGCAGCAGAGGGTGGCGCTCGGTCGAGCCCTCGTAAAGCAGCCGTTGGTGTTCCTGCTCGACGAGCCGTTCAGCAACCTCGACGCCGCGCTGCGCAGCCGGATGCGGACGGAGGTGAAGCACCTCCACCTGCAACTCGGAACGACCAGCGTGTTCGTCACCCACGACCAGGAGGAGGCGATGACGCTGTCCGACGCCATCGCCGTCATGAGCGAGGGCAAGCTCGTCCAGTACGGGAGCCAGGCCGAGGTCTACGGCCGGCCACGCAACATGTACGTCGCCACCTTCGTTGGCAAGCCGAAAATGAGCCTGGTGCGCGGCCGACTCGAGGCCGACGCCGACGCCGTCCAGTTCGTCTCGGACGACGGCACGATCCGTGTCCGGGTCGGACGGCCTGGTGAGCTCCGCTTGGCCGAGACCGATCGCACGCAGGTCGCCCTCGGCGTCCGTGCTGAGGACGTCCGCATCTCGCCGAACGGCGGGACCGGCTCGGGCCGCAGCTTCACGGCGACTGTCGGGCTCAAGGAACCGATCGGCTCCGACACGTTCGTCGAACTGGTCGCCGGCGAGGCGACCATCGTCGCGCGGGCCGCCCCCGACTTCGGGGTCGAGATCGGCCAGCCGGTCACCGGCGAGATCGTTGCCGGGCGGACACATCTCTTCGCACTCGAGACCGGCGAGCGGATCAACGCGTGAGCCGGGGCTCTCGCATCGAACGGGCGGAGTGGTTCGTCCTGACCCATTCCATGTCGGCGCCGCGCGGCCCGTCGATCTGGACCTACCGAAGGCGGGAGTGCGTCCTCGTCAAGCTCACCGACTCGGATGGAATCACAGGCTGGGGTGAGACCTACCTCGAACCGGGCGTTACTGCCGCGATTGCAGGTGCGGCGAAAACGGTGGTCGCTCGAGACCCACTCGCGGCCAATTCGATCTGGCGTGACGTGGCCGCGGCTTCGGGCAGCAATCTCGCGACGAGCGCGATGTCGATCGCGCTGGATGATCTGCGGGCGCGGCAGCTCGGGATGCCGCTGGCGGGGCTGTACGGCGGGCCGGTCCGCAATCGGGTTCGAGCTTACGCCTCGAGTGCCGGATACGAGGTCGAGGGCGAGGGCGCCGGCGAGCGCGAGGTCGACCCGACGCTGACCTGGCAGCGCGACCTGCCATCGCTGGCCGCCGAGGGCTTTAGGGCCATCAAGCTGCGCGTCGGTCGCCACCCGATCAGACACGAGCTTGCCGCCATCGAGACAGCCATGTCGCGGCTACCGCCCGGCATCGAGCTGATGGCCGACGGGAACGCTGCCTACACGCTCCCGCAGGCAATAGAAATGGGTCATGGGCTGGAACGCCTCGGCTTCGTCTGGTTCGAGGAGCCAGCGCCTCAAGACGGCTACGCGGGCTACGAGCGCATCCACGATGCGCTCGACATTGCCCTGGCCGGCGGGGAGGGCATCGCCGATCGGAGGGAAGCCCAGGCCTGTTTCGAACGTGGGATCTTCGACATCGTCCAGCCGGACGTGTCGATCTGCGGCGGCGTTGGAGAGGCCCAGCTCATCGCCGATCTCGCTCAGCTCCGCGGTGTCGGGTGCGTCCCCCACATGTGGGGCGGTGCGATCATGCTCGCAGCGACCCTCCAGGTGCTTGCGCTGCTGCCCGACCCGACGAGGTCCCTCTCGACGTTCGCCCCGCTGCTCGAATACGACACCACCGAGAACCCGTTCAGGACCGACCTGTTGACCCGGCCGCTATCGATGGTCGAAGGCTGGTTCGAGATCCCGAGCGGGCCAGGATTGGGTGTGGAGCCGGACGAACAGCAGATCCGTCAGCGGGCGGTAGATAGCGGGTTGGTTTCGAGCTCGGCACACCCCGTCGCGGTCACGGCCTGATACGGGTCGAGGTGATGCCTCTGGCGGCTGCCCGAGCGGCGTCCGGCGCACGCGGCCACCCGCAAGTCGGGATCGCCTCGGCGGGCCTGGCCGGCATCCTCCGGAATCGAGCTCGGCGGTCATGAAGCGCGTCCTCGCGGCGGGCGGGCGGGCGGTGGTACGCGACGTGCCGGAGCCCGAGCTGCGCGCCGGTGACGTCCTCGTCCAGACCCATTTCTCGGCCATCAGCGCCGGAACGGAACGGTACTTCATCGAAGGCTCCGGCGA
>WNGI01004029.1_pt1 | contig 13060 bp, 13 predicted proteins | sample 5400621 | NCBI WGS metagenome assembly WNGI01 (sample SAMN13153374, study PRJNA577476) | soil metagenome | isolation source: 20 cm soil or saprolite under Garry oak tree replicate 1 | place: USA:California | collected 2016-06-15 | reverse complement strand
AAGGCCGGCTCGTCGCGGTCGGGCGGAACGTCGGAGCAGGAAGAGCGCAGCCAACAGCGCCCCCACAACAACCAGCGCCACGTCGATGGCCAGAAATTGTTGGAAGCTCTCAACCGACCCAAGGAACGGGACGTAGACGGGGAGCGACGCCACGACGAAGCGAACAGGCAATGTGAGGGCGTAGACACCGAGGGCCGCCAGCTCGGTGCGGAGCGGGAGAGGCACCCGGACGAATCTGGCCACGAGCACGCCGAGCACGAGTCCCGGCACAAGCCACAGCTGAGGGATCACGAAGTCGAGGTCTTTCATGCCTTCGCAGGCCAACGCGTCTCCGGCCGCGCACTGGATCGGAGGAACGAGATGGCGGAGCGCGCCGACGACGCCGACAGCCGCGAACGCCAGTACCCCGCGCCAGCCGCCCAAGCGCCACCCGACGAAGCCACCCGCAAAGGTGCCGACTGCCAGTGTCGGCTCGAGGCGCGGCGGACCGGAAGGGATCCCGAACCGTCCGCTGCTCCACAGTTCGAGGCCGATGCCACTCGCGACGCCGTACGCGAGGAAGTAAGCGCCGATAGCCGCGAGCACCACGAAGCCAAGCCTGCGATCGTCGGTCATGAAGTCACTATCGCACCGCACAAGGCCGTCACCTCATCGTTTCGATATCTCGGCTACAGAACTATGAGGAGCGCTTGACTTTTGATTAGGTCGGGTCGCATCTTCGGTTCATGGCAAATCCGGTGGTCGCGAAGTGCCCGATCTGTGCCGCGCAGCTGAAGGTCGTCCGGCTCGAATGCGATAGCTGCGGTACGCGCCTGGAGGGCTCGTTCTCACTGGGCCGCTTCCACGCCCTGTCCCCGGATCAGCTCGAGTTCCTGGAGACGTTCATCCGCGCGCGCGGCAACTTCAAAGACATCGAGCGCGAGCTCGGCATCTCGTACCCGACGGTGCGCTCGCGGCTCGACGCGATGATCCGCGCGCTCGGCTTCCCATCGCAGGCCGAGCCCGACCGCGAGAACGAACGACGCAAGGAGATCCTGCGCGAGCTGGCCGAAGGACGCATCGCGGCGGACGACGCCGCGAACCTGCTCGAGAGCGAGCCGACCGCATGACCGAAGAACGCCACGATCAGGGCGAGCCTGACACGACCCGCGACGAACGCGACGCGGCGCGGGACGAGAACGCCGCCGGTGAGGGTCACCGGCGTGAGGAGCGACGTGCGGAGCGCGAGGCACGCCGGGCGGAGCGCGACGTGGAGCGAGCGGCGCGCCACGCCGAGCACGCCGCGCGGCGCGCCGAGCAGCAGTCGCATCGGTTCGAATTCAACTCCGGCTCCCGCGGCTTCAGGATGGACGGCCGCGAGTTCGACCCCGGTCAGTTCGCGCGTGCGTTCGTCGGCGACTTCGTCGGCGACCTCGGCGGCGAGAGCTACTCGGAGGCGCTCGAAGAGCGGTTCACGTTCGAGCACACGCCGCGGCTGCACGTCCGCAACGTTTCGGGCGAAACGTCGATCACCGCCACCGGCGCCCCCGGCGAGATCAGGGTCGTCGCGCGCAAGCGAGTGAGCGCCGGCAGCGAGGACCGGGCGAAGCGCCTCCTGCAGAACCTCGAGATCCGGATGGAGAAGCGGGGCGACGAGCTTCTCGTCGAGCCGCACCTGTACGAGCAGGAGCGCGGATGGCTCGACCTCTTCCGCGGCAAGCGCTTCCGCGTCGACTTCGACATCACCGTACCCGCGGAGTGCGCGATCGACGCGCAGACCGTGAGCGGTGAGCTCTCCATCGAGGGGGTCCGCGGACCGCTGGAGATCCAGACCGTCTCGGGTGACGTGCGGCTCGAGGACCTCCAGGGGCCGCTCCGGCTCAAGTCGGTGAGCGGCGACGTCGATTGCCGGCGCTATGTCGGGCATTGCGAGGGAAACACCGTGAGCGGTGACGTCACGATCGCCGCCGCCCGGCTGCGCTCGAGCCTGCTGCACACCGTGAGCGGTGATGTCCAGGTCGAAGGTCGACTCGATCCGCGGAAGGAGCACCGCTTCAAGACGATCAGCGGCGACATCGAGCTGGCGCTCGCCGCGCCCGACCTGACGATCGAGTACCGCACCGCCAGCGGCGATGTCGAATGCGAGCTGCCCGCCCGGATCGTGCGAAACGCTCGGAAGGAATACAGCATCGCCGTCGGCGGCGGACACGGGCGCGTCGGCGTGAAGACCGTGAGCGGCGATCTCACGGTGCGCGGCACGAGCGCGGCGGCCCCCGACGACGCCCAACCCGAAGAGGCCGCGCCAGAAGAGGCGTCCACGATCGACGCCGAGCGGACCCAGCCCATGGACACGTCGTCCCGCGAAGAGGTGCGCTCGGTGCTCGAGCGGCTCGCGCGTGGCGAGCTCGGCGTCGACGACGCCGCGGCCGCGATCGATTCAGCGCGCCGAGGGCGCTGACGTGCCGAGCGACGAAGGCAAGCAGGTCTTGAAGCTGCTCGCCGACGGCAAGATCGACGTCGAGCAGGCGTTCCGGCTGCTGCGAGCGCTCGGCGACATCGACGAAAGACCGCGCCCCGCGCGCGCACCGCCGCCACCACCGCCGGGACCATCGGAGCCGCCGATGCCGCCCGGGGCGCGGGGCCGGATCCTGCGCATCCGCGTCACCGAGAACGGCCAGCAGAAGGTCAACGTCGCGATCCCTCTCGCGATCGCGCGGGTGGGGAAGATGAAGCTCGCGTCGAGCGGGCTCGTCCGGGGCCACCTTGCGAAGTTCGGCGTCGATCTCGACGAGCTGCTGCGCACGATCGACTACCCCGGGAAGTTCGTCGATATCGCCGACGACGAAGATCGGGTGGAGATCTTTGTTGAATGAGGCGAGCGACGACGCGGTCAGGGGGAGGGGCCCCTGTCAGCGAGCGAAGCGAGCGTGCCGCGACGAGCGAGTCCACCAGCCCTGAGCGTGTCTCTCGGCCTAGCCGAGAGATTGAGCAGGTAGAGTGACGCCCGCCGTCGTCGCGACGGGGCTCGTCAAGGAATTCGAGAAGGGTCGGTACACGCTGTGGCAGCGGCTGCGCCGCGAGCCGGACCGTCGTACGCGTTTTCGCGCCGTCGACGGGATCGATCTACGTGTGGAGACCGGCGAGATCTTCGGTCTGCTGGGACCGAACGGGGCCGGGAAGACGACGACGATGAAGATGCTGTCGACGCTGCTGGAGCCCACCAGCGGCAGCATCGAGGTGCTGGGTATCGACGTCGCGCGCCATCCGCGCGAGGTGCGCGCGAGGCTCGGCGCGATGCTCTCCGGGGAGCGGAGCCTCTACTGGAAGCTCACCGGTCGCGAGAACCTCGAGTACTTCGCGGCGCTGTATCACGTCCCGCCGAAGGACACCCGCGAGAGGATCGATCGATCGCTCGCGGCGGTGAAGCTCAGCGACCGCGAGGACGATTACGTCGAGCGCTACTCGACAGGTATGCGTCAGCGGCTCGCCCTCGCGCGAGCGCTGCTTCCCGATCCGCCGCTCATCATCCTCGACGAGCCGACCGTGGGTCTCGATCCGCAGTCGTCTCGCGATCTGCGCGACCGCGTTCGTGATCTCCGCGCGCAGGGCCGCACCATCCTTCTCACCACGCACTACATGGAGGAGGCCGACCAGCTCTGCGACCGGGTGGCGATCATCGATCATGGCAAGATCGTCGCCTTGGACTCGCCGGCCGCGCTGAAGCGGACGATCCGCGCGGAGGAGATCGTGCGGCTCGAGATCGGTCTCCGTGGCGACGGCACTGGGCTTCTCGCGCAGCTCGGTCGCGCCGGCACCGTCGCCCGTCAACAGCAGACGAACGGCACGCTGGCGGTCACGATCCATTGCTCTTCCGCTCGCGATCTGGTGCCGGCCGCCTTCGACGCTGCGCGAGCGCACGGCGCGACCGTGCAGCACGTCGAGGTGGTTCCGGTGACGCTCGAAGACGTGTTCCTTTCGGTGACGGGGCGCGAGCTGCGCGAATGAGCGTCGCGGCCGATATCCGGGCGTTCGTCGCGTCCGCGCGCAAGGAGCTGCGGATCATGCGGCGCTACCCGACGCTGCTCCTCAGCGTGCTCTTCTGGCCGATCCTCCTCCCCGCCGCCGCGGTGCTGATGGGTCGTGCCTATTCCGGCTCGAACGATCCCCAGGCGATCCAGGCATTCGCGCAGCGTGCCGGCACGTCCGAGGTCACGGGATTCGTGTTCGTGGGATACGCGATGTACATGTGGCTGTCGGCGATGCTGTGGGGTCCCGGTTCGGCGCTGCGCACGGAACAGCTGCGCGGCTCGCTCGAGGCGATCTTCCTCACTCCGACGTCCCGTCTCGTACCGCTGTTCGCGCCTCCGGTCGCAGCGCTACCGGCGATCATCCTCGACTTCGCCGTCATCTTCCCGGCGATGTGGCTCCTCTTCGGGGTCGTGCTGCCGGTGGACGCGATGCTCCGTGCGGTCGCGGTCGCGATGGTCGGGATCCCGGCGCTCTACGCGATCGGCGCGCTGTTCGCGTCGCTCGTGCTCCGCTACGGGGAGATCGGTCCGGTCGTGCACCTCACGCGCGGGATCTTCGTCCTTGCCTGCGGGATCACGTTCCCTCTCGCGATGCTGCCCGCCTGGGCCCAGGTCGGCGCCGCGCTGCTTCCGCCGACGTACACCGTGGCGGACACACGCGCGGTGCTGCTGCGCGGTGAAGGGCTCGGCGCCGTCGCGGGCGACCTGATCTTCGTCGTGGCGCTCACGGTCATCGTCGCAGTGCTCGCGTCCGTCGTGTTCCGCTGGCTCGACCAGAGCGCGCGACGCACGGGCATGTTGGGCCGCTACTGATGAGAGCAGAGGTCCGAGCGGCGATCGCGATCGCGAAGAAGGACCTCAAGACCTTCTTCCGCTATCGCATCGCGGTCGTCTCGCAGATCTTCGTGCCGCTGTACCAGGGCGTGATCCCGGGCCTGCTCTTCGGCGCGTCGTTCGCCGTGGGTGGCCGCGTGGTCGGGCTGGAGGCGACCGTCGGCACCGAGAACCTGGCGGGCTTCATCTTCATGGGCGGCGTGATGAGTGGCCTTATCGCCACCGGCTTCTGGAGCATGGCGATGGGCATCCGCAATGAGATGGATGCCGGAACGCTCGAGCCGAGCTGGCTCACGCCGACGCACCACGAGACGCTGCTCATCGGTCGCGCGCTTGGCGGTGTCGTGTGGCAGGTGATCGGGCAGACCGCGCTCTTCGCGATCGGCATCGGCTTCTTCGGACTGCGCTTCCGCATGGAGATCCTCTACGCCGTCCCCGCGGTGCTCGTCGCGGTCGTGGCGATGGTCGGTGTCGCGTTCCTTCTCGCCGCGGGCGTCGTCCTCATCCGCGAGGCCAACTTCTTCATCGACACCACGAACTTCCTGTTCTCGATCGCGTCGGGCACGGCGTTCCCGGTCACGATCCTGCCGGCGATCTTCCTGCCGGTGGCGCTGCTTCTGCCGACGACCTACGCCGTCGACCTGCTCCGCGTCAACGCCATCGGACAGCGGCCGCTGTTCGATCCGTTGCTCGAATGGGCCGCCCTACTGGCGACGACCGCGCTCTCCCTCGTCGTCGGGCGATGGGCGTTCGCGCGGGCCGTGCGTCGGATGCGCGTCCGGGGAACGCTCGCGCAGTACTAGACGCGGCCCGCTAGGCTAACGGCCGTGGGCATCGTCTGGCGGACGCTGATCAATGCGGTGGCCATCGTCGTGGCCGCCTACGTCGTGAACCTCTACTCGCCCGACTCCATCAAATGGGGCCAGGTCGACTACGGGCTCGGGGACGCCGGCCGCTATCTGTCGCTCATCCTGACCGGTCTCGCCCTCGGCGTCGTGAACGCGATCGTCAAGCCGATCCTGGTCATGGTCTCCCTGCCGATCACCTGCATCACGCTCGGCCTGTTCATCTTCGTGATCAACGCCCTGATGCTGCTGCTCGTATCCCTGATCCCGTTCCTCGGCTTCGTGGTCAACGGGTTCGTCGTCGCGCTCGTCGCCTCGATCGTGATCTCGATCGTCAGCTGGGCCCTCTCGATGGTCCTGCCCGACTAAGTCGGGCGCGTGATGGCGACGAAGGGTTCGCCCGATTTCGTCGTCGTGACCGGCCTCTCCGGCTCCGGCAAGTCGCAGGCGGTGAAGGTCTTCGAGGATCTCGACTACTACACCCTCGACAACCTCCCGCCCGCGCTCATGAAGACGACGCTCGACGTGTGCCGGCGTGGCGGTCACCCGCGCGTGGCATTCGTCATCGACGCTCGGAGCGGCGCGCTGTTCGCGGAGGCGAGCGCCGCGCTCGACGCGCTGGCCGCGGACGGCGATCGGCCGCACATCCTCTTCTTCGACGCCTCCGACGACGTCCTGCTCCAGCGGTACAGCGAGACCCGCCACCGCCATCCGCTGGAAGGCTCCGGCGGAGTCCAGCCCTCGATCGACGAGGAGCGGCGGGTGCTCGTCGCGCTGCGCGCGCGCGCCGACAAGGTCATCGACACGACGCACCTCACGGTGAAGGATCTGCGCGACACACTGCATTCGCTTTACGGCGGAAGCGTCACGGGCATGCTCGTTCACGTGACCAGCTTCGGGTACAAGTACGGCGTGCCTCCCGCGGCGGATCTCGTCTTCGACGTACGCTTCATGGAGAACCCGTTCTACATACCCGCGCTCCGGCCGAAGACCGGTCGCGACGCTGAGGTGATCGACTTCGTGCTCGGGCATCCGGCGACGGCCGAGTTCCTGAAGCACCTCATGCCGTTCCTGCGCTTCGCGCTCCCGCGATACGAAGACGAGAAGAAGGCACGGCTCGGCATGGCCTTCGGCTGCACCGGCGGGCGTCACCGTTCCGTCGTCATCGCGAACGAGGTCGCAAAGCGTCTGAAGGACTTCTGGCCTGGAGAGATCACGGTCGAGCACCGCGACGTCGAACGGCCGGAGGTGACGACCTGAGCGTACGTGGCCTCACCCGTGCGCAGCGGTCGCCGCTGTCCGAGGAAGTGAAGGCCGAGCTGGCGCGCGTACGGCCTGCGGACTGCGACCGCCGCGTCCTCGCGGCGCTGTTGCCGCGCGCGAAGCATCTCGGCGCTCCCGCTCGCCGCCTGGCGCATGCGGCCGAGCTCGTCGGCGGCCGCGCGTCGCTGCGGCGCGAGTGCTGCCGCCGCACGTATCTGCGCGGCCTGTTCCTCGCCGGTGGTTCCGTTTCGGCCGGTCCGTCTGGCTATCTCCTAGAGCTTCGGCCGCCACGCGGTGAGGCGACGCGATCGCGCGCCGTGTTGGAACGGGAGGGCTTCGCGCCGCGCGCCCGCGTGCGGCGAGGTCGTCAGGTGCTGATGCTGCGCGCCGCGGATGAGATCGCATCGTTCCTGCGCCACGCGGGCGCCGGCGAGACGCTGCTGCGCTTCGAGACGCGGCGCGTGTCGCGCGAGATGCGGGGCCGGACGAATGCGAGCGTCAACGCGGATGCCGCGAATCTCGCGCGCGCGGTGCGGGCGGCACGTGACCAGATCGAGGCGGTGCATGCGCTCGCGGAGTCCGGGCGGTTGGCGCGCATGCCGCTCGAGGTGCGGGCCGCCGCCGCCGCGCGGCTCCGCGCGCCCGAGGCGACCCTCTCTGAGCTCGCGGCGCGGCTCGAGACGACGAAGTGGGTCATCCGGCAGCGGCTGCGCCGTCTTACTCGCGAGGCCGCGCGGTGACGCGAGCTCGTTTGGTCGTGGGGAACTGGAAGATGAATCCTTCGACCATCGCCGAGGCGGTCGCGCTGTCTCGCGCGGTCGTCAGCGCCGCGCCCGCGGGTGAGACGACCGTCGCGGTCGCACCGCCCGCGGTCGCGCTCGCCGCGGTCGCCGATGCGGTGCGGGGCACGGGCGTCCTCGTGTACGCGCAGGACGTCCACTGGGAGGACAAGGGCGCCTACACCGGGGGGATCGCCGCCTCGATGCTCGCGGGCATTGCCGTCGGCTCGATCGTCGGCCATTCGGAAGTGCGGCGCGACCTTGGTGACGATGACACCCGCGTCGCGCGGAAGCTCGCGCGCGCGATCGCGGCCGGACTGCGCGTCGTCCTGTGCGTTGGCGAGAGCGAGGTCCAGCATCTCGCCGGCGAGGCCGAGGCCGTCGTCGCGCGACAGGTCGTGGCGGATGTCGCGCCGCTGCGGGCCGACCGCGAGCGCGCGACGCAGCTCGTCATCGCGTACGAGCCGATCTGGGCGATCGGGACGGGACATCCCGCGACCGCCGCGCACGCGTCGGCCGCCGCGCGCGTGATCCGCCGCTCGCTCGAAGCCGTCGGGCTTTCCGGCGACCGCACCCCGATCCTCTACGGCGGCAGCGTCACCGCAGCGGGCGCGCGCGAGTTCGCGACTGCGGACGGGATCGATGGCGCGCTCGTCGGCGGAGCCTCGCTCAAGGCCGAGGAGTTCGGAGCGATCGTGCGGGCCTTCGCGTGACGGCGGCGTACCGACCGGTCGTGCTCTGCGTGCTCGATGGATGGGGGATCGCGCCGGATGGACCGGGGAATGCGGTGACGCGCGCGAAGACCCCGCGTCTCGACGCGCTCTTCGCGCGGTATCCGCACGCGACGCTCGAGGCCAGCGGCCGCGCCGTCGGGCTGCCGGAGGGAGTGATGGGTAACAGCGAGGTCGGCCATCTCACCATGGGCGCCGGCTACATCAGCTACCAGGAGCTCGTGCGGATCAGCGACGCGATCGACGACGGCACCTTCTTCGAGAACGCGGCGCTCCGTAAGGCGTGTGCCGCCGCTCGCGAGCGCGGGACGCTCCATCTCCTGGGTCTCATCTCGACCGGTGGCGTGCACGCCGACATGAAACATCTCGCCGCGCTGATCGAGCTCGCGAAGCGCGAGCGCGTCGCGCGTGTGGTCGTGCACGCGTTCCTCGACGGCCGCGACATGCCGCCGCGCAGCGCGCTCGAGCTGTTGCCCCGGATCACCGCCCCGATCGCGACCGTGCACGGCCGCTACTACGCGATGGACCGCGACAAGCGCTGGGAGCGCACCGAGCTGTCGTACGACGCGATCGTCGACGCGAAGGGACCGCGCGCGGAAAGCGCGACCGCGGCCGTGGAGCGGTGCTACGAGGAGAGCTCGTGCAGCGACGAGCTGATGAAACCGCAGGTCGTGCGCGACGGCGCGCCGATACGAGACCACGACGCGGTGATCTTCTTCAACTTCCGACCCGACCGCGCGCGGCAGCTCACGTGGGCGCTGATGCAGAAGGACTTCGACGGCTTTCGGCGCGCGCGCGTCCCGCAGGACCTCACGTTCGTGACACTGACCGAATACAAGGTCGGGATCCCCGGCGTGACGGCGGCATTCGCGCCCGCCGAGGTGGTGCCGATGGCCCAGGTCCTATCGGAGGCGGGCCTGAAGCAGTTCCACACCGCCGAGACGGAGAAGTACGCGCACGTGACGTATTTCTTCAACGGCGGCCGCGAGCCGCCGTTCCCCGGCGAGGACCGCGTGCTCGTGCCCTCGCCCAAGGTCGCCACCTACGACCTGCGCCCCGAGATGAGCGCCGCGGGCGTCGCCGACACGCTGGTGAAGGCCATCACGGGTGGTGCCTACGACTTCGCGATCGTGAACTTCGCGAACCCCGACATGGTCGGACACACCGGCGACTTCGGGGCGACCCGCGCCGCGATGGCCGCGACCGACGGCGCGGTCGGGCGCGTCGTCGATGCGACGATGGCCGCGGGCGGTTGCGTGATCGTCACCGCCGATCACGGAAATGCCGAGGAGCTGCTGTTCCCCGACGGCAGCCGGAACACGCAGCACTCACTCAATCCCGTACCGGTCGTGTTCGTCGCCCGCGACGCGGAGCGCTACTCGCTGCGCGACGGCGGCCTGCGCGACGTGGCGCCAACGCTGCTGACGCTTCTCGGTCTGCCGGTTCCTGCGCGCATGACCGGCCGCTCGTTGCTCCAGCCGCGGTCGCAGTGATGCGGGCGAGTCGCTCGTGGTGGGTATACGCGGTCGTCGCGGCGGCGTTCGCAGCGCTTACCGTTGGTCACTGGCTGTGGGCACTCGCGGGGGACGGGCCGCTGCTCTATGGAGAAGGAGCGGTGGCGCACGCCGCGATCCTCGCGCGCGATCACCTCGAGTACACGTTCACCGCGCGATATGGAGACGTGACGCCGATCTTCACCGCGGCGAACTATCCGCCGCTGTACTTCCACCTCGCGGGCGTGGGCGATCCGTTCGTCACCGGGCGCGCTGTCAGTATCTTCGCGAGCCTTTGCGTCGCCGGTGCGATCGTGTGGCGGGCGCGCGCGGCCGGCGCGGCGGTCGCCGCGACCATCGGGCTCGCGTGGCTTGGGTCCGTTCCGGTCATGCAGTGGGGTGCCGCGCTCAAGCCCGACGCCGTGGCGCTCGCTCTCACGGTGGGCGCGGTCCTGGCGCTCGGGCGCGACCGTCCGATGCACTCGCTGTCTGGCGCGTTGATCGGCATGGCGGCGATGGCGAAGCCGACCGCGCTGTTGCCCGCGGCCGTCTTCTTCATCTTCGTCGCACGCCGCGATCCGATCGCGGCGCTGCGCGCTCTCGGTGCCGGCGTCGCGGCCTCGGTCGTTGTCGCGGTGGTGACTGAGGGGCCGTCGAAGGCCCTGTACGTCCATGTCTTCGACTGGAACGCGCTCCCCTGGCGGATCGAGTTGCTCGCGGGGTTGGTCGTCGTCGCTGTTCTCGTTCTGGCGGTGCCGGCCGCGACGCTCGTCGCCACGCGGCCGGTCGATCCCGCGCTCACCGCGTACGGCATCGCCGCCGTCGGCGTGCTGTTCCTCGGAGGCCGTGAGGGCGCCACGATCAACTACTTTCTCGATCTCTCCGCCGCTCTCGCATTGGGCGCAGCGGCGGTCGCGACTCGGCTCGCGTCGGCCCGCGCGTACCCCATCGCTTCGCTCACGCAGCTCGTGATCGGGGCAGCGCTGCTCAACCCGTTCCCCTCGGTGCCCAGCCTGCTGCAGCCGACGGGTAAGTGGAGCGATCCGTCACGCGCGACGTTGGTACGCGATCTGCCCGGCATCCTGCTGGTCGAGGACAGCGGCCTTCTCGTCGCGAATGGACGCGAGCCGGTCGTCGACGATCTTTTCTTGTGGTCGAGGATCTACGCGACCGGCCGTTCCTTTCTGGAGGGCGGCCGGCTGGTGGCCGCGGTCCGAGCCGGTACGTTCGACGCGATCGTGAGCGAGGTCGAGCTCGAGCACATCGATGCTGGGCCGGGCTACGAGCGGCAAAGGTGGAATACCGACCTGGTCGCCGCGGTCCTCGAGCGCTACCAGATGCTGACGCGCAGGTACGGTCTGTGTCAGCCACTCGTGCGCTGTCAGCAGCTGTACGTCTACACGCGTCGCTAGCCCTAGAATGATGTGATCCCGTGGATCTTCTGCAGGTCGCCCAGATCGTCATTGCCATCGCCGTCGGCGCCTCCATCCTGTTGCAGGCGCGCGGCACCGGGCTGTCCTCGACCTTCGGCGGTGAGTCGACCGCTTACCGCAGCCGTCGCGGCCTCGAACGGACGCTGTTCCGGCTGACGATCGTCCTCATCGTCGTCTACGTGGTCATATCGCTCTTGGGCGCTCGTTCAGCCAGCGCCTAAGTGAGGGCCCGCGACAAGTTCATCGTCGTCGCACTGATCGCGCTGTTCGTCGTGGTCAGTGGCGCCGCGATCGCCATCGATCGCGCGGAGACCAAGACGATCGTGCCCGCGTTCGGCGGCACCTACGTCGAGGGCGTGACCAGCGCGGCGCAGTATCTCAACCCGGTGCTCGCGGCGACGCCGGTCGACGACGATGTCGTGCGGCTCGTGTTCAGTGGTCTCACGCGCTTCCGCAGCGACGGATCCATCGAGGGGGATCTCGCTCAGACCTTCTCGACCAGCGAGGACGGCAAAGTCTGGGCCTTCCATATCCGCGACGATGCCACCTGGCAGGACGGCAAGCCGGTCATCTCGGATGATGTCGTGTACACCGTCGCGCTGCTGCAGGACAAGGCCTACGTCGGCCCGTACAGCGATGCGTTCCGTGGCGTGAAGGTCGAGCGCGTCGACGATCGCGTGGTGCGCTTCACGCTGCCCGATGCGTACGGCCCGTTCGCCGCGAGTACCACGGTCCCGCTCCTACCGTCGCACCTTCTCGCCAAGGTCGACTACACCGGACTCGCGCGCGTCGCTTTCAATCAGCATCCCGTTGGCAGCGGCCCGTTCCGCGTGATCGAGGCCGACGCGCGGCAGACCGTTCTCGGGCGCAACGACTCCTTTTATCGCACGCTGCCGGACCGCACGCGGCCGTATCTCGATCGGCTGGTGCTCCGCTCGTACCCGGACACGTCCGAAGCGCTCACCGCGCTCGGCCGCGGTGAGATCGACGGAGTCGGCGGCCTCTCCACCGGTGATGCGGAACGGGCCCGCGGCCTGAAGAACGTGAACCTGTTCAGCTTCGGGACCAACGACTTCACCGCGCTGTTCCTCAACGTGCGGCCGGACAAGGCGATGTTCCGTGATCGCGCGGTGCGACAGGCGATCGCGACGGCGATCGACCGCGGTCGCGTGCTTCAGGTGGCGGCCGACGGCCGCGGCGCAGTTGCCGACGAGTTCGTGCCGCAGTCGTCGTGGGCGTACATCCGCGACATCACGCGCTACACGCGGTCGTACGACGATGCGAAGGCGCTGCTCGATGCCGCGGACTGGAAGGATCACGACGGCGATGGCGTCCGCGATCGTGGCGGGGTCAAGCTCTCGTTCGCGATCACGACGTCGAACGAGCCCGCGCGCGTGGCCGCGGCGCTGCAGATCTCGGACGACCTCGCCGCGATCGGGATACGCGTGGAGCTGAAGGCGATGCCGTTCACGGAGCTCATCGAGAACGCGGTACCCGACCGCACCTACGACGCCCTGCTCATCGGCGTGAACGTGAGCGGCGATCCCGATCCGTACTCGTTCTTCCATTCGAGTGAGGTCAAGGATCCCGGTCGCAACTTCTCGGGCTACTTCACGTTCACGATGGACCGTAGCCTCGAGGCCGCGCGTCGCACGACGGATCAAACGAAGCGGCG
>WNGI01018131.1_pt1 | contig 13062 bp, 14 predicted proteins | sample 5400621 | NCBI WGS metagenome assembly WNGI01 (sample SAMN13153374, study PRJNA577476) | soil metagenome | isolation source: 20 cm soil or saprolite under Garry oak tree replicate 1 | place: USA:California | collected 2016-06-15 | reverse complement strand
TCGTCCAGCGAGCTTTCCAGCGCCCTCACCACGGTCGTGCCAACGGCAATGATCCTGCCCCCGGCGCTGCGCGCGCGCGCAACCGCTTCGGCGGCTTCATGTGAAACGGCGTAATACTCCTCATAGGGAGGCTCGTTGCGCTCCAGGCTGGCGACCCCGGTGTGCAGGATCAGTCGCGCCAGGCCGGCACCGCGATCCCGGAGCCGCCCGAGGACCTCCGTCGTGAAGGCTCTGCCCGCCGAGGGCATCTCCGCCGACCCCGGCGCATCAGCGTAGACCGTCTGGTACATCTCGAGCGGCCACTGCCCGCGCACGTAGGGGTAGGAGATCGGGCGGCCCCATCGATGCAGGTACTCGACAAATGGGGCCGGCAAATCCAGGTGGGCGATCCACAACCGGCCGGACCGCCGGTAGGGCACGAGGAGCGTGGCTTCTCCTCCCCCCGGAAGGAAGAGCACCTCGCTCCGGGACGCCTGCGCCTGCCGCGGCTCGACGACCCACAGACCGCCCGGCAGGCGGGTGGAGATGTGGACCGCGATCGTCCGTCCGTCTGCGCGGGTGGCGGTCAGGGCTGCCGGCAGCGTCGCCGATGTATTGACGACGACGAGATCCCCTGGGCGAAGGAAGTCGGGGAGGTCCGTGAACCGGCCGTGAATGATCGCGTCTGCGCGGCGGTCGGTGACCATGAGACGCACCTGGTCGCGGGGCAGCCCCCGAGCTTCCGGGGGTTCGTGCGCCTCGAGATCCGGAGGGACGGCAAACTCCACTCCGGCTCCGCAGGCTCCCCGCGGCTCAACGACCGCGGCCATCGGGGTCATCGCGGCACGCGCTCCGCTGGCTGGAGCGCTCCCTCATGACGAGGGACCGGCACCATCTGCTCGCCGTGGGGGATCCATGAGGAGAGCGTGAACCGGCCGGCCGGCGCAGTCTCCTCCTCCACCAAGCGGACCAGCCGCTCCGCCGCGGCTTCGGGTCCCGGCAGATGCGACAGATCGATCCCAGGCTCGGCGTCCCGGTGCATCTGGGTGTTCATATCGCCGGGATCGACCACGTAGACCCGGATCCCGCTCCCGGCCAGCTCCGCGGCCAGAGTCCGCGAGAGGTGCTCCAGCGCGGCCTTGCTGGCCCCGTACCCGCCCCACCCCGGATAGGCCTGGATCCCCGCGTCCGAGGTGACGTTGATAATGACCCCGCGCCCAGCAGCCTGCATCGCGGGCAGGACCAGCTGGATGAGCCGAAGCGGGGCCGTCACGTTGATCTGGAAGACGCCGTCGAGCGCATCCGGGGGGAACGCCTCCAGGCGCGGCATCGGCGTTGGGCCGAGCGAGGACGCGTTGTTGATCAGGAGATCGATCCGGCCGAAGCGCCGCAGGCCTCGCGCCACCAACCGCTCCGCGTGGGACTCGATCGCAACATCTCCCGGCAGGGCCACGACGTCGGTGTGCGGCCGCAGGGCCTCCGCCGCCTCGCGCAGCGCCTCCGCTCCCCGCGCGGTGAGGATGAGCCGGACTCCCCGCCGCGCCAGCAGCCGGGCCACCTCCCGGCCGAGCCCGCGAGAGGCGCCCGTGATCAATGCGACCTGCCCGTTCAATGACATCTCTCCCTGCCTCCTTGAGCCCGCATCGCACCCACGCTCAGTATGCGGCCGGCGGATGGGAGGGGCATCGGACGGTGGATCGGGGGAGGCGCCGGTAGAACGGGCACCCAGCGCCTGTCCGGATGGACAGGTGGCAGGGCCCGGAGGCGAGCGGGATGCGGGGGCGGGGTGGGGCCGGAGCGGTTACTCTCCCTGCTCGGCGAGCCGGCGCGGGTCCTCGAAGAACCGCGCCGTGACCGCCCCGAAAATCACGCCGCCCACGTGGGCCATATAGGCCACCCCGCCCGTGGACATGTTGGTCACGGCACCCACGCTCACGAGTTGGATGAGAAACCACAATCCAATCAACAGAAACGCCGGGATGAAGGTGACGGTGAAAAAGAACCCGATGAACAGGACCGTGCGAATTCGATCGCGCGGATACGTGATCAGGAAAGCGCCCATCACGGCCGCGATGGCCCCGCTCGCGCCGAGGGTGGGGACGGTGGAATCGGGACTAACCGCGACCTGCGCCAGCATCGCCGCCACCCCTCCGGCCAGGTAGAAGACGAGGTAGCGCCCGGGATTCATCGCGTCTTCGATTTCCGGTCCAAAGGCCCACAAGAACACCATGTTCCCGAGGATATGCGACCACCCGCCGTGCATGAACATCGCCGTCAGGGCGGTGATCGGGTGGCGGCCGGCGACCACATCCGCGGGGACCAGTGACCACTGCCTGATAAAGGCGTCCCCGCCGACCAACTCGAGGACGAAGACCAGGGCGTTCACGACGATAATCAGCAACGTGACGATCGGGAAGTGGATTGGACGTCGAGACACATCACCCAATGGGATCACGGCTTCCCCCCCACGAAGGTTTCCACCACGAGCCCGCTACAGGAGCCCCCGCTCGGCGGCCACCGCGATGGCCTGGGCGCGGTTCTCGGCCCCGAGCTTGTTGAAGATGGACGTCATGTGGAACTTCACGGTCCGCTCGGTGATCGCCAATTGCCGGGCGATCTGCTTGTTGGACAGACCCTGGGCGACGAGCCGCAGCACCTGACGCTCCCGCCCGCTGAGGACGCCGGACCGCCGGAGGGCGCCGACCTGCGCCACGACGCGCGCGGCGACCCGGGGCGTCAGGTACGACCCGCCCTCGTGCACGGCGCGAATCGCACGCGCGATCTCAGCAGCGGCGGCTCCCTTGAGGAGATACCCGCCGGCGCCCGCTCTGAGGGCGCCGAGGACCCGTTCTTCCGTATCGTACGCCGTGAGCACGAGCACCCGCGGATGGCCGGCCGTGGCCCGGAGTGTCGGAATCGCCTCAACGCCGTTCGTCCCGGGCATCTCGAGATCGAGCAGGACGACGTCCGGGCGCGCTGTCTCGGCGGTGGCCACCGCTTCCTCCGCGGATCCGGCCGTTCCCACCACCCGAAAGTCCCGGTCGTCTCCAAGGACGGCGACCAATCCCTCGCGCACCACCGGGTGATCGTCCACGATCAGGATGCGGATCACGGCGTCGTCTCCCGGAGGGGGATCGCGGCCACGATGCGCGTGCCCCGGCGCGGCCGGCTCGCCACGCGGAGGGAGCCGCCGAGGAGCCTCGCTCGCTCACGCATGCCCAGAATCCCGACGCCGTGCCTCCCGCGGGCGCCAGCACGCCCCGGGGTGAACCCCCGCCCATCATCGCGGATGGTCAGGAGCACTCGGCGCCCGGTGCGCCCCAGCGTGATCTGCACCTCTTCAGCCCCGGCATGCTTCCGGACGTTGGTCAGCGCCTCCTGGGCAATCCGAAGGAGTTCCGCCTCCACCCGCTCGGGCAGCGCGTCGAATGCGGCCGCAGGCCAGCGTGACCCGGCTTCCGCGCGGACGTGCACCCTGACGCCGGTCTCGGACGTGAAGCGGCGCCCCAGCGCGGTCAGGGCCTCGGCGAGCGGCTTCCCGGCGAGCGGCACCGCGCGGAGATCGAGGACCGATTGCCGGGCTTCCTCCAGGCTCTCCCGCGAGACCTCCAGCGCCCGCTCCAACCGCTCTCGGGCCCGCCGCGGGCTGCCCTCCAGCTGCGTCAGGGCGCCCTCCAGGTGCAGCGCGATCGCGGTCAACCCCTGCGCCAGCGTATCGTGGATCTCCCTGGCGATCCGGGCGCGCTCCTCTGTGCGGGCCAGCCGCGCGCTCTCTTCCGCCAGGCGGGCCCGCTCGATGGCGATGCCCACCTGATAGGCGATCGTCGACAGGAGCCGCAGCTCGCCGGCGGACAGCCGGCGCCACGACGGCCCGGTCAGGTTCATGATGCCGAGGGGCTTCTTCTGGAAGTACAGGGGGATGCTGGCATGGTACCGCAGGCCGTGCGTCAGGTGGACCGCTTTTTTCTTGACGGCAGGCCGCAGGCGGCTGCACTCGATGACGTCGATGTTCTTGGGGGTGAGCTCCCCGGCGTTGAACTCCTCGATGCACCAGCAGGAGTGCCCGGTCATCCGCACCGGCTCGTGGAGGTACGGGGGGAGATTCTGAACGGCCGCGCTGTAGAACTGCTGGGTCTCAGGATCGAGCAGCCAGACCCACCCGGTGCGCAGACCGAGGAGGCTGGCCACGAGGGTGAGGGTGCGCTCCAAGGCCTGCCGGACGTCCGGCGAGCTGTTCAGGGCTTCGGCGACGGCGTTCAGGACCCGGAGCTCGTCCGGGCGGCGAAGCACGAGGGCGCCGGCCCTGCGGCCTCCCCCCGAGCCCGGCCTCGACGGCCGCCCATTCCCTACCGTCCCCATGCCGGATCTGGACCTCCACCCAAAGTGTAGAGCCGGACGTGCCGTGCGCCGCCGGAGAAGGAGACAGGTCTTCGATTGGTCGTTCGGACAGAGCGCGCGCGCGACCTGCCGGAGCGCGTCGGGGAATACCAAAAATCCGGGTGTCGTTGAAGTGGTCGAAACCCAATGGGGGTACTGGAACGTGCGCACCTTAGAGACGCTCTCTGAGATCGACAAGGAACAGCAGGCGGCTCCGGCGGCGAGCGCCGACGAGACGCCGCTTCTCGACGCCTATTCGAAGGCCGTGGTCGGAGCCGTGCAGCGGGTCGGGCCGGCGGTCGTCAGCCTGGCGGTGGCCATGCCGGCCCCCGAGCGGCTGCAGCGCCGCGGACTGCCCGAAGTCCAGGGCGCGGGCAGCGGGGTGATCATCGCGCCGGACGGGTATGTCCTCACCAACAGCCACGTGGTGCACGCCGCCCGCCGGATGGAGGCCCGCCTGCAGGACGGGCGGACCGTGGCGGCCCAACTCGTCGGCGACGATCCGCACAGCGACCTGGCCGTGATCCGCGTGTCCGACGGGGGCCTCCCCGTGGCCGATCTCGGCGATTCCTCGCGGCTGCGGGTCGGGCAGCTCGTCGTGGCCGTGGGAAACCCGCTGGGGTTCCAGGCAACGGTCACCGCGGGCGTCATCAGCGCGCTCGGCCGGACGCTGCGGGCAGAAAACGGGAGGCTGATCGAGAACATCATCCAGACCGATGCGGCGCTCAATCCCGGTAACTCGGGCGGCCCGCTGGCCGACTCCCGGGGAACCGTCATCGGCATCAACACCGCGGTGATCGCCGGATTCCAGGGCATCTGCTTTGCGATCCCGGTCAACACGGCAAAGTGGGTCGCCGCCCAGCTGATTCGCGAGGGCCGCGTGCGGCGGGCGTACCTCGGGATCCTCGCGCAGGTGGTGACGCTGGATCGCCGCATCGCGGTCGCCTACCACGTCGAGGCGTCCACGGCGGTGCGTGTGAGCGAGGTGAACCCCGATACCGCGGCAGCCCGGGCGGGGATTCACGCGGGCGACCTGATCATCAAGATCGGGGAGACCCCGGTCGCCACACTGGATGACCTGCAGCTGGCCCTGGGCCGGTACCCTATCGGAAAGCCCTTGCCGGTCCAGGTGCTCCGGGGCGCGTCGATCACCACCCTGGACCTGACCCCGACCGAGCTGCCGGGAGAAGGCTAACCACCCTGAGGGCCGGTGGACGGGTGCGCCCCGGGCGCCCGACCCCGACCCTCAGTCCGGCAGTTTCAGCGATCGCCACGCCGGATACCGGAACACTTTGCCCTCGCTGACGTTGGCGACATACCGGCTCTTGTGGCTAAACTGCATGATCCGCTGTCCTTCCCGGGCCAACTTCGCCCAGCGGGACCCGGTGCGGGGGTTTTGTTCAATCCCGAAGAATTGGCGCCGCTGGTAGGAAAACGTCACGCTGCGTAATTGCTTGGCCCGCGTGAATTCGACGCGGTACCGCCGGTGATCCAGGACGACGGCGGGCTCCGCGTCTGCCAGCGCCTGCTGCCAGACAGAAATCAGCGTGTCCTCAAGCGTCATGCCGGCGGCCTTTGCCTGCCGGGACGGTGCGGGCGGCTCGGCGAGCGCTCCCGCGGCCGGGTGGCGTCCGGCGCGAGACCCGATCGGAGGGCGGGTGCCGGTGAGGGTTGATCCCCCGAGGGGCCAGCCAGCCGTGCGCCCAGCGCTCAATGCGCTCGACGACGCCCCCGAGCGCCTTGCCCTTCTCGGTCAGCGCATAACTCACGCGGATGGGGACGCCGGTATCAACCCCCCTCACCAGCACACCCGCGGCCTCGAGTTCCCGCAGACGCAGGGCGAGCGCGCGGGCGGAGATCTCTGGAACCGCCCGCTCCATCTCCGAGAAGCGCAGCGGGCCCGGCAGCAGCGTGCGCAGCACGACGCCCGTCCACCGGCGGCCGATGAGCTCGACCGCCTCCTGGAAGTACGGGCAGAAGTCGGCGCGCGCGTTCATCGCCCGGCGCGGCCTGCCGCTTCCTCACGGATCCGCCGGAGCCAGGGGACGATCTCTGCAAGAAAGGCCGGGTCGACCGCGTGCGGCAGGGGCGACTCGCTCGAACTCCTCAACCGTAGGGATGAAACCGCTCAAGGCGATGATCGCCGCGGGCCGAGGCCGGCCGGCGCCCAGCCCGAGCGCGTAGCTCATTACCGCGCCCTGCGAAAAGCCGCCGACCACCGTCCGCTCGATGGGGATGCCCGTCTCTTTGGCCAGGGTGTCCAGCCACCGGCCGGCGCGGCGGTACGTCGAGTTGAACGTCTCCGGGTCTGGATAGCCGACCCGCCGGACGATATACCAATGCGCGCCGCCTGGGGGCATGGACAGCGGCCCCCGTGGGGTCGCCCCGAGCAGGCGCCGCTCCGGGTCGAGGATATCGAGCAGCGGGTAAAGATCGTTCTCGTCGGCGCCGCGGCCGTGGAAGAGCACCAGAAGGCCTTCGGGGTCGGACGCGGCCGGCCGAACGCGATGCTCCAGGGAATCAGGCCTCACCTTGCTCATATCGCCGGCGCCTCCCATCGGCCTATGCCTGCGTCTTGCTCGTCGCTCGGGCGGGTCCCCGGGTGAGCGGAAGCGGGGTCAGGACGCTCTCGAGTTGCGCGCGCATGTGCTCGAACGCCGGCGGGAGCGAAAGCGCTTCGCCGAGATGCTCGAGCGGCTCATCGGTGGCGAAGCCGGGGCCGAGCGTCGCGATCTCGAACAACACACCGCTCGGCTCTCGGAAGTAGATGGAGCGGAAATAGAAGCGATCGATGATCGGGGTTGGGCGCCCCCCGCCCTGGACCACCCGCTCTCGCCAGGCAGGATGATCGTCCACCGGCGATGCCCAGGCAACGTGGTGGACCGTGCCGGCGCCGCTCCTGCCCCAGGTGGCCGTCCGGTCATAGGCATAGAACGAGCCACGCTGTTCACCCCGGACGTCGAACCGGTCCGCGCCCGCGGGCCCAAACCCGAGCGTGCGCTCGAGGAAGGACCGGCTCCGCTCCGGGTCCGCGCTGTAGGCGCGAACGCCGTCGAAGCCCTGGACCGCCAACCCGGCCGGAATCTCGGGATGCCTGGCGCTGAGCGGGGCGTCGCCGGTCTCGACGACGCGCAGCTCGAACCCGAGCCCCTCCGGATCCTCAAAGCGGAGGCCGTCCCCGTCCCGCGCGGCGCTCACGCCCTCACGGCGCAGCCGCTCCTCCCAGAAGCCCAGCGCCTCGGCCGAAGCGAGCCGCCACGCGATCCGGTGCACCATCCCCGCGCCGGCCCGGCCGCGCTCGATCCCCGGGTATTCGAAGAAGGTGAGGTCGGCGCCGGGGCTGCCGTGCTCATCGGCGTAAAAGAGGTGGTAGACCGTCGGATCGTCTTGGTTGACCGTCTTCTTGACCAGCCGCAGACCGAGCACCCTCGTGTAGAAGTCCACGTTCCTGGGCGCGTCGCCCGTGATCGCAGTAACGTGGTGGATGCCATCGAGCTTCATTGGCGTACCTCCAAATCTCTCGAGGTTCGATAACACAACCAGCTACGACTTTATAACCTATCTTATTCCCCAGGATGCGCGGAGCGTCGGTCTTGTCTTCCGGCTACCGGTTTTGGGCATGATGCCCTCTTAGGGGCTCCGCCGCCTTGCGAGGAGAATGGGCCCCGGGAAGGTGGTTTCCATGCAGAATATCCGTCCCATCACCACGCGGCCTTCCGGCGGCCGTTTGTTCTTTCACGGGCGCGCGGGTACCCTGTTCGGTTTCTACGTCGTCAACCTGTTCCTTACGATCATCACCCTCGGCGTCTACTACTTCTGGGCGCGAGTCAAGATCCGGGCCTACCTCCTCAGCCAGACGGAGTTCGATGGGGATCGTTTTACCTGGCATGGGACAGGCAAGGAACTCCTGGTCGGCTTCATAAAGATCGCCGCCTTGTTCCTGATTCTCTTTGGCGCCACTCTGGCCATCCGGTTTGGCTGGCACCATCCGGCCCGCGAGCCCCTCCTAAGCCTCGGCGGCTACATCATTTGGCTCTTCCTTATCCCGGCCGCCATGGTCGGCGCCCGGCGCTATCGCCTGAGCCGGGTGTCATGGCGCGGCATCCGCTTCTCGTTCCGGGGGCGGGCCCGGGAATTCATCAGGATCTTTGTTCAGGGCGCCCTACTCTCGGTGATCACCGCGGGGCTGTACTACCCATTCTTCCAGAGCGACATGCGCAGGTATCTCGTCAACCATTCCTTCTTCGGAACGGTGCCCTTCGTCTATGATGGCCGCGGCCGCGATCTCTTCACGCGCTTTCTGCTCACCCTGGTGCTCGCAGTGGGGATCATCGGCGGCGCATTCGTCCTCTCTCCCGTTCACATTCCGTCACGCTCCTTCCGGCTCCCCGCTCCGCTGGCCGGCATCGCGCCTACCGCCGGCGCGCCGACGCCCGGAGGGATGACGCCGATCGACCCGAAGGTGATGCTCCCTTTTATAGCGTACATGCTCTTCTCCGTCATCGTCCTTTTCATCCTGTGGCTCTGGTACGCCGCCTACAGACACCGCTACTATTGGGCGCACACGTCGTTTGCCGGAGCCCGCTTTCGCTCCACGGTCTTCGCCGGACGCCTGTTCTGGCTGACGTACACCAACCAACTGCTCTTCGGCGTTACCCTGGGGCTCGCGCTGCCGTGGGTGCTGACCAGGAACCTGCGCTTCCTCTTCGCCAACGTCAGCCTCGAGGGGCCCCTGAACCTGGCCGCCATCCAGCAGGATGCACGGGCGGCGAGCGCCGCGGGCGGAGCGCTGGGCGACGCGGTCGATATCGGGTTCCTCGACGTCGATCTCGCGGTCTGAAGTTGGGCGTTCCGCTCCGGTGAAGATCGAGTGGGACGGGGTCTACTTTGACGGGCGCAGCGCGCAGCGCCAGCCGGGAACCGTGCGGCCGGTGACGGACGGGCTCCGCATCACGTTGGACAACGGCACAGCGTTCTCGTGGCCCTACAGCGAGATCCGGCAGGTGCAGGGAGTCTATCGCGGTCAGCAGGTGCGCCTAGAGCGGGGCGCGACCCCGGAGACCTTGGTCGTTCCCGATGTCGAATTCCTGACGGCGCTCAATCACGCGGCATCCTCGGCGGGTCTGCGCTTCCAACCACCCGTCCGCGCGTCTGCATGGGTGACGCAGACCCTGCCGGCCGGAGCGGCTGCGATCCTGATCATGGCCGCGCTGTATCTCTGGGGCATCCCCGCGCTTGCCGACCACGTGGCCGCACGGGTGCCGGTGGAGTGGGAAGCCCAGTTGGGCCAGGACGTCATGGCAGAGCTCGTCCGGCGGACCGAGCGGTGCGGCGATCCCCAACTGGCGACGGCGCTTGAGGAAATCGTCACAACCCTCACCAAAGCCTGGACACCCTCCTCCTACACGTTTCGCGTGACCGTCCTGGACGTGCCCGCGATCAATGCGCTGGCCGCACCCGGGGGATACATCGCGGTGTATCGGGGATTGCTTGAGAAGACGGAGGCGCCCGAAGAGCTCGCCGGCGTGTTGGCGCACGAGATGCAGCATGTGCTGCACCGTGATGCCACCAGGGCGCTGATCCGCGAGACATCTATCAAGACGCTGTTCGACGTGGCGACCGGCGGCGCCGGAAGCGTGACATCCCTGCAGGCGGCCGGTGTCCTCGCCCGCCTGCGCTACAGCCGCGAGGCCGAAGCCGCCGCCGATCGCGACGGGATGAGAATGATGGAGGCCGCCCATCTCGACCCTCTGGGTATGATTCACATCTACGAGCTGTTGAAGCGGGAGGCGGAGCAGCTCCCGCGCGCCGCCACGTATCTCTCTACGCATCCCGATATCGACAGCCGCATCGCCGAGTTGCGGATGCTGGCCCAGGGGACGACGTATACACCGGCGCCGCTGTTAGCCGGCCTCCGCTGGGAAAGCATCGCGCAGGCGTGCGGCCCCATTTAGATCTCGAACGTGCACGTCTGGTCGGCCTGACCCAGCCCCAGCATCTCCACGAGCTTGCCGAACCCGTCGGCCAGCGCCATGAAGGCGCCGAGTTCGATCAGCTCCTCGTCGCTGAAGTCCTGCTTCCAGCGCTCAAGGTGCTGATCGGAGATCGCGCGGTAATCTTCGGTGAAGAGCGTCGCCATCTCCAAGGCGGCCCGCTCGCGCCCCGAGAAGATCGGATCTTGAGGATCCCAGGTGGCCTCGACCTTGGCCTGATCGAGACCCATCTGCTCCGCCACGGCGGAGCGAACCCCGCTTCAGTAGCCGCAGTTCCGCAGGCGCGCCATCCGGACGCGCATTAATTCCTTGAGCGGGTGCTCAACGATCCCCCCGTAAAATGTGTCCTGCCAGCCCTCGTAGAAGGCGTGCAGGGCGACGGGATGTCTCGCCAGGATGCGCAGCAGCGTGGGGTTGGGCGCCCCGCGGGTCGCGGCATCGGCAAACGCCCTGCGGACGCGGTCATCGACAGCCTGTTCATCAACCGGCGGAATTCTGACGGTCATCGTCGCCCCCCGATGGAGAAGACATTCAAGAGGCGGTTTCCCCCGCCCCGCATCAAATCCTCTTGAGGGGAAGGCTTGATGCCGGGAGGCCGCGAACTCATCGGCGTGTCGATGTCCCCTCCATCGCTCCCAGATTCGGGCCTCGACCCTGTCCGCATCGCCCACACCTCCGTCGTGGCGGCGGTGTTGGATCGCGCCTTAAGCGGCGGTGATCTCTCGCGGGACGACGCGGCTCTGGTGATCGAGTGTCCGGACGAGGACGTCGCCGCCGTCTGCGCCGCCGCCCGCGCGCTGCGCGATCGGGGCAAAGGCCGGACGGTCAGCTTCTCGCCCAAAGTGTTCATCCCGTTGACGAGGCTGTGCCGCGATGTCTGCGGCTACTGCACGTTTCGAACGGACCCGCGCTCCGATCCGCATTTGTACCTGACCCCGGAACAGGTCCTCGCCGTCGCGAAGGCGGGCGGGCGGCTGGGGTGCCGGGAGGCGCTGTTCACTTTGGGCGAACGGCCCGAGCAGCGGTTCCCGGAAGCCCGCGCGTGGCTCGCGCGGCGCGGCCACCGGAGCACCCTCTCCTACCTGCGCGAGATGGCCGCGCTGGTGCTCCGCGAGACCGCCCTTTGGCCTCATCTCAATCCCGGCACGATGACCCGCGCGGAGATGGGGGACCTGCGCGAGGTGAGCGCGTCGATGGGCCTGATGCTGGAGAACGTGTGCGAGCGTCTCTGCCGTCCCGGGGGTCCGCACGAGCACGCGCCCAGCAAGCGTCCCCGCGCGCGCCTGCGGACGCTCGAGGCGGCGGGGGGTCTCCGCGTGCCCTTCACCACGGGGCTCCTCATCGGCATCGGTGAGACGCGGGCCGAGCGCGTGGAGACGCTCCTCGCCATCCGCGACGCGCACGTCCGATGGGGGCACGTCCAGGAGGTCATCATCCAGAACTTTCGCGCCAAACCCGCCACACCGATGGCGTCCGCGCCGGAGCCGGGGACGCGGGAGGTCCTGCGGACGGCGGCCGTGGCGCGGCTCGTGCTCGGGCCGGCGGCGAACATCCAGGTACCTCCCAACCTGACCGCGCGCGGGTTCGAGGTCTATCTCGAGGCCGGCATCAACGACTGGGGCGGGATTTCGCCTCTCACGATCGATTACGTCAACCCGGAGGCGCCGTGGCCGCAGATCTCGATGCTGCGCGCCCAGACCGAGGCGGCCGGGCAGATCCTCCGTCCCCGCCTGCCCGTCTATCCGGAATACCTGCTCGACCGCCCTGAGTTCATCGCCCCGGCCCTCCGGGACCGCCTGCGCGCCGCGGCGGATCCCGAAGGATTCGTCAAGGGAGGGTTCCCTCGCCATGAAGTCGCTTCGGCCTGATGCGCCGGCCTCGCTCGACCGCCTGCTCGGAGGCATTGATCCACATGTCGCCCGCGTCCTCGACCGTGCGCTGTCGGGCGCCGATGTCACAGCCGAGGAGGCCGAGACGCTGCTCGGGACTTCCGGGCGCGAGCTGTGGTCAACCGCAACATCAACTTCACGAACGTCTGCATCAAGGGGTGCGGGTTCTGCGCGTTCAGCCGCGATTTCCGGGAAGAGGAAGGGTATTTCCTGCCCGAGGAGGAGATCGTGCGGCGCGCGCGCGAGGCGTGGGATCTCGGCGCCACCGAAGTGTGCATCCAGGCGGGCCTGCCGCCCAAGATGGAGGGCGATCTCTACATCCGGCTCACCCGCGCGCTCAAGGCCGCGATCCCGGAGATCCATATTCACGGGTTTTCGCCGGAGGAGGTCCTCTACGGCTCGATCCGCTCCGGGCGACCGATCCGCGAATACCTCGCAGACCTGAAGGCGGCCGGGGTCGGCAGTTTGCCGGGGACCGCGGCGGAGATCCTGGACGACGAGCTGAGGGACCGCATCTCGCCGGGCCGCATCCGGACGGCCCAGTGGATCGAGGTCATCACGACGGCCCACGAATTGGGGATCCCGACAACCTCCACGATGATGTTCGGCCACGCCGAGACGCGGGCGCATCAGGCCCGCCACCTGATCCTCCTGAGGGATCTCCAGCGCCGCTCGGGCGGGTTCACGGAGTTCGTCCCGCTGAGCTTCGTCCACACAGAGGCGCCGATGTGGCGCCAGAACCTCGTCCCGGGACTGCGGCCGGGGCCCACAGGCATGGAGGTGCTCCGGGTCCACGCGGCCTCGCGGATCGTCCTGAACCGGGC
>WNGI01017433.1_pt1 | contig 13062 bp, 10 predicted proteins | sample 5400621 | NCBI WGS metagenome assembly WNGI01 (sample SAMN13153374, study PRJNA577476) | soil metagenome | isolation source: 20 cm soil or saprolite under Garry oak tree replicate 1 | place: USA:California | collected 2016-06-15 | reverse complement strand
GAGGCGCTTCTCGAGCGGCGGATGCGTCATGAAGAGCGTCCGCGCCGAATTCTTCACCGAGGTCGGGATGATGAAGAAGGCATTGATGGTCTCGACCTGGCGCAGGTTCTGGGTGGGAATGCTGAAGATGTCGCTCGTGATCTTCTGCAACGCGCTCATCAGATGCTCGGGTGCGCCGGTGATCAGCGCCGACCCGCGATCGGCAGCGAACTCGCGGTAGCGCGAGATCGCAAGGATGAGGATCTGGCTGAGGAAGTAGGTCACGACGGACACGAGGAGGATGATCAACCAGACCGGAACGCCGTTGTTGTCGCGATTCCGTCCGCCGCCCCCGAACATCCCGCCGTACAGCCCGAAGCGGGTGAGCAGGCCGGCAAGCATTGCGAAGAAGCTGGCCACGGTCATGATCAACACGTCGCGGTTCGCCACGTGAGAGAGCTCGTGCGCGAGCACGCCCTCCACCTCCTGCGGCTCCAGGCGCTGCCACAGACCGCGCGTCACCGCAACGGCGGCGTGCTTCGGACTACGCCCCGTCGCGAACGCGTTCGGAACGTCCGTGTCGATGATCGCGACCCGCGGCTTCGGCAGGTCCGCCATTGCACAGAGCCGTTCGATCATGTCGTGCAGCTCCGGCGCCTGATCGCGCTCGACGACCTTCGCGCCCGACGCCGCCAGTGCGAGCTTGTCGGACGTGAAGTACTGGAAGAAGGCGAGTCCGACGACGATCAGGATCAGCGGGACGAGGCCGACATTCAGGACGTTGAAGAGGACGACTGCAAAGACGACGTAGAGAAGCCCGAGCAGCGAGCCTGTGAGGAGTATTCGCAACGTCAGACCGGCGTCGCGACCGTACGACCTGCGTTTCATCGAGAATCGCTCTCCTTGAAGGCGAGGGTTATAGGAGGAATCGTAGCCGGGGGGCTCGCCACTGCGGCGTTCCTGGTGGCAAGCGCTACCGCGCAAGCCCGGCCGACGATCCACGTCGTGCCGCCCGACGGCATTTTCGCCGCAGGTGGGGTCGGCGCGGCCGGTCTCTACGTGCCTGGGGCCGGAGGGTCGGTGAGCCGGGCAGTCGCGATCGCGGCCCTCAGGCGCGGCAAGGCCCCAAGCGAGCTGGGCGTTCCCCAGGGAAAGATCCTCGTCGACCTCGCCTTTGGCACCCCGGTACAACCGCTCCAGCCCGGGGCATACATCAGCCTCCCACCGCCGGGAGAGCACCCGAACACGAAGCGCTACGCCGTCATGATCGTCGGCGCCGGCTACAGCGGCATCCTCACGTCCGGATCCACACGGATCCGAGGCCTCGTTTCGATCGCCGACATCGCACCGACGGCTGTCGCCCTCCAAGAGGGCCGTTCCCCACGGATCCGCTCCAAGGCCGACCGGGATGCGTTGCAGGACCTGCACCAACTCGACACTCGCCTCGCGCGCGTGCACCATGACCGCGGCTGGGTGTTCGTCACGGTGGTGCTGACGATCATCGCTCTGACGCTGTTCGCGCCTCGTGCGGCGGCCGTCGGCGGTGCCGCGGCCTTCACCGCGTCACTGCTCCTCTCCTGGGCAGGTGCAACCCGGCTCGGCCTCGTGATTCCGGCGATGGCGGCGATGACGATCGCCCTTGCGGTTGCAGGCTCGTTTCGCCGGAGCGTCGTGCCCATCGTCCTGGCGGCATTTCTCGCGGCCTTGACGATCGTGCTCGCCATCGACCCCGAGCTGAACTCGCTCGCCGTGCTCGGCGCGCGACCCGACGGCGGGGGACGCTTCTACGGCATCGGCAACCAGGTCGAGACATTGCTCCTGCCTCCTGTCCTCCTGGCCGCGGCGATCGGTGGACTGCGTTGGCTCGTCGCGCTCGCAGGGTTGATGCTTCTCGCGATCGGCTGGAGCAAGACGGGGGCGGACGGCGGCGGCCTTCTCGTCTTCGCAACAGCACTGGGCGTGCTGGCTTTGCGTCTCCGCGGGCTGGCGGTCACTCCGCGTCGCCTTGCTCTCGTCGGGGTGATCGTTCTCGTGGTCGCGCTCGCATTCGTCGGCCTCGACGCTGCGCTTGGCGGATCCAGTCACGTCACGCGCGCCGTCGGAAGCGGCCCCGACTCGCTCCTCGGAGGTCTCGGGCATCGCTTGCACCTCTCGTGGTCGGCCCTGACCGACCGCTGGTTCCACGGCGTGATCTTCCTCAGCTGTCTGGCTGCGCTCGTACTGATGGCCACGATTGGGCCCCGGCGCGCGACGGTCGATGCCCTGCTCGCCGGGCTCGCGGTGTCGCTGCTCGTGAACGACACACCGGTCGACGTGATCGGCCTCGGCGCGCTTGGCTGCTGGGCTCTCGTCCGTTGGGAGTCAGTAGACTCGCGCCCGATGCGCCGGGGAGCTTTGATCGCCGCCGCTGCCACCGCGGCCGTGCTCGCACTCGCGGGCTGCGGAAAACAAGGCGTCGTCCGTCCGCTGCCAGACACGGTCGTCGGAACCGTCAAGGCCGAGGCGCCGGGAAAGGCGATCCTCCTCAGCCAGGGTTGCGGCTCGTGTCACACCTTCAAGCCGGCCGGCCCGGGAGCGACCGGAACGATCGGGCCCGACCTGGACAAGCTTCCCCAGTACGCCCAGAAGGCGCACCAGCCTCTGGCGCAGTTCGTGCACAACTCGATCGTCGATCCGAACAAGTACGTCGAGAAGGGCTATCCGAGGAACGTCATGCCGAAGACCTACAAGAGCCTGCCGCCCAACGACATCAAGGCCCTCGTCGACTTCCTGACGAAGCCGCAAGGCTGATCCTTCCGCAAGACTTCCCGCGCGAGATCGACGCCGTTGCGTGCGACCTCGACCGCACGCTGATCGGCGAGGACACGATCCTGCGGCCCAGGACCCGCGCGGCGATCGCCGCCACGCGAGCTGTGGGAATTCACGTGGTGCTGGTGACCGGGCGCATGTTCCAGTCCGTCCGCCGTTACGCGGTGGAGGCAGGAATCGACGAGCCGGTCGTCTGCTACCAGGGCGCAGTCGTCGCGGACCCCGTGGACGGACGCTGGCTCCGTCACGTGCCGATTCCGCTCGAGGTTGCGCGCGAAACGATTGCGGTCCTGAACGCGGAGGGCTTCGGGCTCAACTGCTACGTCAACGACGAGCTGTACGTCGCAGAGATCACGCCTGAGGCGAAGCGCTACGCGGACTTCCAGGACCTCGAGTTGCATCCGGTTGGTGACCTGCTCGAGTGGCTCGACCAGGAGCCGACGAAGCTCGTCGTCATCGACGATCCCGAGGTGCTGGACCGACTGGAACAGCGCATGCAGGAGCGTTTCGACGGTCGCCTCTACATCTCGAAGTCGCTGCCGTACTTCCTCGAGTTCGCCTCGCCGGACGTGACGAAGGCAACCGGCCTCGCGTTCCTCGCCGATCACCTCGGCTTTGCCCGCGAACGAACCGTGGCGTTCGGCGACGGAGAGAACGACATCCAGCTTGTCGAGTGGGCCGGCTACGGCGTGGCGGTCGAGAACGCCCACCCCCGGGTGAAGGAGGTCGCCGACTTCGTCTGCCCTTCCGTCGACGAGGAAGGCGTGGCTCAAACGCTCGAGGCGTACCTACACTCCCGCACATGATCGATCTCCGTGCCGCCCGCAGCGATCCGGACGCTTTCCGAGCTGCGCTGGCCCGGAAGGGAGCGGCCGAGGTCTTCGACGAGCTGCTCGAGGCCGACCGCGCCGTCAGGGAGATCCAGCCGCGTGTCGAGGAGCTCCGCGCGGCACGAAAGGTCAAGGGCAAGCCGACACCGGAGCAACTCGAGGAGCTGGAGCGGATCAAGACCGAGCTGCAGTCGCTCGAGCAGCAGCTGGCGGCTGCCGAGGGCCGGCGCAAGGAGCTGCTCGACCGTGTCCCGAATCCACCGGACGAGGCGACGCCCGACGGGTTCGAGGAGGAGGACGCGAGGGAGATTCGGCGCTGGGGCGATCCTCCGTCGTTCGACGTTCCCGCGAGGGACCACCTGGAGCTCGCCGGCGGAGGCATCGACCTCGAGCGGGGCGCGAAGGTCTCGGGCTCGCGCTTCGCATTTCGCAGCGGCGACGTCGCGTTGCTCGAGCTCGCGCTCTACCGGTTCGCTCTCGACCGGCTCACGAGCCGTGGTTTCACACCCGTCCTGCCGCCGGTGCTCGTCCGTGAAGAGGCGATGTACGGGACCGGGTTCTTCCCCACCGACGAGGTGAACCTCTACGCAGTCGAACGAGACGAGCTCTTCCTCGTCGGAACCTCAGAGGTTCCACTCGCCGCGATGCACGGCGCGGAGATCCTGGACGCCGACGATCTGCCGCTGCGTTACGCCGGGTACTCGACGTGCTTCCGCCGTGAAGCCGGCGCGGCCGGCAAGGACACGCGCGGGATGTTCCGCGTCCATCAGTTCGACAAGGTCGAGATGTTCGTCTTCACCCGACCGGAGTGGTCACGCGATGAGCACGATCGGCTGCTCGACATCGAGGAAGAGCTCGTGCAGGAACTGGAGATCCCGTACCGCGTGGTCAACATAGCCGCCGGCGACCTCGGCGCATCGGCGGCGAAGAAGTACGACATCGAGGCCTGGTTCCCCTCGCAGGAGCGCTACCGCGAGATCACGTCGACGTCGAACACGACCGACTATCAGGCCCGCCGTCTAGAGATCCGCCATCGGCGCGACGACAAGCAGCTGGAGCCGGTGCACACGCTGAACGGCACAGCCGTGACCGGGCGCGCGATGCTCGCGATCATGGAGAACTTCCAGGAAGGCGACGGCTCGGTGTCGATCCCCGGCTCGCTGCACGAGTTCGGCGCACCACAGAAGCTCAACCCGTGAGCGTTCGCGACCGTCTGTAGCCCCTCACTCGTCTCAGGGGTCGTGACTTCCGGCAACAACGCCGAGGAGTCACGGACACATCAAATAAGGGGGCAGAGAAATTGTCCGTTGAAAGCCCGCGTCTTGCGGCGGCGCAACGGACTGTGGCAGGGAGGCGAGGTGGCCCGAACGGTCGCCGTCGCTGGATCAGACTGGCATCGTGGCTCTTCATCGTCCCGATGCTCTCGTTCTTCTCGTTCAGCGTCGTGGCAGGCGCCCGCACGGTCGGGAAGCTCGACTACGGCTCGGCGATCAAGCAACTTCCGAGCGACAAGCCGGTCATCGTTCTGAACAGCGGCGGCAAGCCGGTGGTCTGCTCGGTGACTCAGGTACAGGCAGACCAGCTCAGCGCGCGCTGGCACAGCGGCTGGGTCAACATGGCCTTTGACGGCCGCGACTACCACACTCTCTGGCTCGACGGTCCGAACGACCACCAGATCCGTGACTACGTCGGCGGCGACTGCAAGCTCGTCCGCGTGAAGAGCATCTTCTACCTACCGTTCAACGCAAATCTCAGCTGACTTGACGGCCCGGGAGCGCGCCCAGGCTGCGATGTACGGCGCGCTCTTCGCCGTCCTCGCGGCATCCGGAATGCTCTTCCTCTCTCAGTACGCGACGGATGTTCGGTTCTGGGAGCGTTTTACGTTCGGGTACCTGTTGCTACTGGTCGGCTACACCTGGTGGCTCTTCGGCCTCCTGCTCGCACACGACATTCGGCCTCGCACCTATCCGGCGTATGACGGGGAGAAGATCGCCGTGATCATCCCCTGCTTCAACGAGTCGCCGGAGCTCGTCGGGGAGTGCATCGCGACTGTGTTCGCCGCCGAGGGACGAAAGCAGGTGATCGTCGTCGACGATGGCTCCACGAACGGCGTGCAGGATCACTTGCTCGAGATCTGCGCAGGGACAGGTGCGACCGTGGCGCTGTTCCCGGAGAACCGTGGCAAACGCGAGGCCTTGCATCTGGCCGTCACGCATCTGCTGGACGACGACATTGACTTCGTCGTCACGATCGACAGTGACACGCTGCTCGAGCGTGACGCGCTGGTGCGAGTGGTCGAGCCGCTCAAATCTCCGGCCATCGGCGCGTCGACCGGCAACGTGCTGCTTCTCAACGAACGGCAGAACGTGCTCACCCGGATGATCGGCACCTACTACTGGATCGGGCTCAACGTCTACAAGCAGGCACAGTCCGTGATCCGCAGCGTGGTGTGCTGTAGCGGCTGCCTCGCGGCGTACCGCGCGGATCTCCTTCGTGAGGTGATCGACGAGTTCGCCTCGCAGCGCTTCCTCGGCGAATCGTGCACGCACTCCGAGGACCGCCATTTGACGAACCTCGTGCTGAAGCGCAACTACGACGTCGTCTACGTCGCCGACGCGGTGAGCTGGACGGAAACGCCGGCGACAGTGCGCGGCTTCCTCCGTCAGCAGCGGCGCTGGAAGCGCGGCTACATCCGTGAGTCGATCTACACGCTCTCCTACGCGTGGCGGAACAAGAAGATGCTCTTCTTGCAGATTCTGTTGTGGGACCTGACGGCTCCCTTCCTCTCCTTGGGCCTGCGCCTCGGGCTGATCGTGACAGCGGTTCACGCGCCGATGTTCCTTGTGACGGTGATCCTGCCTAGCTGGATCGTGATGATGCTCGTTCGGTACGTGTTCGTGCCGTTGCGTGCGCGCGACAAGGTCTTTGGCCTCTTTCTCTACATGCTCTTCTACGAGGCCTGCCTCTATTGGCTGAACATCTGGGCACTCTTCACGGTCAAGAACCGCAGCTGGGTCACGCGCCAGGTCGCCGCTCAGGTCTAACCGAGGTTACGCTGGACCGTCGCAAGGCGGTCCGTGGGTTCAAATCCCACCCCCGCCGCTGACCCAACGCCTTCGGCGGTGCTGACAAAACGCCCGGAGCGCGGGATCATCTAGGAGTGCAGCCGTCCGGAACAGTCACTTTCGTCTTCACCGACATCGAAGGATCGACACGCCTGCTTGAACGCCTGGGTGAGAACGGCTACCGGGAGGCACTCGCTGTCCACCGCGCTCGAATCAGAACGGCCTTCGCAGCTCACGACGGCTACGAGGTCGACAACGAGGGCGACTCCTTCTTCTACGCCTTCCAGAGTGCGACGGCCGCGGTCTCGGCCGTAAGAGAAGCCATGGCCGACCTCGAGGCGGCGCAGACTCGAGTGCGCGTGGGCATCCACAGCGGCGAGCCGGCGTTGGACCCGCCGAAGTACGTCGGAATGGACGTGCACCGCGCGGCGCGGATCATGGCCTGCGCCCACGGTGGCCAAACCGTCCTCTCACGAGCGACCCGCGAACTTCTCGACAACGGTGTCGACCTCCGGGACCTTGGCGAGCATCGTCTCAAGGACCTCTCGAAGCCGATCCGCCTCTATCAACTCGGTAACGGGGACTTCCCACCGCTCCGCAGCCTCCACCGGAACAACCTGCCGGTCCCGTCGACCGCATTCATCGGGCGCGAACGGGAACTCGCCGAGGTCGTCTCGCTCCTCACGCGAGACGACGTGTCTCTTCTCACCCTGACGGGTCCTGGCGGTACCGGCAAGACACGGCTCGCGCTGCAGGCGGCAGCCGAAGCCTCGGAGCGCTGCGCTCGTGCTCTCGGCCGTCGCACAGTCGCTCGACCTGAGGGAGGAAACCGGTCGAGACATCGCGACGACACTCGCCGACGGGCTGAACGGCAAACGCCTGCTCCTACTGCTCGACAATGCCGAACACTTGCTGCCGACCGCGTCAGCCGCGATCGCTGCCCTCAATGAGATTCGTGGGCCGTCGCTCGTGGTGACGAGCCGAGAGCGACTGCAGCTCGGCGGCGAGCAGCTCTACCCCGTCCCCTCGCTCATCGACGAGGATGCCGTCGCACTCTTCACAGCCCGAGCGCGCCAGCTGGATCCCAGTTTTACGTCGACACCGGCGGTTGCCTCTCTCTGCCAACGAGTCGACAACCTGCCGCTGCCGATCGAGCTTGCGGCCGCCCGAACGAGCCTGTTCAGTCCCGAGCAGCTACTCGAACGAATCGGGGAACGGCTCGATCTGCTCAAAGGCAGCCGCGACGCCGATCTTCGCCAACAAACGTTGCGTGCCACAATCGACTGGAGCTACGAGCTCCTCGACGCCGAAGAGCGCCGCGTGTTTCGCGGTTTCAGCGTGTTCGCCGGCGGTGCCACGCTCGCTGCAGCTGAGGAGGTCTGTGACGCCGACGCCGATACGGTTCAGTCGCTTCTCGACAAGAGTCTCGTTCGGCGTCGCGACACGAAGATCGGCCCTCGCTACTGGATGCTCGAGAGCCTGCGCGAGTACGCGCTGGAACAGATGGTTCAGGAGAGTGAGGCAGCAGAAGTCCAGACCCGACACGCACAATGGTTCACGTCGCTCGCGCAGCGGGCGGATGCGGAGCAGCGCACGCTCTTGCGCGACTCCTGGATCGCTCGTCTCTCGTTCGAGGTGAACAACTTCCGGGCCGGGATTGACTGGGCGCTCCGCGGGGACCACGCTGCAGAGCTCGCGCGTCTTGCAGCGTCGCTCGGACTGACCTGGGTCTGGCGCGGCGAGGTCGACGAGGTTCGTCGCTGGCTCGACCTCGCGTGTGAGCAAGTCGGCGACGAGGATCAGCCCCTCCGTGCTCGCGTCTTGATGGTCGACGGGTTCGTGCGGGCGATGCAGGGACATGCCGCGGCCGCAGAGGCTTCCCTCGAGGAAGCACTCGGCATCTGCCGTGAACTCGAGGACATCGAGGGTGTTGGCTTCTGCTTGAACAGCTTGGGCATTGCGGCGGCTAGGCGCGGGGACGATGAGCAAGCGCGTGCGTTCTGGGAGGCGTGCAGGCAACTCGGCTCGGATCATGGAATGGAGGATCGGCTCGCGATCGCGACGCTCAACCTCAGCGGCCTTGCACTCCGCCAAGACCGCTTCGACGAAGCCCGTGTCCTCGCCGAAGAAGCGTCACGCACGTTTGCCGAGGCAAAGTCACCGCTGTGGTGCAACACGCTGCTGATCCTCGGGGAGGCGGCAAGGCGGAGCGGCCACTACGCGGACGCCAAGCGGACTCTCGGCCAATGTCTCGAGGCCTGTGCCCAACGGAATGGTCGAACGGTCGGCGCGATCGCCCTCACGGGCCTGGCCGCTGTCGCCGTCGCACAGGGCGACGACCACCGGGCCGCCTTGCTGCTCGGAGCCGACTACGGGGGTCTCGAGAGCGCCCGTCTTACCGGCCAGACGGAAGACGAGACCGAGTCGCTTCGCATCGAGCTGCTCGGCCGCGTGCGCGACAGCGGGCTCGAGGCGGTGCTCGCCGAGGGCCGATCGATGTCGCTCGCAGACGTAGCGCGGTTCGTCCTCGACGACTGAGGCGCTCGCGTGTACGCCTCGAAACAGAACCCACCACTCCCCGCCGCTAGCTGAGCAGGTTTGCCGGCGGATGCCGCTGCCCTCGAGGTCAGCCGTGGACTTTGGGCCGCAGGTCTGTTTGTATCGTCAGTAACATGAACCGCAAGGTATTGGCTGTCGCTGCGATCGGCATCTTCGCGGTCATGTCGCTCGGATCACCGCTCGGCGCAACCCCGGCGGGCAAGAAGTTGATCAGGATCGACTCGCGCGTGCTCGGAGTACAGGGAGGGAGCGGAACGTTCTTCCTCTCCCTGGGGACGGGGGGCGACCTCGGGAAGGTGACCTTCACACGATCCTTCCGACCCGCGGGGGATATCGAAGCGACGGCCCCCGACGGTCAGCGATACACCACTGCGACGGAGACGGATACGTTGAAGGGCAAGAAAGGGACCCTCGTGATCCGCGCCGTAGGGCCGGCCTACAGTCTGGGCATCGGCAACTACGAGGTGTGGAACGGCACGTGGTCGATCGTGAGTGGGAGCGGCGACTACTCCGGAATGAAAGGGGGCGGCCGATATTTCGGCATCGCTGTTCAGACGCAGCCCCCCGCGGTCACTAAGAGATACACGGGCTTTGTCCAGCCTTAGACCCGATAGAGGGGATCGGCCTGTTCCGGAAGCTTCGAGCGAGAGATTTGCGTGGTAGATCTCCGGAGGAGGCTCATGATCCCGTTCTCAACTCGATTCCTGGCATCAGGGCTTGTCGCTTGCTTCCTGATGGTCGCTCCGGACACTGCCGCGCTCGGCGCACCGGCTTTCAAGGTCACCACGAGCCTCGACGGTAAAACGGTCCTACCACATCGCATCCACTGGCGGGCATATACGACGATCCCACAGTCGCAACTGAAGATCGTCGTCTTTTACATCGACGGTAAGCTCCGTTGGTTCGGAGCCAAGCTCCCTGTCACGTACAGCGACGACGGTCACACCTCGTCGAGCAACCTGGGTGGCTATCTGGTGACGTCGTGGCTCGTGCCTGGCCGTCACGTTTTCTCGGTTCGCGCACAGGCAAAGGACGGCCGTATCGCTAGCGACAGCGTCACGGCAAAGGTGTTGCCCACACCCGACCCGCCCGTCGCGCTTGTAGGCGCCTGGACGCGTACGATCGACGCCGCGGGAGCGCCCAAACCGAAGTCACCGGGCAATCCTTCGGGGACAATTCCGTATTCGGGCACCTACAGGATCGTGCTCGACAAGCGTTGGCTCGCACTCAAGTTCCCTGGAACCTTCATGCCATCGAATCCGAATCGAGCTTTCACGAACTACATCGACTGGGAGCCCGGGCGGACCAAGTTTCATCTTCAAGGTGCCGTGAGCATCAAGATGCTCCGGCTGATCGATCCTTTCGGAGGTTGGTTGTGCTTCCCGGGGGGACCAGCCGCCGACTACACGTGGTCCGTCAGCGGAAACACACTCACACTCGCGCCTATCGGGGGCAAAGACGCGTGTGGAGTCCGCGGCTTCCTTCTCGCCGGCTCGTGGACAAAAGCACGCTGATCGAAGGGTGAGAATCGATCCAGAGTGGCGTCCTTCCGAGGGGTTCCTGAGTCACACATCTTCGGTCAGGGGCTGAGCTGCGTCCTTCCGCTCAACCTGCAGGCTGCGACGCAATTGGTTACGTTCCAGTAGTCGCCTAGGCGGCAACTCTTGTTTCGGGGAGAGAGGAGAGAACAAATGCACAGGAAATTCGCGGCTTTGCTCTGCGCAGCCGTCGTTGTTGGTCTGAGTTCTGGCGCTGCGCTAGCTGGTGAGGTCAAGGGTCCTCCGGGGACCCCGGATCCCACTAATCCTATTCCCGGTACCTCGGGACCCACGGCAGCCCCCGCACACGCCAACTCGGCGTGCGCGTTCTCCGGGCTGAATGACCTAAACGTGGGGCAGGGGCCGACCGACTTCATCGTCCAGTCCCCCGGCCAGACCATGCGGGCGGGACTCACGCCCCCCGGCGTTCCCGGTCACGGAACCGGTATTCCCGGATTCTTCGAGAACGGGTGCAGGGGCGGTAGCAACCCAGACAATCCGTAAGCAAGACAACCGGTTGGCCCCGACACCCTCGTGGGGCGGGGCCAACCGGATCACAACAACTCCGCGTCTTGACTCGGACTCGCCTCAGGCTGCGACGACAGAGAACTCTTCGTAGATTCGATGGAGTTGCCGCTCGCGTGTACAGAAAGCGCGGACGACTCTCGGGTCGAACTGGGAGCCGTCGTGCGAGAGGATCTCGTCCGTCGCTTGGTCCCAACTGAGGGCCGCTCGATAGGGACGATCGCTCGTCATCGCGTCGAGCGCGTCGGCGAGGGCGAAGATGCGCGCGCCGAGTGGGATCCGCTCGCCGGCCAGGCCTGCGGGATAGCCGCCGCCGTCCCAGCGTTCGTGATGCGACCGCACCACCCCGAGCCCTTGGCCCTCGAGCAGGGCGACGCCGGACAGGATCTCGACGCCGATCGCCGGATGTAGCTCGATCAGGCCGCGTTCGGCGTCGTTCAAAGGCCCGAGCTTGTTGAGGATCTTGTCGGCGATACCGATCTTGCCGACGTCGTGCAGGAGAAAGCCGTACTCGAGGCTCGTATCGTCGAGCAGGCGAGGCTCGACCATCTCGGTGAGCGTGACCGCGTAGTGCTGAACGCGTTGCGCATGCAGACCGGTTCCAGGATCCTTTGCCTCGAGTGCATCGGCGAGCGCGGCCACGGTCTGCCGGTAGGCGTGCTGCAGCAGCCGCCGCTGGGAACGCTCGACCTCGACGATTCGACTCAGGTCACGGGCGTAAACCAGGAGTTGCTCGGCGTCGCCTTCGCTCCTCGAGACGAGCCACTCCGTCGGCGTCTCGTCGAGCCCGTCGATCAGCGCGATCAGCTCCAGCGGACTGAACGGCTTGTGGAGGATCGCGCGCGCGCCGGCCTTCTTCGCTTCCGCCGCAGGCGTGGGTGTTCCGGTCAGCAAGACGACCGCCGGTGGATCCTCGCGTGACGTCAGCTGCCGGCAGAACGAGAGACCGTCGAGCCCGGGGAGTTGAACGTCGAGCAACACGACGGCGGGCCTCCAGAACCGCGCGACCTCCCCCGCTTCCTCGGCCGACGCTACCTCCTCGATCTCGAACTCGTCCGCGGCGAGCGTCACGCGCAGCAGCAGCCGCAGCGTTGGATCGTCGTCCACGACGAGGATCCGGCGCCGGCCGCCGGGCCAAATATCACGGTAGAGCTGCGGCGTCTCCATCACGGGTGGACCGGCGGCCGCAGCAGGCACCGTTCCATGTAGCAGCGTAGCGCCGAAAGCCTGGTTTTGGAGGAAAATCCCCCGTCTGAGCTTTGCTCAGCGGACGTAGAGAACGAGCGTCGCGACCGCCACGAGCAGAAGGACCAGCGCGGTGTAGCGCACGATGCGGGGATCCCGGGGCGCCGGCAGCACCTTGACGCGGACGAGGAGGTCACCCGGGATCGAACCCGCGCCCCGATCGTTGCCTTCGGCGCCAACCCGCAACTGGACCCCGTCCTGGACCCCTGGAGGAACCAGAAGCCGGATACGCCGCTCCGACTGAACGATCCCCTCACCCAGGCATTGCCGGCATTTCTCAGCGACGCACTCCGGACAGTCTTCGATCTGAAGGAGGTCCGAGAAGTAGAGAGCGAGCGTCTGCCGCTTGCGTCCCGTCCCACCGCAGAACTCGCATTGCGGGTCCGGCAGTCCCACCGAGCCGCGCCCCATGCACGCCTTGCAGCGCAGGGCGGCCTTGTACTCCACGATCCGTCGCGCCCCCTCGACGGCTTCGAAGCTCTTCAGCTCGATGTCGATCTGGACGTTCTCGCC
>WNGI01004027.1_pt1 | contig 13065 bp, 12 predicted proteins | sample 5400621 | NCBI WGS metagenome assembly WNGI01 (sample SAMN13153374, study PRJNA577476) | soil metagenome | isolation source: 20 cm soil or saprolite under Garry oak tree replicate 1 | place: USA:California | collected 2016-06-15 | reverse complement strand
ACCGCACCCCAGACCCCAAACGCCGCCCCGCGCCGGTTGGGGGGAAAGATGTTCGTCAGGATACTGAGCGTCTGCGGGGTCAAAATCGCGCCGCCGATGCCCTGGACGATGCGGGCCAGAATAAGTTGGCTCGGACTCTGGGCGAGGCTGCAACCGATCGAGGCGAATGTGAAGACCGCCAGGCCAATGAGGAAGAGTCGCTTGGCGCCGTATTTGTCGCCCAGTCGTCCGGCGGTGATCAGCAGCACGGCATAGACGAGGATGTACGCGTTCAGCACCCAGAGGATCTCGTCGAGGCCGGCGTGGAGTCCATCGATGATGCTCGGGATGGCGACGTTGACGATCGTCAAATCGAGCAGGATCATGAAGAAGCCAAGGCAGAGAACGAGCAGGATGATCCACGGACTGCGTTTGGTCTGGACGGCCGCCTGCATTGGGAGTCAGTCTAGGGAACAGTTGGCGGCGAGCGCCAATTGGAATAGAGCTCTAACAGACGGCAGCGATAAAGCGCGAAGCGCGATGGGCCATGGCCATGATCGTGATCATGGGATTGACCCCGGACGCACTGGGAAAGGCGCTGCCGTCGGCGACGAACAGGCCCTTGACAGCATGCGCCTGGTGGTCGGGGCCGATGACCGATGTTGCCGGGTCATTCCCCATACGGCAGGAGCCCATCTGGTGAAAGCTGACGTAACCCATCTGGCCAGGTTTATAACCGTTACGGTCGACCTCGTTCATGTAGGCGTCGACGCCACCCCGCTGGCCGGGCCGGTACGCCACGTACGCGCTCTGGCTGGTGAAGATCTCTTTGGCGCCGGCCGCTTCCAGGATGCGTACGCCGACCTCGATGCCCTTGCGCATATGGGCGAGATCCTGGCGCGACAGCCGGTAATCGACCCGGCTGGTGCCGTCTTTTGAGGTAACGCGACCCCAGCCGCTGTCGCGAAGCAGAATTCCCGTGAGCGAGAGGTTGGGAAGCTGACGCATCAAGCGACTGTAGTGATCCGGCTCTCGCCAGGGGGTCACCAACGCAAGCAGCGCGGGATGCAGCGGTGCCGATTCGATCTTCGGCCCGAAGTGGTGGCCGTCCAGGTTGGTGAACTCATCGGAGTAGACCGACTGCAGTGTCCCTTCCCAGGGCCGGATTGACTCATCAAAGATGCCGGAAACCGCGGTCGAGGGATGGAGCCGAAGCCAACTGCCAACCGCCTTCGAGCGCAGGCCGGAGCGCTGCAACAACGCGGGCGTGGCGATCGCGCCCGCGGCGGCCACCACCGCGCGACTGCGCACGATCAGGGTGAAGGCCGGCATCTCCGGCTGCCGGACGGTAGCGCGAACACCGACCGCACGGCCATCTTCGATCAACACGCGATCAACCGTGCAGTTGACGACGATCCGGGCGCGCTGCCGGTAAGCGTCCATCAGGTAAGTCTTCAGTGTCGACTGCTTGGCCCCGATCTGGCAGCCGTAACCGCAAAACCCGCAGCGCTCGTCCTGAGTGCAACCCTGGACATTGCGCGGCATATAGCCGACATGCCAGCCGAGCTGGCGGAGGCCACGCTCCAGCACCCGTTCGCGGGCACTGACCCGGCTATGACTGACGTTGACGCCGAGCCGCTCGTACACCGCGTCCAGCGCCGAGGTGTACTCATCGGTCGCAAAGGCCGGGAGTCCGTGTCGTTGCGCCCATTCGTCGCGGAGCCAGTCCGGACTCCGAAAGCTCGTGGTGTAGTTGATGACCGTGCCGCCACCCAGACAGCCGCCCGCGATCAGCGCGACCCCGGCGTCGGAGGTCGCGGCGAAGCCGCCCTGGTAGTACAGCTTGCGCATCATCGCCAGCTCCAGCTGGTTGAAGTCGGCCTCGTTGTAGTAACCGCCTTCCTCCAGGACGATCACGTCCTTGCCGGCCGCCGACAGCTCGGCCGCCACCACCCCACCGCCTGCGCCCGAGCCGACGACAACGGCGTCGCAGGTCAATGTCGTGTCGCCGTCAAGTGTTGTCGTCTTGATGACCTTGGGCGTCGGCGGCGGCGACGACACCGGACCCGGATAGCCGATTTCCGGCCACACCGGGTTGGTCCCGTCGTCTTCGGTGTCCCCCAGAAACGCCAGCAGCGAAAGGCGCTTGAAGACCTGGAAGAGCTGCCGGCGGAAGGCCAGCCGGCTGGTCGACCAGGACGCCATGACCGCGACGCGTTGCTCGCGCGGCCAGCGATGAAATGGCACGGGCCGGCCGCTGAGCAGGAAGGTCCCGGTGCGGCGGCCGAGCACACCCACGATCAGGCGCAGCCGGCGTCGGTCCGCAGGGGACGGGAGTCGCGCAAACGTATCCTCCATCGAGGCGGCAACCCGGATGGGGGAGCCGGGATGGCCCATCCCGCCGATAAAGGTATCGGCCATCGCGACCAACACGGCCGATCGGCTGTCGCGGGCGGCTGTCGTCGGCGGCGCCTTGACGGCGGTCGTCACACCTATAACCCCCCTGCCGAAGTGATCAGTGGCTCAATCATAAGCAGCGGGCGAACGGTAGGAAAGGCCCAAAATGGATGCCATGTGCTATTCAAACGACGCCCGGCCCCCGCTGCCGCCCATCCAAGGCGGTTCAACCGACGAAGACGATCTGATTCTCACCTCGGCCGACGGGACCCGCTTCGCTGCCTACGCCGCTCGAGCCGGAACGCCAACCGGTGCCGGCGTCGTCGTGATACCGGACCCGCGTGGCCTGCATCCCTTTTATAAGGAGCTCGTGCGGCGGTTCGCCGAAACCGGGATCGATGGCATCGCCATCGATTACCTGGCGCGGACCGCGGGGCTGGGCGATCGGCCGGAGGGCTTCGATTTCATGACGCATATCCGGCAGACCACCCCGGAACAGGTGGCGGCCGACGTCAGAGCTGGGGTCGACTATCTGCGGTCCGCGGCTGGAGGCTCGGCCGCATCAGTGTTTACGGTGGGCTTCTGTTTCGGTGGGGCGCAGTCCTGGCGGCAATCGGCCGCCCAGCCGGGTCTTGCGGGCGCGATCGGTTTCTACGGGCGCCCGGCCGTCGTCCGCGACGTCATCCCACAGATGAAGGCGCCTCTTTTGCTCCTGATCGCCGGTGAGGATGCCGCCACACCCCGTGAGGATTTCGTCAGGTTTGAGCAGGAGCTCACCCAGGCGGGCGTCCCTCACAACCAAGTGGTGTACGACGGAGCACCCCACTCGTTCTTCGACCGAAAATTTGACCAGCACAAGGCCGCGTCGGAGGATGCCTGGCGACAGATGCTGGATTTCATCAAGCAGCACACACGGCAACCCGCGCGGGCGTGAACCTCGGCCGGGCCGGCGTCTGGCTCGGCTCGATGGCCAACCTTCCCGCCGCCGAGCTGCGAAAGGCGGTCATCGAGATCGAGGCGATGGGCTTCGGGACGATCTGGATCGGCGAGGCGGTCGGCCGCGAGCCGTTTGCCGCCTGCGCGCTGATCCTTTCCTCCACCAGCCACGTCACGGTCGCCACGGGAATCGCCAACATCTGGGTCCGCGACGCGACGGCGATGATGAACGGCGCGCGAACGCTGGCCGAAGCCTGGCCCAACCGATTCGTGCTTGGGATCGGCGTCAGCCATGTGCCCCTTGTCAGTGCTCGTGGACATCGGTACGACCGCCCGCTGACCGCGATGCGCGCATACCTCGACGCGATGGAGAATGCGCCCTACCGGCCGGCGATGCCGAATCCGCCCCCTCCCGTGCTGCTGGCCGCCCTCGGCGTCAAGATGCTGCAACTGGCCCGCGAACGAACCGCTGGCGCGCACCCCTATTTCGTGCCGGTAGAGCACACCCTGGAAGCCCGTGGCATTCTTGGTGATGACCGCGTACTCGCTCCGGAGCTAGCCGTCGTCTTCGCCCGAAACCGCGAAGGCGCGCGAGTCACAGGCGACCGCTACATGAAGACCTATCTAAACCTGGAAAACTACCGCCGGAACCTGGAGCGTTTGGGTTGGCCGCCAGCGGAGCTCGAGTCACCGGGTAGTGACCGTATCTTCGATGCGGTCGTCGCCTGGGGTGAGGATGGCGCGATCGCGAGCAAGGTGCGGCTCCACCACGACGCCGGCGCCGATCACGTGGCGGTTCAGGTCCTCACGCCGACGCCCGATCGCGCGCCGCTTGATGATCTCCGAAGACTGGCGCCACTCCTTTTGAACGGATGAAGGCATCCCGCGCTGCCGCGTGCAGCGTGCGTCGGATGGTGGCCGCAACGGAGGTGGTTTGTCCGATCGCGCCGATCGGGGCCATGGTCCGACCCAGGCGACGTAGTCCGCTGGCGGGCGCGAGAGTCAGCGCGACGGCCACTGCCTGCACGCCGGCGGCGATGCGCTGCCAGGGCCGCTCGGTGGGACGGGGACATCGGTAGCGCACCAACAATCCTGGAATGACATACCGGACGACCGGCGGGAGCAGACCGAGCGCCGGAAGGTCACCCGTGCGATAGGCGGCGGCCGCCGCCCAGAGGCTCAGCCAGGAGTCCGCCTCGATATCGAGCAGCGCACCTAACGAGGTCGGGCCGTCGAGCCGGGCCAGCCGGCCGTCGAGCCAGTCGCTGGGGCCGCCCCAGAGAAGAGCCATCCAGGCGATCCGTCTGCCCACGCGCGGAGCGGCGGTCGTGCCGGCCAGTAAGCCGGCGCTGCCGGCCCGGCTCAACGTCAGGAGGTTGGCCCGGGTCAAAATGCGTTGATGCGGTTGCAGATAATGAGCGGCCAGCAAAAGGAAGGTGAATGAAGCCGCGCCGTTGAGCAGGGCAGCTCCGACATATCGCGCCGGCGACGCATCACCTGGACGGCGCTCGGCGGCGTGCTGGGGCCGGGAGCGCATGCCTGGATTTATAGTGCTACACTCGGGTCCCTCCATCGGGCTGCTCTAGCCCACCTCGACCCAGCCTCCTCGGCGGCGGACGCCGGACGATGCCGCATCCACCGTTATGCAACCTGGGAGGTTTTTTTGGACTCAAACAACGCAGCCGTCCTCGAAGAGCTCGGCTGGAACGATGACTTCGCCACCGCTCTCGCCGCGCTGGGGGATCCAGCGATTGAGCCCGGCCGGGTATCTGCCGACTTTGGCATCCGGTTCCTGGTCGAAACAGCGCGGGGCCCGGTCACGTCCGCCCTCAGCGGACCTCTGCGTCAAGCCGGACGTCGGGTCGCCGTTGGTGATTGGGTTGGGCTTTACCCGGAGCTGGCGCAGATCCGCCACGTCCTGCCTCATCGAACGGCGATTCGGCGCAACGCACCGGGTACCGAGGCGCACGAGCAGGTCCTCGCCGCCAACATCGACGTGGTCCTCCTCGCGAGCGCGGTCGGTCCGGACTTCAATCCGCGGCGGATCGAACGTCTACTGACGGTGGCCTACCAGAGTGGCGGGGCGCCTGTCGTGTTGCTGACGAAGGCTGACCTTGACGAGGTCTTGCCTTATGAGCGCCAGCTTGCCGCGATCGTCCCCGCTGTCCCGGTTGTCGCGGTGAGTGGATTGCGTGGTGACGGAATCCAGGAGCTCCGCGCCTATCTGCTCCGGGGGAAAACGGCGGTGTTGATCGGCTCCTCCGGGGTGGGCAAATCGACCCTCATCAACCATCTCCTGGGGGCAGAGTCGCTTCCAACGGCGGAGGTACATCGAAGCGGACAGGGGCGCCACACGACCAGCCACCGCCAGCTGATCAAGCTCCCCGGCGGCAGCATGATCATCGACACCCCGGGACTGCGCGAAGTACAGATCTGGGCCGGTGGCGATACGCTCGGCGTCGCGTTCGCCGATATCGATGACCTGGCCCGCGGCTGTCGCTTTACGGACTGCCGGCATCGGCAAGAGCCGGGCTGCGCGGTCATCGCCGCCGAAGCGGGCGGCGCGCTCGACACCAGCCGGCTGACGAACTACCGGAAGCTGCAAGGCGAGCTGCGGGCGATCGAGGTGCGGGCCGACATTCGGCTGCGACTCGAGGAACGCCGCAAGTGGAAGGTCATCCACCGCGCGGTCCGAAAGGGAAACAAGGGTTAGCTGGCCGGCCGCCGACGCTTGGGGCGGTCGAGCTGGCCGGAGCGGTCCGGTGCCTCGTACCCAGCCCAGGGGTCGTAGTCGACCTCGAGCGCTTCCTGCGTGGGCCGCTCGGACTCCGGAACGTTGCGCAGGTTGAGCCGGATTCGGGTCCAGCTCGTGTTGCGTCCCCGCATCGAGTCCACCAGGATGTCGGAGGGCGCCAGGTGTGACCAGATCTCGGCATGTCGCACCCGCCAGCGCTGCAGTCCTGCGCGAGCCTCGGATTCGGTCGCCGCGCGCGCGATCTCGATCAACGGCATGGTGGTGCGGCGCCGTCCGGTGGGACCCACCGTCTTTCCCGGCGCCGGCGGCGGCACCTGCCCCTTCGGCTGAGGTCGATCCTCGCGTTTCCGACGCGATAGCTGGACCCGAGCCGGCTCGCCCTCCTGCTTGGCGAAATGCGGCGGCCACGGTGCGTCGCCGAAGCCAGCCGTCTCGTGCTGGGCGGAGAGTTCCAGCAAGGGGACCAGGGAACCGACCGCCTCGTCGATGCCTCTGGACGGATCGCCGATCTGCTCGAACCGTTTCGGGACGGTATCGATCGTGAAGGCCTCAGCTTCACAGCTTGCGACTTCGTCCCACGTCAGCGGCGTCGAGACCCGGGCATCGGCGGTGGGGCGAACGGAGTAGGCGGACGCGACCGTGCGGTCCTTCGCATTCTGGTTGTAGTCGAGGAAGACCCCATGCCGTTCTTCCTTCCACCAGCGGCTGGTGGCAATGTCGGGGGCTCGCCGCTCGACCTCGCGAGCCAGGGCGACCGCGGCTCGACGGACTTCCGGAAATGTCCAGCGCGGCTCGATCCGGCAATAGATGTGGAACCCTCGCGAGCCGGATGTTTTGGGCCACCCGGTCAAGCCGAAGTCATTGAGGACTTCACGCGTCGCCAGCGCCACCGCGCGAATTTGCGCCCACGACACGCCCGGTACCGGGTCGAGATCGATGCGCAGCTCGTCAGGATGGTCCAGGTCGGCGGCTCGCACCGGATGCGGATTGAGGTCGATACAGCCGAGGTTGACGATCCACGCCAGCTGGGCAGCGTTCGTGACGACGATTTCTTCGGCGGTGCGGCCCGATGGGAACGACAGCTCGACGGTCTCGATCCACTCTGGGCGCGAGGTTGGAGCGCGTTTCTGGAAAAAAGCCTCGCCCTCCGCGCCATTGACGAACCGCTTGAGGGCCATCGGTCGACCGTGGACGCCGCGCAGCGCCCCCTCCGCGACGGCCATGTAATAGCGCACCAGATCGAGCTTTGTGTGTCCGGACTTCGGAAAGAAAAGCTTGTCCGGGTTGCTGATCTTGACCTCGCGGCCGGCGACCTGGATGATCTCCTCCCTCGGCGTGGGCATGCCGATACCATACGGCTAAGTGGCACGGACCTCCCCGAGCCCGACGATCGGGGCACTGGCCCTGCTGACCCTCTCGGCGTGCAGCTCGTCCGGGCCCACCCAGACCAGCGCCACCCCGACGGTCGTGTCGCCCCAGGCCTCACCCAGGTTCGCGGCATTCGTCGCGGCAGACTTTGCGACGGCGCTCGCGTGGTCGCCCGACGGGCGCCTGTTCGATGCCGAGCGAGCCGGCACTATCAGGACGTTCGACGGCAAGACGTCCCGCGTTTTTGCGACAGTGTCAGCCTCGACCTCCGGCGAACGGGGTTTGCTCGGCCTGGCGCTTAGTCCGACATTTCAAAGCGACCATTTCGTGTACGCGTTCTACAGTCGCGCGGACGACCAGAGCCGCCAACGGGTGGTACGGTGGACCGATCAGGGCGGGACCGGAACCAGCCTGACGACCATCGTCGATAACCTGCCGGCCGGCAACGACTGTTGTCACAAGGGCGGGCGGCTCGCCTTTGGCCCGGACCGGAAACTGTACGTCACGCTGGGGGAAAACCACGTCGCGGCCGACGCGCAGCGGACGTCGAGTCTGCGCGGCAAAATCCTGCGTTACAACCCGGATGGAACCGTGCCCGGCGACAACCCATTCGGGTCGAGCAACCCGGTGTGGGCGATCGGCCTGCGCAATCCATTCGGGCTGGCCTTTTCCCCTGACGGGAGTCTGTTCGTCACGGACAATGGCCCCTCGGGCGATGCCGGCACTCCCGGCAGCGGTTGGGATGAGGTCGACCACGTCGTCCGCGGTGGAAACTCCCAGTGGCCGACCTGCTATGGCAATGGCATCCACCTCCAGGGATCCCAATGCGTTGGCACGCCACCCACGTATCAAAGCGGCAACGCCACGCTTGTCCCGACCGGCGCGACATTCGTCAGCGCCCAGGGCCCAGCCGGCTACACGGGTGACTTCGTGTTCTGCAGCTACGGCGAGAGCCGGCTCAAGGTGCTATCGGCCGACGGCACCCGGCTGCTTTTCGATGGTCCGCGCTGCCAGCTCGACGTCAAGGAAGGGCCCGACCATGCCCTCTACATGTCGGACACGTCGGCGATCTACCGGCTCGGCGCATAGCGCCGGGTCAGCCGGCGACGTCGAGCGCCGGCAATGGTGGATGTACCGTGAGGTAGCTGAGCAAGACGCCAATGGCGCCCGACACGGCGATCCTACGCGTCCGCCGCCAGCGCACCGTTGGGATCACCTTTGTTCGGGGACTTGTCAAAGAAGATTCGTCTTCAGAAACTCGATCGTCCGGTAGATGATCTCCCTTGATCGGGGACCGGGATCCAGCACATCAAACGCGTGGTGACCACGAGCATGGTTGTGGACTTCTAGCTCCAGACCGGCCGTCACAGCCGCCTCCGTAAAACGGTCCAAGGTCTCGTTGAGCTGGGGTCGATCGAGTCCCGCGCGGGCAACAAGCACCGGCGGTCCATCCTGGCTGACCACTGCCGGAACTGAGAATCTGTCTAGGTCAGGCGCTCCGAGGGGTTCCATCAATCCGTAATAGACCGCAAGGCATCGGACTGACGACCGGTGGTCGTGCGCGGCTCTTGCTCCGAGGAAGCCTCCCGCCGAGGCAACCCACACGGCCAGCCGGCTCGCATCGATGCCGTACTCTGTCGCTCGATCGCGAATCGTCGCAATCAGATCATCGACATCCGCAGCGGCATCGGCAACTCGCGTCCATTGCTCGGTGGAACGGTGATTGAAGGTAATCCCGATAAGGCCGGATGCCGCCACCAGCCGGCCCCATGAAACGTATTGACCCCAATCCTTGATGTCCTTGAGCCAATCCGCCGGACCGTCCCCATGCACAAAAATGACCGCGGGAAGCGCACGCGGCGGCGTGGTCGAGGGCCGGTAGATGTCCATGCGGAGCGTTGCCGACGGCAATGACTTGTAAGCCAGGTCACGTTGCCTTTGGACCTGGTCCATTTCCGGGATCGAAAAAACCACCTCAACTGGGCGGAAGTCGATCGCGGCTTCGGCCACAGGGGAATGCTAGGGGACGCGCCTTCCTAAAATGACTGCAAGTCTGCAGCGCGGTCTAAGTCGTTGGGAGGATCGTCATGCGCCGTCTCGTCATGTCGCTTGTCTTAATGGCCGTCTTGCTGGCTCCCCAGCCGGCATTCGCGGGGCAGTCCTCGGTCGGTGTGGTTATGAACTTCGGCCCAAATCTGGCAGCCGTCTGTCCCATGCCGGAAGGCATCGCCGTCGACCCGACTGGCAATCTGTACGCTTCGTCGTTCGCCTTCAAGCCAATCGCCAACATCTGCGTCGAAAATCGGTCCGGTCAGATCATCGATGTGATCCCGGTGGCGGCCGGGAGGGCCGGAGTCGCCTCGCTCCTGGGCGAGCTATTTGAGCCGAGCCAGGGCCTGTACGTGCTCGATTTCGCAGACGGCACGCCAACCAATGGTCGGCTGCTTCGAGTTAACGTGCAGACCCACGCCGTGACGCTCGTCGCTACCGGTTTCCAGGCGCCGAATGCGATCGCCCAGGACCGGCACCGCAACCTCTACATTTCCGATTCCTTCTTGGGCGCGATCTTCAGAGTCTCCCCCGATGGCGCCACCACCGTGTGGATCCAGGATCCGCGCCTGATGCCGCAACCCGGCGGCTCCCCACCCTTTGGGGCGAATGGTCTGGCGTTCGACCGCAACCAGGGCTACCTCTATGTGGCAACGACCTCCGACAGCAAGATCTATCGGATCCCGGTCGCGCAAGATGGGAGCGCTGGCCCGATGCAGCTGTTTGCCTCTGGGGCGGCCATCGACGCGGCCCAGCAAACGACCGAGGCTTTGCATGGGGCCGACGGGATCATGTTCGACGTGCACGGCAACCTCTACGTCTGCGCGAACTCAGCCCAGCACCCGGCCCCCGGATTGCCCGGCGAGATCCAGGTTCTATCGCCTGATGCGCGGCTGATCGCTCGGTACGACGGGCTTGGCCAAAACGACCTTGACTTCCCCGCCAGCCTGGTGTTCCACGAGCGCGCCCTCTACATCGCCAACCTGGCGCTCGACACCGGTGGGGTGAACTCCAAGCTGTCGATACTCGGCGTCCCCTACCCGGGACTTCCGCTGCGTCCGTGAAGGCAGAAAGCTGATCGCCTAGCCCGGCCGCGCGGGTGACTCCTCTAAGCGGTTTGCTCCACGGCCACGACCGGCTCGAGTTCCGACTCGCGAGCTTCAAGAAAAGCGCGGATCAACTCATTGAGCTCCTGGCATTTCTCGAGGATTAATTCGCAGGCACGGGCACGCTGCTCCAGCGACAGCTCGTTGGACTTCAGCAACTGGGCGTAGCCATTGATGATCGTGAGTGGCGTCCTCAAGTCATGACCTAAGAGGGCCAGTTCGCCGGTTCGTCCCTGCCCGTTCGCCATCCCCATGGCTGCTTCTCCAGCGAATAGCCTTATACGGGCCGTCCGGCTTGTCAATAGGGACTTTCGCGCCTTTTCAGGAGCGACAATTGTCCTTATAATCGCCTCAGGGGCAAACCTGACAGCAGGTCACCACGCTTGGAGGTGTGCGGGGTGGTACAGTTCGTGACCCTCGTGCAGATCCGGCCGGGAGGCGCCGGCAAGAGCGGTTCACGCGTGGCGGCCCATGCCGCCCAGTGGCAGCACCTCAAGAATCAGATTCAGCTGGTCGGCGGACGAGTCAACCAGATCTGGAATGTCCTTGGCAACGACTACGACCTGCTCTTCGTGGGCGAGGCCGACGATCCGAAGACCCTGCACCGCATTGACGCCGTCTGCAAAGGCCAGGGCTACGCCGCCAAGACCCACCCGGCTATCGAGGCAGAGGAATACGCCCGCCTGGTGGAGGACACCGCAAACGTTCTGGACTACGGGCGCCGGCGCCGCAGCGTGGAGGTGGAGCGAGAGGCATAGCCGGATCGGAACCGATGGGCTCCGAAAATCAGGCTGGGCTCAGGACGATCCAAGACACGCGCAGCTAGCTTAAGGCCGCGGTTGCGCGATGATTGGAGTGGCATGAACGAGAACTTGAGCCTTGGCCGCATCGCCGGCATCCACGTGGGGCTGAACTGGAGCCTGCTCGTCATTGCGGGCCTGATCGCCTGGAGCCTCGCGACCAGCATCCTGCCGCCTGCCGCGCCCGGCCAGACCGCCGGCGCGTACTGGACTGCCGGCGTGGTGGCGTCCTTCGTCTACCTCGCCTCCCTGCTTGCCCACGAACTTGCCCACTCCGTCGTTGCCATGCGTCGCGGCGTCCGAGTCGAAGGGATTACGCTCTGGCTGTTTGGCGGGGTGTCGCGGCTCGGCAGCGACAGCGCCTCGCCCGGCGTGCAGGCGCTGATCACCGTGGTGGGCCCCGTCACAAGCCTGCTGCTCGGCGCCGTGTTTCTCCTCGCAGCGGCTGCGGCCGGCGGTGGCGCCAACCCGGGTCTGCTGGCCGCCGCCCTCTCCTGGCTGGGCTACATCAACATCATCCTCGGAGTTTTCAATCTGCTGCCCGCCTTCCCGCTGGACGGAGGCCGGATCCTGCAATCGCTGATCTGGCTGCGCACGGGTGATCGCCTCCGAGCGACCAGAATCGCCGCCCGGATCGGTATGGTCTTCGCGTTCCTCCTGATTGCCTACGGTCTGGTCACCTTCCTGGTCGCGGGTAGCCTGATTGGCGGGGTCTGGTCGGTGTTCCTGGGCTGGTTCCTCCTGAGCGCCGCCCGGGCCGAAGAAACCGGCGGCTTGATCCGCCAGGCGCTGTCCGGGATCAGGGTCGCCGAGGTAATGACGCCCAATCCCGTGCAGGCTCCCGACGATATCAATGTCGACGAGGCGCTGCACAGCTACGTTCTAGCCTCTCGGCATTCGACTTTTCCCACTCATGATGCGAGCGGCCGGTTGAGCGGGCTGTTGACCATGGCCGCCCTCAAGAACGTCGCGCCGGACGCTCGTGCGACAACGCTTGTCAAAGGGGTTATTTGTCCGCTCGATAGGGTGTCAACGGCCAGGCCGGCTGACCCGGTCACCAACCTTCTGGGGCTGTCCGAGGGTTGCAGCGAAGGTCGCACGCTGGTCATCGATAGTGGCCGGCTGGTGGGAATCGTCTCCCCTAGCGACATCAGCCGGCTTCTGCAGACGTCGCTGTCGGGTCGTTCCCAAGCGCCAACTCAGGGTGCGGGGGCCAGGTCCGTGTAGTTGTTCACGATGACCAGGTGGCTGGCGCTTGACGAGGTATCAAGACCCCAGCTCTTCGAATACGGCGTAGTGCTTTGCGACAACACATTGCCGGACGCATCCCTGGTGATGAAGGTCGAGGTTCCGGTCAGGGTGACGCCCACCAGCCGCGACGCCTGGCTGCTGAATTTCGGAAGGAACAGGTTGAGCCCGACCTTATCGAAGCTGTAAGTCTTCTCGATGATCTTGCCGGCGGCGATGTCCTGCTTGATGACGTCGGTGAATTCCTTAAGCCCGTCACCGGTAGCCCCAGTTTCTGCCAGTTTCAAGTCGTGGGCGCGACGCGCTTCGGATTCGATGATGAGGTCGAGCACCGCGTCATGCGCCATCCTCGTCGCGCTCTTTGGCACGGACTGATCGAAGGCGACCACATTCGAGGCGATGGTGACATCTGGAATCGGCGGCAGGA
>WNGI01009090.1_pt1 | contig 13068 bp, 12 predicted proteins | sample 5400621 | NCBI WGS metagenome assembly WNGI01 (sample SAMN13153374, study PRJNA577476) | soil metagenome | isolation source: 20 cm soil or saprolite under Garry oak tree replicate 1 | place: USA:California | collected 2016-06-15 | reverse complement strand
GCTTCGGCAGATTCCCGGGCTTGGATATGATATTTCAGCGCAAGGTCGACGTCTTCCTTTACTGAACGTCCCCAGAGTTCCTCAATCAATCGCTTGGTTTGCGCCAGCGCACCAGGCGCCCCTTGCAACGCTGACTGGGCGAACTTCATCGCTTCACTAATCAAAGCATCCTTGGCAACGACCCGATTCACCAGCCCAATTTCCCTTGCGCGTTCAGCGTCAATCAACTCCGAACCTAACAGCAACTCGCGCATGTTTCGTTCGCCGACTTGTCGCCGAAGGAAACTCATAACTAATCCGGCGACGAGCCCGCGCCGCACCTCGGGATACCCAATCTTGGTTCCTTGCGCCGCGACCACAAAATCGCATGCCGACATAATGCCTGCTCCGCCTGCAACCGCCGCGCCATGCACTGCGGCGATGGTAATCAAATGTGTTTGGCTAATCGTGATCAACGTGTTCGCAACCATCTGCGCGGTTTCGTGCGCTTTCGTCTGGTCGGCCGCCTCCTTTAGGTCGAGGCCGGTGCAAAAAGCCGCGCCCGCGCCGCGCAAAATAATTACTCCTGAAAGCTTTCGGCATTGATCCGAAGCGACTTTAATAGCCGTGCACAGCTCGGTGAGTAGCTCAAGAGTAAGCGCGTTACGGCGCTCAGGCCGGTTCAGAGTTACGAGAGTGACTTGCGGAGCTTGTTTTTCAATAAGAACGACAGGCATGGAGCGAATGACGAATTCCGAATGACGAATGTCGAATTAAACCTGAATAACCCCAGTGTGGAAGTGTCCGTTGGGCATAGGCCGCGAGACATATTCTAACAAGCGAATCAACACATCGCGGGTTTCGTGCGGTTGAATAATCGCATCCACCCAGCCGCGGGCGGCGCCGTAGCGAATATCAGTTTGTTCTTCATAGCTCTGTTTTACCTTTGCGCGAAGTTCCTCGAGTTCTTCGTGGTTCGCTTTTTTGTCACCTCGTTCGCGAGCGCGAGCGAGAATCGAAAACACAGTGTCTGATGCCTGAGCCGCACCCATCACGGCATAGCGCGCGGTCGGCCACGCAATGATAAACCGCGGATCATACGCCTTACCGCACATCGCATAATTTCCGGCGCCAAAGGATCCGCCAACGACGACGGTGATCTTAGGCACAATGGAATTACTGACTGCATTCACCAGTTTCGCCCCACTGCGAATGATACCACTCTGTTCTGCGTCGCGTCCGACCATGAAACCAGTCACATCTTGGAAAAAAATGATCGGCAAGCCAGTTTGATTGCAGTCCATCACAAAACGCGCCGCCTTGTCAGCGCTATCGGGATAAATAACGCCGCCCATCTGAATGCCTTCCTTCCTGGTCCTGACCTGCAAACGTTGGTTAGCTACAATTCCCACAGGCCGCCCACCGATGCGCGCGTAGGCAGTCACGATCGTTTTGCCATGGTCCGCCTTGTATTCATCCATTGAGTCTGCATCGATGATGGTGGCCAGCAGATCGCGCGCATCGTAATTTTTCTGGCCGTCGAAGCTGATCAGATCATAAACGGCATCGGGGTCTTTTGCCGTTTTCGGTCCTTCCGTTGGTGTTTTCGATTGTTTAGATTGTTGTGCTTCAGGTAACAAGGCGACTAGCGAACGAAGACGCTTGAGACAGGACGAATCATCCTGCTCGAAAAAATCCACCGTCCCGCTTATTTCCGCGTGCATTTGCGCGCCACCCAGTTCTTCGGCATCGACAATCTGGCCAATCGCTGCTTTCACCAGAGAAGGGCCTGCCAGATACAGGCCGCTGCCTTTCGTCATCAAAATTTTGTCGCATAGAACCGGGAGATAAGCTCCGCCGGCGACACAATTACCCATGATCGCGGCAAACTGCGGAAGGCCAGCCGCGGAAATCACAGAGTTATTGCGAAAGATTCTACCGAAATCATCTTCATCCGGGAAAATTTCATCCTGCATCGGCAGGAACACGCCCGCGGAATCGACGAGGTAAACGAGCGGCAGCGAACACTCGAACGCGATTCGTTGAGCGCGAATGACCTTCTTGGTTGTTTGCGGAAAGAACGCGCCGGCCTTCACAGTCGCGTCGTTGGCGATGATCATGCAGGGAATACCAGCGACGTTGCCAATACCGGCGACGACTCCGGCCGCAGGAATCTTTCCCCATTGCTCGTACATTTTGTAAGCAGCCCAGAGCCCGATCTCAAAAAACGGTGAACCTTTATCGAGCAAATGGCTGAGTCGCTCGCGCGCCGGTAACCTTCCCATCTTGCGCTGTCGCTCGTGACCGGCCTTGCCTCCGCCTTCCCGCAGCGCGGCTTCCTCCTTCGCAATCGCCGCACAATGCGCGCGCAACACTTCACTAGTGCCGGATGCAGATGAATGAGCCATGACGCGAAGCACGCTTAATCCGCAAAGATGCCTCAATCAAGCTGCAGTCGCGAACGGTGTAATCCATCTTCCAAGGTACGGCGGCGTTTCACAGAAACCGCCCTGCAATTGGTAAGAGCCGTCACAATTTATCAGCGTGGCGGTTTTTTGTTTTTGATTCGAGCGCTTCCTCCTCTTGCAGCAAATCTTCAAACGGCCGATAGAAATTTGCATAAAACGGATAAGGCCGGTCGGGTCTTGCGGGTAGGTAGCGCCAGTGCTTGTACATCCAGAGCCACGGCGCCGGATTCTTTCGCACATAAGGTTCAACTGAATTCCAGCATGCCTGTGCGATTTGCTGATGAGTCATGTCAGCCGTGCGCGCGATCTTTGGATGAAAGATCAATCGATAACGCCCATCCGGTAGAGGTTCGCAATGCGCGGGAATGATGGGAACACCCGTTTGTTCCTGGAGCCAGGCATGTGCGGAGGTCACACTTGTCTTTAATCCGAAACAGTCAATCACCACTGCCCCCTGGGCGGGTGGCACCGTTAGATCGACCAACAGCGCGGTGCGCCCCTTGCGTCGGAGTACTTTGTAAAGCCGAACGATGCCGCGTTCGCGCGGAACCAGCTCGTGACCAGATTGCTCGCGTAATTTCTTAAAAATTGGATCAAGCAACGAATTTTTGAATTCCTGGGAGATGATTGTGCCTTTGAGATCGAGGAAACCACAGGCCAAACTGAGCCATTCGAAGTTGCTGTAGTGATAGCAGGCAATAAGTATGCTGCGCTCCGGCCCTGTGTCGCGTGCGGTCTCCTCGAAATTCTGCAATTCGATATACCGCGAGAAATTTTCCTGTGTCAGGCGCGGGCTCCACAGCAAATCGACCATGGTCCGCGCGAAATATTGAAATGATTCCCGCGCAATCTTGCGTCGGGCATCGGGAGAAAGTTGATCCCCAAAGGCGGCCTCCAGATTTCTCAGCGCGACTTGAAACCGGGGCCGATCAAGGAAGCTGAGCAGCGCACCTACGGTCCGGGCAAGATGATAGCAAACCCTTCGCGAACACAATGGGATGAGTTTTGTGGCAAGGAGGAGCCCTAGCCATTCAAGCCGGTAGCGAAGCCGTTTCCATCGCGAAGGCATTGTGCACTGTAAGCGCTGCCCTCGGCGGAACGCCAATGACGAATGTCTAATTAGGAAGGAATGATGAAACCTGAATGACGAAGGAGAACACCTCGCGCTTGGTTACTTGAACATCTGAGCTTAGCCCGCTTACCAGCCCTGGCCGGGATTGCTTACTGGAGGAAGAGCCTTGCGAAATTCAGCCTGTTGCCGTTCCGCGTCCTGTTGTTGTTGAGCTTCGCGAGTCTGCTGCTCCGGACTGGGACCGGTGGAGCCACAGCCGGAGAGTACGACGATAATCCCAGGGATTAGAACCAGCGTGGTTACCAGCCTTTTCATAGGGCAACAACGATAGTCAAGCTGTTGAGTGCGGCAACCTCACGAAAAGTCATCAAAGTAACAACCCTAAAGCCGCTTAATTCCCTTACTCGGATCGTTAACGCGAGTTCGTTCTTCAAATTTACCTGGTAATCGATTTCAGCGCGAAGCCGGTCTTTGTGAGACTGCCGGTTTTGCGACATCAAGATGATGGGTGCCTGGAAAATCTGAAGCATGTTGAGGGCAAGAGAGAGAAACAGAAAGGGATAGGGATCGAATCCTTCCCGTCCGAACAAGATTGCCCCGAATACGTTCAGCAGGATCCACAGATTCAGAGCAACCGCTGCCGCCAGGATAAATTTCCAACTGCCGCCAAATTCGGCGATGAGATCAGCCGCCCGATCAGCAAGCGTCAACTGTGCCGCTTCCTCTACGTTGACGTTGCGTGTGGCGCTTCGGCGTAACAGTTCATCAGTATGCCGTAACCGGTTGGCAAGCGCGGTCAGCATTTCCAGTGCGATGTCCGGACTGCTCCGCATAAAAGAAAGAAAATGCTCGCGCGAGAGCACGGCCAGTCGTGCCTCCTCCGCAACGACCGCATCGGCGGAGCGCCGCCGCTGACCATCGAGCAACGCCATTTCGCCAAAGAAATCGCCACGCCCTAACTCGGTCAACGTCACCTCCTTTCCGTCCGAAGCCCGCACGCAAATTCGGACTTTCCCGCGCTCGATTATATACATCGCATCACCCTGGTCCCCGGCACGGAACAAAGATGTCCCGGCTTTGCAATCGAGGCTCTCCATCAGCTGACATAATTCAGCTGCCGCCTCGTCATCGAGCGATTCAAAGAGCGGCACGTGGCGTAGTGTGTCGATGGTCATTCGCGGAAAAGCAATGAAACTCCCACCAGAATAGCGGCAATTCACGTTGCCGAGAAGCTTCAATTATCCGGCGCTGTAGTGCCTACTGCCTCGGCGAACGGCTCACAATGCTGACCCATACGGTTGCCCCAGGTGTGTCATTCAAAGCAGCGCCAGTCGCGATGAAGGCGTAAAGCAAAATTTTCGCATGACATTGATCAGGACATTCTGCTATTGCTCAGTTCAACGCCGGATCTCGCGTTTTTTAGGAGGAACTATGCTTCATCTTATCTGGTACATCATTGTCGGTTTCCTTGCGGGCTGCGTTGCGAAAGCGCTGTTGCATACGCATCTGTCGATCCTGTGGACAATTGTGCTCGGGATTGTCGGCTCGATTATTGGCGGAGCGGTAACGCATCTGTTCTATCCGCCGAGCGCTGGCGGCCGATTTCATCCCAGCGGCATAATCGTTTCCATTCTCGGAGCGATCCTGGTCCTGTATCTTTGGCACAAGTTCAGATTGCACATACCTCGGGCCTGAAATTGTAACTAAGATGTGCGCGCTAAAACGCATCGTTTTCTTTGTGTGCAGACATAATGCTTTCCGCAATCGACGCAGCTCCATCCGGACGAGAACGGCTGCGCTTTCGATTTTCTTCGGTCTGACGCTAATTACACTCGCAACAGCCGCAGAGCGAAAGATCGCATTTTGTCGTGGCGACGACGTCTGGGTTGCAAATGTTGACGGTGCGGGCGCAAAAAAAATCTGTTCTGGGGTCTGGCCAAATATTTCACCGGACGGCACACAAGTGGCATTTAATACCCAAGAGTCGGGGGCGAAAAACTCGGGTGCTGGCGTACGTCACATCGCTGTCGCCAATATATCCACCGGCAAAATTACAGTATTCAAAAACATTCCGAGCGAACAATGCTACGACGCCAGGTGGTCGCCGGACGGGTCGAGAATCTCGTTGCGAGCCTTAATCAATGGAGAATGGCGCCGTGGCATCGTAAATGTCGATGGCTCCGATTTCCGCATGGTTAATGCATTGCCGCCGGACGCTCCAGCGTGGGCAAGTGACGGAAAATCGATCTTCAGTTACGACTTCGAGAATCTTTACCAAATTGACCTCGACGGAAACGTCTTGAAGAAATGGGAGCTATCGAAAGTCCTGACCGAACGCGGGAAGTACGGTGATGCTCAAGTGTTTGGATTGAGCATATCGCCTGACGGAAAGACGCTGCTGATCGATGTCGATCTTGGCGGACCGGCTGCGGTCTATGCGTTTGATCTCGCGACCGAGAAAACGAGTCGGGTCACCTCGAACAAAGATGTGGCTATCGAATCCTGTTGGCTAACGAACGATGAATTCCTGTGCGTGCTCTTTAAAGACAAAGCAAAACCGTCCAACATGCGATCGGTTTATCGGATATCAGTAAACGACAAGGTTGCTAAGCTAGTTATTAAGGACGCGCGCAATCCGAGCGTCAGTGCGCCTTGAGTTCGCTGGGCGAAGTTGCTTCGCTGTCGAGAGCCCTTTGGTCTTCGTACCGCGTCTTAAGATATTCGAAGTTCTTCCAAAAATCCGGCAAACCTTTGCCATTTGACCAGTTGGATCGTGCTTCCCCGCGAACGGGCGCGGTCGCATCCCAAAATGAATCCGGAAATGGAACGACCTCGTAGACAAGATCGAAATCGATGTAACCGAGACGGACAAGCGCCCCGAGTTGTTCGTAATGGTGACCCACGGCGACGATGGCCACTGCCACCTGCTCTTTGGATTCATATAAAAACCCGTTCGCATCGCCATATTTCTTGAGCATTTCCGGAATGGAGCCTTTCTCATGCACTACTGCGCTGATGTTCACGCGCTGTTCTTCGCTGGTTTTGATTAACTCTTTAACAGTGCCAAAACTGGACAATTTTTGAGTGCGCGCAGACATCACGAGTTCCTGGTAACCTTTGTAAAGGCCAAACAGCGTGAACGCGATGCCGACGATGATTGCGATGTTCTTTGCGCTGTCTGCCGCCTTGGCAATCGATCCGGTTAAATCAATCTTGGGCATCTCGACCTGCGGTCCGCACTTGCGCTCGCAATTTGGCCAGCTCGGCTGCGGGCGCTTGAATCACGAGCGGTTTCTTTCCTGGATCGAGCCATCTTATCAGCTCCAGGATATCCTTCCTCGGCATTGCCGTGCAGCCAACCGTAGGCGTGTGAGCGTTTCGCCAAACGTGAAAGAATATTGCGCTGCCTGCGCCCTTGACGATCGGATCCATGTTATGACGAATCACGATACCGAACTGGTAAAGCGCATCCGGGCGTAACATTTTCTCCGCTGACCGCCATCGTTGCTTCGGATTCATCCCGGACGGCAATTTGATCCATTGGTTGTACTCTTTGGCATTTGGATCATCAACAAAATAGTCCCGGCCTGTGATCGGGCAATATGGAAGCCGACAGCCTGCTGGGGGATTTTTCGCATAACCGAACACGGGCCCCACAAAAAAAATGCCAGCTGGTGAACGTTGATCTCCTTCTCGTTTTTGAGGTCCAGATTTTGAATTCAATTGCAAGCCGCGTCCCCATGCCAATCCATGGCCAAATACCACCGGAACTTCATTACTGTGCCGGACCCATTGTCCCGCCACTTTTGAAAGCATCATGAGGGTACCAGTGTCACTATCCCAGGATGGCGCTGATACCACTACTAGCTGACGCGTTTGAGCTAAAGGATTTGGCAAAGTCGCAGCGGGGAGATTAATCGCAGTAATTAAAATCGTAGGTATCAGCCAACGCATCCGTCGGTATGTGACATGTAAAAGTCCGTCATTCAAGGTGTCCCTGCTCTATTGCGTCGCATTGACTTAGACCCGTTCGCTTCTAGGTTGAACTGGCGTTCGCTCGCGCCGTGCGAACTGTGAAAAGCGTCCTTTTTGTCTGCACAGGTAATATTTGTCGCAGTCCGATCGCGGAAGGCCTTTTTCGTCGGCTAATTGGCAATCGTAAAGACATCGAAGTTCTTTCGGCCGGTGTCCACGCAGTGCGCGGCCAGCCGCCGAGTCTTTACGCGGTGCAGGTTTGCGCGGAAGAAGGCGTGGACATCAGCGACTTGCGCAGTCAGCCGCTCACGGGGGCGCTGGTGGATCGTGCCACGCATATTTTTGCGATGACCGGCGCGCACCTCGAAACAATCCAAACACTGTTTCCGCAAGGCGCTGAGAAATCTTTTTTGCTGAGGGAATTTGAAGAACCCGGCACAACGGTGTGGCGCGACGTGCCGGACCCGATCGGTCTCGGCCGCGAAGTGTATGAGGATTGCGCACGGATCATCCACAACGCGCTGCCGAGCGTGCTGGCATTTGTCGAACAAAGCGCGCTGGTCCCGCCAGGTGCAGCTCGCACTGGCGATGTTTATGTTGGCGGCGATATTTCTCATTCCATGGAACCGGAAAGATTGACACCCTCATCTCGCATTTATGGCGACGCATTGCAGCGCACAGATCCGGAAATTTTCGACGCGATCATGGCGGAGGAAAAACGTCAGCGCGAAAATATCGAATTGATCGCGTCGGAAAATTTCACCAGCCGGGCGGTGATGGAAGCGCAAGGCAGCGTTCTTACGAACAAATACGCAGAAGGTTATCCGCGAAAGCGCTGGTATGGCGGCTGCGAGAATGTCGATACTGCGGAGCAGTTGGCGATCGATCGCGCGAAGCGATTGTTCGGATGCGAGCATGTAAACGTTCAGCCGCACAGCGGCGCACAGGCGAACATGGCCGTTTATTTCTCGATGCTGAAACCGGGCGACAAGATTCTCGCCATGAATCTCGCGCACGGCGGCCATCTCACGCACGGACATCCGGCGAATTTCTCCGGCAAATTCTATGCCGTATCGCAGTACGGCGTGAGCGAAAAGACCGAGCAAATCGATTACGATGCGTTGCAGAAACAAGCCGAGGAAGTGAAGCCGGTCATGATCACGGCCGGCGCATCGGCTTATCCACGCATTATCGATTTCCCCCGGCTCCGCCAAATTGCCGATTCAGTCGGCGCCATCTTGTTCATCGACATGGCGCACATCGCCGGGCTGGTTGCAGGCGGTCAGCATCCGAGTCCGATTCCCCACGCGCAGTTTGTCACCACGACGACACACAAAAGTCTGCGCGGCCCGCGCGGTGGCATCGTTATGTGTCAGCAACAATTCGCAAAGCAGATTGACGCGACTGTTTTTCCCGGAGTCCAAGGCGGGCCGCTCATGCACGTGATCGCCGCAAAAGCGGTCTGTTTCCACGAAGCGTTGCAGCCGCAGTTCCGTGAGTATCAGCGACAGGTCGTGCTGAACGCAAAAGCGCTAGCCGCCGGTTTGGCCAAGCACGGTTACCGCATCGTTTCCGGCGGCACCGACAATCACCTCATGCTCGTCGATCTTCGTCCGAAAGAAATTAACGGCAAAGAAGCGCAGGAAATTCTTGATCGTGCCGGGATTACCGTGAACAAAAACGGCATTCCATTCGACACTTACCCGATCTTCAAACCCGGCGGCATCCGCGTCGGTACCCCGGCCGTAACCACGCGCGGCATGAAAGAGGAAGAAATGCTCGAGATCGCCGATCTCATGGCCGAAGCGCTCCAAAACCGCACCGACGAATCGGCTCTCAATCGCATCCGCGAAAAAGTACGCGAGCTGACGCAAAGGTTTCCGCTGCCCAGCTAACCGAGCCAGCTGTTTCGGCAGACCTGAGCGACGAAGAAAAGCGCGTCATCGTCCCGTTAATCACAAGCGCCAACGGTTCGAACGAGCGCCGGAATTTCCGAGAGGCTGCCAAGTACGTAATCGGCTTCTTTTTCGTACTCGCGCGGATCGACAAAGCGGATGTCGGGGATAGCGGCAACGCGCATTTTTGCAGCTTTGCCGGCCGTGACGCCGGATAGCGCGTCCTCGATGATCAAACTCGCATCCGCAGCGATACCGAGCTTTTCCGCTGCACGGAGGTAAATATCGGGATGCGGTTTGCCACGTTTGATTTCATCACCGGTAACAATGACCTCGAAGAGATCTGTCAGCTCATGTCGATCTAAGAACGGGCGAGCAGACGCGCTCACTGAGCTGGTGGCGAGCGCGAGACGTAACTTCATCTGTCGCAGATCTTCGAGCACGCGCTTTACTGAAGGAAAGAGTCCAACGCGATTGGCGAAAAATTCGCTGGCGATCTCGCCGCGTTTCCGCATCAACTCCTCAGTCGAAACAGAGAGACCAAATGCTTTTTTGTAAAACTCGACCGCGACGCGGTAGCTCACGCCGAGCACGTTCCGATGGTATTCGCCGCGGTACGTGACGCCGTATTGGGCCAGCAATTTCGCGTCGATCTCGTTCCACCACGGCTCGGAATCGGCGAGCACGCCATCGAGATCAAAGATTACAGCGCTGAATGACATGTAAACCGCTTCTGTTACGCAGGCGGGGCGTTTAGGCAACGCGGCTTTGAACCTCTGGGCCGCCTTTGATCTACTCCGGCGCGGCAGGCAGACCGCCGCTACAGAAGATTCTCATTACCCAATCTGCGAAAATCTGTGTAATCTGTGAACACCATGAATCGGGCAACTGATCAACCAGGACCAAACCCGCTCAGGGAAGGGCTTTCCACCCGGGCTGTGCCGCAGCCGTGTGCCATTGTGATCTTCGGCGCCACAGGCGATCTCACGCACCGCAAGCTCATCCCCGCGCTGTACAACCTGGCGGCCGATGGCGAGTTGCCTCCCTCTGTGACGATTGTCGGATTCGCTCGCCGCAAGAAAAGTGATGACGAATTCCGGAGCGATCTTGAAGAAGCTACGCGCAAGTTTTCCCGCCAGGCTGTGCGCGACGAAATTTGGAGGACGTTTGCTCAATCGATTTTTTATCACCAGAGCGAGTTCGACGACGAGCCTGGTTACAAGGGGTTGGCTGAACGCCTTGATGAGATCGACAAAAACCACAGTACCCGCGGGAATCGCCTTTTTTATTTTGCGGCCTCTCCAGACCAGTTCGAACCGATTCTGAAGCACTTGAAAGCCACCGGTTTGAATGAAACGCGCGAAGGAAGCTGGGCTCGCGTAATCATCGAAAAACCGTTCGGGACCGATCTTGCATCAGCGCGCGAGCTCAATCGGATCGTCAGCAATTCGTTTGCCGAAGAGCAAACCTATCGGATCGATCATTTCCTCGGCAAAGAAACTGCGCAAAATATTTTGGTACTTCGGTTCGCGAACGCCATTTTCGCGCCGCTGTGGAACACGCACTTCATCGACAACGTGCAGATCACAGCGGCGGAAACCCTCGGCGTGGGCACTCGCGCAGGCTATTACGAAGGCGCAGGCGCCTTGCGCGACATGGTGCAGAACCATTTGCTGCAACTGCTTTGTCTTGTCGCGATGGAACCGCCCACGGACCTGGCCGCTGACAGTATTCGCGACGAAAAGGTCAAAGTGGTGCGATCGCTGCGCCGCTGGTCACGCAATGAAATCGCAACCCATGTCGTGCGCGGGCAATACACCAAGGGCGCCATTCACGGCGAACCGGTCGTGGGCTATCGAGAAGAACAAAACATCAAGCCGGATTCGCAAACCGAGACCTTCGTCGCGTTGCGTTTGTTCATCGACGACTGGCGCTGGGCCGATGTCCCGATCTATATGCGAGTCGGAAAACGGCTGCCGAAATCGGCAACCGAAATTTCCATTCACTTCAAAAAAGCGCCGGCGGTCTTGTTTAACAAGGATTTGCATGACGTAAATGTGCTCGTCATTCGGATTCAACCGGATGAAGGGATCTCGTTACGAATTCATGCCAAGGTGCCGGGCACAAGCTTTCGCATCGAACCCGTCAAAATGGATTTTCATTATGGAACGTCTTTCGGGAAGGCGAGCCCGGAAGCGTACGAACGTTTGCTGCTCGACGCGATGAGCGGCGACGCCACGCTCTTTGCCCGCCGCGACGAGGTCGAGCAAGCGTGGGCTTTCATCGATCCGATCGAGGAAGCATGGCACGCGAAAAAAGATGCTCCCGAGTTGTTTTTTTATCCTGCAGGATCGTGGGGACCGGAAGCAGCAGATGATTTGCTCGCCCGCGACGGTCGGGCGTGGAGGAGGCTTTGATCAATGCCGGCCGTAGCTGAAACATATTCGCTCGGAGCCCCGGTTGCGATTAGCAAAATCGACCCGGAGCTGAAAAAGCTTTGGCAGGACAGCGCAGGCGCAATGACGCGCGCTTCGCTGATGAATCTTGCCGTTTACAGCGAAGAGCCGGGCTCACTGAACAACAACACGCAACTGATGGCGAAAATTACTGAGAACCACGCCTGCCGTGCCATCGTCGTCGAAGCCGATTGCCACGCAACGGACGATCGCGTGGACGCGTGGATCAGCGCCCACTGTCACGTTAGCCACGCCGGGAACAAGCAAATCTGCTCCGAACAAATCTCGTTCCTGCTCAAGGGCAGTTGTACGACTCTGCTACCGAGCATTGTTTTCTCGCACCTGGATTCGGACCTGCCGTTCTATCTCTGGTGGCAGGGAGAATTTCGCGAGCCCATGGAACCGCAGCTTTGGGAATGGGTCGACCGAGTAATCTATGACAGCCAGAGCTGGAAAGATTTTCGCGCGCAAATGCGCCTGGTGGAGGCCGCAGAAGAGAAGGCAAAACAACGCATGGTGTTTTGCGACTTAAATTGGACGCGACTGGACGGTGTTCGTTTCGCGATCGCACAATTCTTTGATCATCCCGCGTCGCATCATCACTTCGCCAAAATCAGCAAGGTCCGGCTCGACTTCGCCCCCGCGTTCCGATCAACGGCTGTCCTCTTTGCCGGCTGGCTTGCGGCGCAATTGAACTGGAGAAGTGAGAAAGCAGAGGTGGCGAACAAACTTTCATTCGCCGGTCCGTCTGGCCGAAGGATCGATATCGAGCTGCGCGAACGGCCTGGAGAACCAATTGGAGAAGTAGCAATAGAGACACCCGAGGTCGAATTTCTGGTGACGCATGCTACCTGCGGCGATCTGCTGGAAGTTTCACGCGGAAAGCCCGGCGAAAAGCGAATGCCGCAGCTAATGCCCGCAGCAAAGCATGATCTGGTGAGTCTGATGAGCGAAGAATTGATGCGCGGCGGACCGCACCACGTTTATCTGCGCGCGGTCAATTGCGTGCGGGATCTCCTGTAGCGGCGGTCTGTCACTGCCGATTCGGCGCTCATAAAGCGCCGCTACGGAAGCAGCGCGCATAAATCGCGCACATTTTGCTCAATCGAAAAAAGCCGTTGTGCGCGCTCGTACCCGGTCTGGCCAAACCTTTGTGCTAACCGACGGTCAGTGATCACCTTCTCGATCGCGCCAGCGAGCCCCACGGAGTCGCCCGGTTGCAC
>WNGI01017260.1_pt1 | contig 13070 bp, 10 predicted proteins | sample 5400621 | NCBI WGS metagenome assembly WNGI01 (sample SAMN13153374, study PRJNA577476) | soil metagenome | isolation source: 20 cm soil or saprolite under Garry oak tree replicate 1 | place: USA:California | collected 2016-06-15 | reverse complement strand
TCGTTTTGAGTGGCTCTTCGGCGAGCGTCGTTGCGCCCGACTCGGCCTGTCACGCCGGAGGTCGCGGGTTCGAGTCCCGTCGCTCCCGTAAAAGCACCTGCTAATCGGCATGTTTTGTTGTCCCCTCGGGCGCAATCGACCGCCGGCTTCCTGGATCCCGTGTACATTCCCGCGCGGAAGCGCCGTACCAAGCGGGCCAGACCGCTCCTCGGCGGCGACCACGCTGGTGAGATCCCGCACACATCCCGCGTCGCCGTTCCCTGTTGTTGCTCCTCAGCAATGTGAGACGTCGTCCGCGGCCGGATGCGCAGCGGTCGAGGAAAGTCCGGCTTCGGTTGTGCGGGTCTTCGGCGACCTAACCGATCGATGGCGTCATCGCAGTTGCGTCGCGCTGAGACGCGCGAGTACGGCCAGGACCCGCCGGGGGCATCCTCTCTCTCCGGGATGTTGAGCTTCATTCCCGCCGCGGCATCGCTCGCGCAACGCGATGGCGCGCCTGTACCAGCTCCCCGGTGCCGCGCCGGCACCGACCAAGCCGGAACAGCTCGGGCTCTTCCGCAACCGCGGCTGAAGCACGGAGCTAGCGGGGCGGCGGCAAGCCGGAGCAGGTCGGCGAACAGGGGCGAGGACGCTCGAGACGCGGGGCGCGCGGAGATGACGGGCAGGGTGCGAGTGCGAGGCGCAAAAGCCAGGAGGAGTGAAGTCGGTAGTGCTCGTGTGCGTGTGTGAGCGTCGCGTTCGTCGTGCTCGCCAGGCGGTGCTCGTGGAGCGCGGCGTTATCGTCGCCCTGCGCGCTGCCCGCCCATCAGTTCGCTGCGCACCGCCGGGCTGCGCTGCGCCGTCGAGTCCCCGAGGCGGCGGCCATTCCGCCCGGCGCGCTGGGGTTCAGAATGGTGCCGGACGATGTCTCGTGGAGTGATTGCACGCGAATCCGAGCTCGGCGCGATCGCCGGTTTCCTCGAGCGCGTCGGCGGGGGTCCGGCGGCGCTGCTGCTGGCCGGCGAGGCCGGCATGGGCAAGTCTCTTCTCTGGGGCCACGGTGTCGATGAGGCGCGCCGCAGAGGAGCTGTTGTCCTCTCCTGCCGTGCAGTTGAGGCTGAGGCGTCGATCTCGTTCGCGGGTCTTTCCGACCTGCTCGCCGGTGTCGACGAGAGCGCCCTGACGTCGCTCCGGGCGCCGCGCAAGCACGCCCTCGGGGTCGCGCTGTTGCTCGAGGACCCCGGCTCGCAGCCCCCCGACCAGCGCGCCGTCAGCCTCGCTCTGCTCGACATCCTCGGCGCCCTCGCGAGACCGACGCCCGTCGTCGTCGCCGTCGACGATGTGCAGTGGCTCGACGCGTCCTCCGCGGCCGTGCTCGAGTTCGCCTTGCGGCGCTTGCGATCGGAGCCGGTGGGCTTCCTCGCGAGCGCACGCACAGGCGCGCAAGCGCGACTGGCCATCGAGGAGGTCATCGCGGACGAGCGTGTGGAGCGGCTCACGCTCGGACCGCTGAGCGTCGGCGCCGCCTTTCGGCTGCTGAGCGATCGCGTCGGCGTCACGCTGTCACGACCGGAGCTGGCGCGCCTTCACGAGCTCGCAGACGGCAACCCGTTCTATCTGCTCGAGCTCGGCCGCGAGCTCGAGCGCGGCGGGGCTCGGCCGACGGCTGGGCAGCCGTTGCCTGTCCCGCGAGATCTGACGGAGCTGCTCGCCGGCCGCCTCGGGCGCCTCCCCGGGTGGACGCGCGAGCTCCTGCTGGCGATCGCGGCGTCGCCACGCCCGACGGTCGAAGTGCTCGAGGCGGCACTTGCGGATGAAGGCCGGGTCCACGAGGGCCTCGAACGCGCCGCGGATTCAGGTGTGCTCGAGCTTGACGGGTCGCTCGTCCGCTTCGTCCATCCGCTTCTCGCATCCGTCTGCTACCAGGCGGCGCCGCTCTGGCGCAGGCGTGCGGTCCACCGGCTGCTCGCCGGCGCGGTCTCCGAGCCCGAGGAGCGGGCTCGCCACCTCGCGCTCGCCGCCCAGGGCCCGGACGCGGCAGTGGCGTCGGACCTCGACGGGGCCGGCGCGCGTGCGGCGATGCGCGGCGCGACCGCCGCTGCGGGTGAGCTCTACGAGCTCGCCGCTGAGGCGACGCCGTCTGAGTCCGCCGCGCGGCAGCGCGCCCGCCGGTTGCGCGCTGCGACGTTGCATCGGCTGGCGGGCGACCGTGAGCGCGCCATCACGATCCTGCAACGCCTGCTCGGCGACGCCGCGCCCGGGCGCGAGCGCGCCGATGTGCTCTTTGCCCTCGCCGAAGCGCGGCCGGGCGATCTGCGCACGATCACCCGCCTCGGCGAGGAGGCCCTTGCCGAGGCCGCCGGCGACGACCGAAGGCGCGCCCGGATCCTGGCCTTCCTCAGCTGGATGCGGCTGCTCGTGGGCGATGTCAGCGGCGCACTCGGCGCGGCCCGTGACGGTCTCCGCAGCGCCGAGCGCATCGGTGACCCTGCACTGCTCGCGCCGGCGATCGCGCGCGTTGCGATGGCAGAGCTCTGGGCGCTGGACATCACGCCGGGGCTCGTCGAGCGGGGCGTCGAACTCGAAGAGCGCTTGAGTGTCCCTCTCGAGTTCCACGAGCGCCCGACGATCGCGCTCGCCCGGCGGCTGATCTGCGTGTCGGACCTCGAACGCGCCCGAGGGTTGTTGGAGGTGGCCGCGACACACGCCGGCGACCGCGGAGACGAGGCCACGCGCGGACACGTGCTCTTCCACCTCGTGATGCTCGAGTGGTTCGCGGGCCGGTGGGAGCGGGCCCTGGAGCACGCCGGAGCGGCGCTCGACCTGGCGCAGCCGCTTGGGGACGATCAGTTCCGCGGCATGGTGCTGCATGCGCGTGCATTGGTCGAGGCGCATCGGGGCGACGTGGAGGCAGCTCGCACGGCCGCGGCCGAGGCAGCCTCCATCGCCGCAGCGACGGCGGATGTGATCTTCCCGATCTGGAATGAGGCCGTGCTCGGACACCTCGAGCTCGCGCTCGGGGACGCGCAGGCCGCCGCCGGCCACCTGCGCGCGCTGCCGTACCGGCTGATCTCGTTGGGATGGAACGACCCGGCCGACTCGCTCTGGCCCGACGCCATCGAAGCGCTGGTCGATCTCGGCGAGCTTGAAGAAGCGGGCAGATACCTGGAGAGCTACGAGACGCTAGCGCAGCGTTCGAGCAGCGTGTGGGCGCTCGCGACCGCCGCGCGCTGCCGCGGGCTTCTCGCCGCTGCCAAGGGTGATTTCGACGCGGCGTTCGATGCGTTCGACCGAGCACTTGCGCAGCACGACCGCATGCCCGGGCGCTTTGAGCGAGGGCGCACGCTGCTCTCGTACGGCACCGCGCGGCGCCGCGCGCGCGAGCGCGGCGCAGCACGACGGGCGCTCGAGGCGGCGCTCGAGATCTTCGAGGAGCAGGGCGCCGAGCTGTGGGCGCGGCGTGCAGCCGACGAGCTGCGGCGCATCAGCGGGCGACGGCCGGCTGGTGCCGAGCTCACCGAGACCGAGCTCCGGGTCGCGCGGCTGGCTGCGGAGGGGCGCGCCAACAAGGAGATCGCGGCGGCGATGTTCATGAGCGTGCACACCGTCGAGGCTCACCTCTCGCGCGTGTACCGCAAGCTCGGCCTCCGCTCGCGCACCGGGCTGGCCCGGCAGGCCGCCATCACGGCGGAGCCTGAGCCCAAACCGTAGTGATTTCCAGGATTTCCGCGGCCGCGGTGCGGCGGTAGCGTGGCCGCATGCTCGACCTCGACACCCCATCCGCCGAAGCTCTCAGAGCCGTGTTCTCCGGCGAGATCCTCGCCCCGGACGATGCGGGATACGACGACGCACGGCGCATCCACAACGGCCTCATCGACAAGCGCCCGCGCCTGATCGCGCGTTGCCTGCACACGGCGGACGTCGTCGACGCCGTCAACTTCGGCCGCGACGAGGCGCTCGAGATCTCGGTCCGGGGCGGCGGGCACAACGTCGCCGGCAAGGCGGTCACCGACGGCGGGCTGATGGTCGACCTGTCGCGGATGAAAGGGATCCACGTGGATCCGGTTCGCCAGACGGTGCGGGCGCAGGCGGGTGTCCTGGTAGCCGAGCTTGACCGCGCGACCGCCGCTTTCGGGCTTGCGACGCCCAGCGGCGTGGTCTCGAGCACCGGGATCGCCGGCCTGACGCTGGGCGGGGGGCTCGGCTGGCTCATGAGCCGGTTCGGCATGGCGGTCGACAACCTGCTGTCCGCCGAGGTGGTGCTCGCGTCGGGCGAGATCGTCACAGCCGGTGAGGACGCGGATCCCGAGCTGTTCTGGGCGCTGCGCGGCGGCGGCGGGAACTTCGGCGTCGTCGCGTCGTTTGAGTTCCGCGCGCATCGTGTCGCCACCGTGCTCGGCGGACCGGTGCTGCACCCGCTCGCCGCCGGGCCCGAGCTACTCGCCCTCTACCGCGACTACGCCGCCGACCTGCCGGACGAGCTCGGCACCCAAGCCGCACTCCTCCACGCGCCGGACGGGTCGGGCGCGAAGCTCTGCGGCATCGCGGTCTGCCACTGCGGGGAGGACGCGCAGCGCGCCGAGGCACAGACGCGCCCGGTGCGCGACTTCGGCGCGCCTGTCGCCGACATGGTCGCGCGCGTCCCTTACCCGGCGATCAACACGGGCATGGACTGGCTGTTCCCCAAGGGGACGTTCGACTACTGGACGTCCGCTTTCTTCGAGGAGCTCTCCGACGAGGCGATCGCGGTGATGATCGCCGCCTTTGAACGGGCGCCATCCGACCTGTGCGCGCTCGTGCTCGAGGATTTCCACGGCGCGGTCACGCGCGTCGATCCGACGAACACCGCCTACCCGCACCGCCAGCCCGGCTTCAATTTCCTGTTGATCTCGTCGTGGCGCGACGCGTCGGACACCGAAGCCGGCATTACCTGGGCGCGCGAGACGTTCCACGCGCTGGCGCCCTATATGGCCAAGCGCGCGTACACCAACTACCTCGCGGCCGATGACCACGAGGCGCGTGTGCGCGAGGCCTACGGGCCGAACTACGAGCGGCTCGTCGAGCTCAAGCGCCGCTACGACCCGCATAACCTCTTCCACCTCAACCAGAACATCTCCCCGGACGGACCTCGGCACTGACGTGCTGATCTACGTCGACACGTCGGACGTACGCGACGGCGCGCTCGCGGAGCTGAAGTGGGCAATCGAGGAACTCGCCGCCTACGTCGGCAACGCTCAGCGCCGGATGCGTGCCTACAGCGCCTTCTTCTGCGACGACGGGCGGCGCATGACCGTCGTACACGTGCATCCCGACGCGGCCTCGCTCGACGATTTCATGACGCTCGCGGGATCGCGTTTCGAGCGCTTCGCGGAGCTCCTCGCGCTCAAAGCGATCGACGTCTACGGCCCGCCTACGGACGACGCCTTGCGCAGGCTCCGCGAAAAGGCGAGTCTGCTCGGCGGCAACGGGGTCGCGGTACACGCACTGCACGCCGGGTTCAGTCGAGTCGACCGCCAGTAAGTTGTCGCGGGCAGCGCCAGCCGGGCTCAGTCCGCGACCGCCGGCACCGTGGTGGGCATCGCCTGCGTCGGTGCGAGCGCACGCGTGAAGCGCTCAGCCAGCTCGCTGCGGAGCGCGCGTGCAGATATCGCTCGGTGGTCGTGATCCGCGAGTGGCCCTGGCGGTCTTCACCGAGGCGAGGTCGACGCCGCCGGCGACGAGCAGCGATCCGTACGTGTGGCGGAGATCGTGGAAACGGAGCGCGCGCAGGCCGGCGGCGTCGCGGGCGCGCTCGACGGACTAACGCGCGGCCCGGCGATGTCCCGCGCAGGTCCCGCTCTGTTTGCTGCTGCGGCAACGGAGCATCCCGCACATATCCCGCAGGAGGTCGCCGGAAGCTCCCGCCGACACCCGCCTATCCCCGCAACGCCACGGTCGAAAGACCCTGCTCTGGCCGGTAATCCCCGCCTATCCCCGCTCAGCCCGGAAGCGCCATGACCGGCCTGTCACGCCGGAGGTCGCGGGTTCGAGTCCCGTCGCTCCCGCTCCGCCGCCGCAAGTCCGGCCGCTGTCGCGGCCGTGACGACCTGCGACGGTTTCTGGATTCAGGCGTCAGTGAGCGCGGCCGCGCGTGGCGCCCGCGCGGCAGATGTGTGATTGCAAGCCTGACCCCAATCCTTTCGCGGCGAGGAGCCAGTTTCGCTTGTCGGTCCAAGGTGGCGCACGGCGAGGACGGTCCGTGCGTTTAGACCGGGATTACGGAGGGCAGCACTAGCTCTCGCACCTGTTTCGGAGCTGCGGATTCGGATCGCTGTTTGGGGCAGCGAGCAGGGCAACCGAGAGAGCGGCGGCGAGGCTTCGCTGCTCACACACAACGGCTCGATCAACACGATCTACATGTCCGATCAGGCCGAGGCGGTCGGGGTCATGTTCACCAGCGTGCTTGACGCGATCCAGGGCGACGGCTTCAACCCGCTCTGGCCAGAAGTGCAGATCGTGTTCAACACGGTCCCGCCACAGCAATTCTTCTCCGACAACCAGATCCTCGCCGCAGCTGCCGCCGGACAAATCACGCTCGTTCCGACGACGGAGGTGTACCGATGCTCGGTTGTAGGCACGAAGTGATTGAACTCGGAGTGCCCATTTCCTACTTCGTGGGATCGAGCTAGGCGATTCGCGAGCGCTCGCCGTTGCAGTGCACGCGCGGATCGGGCGCACCGCGTCGAGATCCGTTGGAGGTCGATCACCTCCAGGCGGAGCGACCGTCCCTGTTAACCGTTCTTGAGTACCCGAGCGGCCCGCGGTTGCCTTGTCCGACAAACGCCCAACTACACACGTACTACACAGGCCCTGCCCGGTGGGAGCGGGTCGTAGCGGGTCAGAACCGGTTCGCTCGGCGAGGAGATGCTTGCTCTGGCGAGGGTTCGAGTCCCGTCGCTCCCGCTCCGCCGCCGCAACGCTCCGTTACGGAGGTATCCAGTACGCCGGGACGGGAGCACTCTTGCCCTTCAGCGCGAGCTCTTCCCGCTTCGCATCAGGGAAGGCCAGCGCGACCTCGCGGTACGTGTCCTCGTCGACGACGATCTGCCCGTCGCGCGCGCTCGACGTCAGCCGCGCGGCCACGTTGGTCACGTCGCCGACCGCCGCAAAGTCTTTGTAACCCCCACCGCCGACGTTGCCGACGAACTCCTCCCCACTCGCAACGCCGATCCCGACCTCGAGCGAGGTGTAGCGGACAGCTCGCACGAGCGAGCGCGCCGCCTCGACCGCCTTTCGCCGGTAGTTCGACCCCGCGAGCCCCGGCACGAAGATGCCTTCGATCTCGTCACCGGCGATCTGCCCGAGCAGGCCCTCCTGCGCAAGCAGCGCCGCCGACGACGTCTCGTAGAACGTCTGGACGAGCGACGCGACCTCCCCGGGCTCGAGCCGCTCGCAGAGCGCCGTGTAACCGCGAACGTCCGCGAAGAGGACCGCGACCGGCACGACCGCGCCTCCTTCGGGCGCGCGCTCGATGCAGCGCGCGCAGATGCGCGGGTTCTTCCGCGATGGCGTGTACCCGATCGTCTTCACCGCGCCTGCGTACCGGCCCTTGAACGGGGCGTTGCAGAACTTGCATCGAGCCGCGCTTGGCATCAGGCCGAAGATGCGGCGGCCCGTTCGCTGCGGCAATGCCAGGGCGCTCTCGCCGCGGAGGATGGCGAGCCAGCGCCCGCTCATCGGCGCGACGCCGTCGGGCAGCGGTTCCATACCTGGATTCAAGCGCGGTCTAGGCAAGAGGGTGAAATCGCGCGACAATCGTCACATGGTCGGGATGATGCTTGACCACTGGTGGTGGCCGTGGTGGGTCAGCACGCTCATCGACGTCGGCGTCGTCGTGCTGGCTCTGGCCTTGCTGCGCCGAACATCCCGACGGTTCCTCCGCGCTGCGGCACTGCTAGTGGCGCTGGCCGGAGTCGTCGCGGCCGTCATGGCTCCGATCGTCATGACGGACAAGCCGAACCACATGAAGACCGACACGCCGATGATGCCGTGAGGAAGATCCACGGCTCCCGGCGCATCGTGTGAAAGAGAGGAGAGGTCCATGAAAACGCGATTCGTCGTTGCCGCAGCATGCACGAGTTTGTTCGCAGGAGCTCTGATCACGTACGGCGCGCCGAAGCTGCTCTCCGGGAAGCCGGCCTACGCGACGCCCGGGGTGAATTTCAACACGACCGTGCTCGGCCGCGGCACCGTCAGCGGTTTCATCTTCGGCAAGCCCACGACGGCGACGGTCACGCGGAAGGTCACGATCAGGACGAAGGCCGGCGTGTTCAGAAGGACGTTTAAGTTCAAAGTCCCCTCGATCGACATGGCAATCGACTGCACGAACGGCTGCGACACGGCATTTCAGCAGGCGACGGTTCCGCCGGGCGGCTCATCCGGGTGGCACACGCATCCGGGCGCGACGTTCGTCGGCATCGGCCAGGGCGAGATCACGTACTACCACGCCGAAGGCGCGGCATGTCACTCCGACAAGGTCAGCGCCGGCTCCGGCTTCGGCCAGATGCCGACGGAGGTCCACAACGGCCGCAACGAAAGCTCCAACTCTCTTGTCATCTACACGCTGTACGTCCTGCCGACGGGAACGCCGAACAGCGGCATCAGGATCGACCAGCCGCAGCCGACGGGCTGCCCGGGCGTTCACTGAACTGACATGAAAACGGCCACCCGAGGACGGCGTGCGCGCTGAGACAACACAAGCTGCTCCGCCAACAGAAACGCTCGCTCGCGGATAAGAACAGGCTCCTGGAAGGATTACGGCCGCTCGCGCGCGAGGAGGTGCCGGGCGTCAACCCCGGACGTTTAGCGCGTCGACGGCCGGTTGCGGAGAGAGCACGGGGGTAAAGCGTGGGTTCGAGTCCCGTCGCTCCCGCTCTCCCGTCGAAAGTCCGCCCGCTTCGCGGACCATGATGACTTTCGACGATTCGCTCGGCGATCCGCGACGGGCTTGGGCCGCGGCCGCCCATGTCGGCCGCGGCGGCGCTTCTTTCCGGCTTTTCCCACCCTCTCTACAAGCTGTGACTTATGTGACGAGGCAAATGGGGGTAGACACGGCTCGTTTTCTCACTACGATCCGACGCTTAAGAACAGGCCAGGGCTGCGCGATCACATGAGTCGCGGCCCGTCGTTCTCTCTCCTTCGTGCCGACCCCCTTCCGCAGCCGCCTGCTGACGTTCGCCCTCGCTGCGATCGTCTTCGGCTGTGCCTGCGCATTCGCGCATGAGGATGCTCAGGCGGCCGCCGCGGGACGGACATCGACTCGACACGCTCCGATCCCAGCGGTTCCGAAGCCGACCGTTGGCGAGCGCGCCGCCGCGATCGCCGTCAGAGCGGTCGGCGCGCCGTATCGATGGGGAGGCTCGTCGCCCACCGGCTTCGACTGCTCCGGGCTCGTCTACTGGGTCTATGGGCAGCTGGGTATCGAGCTCCCACACAGTTCGTACGCCCTCTACGGTCAGGGTCGGCGCGTAGCACGGTCCAGGATGCAGCCTGGCGACTTGCTCTTCTTCTCAGGGCTCGGACACGTGGGCATCTACATCGGCCGCGGGCGCATGGTGCATGCACCGCACACCGGCACTCGAGTCCAGGTCGTCAGGTTGGGTCGCTCGTCTTACGGGGCGCGACTCGCCGGAGTCCGTCGCATCGTGAAGACCGTTCGCTGAACCTAGAGCCGCGTCGAAACGTTCCCACTCGCGCAATGTGACCAGAGCGCGCAAAGACTGCGCCAGAACGTTCGCGGACACTTTCGCTCGCTCCCGCGCCGATCTATCACGAAGGGATTCGTTCCTCAACGATCGGAGCACACATGTCAAGAGCTCTGCTGCTCGCATTTCTCGCCGCGCTTCTCCTCTTCCCAAGCGCCGCCCACTCCGGCACCTCGGATGTCGTGGTGAGCCAGATCTACGGAGGCGGCGGAAATGCGGGCGCGACCTTCCGAAACGACTACGTCGAGCTGTTCAACGGCGGATCCGGCACGATCGACTTGTCGGGCTGGACGGTGCAGTACGCCACCGCCGCGGGAACGACGTGGCAAGCGACCGCACTGTCGGGGACGATCGCGGCCGGCCGCTACTACCTGGTCCAGCTCGCATCGAACGCCGACGTCGGTGCCGTTCTTCCGCCCGCGGACGCGACCGGAACGAGCAACCTCGGCGGCACCAGCGGGAAGATCGCGCTCGTGCGTGGTGCTACCGCCCTCACGTGCGGCGCTTCGGCTGGGAGTTGCTCGGCCGACCCACTCCTGGCGGATCTCGTCGGCTACGGCAGCGCGACTGACTTCGAGGGAGCAGGCTCCGCGCCTGGCCTCTCCAACACTTCGGCCGCGGTGCGCGCGGACGACGGTTGCATCGACACGGCCGACAACGCGACGGACTTCACCGCGGCAGCGCCCACGCCTCGGAACTCAGCCTCCCCCGAGCACTCGTGCGCAGGTGTGCCCGCGCCCGGGCCGGCCGGCTCGGTGAACGTCGATCTCAACGTGGCTTCCGTCCTCTCAGTGTCGCTCGACCGTCCCTCGCTCAGCTTCGGCACGTTTACGTCCGGCGATCGGCCGGCTCCGCTTCCCGAGCGGGTCAACGTCTCGAGCAACAACACGGCCGGCTACTCGCTAGTCGTCGCTCGGACCGCTTTTGCTCCGACCGACCTTCCGCTGGCGCTCTCGGCGACCGCACCGGCAGGCGGGACGCTCGGAGGCGCATTGACCGGTGGCGCTCTCGTTCCGATTCCAATCACTCCGGCGACAGGGCTGACAGTCGGCACGAAGGCCGCGTCGAGCGCGACGGGCGGAGATGTTTGGGCGACCAACATCGGGTTCTCCTCCGCGCTGCCGCTCGTCGCGACCGGCCGCTACACGGCAACGATGACGTTCACCGCAGTCGCTCGGTGAGACCGGCCCTCGCACTCGCGGGTCTCACCGCCCTTCTACTCGCGCTCGCTCCTTCTGCGGAAGGGGCGGGCGCGGCCCGGCCTCGCATCGCACTTTCGGTCTCACCCGCACAGGTCACACTCGCTGCGCCGAGCTCGAGAAGGATCAGGCTGCGGAACGACGGTGCCGAGCGGGTCGTGGTGGACGTCACTCGACGAGCGGTCCGCGGGCAAGCGGCGGCGCAGACGTGGCTCCAGATCGTGCCCGCACGCGTGTTGCTCCTTTCCGGTGAGAGCGCGATCTTGACACTCCGGACGAGGCCGCCTCGACGCGCGGAACCGGGCGACCATCATCTCCTCGTCCTACTGAGGACACGCCCGCTGAGCGGTGGTCGCGTCAATGTGCAGCTGCGCCTTGGGGTACGCATCAGGATCGTCGTGCCCGGGCGCATCGTGCGTCACCTGGCATTCGGCGCTCTTCGCGTCCACCGGAGGCGCGACGCTCGATTCATGTTCCTCTCGGTCGCGAACCGCGGCAACGTGACCGTCCAACTCCGCGGCCAGGTCGGTGCGTCGCTGGTCCGGCGCGGCCGGCAGCTTGCGCGCCTCAGCCCTCGTTCGCGAAGTACGCTCCGCCCCGGAGCCCGCGCTGTTCTGGCGCTGCGCTACGACGGCCGCGTGCGCGGTCTCGTCACCGCCGTCGTGCGGATCCGGCTCGGCTCCGATATTCGCCTCGAGCGCCGATACCGAATCCGTCTATGACGCAGTCGCAGGGTGCGATTCGAGCACGTGAGGAAGCCAGGTTCGAACCGCGTCCTCCACTGCGCCGAGATCGGTTCGCAAGCTGTGATCGCCCGCCACCTGCACCACCTTGCGTCGCGCCGTAGCCGGCGGTATGCCGAACCGATCTCGCGTTCCTTGCACGACGAGCATCGGGACCGTCACCGCATCGAGCTCAGGGAGACGGCTCTGGGCAGGCGTGGCCCCAGACCGGCGCGGCGGCTTCAGCGGAAACGCAAGACAGACGACTGCGATGGCGCCCACGGCTTCCGCAGTGCGGCAAGCGACACGCGCGCCCGAGGACCGCCCACCGACCACGAGCGTCAATCCGTGCAGCTCGGCTCCGACCAGACGGTCGAGCACGGCGGTCCACGCCGCATCGAGGTGATGCGCGGGTGCGGGAGAACGCCTCCCCGCAACGCGGTAGGGCTGCTCGACGAGCGCGACGCTCATTCCCAAGGAGTGTGCGACTCGCGCCACGGCGGCAAGGTCCTTCGCCTGCACCCCGCCACCGGCGCCGTGACCAAGGACGAGGCCGGCGCGCGGTTCGTCTGCGCCGTTCAGGTACGCCTTCGCTGTCCCGGACGGTGTGTCGATCTCGATCGTCTTCACCGGGGTGATGCTGCCACGTCGACTCAATCCGGGAGGAGCGGCACCGTGAATCCCTGCTCGCGGCCGAGCAGATCCGCCCGCGTCACGGCCGACGATCCGAACCGCCGGCGGACTTCGTCGAGCGCAACGTCGAGGGCGGTACCGCTGAAGCGGTCGAGAGGCAGCACGAGCTGAAGGGAACTGTCGCCATCGAGATTGGCGACGGCGACGCCCACGAGTGTCAGGCCTCGGCGCTCGATCTCCGGCTTCGCACACGACAGCAGCCACCGGGCCGTCAGCAGGACCGTCTGCGTGTGCGCAGTCGGCAGAGGCAATGTGTGCGACCGCGTTACACGCGAGAAATCGCCGAAGCGCAATCGCAGCACCACAGTGCGGCCGACACGTCCGGCGATGCGCATACGGCGCGTGACACGATCGACGAGCGAAACCAGGACGGCGTCGACGGCCTCAGGCGTCTTCCGCGAACGGCCGAGTGCGCACTGCGAACCGATCGAGCGCCGGCGGCGACCGACGACGACCGGCCTCGGATCACGGTTGTGGGCGAGCGCATACAGATGCCGTCCTGCCGCCCGGCCGAGGATCGTCACGAGGACGGTCTCGGGTAGGCGGGCGACCTCGCCGACGGTCGAGATCCTCCGCTCGTGGAGCTTCCGCGCGGTCGCCGGCCCGACGCCCCAGAGATGCTCGACCGGCAGCGGGTGGAGAAAGCTCAACTCGCGGTCCGGAGGCACGACGAGCAGGCCGTCGGGCTTGGCGACGCCGCTCGCGACCTTGGCGAGGAACTTCGTCCTCGCGAC
>WNGI01009365.1_pt1 | contig 13073 bp, 12 predicted proteins | sample 5400621 | NCBI WGS metagenome assembly WNGI01 (sample SAMN13153374, study PRJNA577476) | soil metagenome | isolation source: 20 cm soil or saprolite under Garry oak tree replicate 1 | place: USA:California | collected 2016-06-15 | reverse complement strand
TCGCCCCGAATCCTTCTCGCCCCAAATCCTGCACGGTCGTGAAAAGCCCCGGCTCCTGCACCTGAATCACGCCCATTCTTTCTCCAACTCCCCAAATCGCTCCGCCGAAATCGGCGCAAATCGCACGCGATCTCCGATTGCCAGCAGGCTGAAACCCGCCCGCTCATCTCGGAACATCGCAACAGGCGTGCGTCCGATCAATCTCCACCCACCGGGCGTGGCGAATGGATACACACCGGTCTGATTACCCGCGATCCCCACGCTGCCCGCCGGCACCCTTCGCCGCGGCACCGCAAGCCGCGGAGTCACCAGCGCTTCCGGCAATTCGCCCAAATACGCGAATCCCGGCACGAATCCTAAAAAATAGACAAGATACTCGGCCGAAGCATGCAGCTCGACGACCCGCGCGGGCCTCATTCCGTGAATGGCGCAGACCTCAGCCAAATCCGGACCGAACTCTCCGCCATAGCACACCGGGATTTCCACCAGCCGCGGCTCAGGCAGTTTTATCTCTTCAAGCCGCTCGACATATCGCCGCAGAACCGCTTCCACTTCGTCGTGTCGCAACCGCAGTCCATCGAATTTGACCAGCAACGAGCAATACGCAGGATGAACATTGCGGACACCCGCAATGGGATCCATCTCGAGCAACCGAAGCAGCTTCCTGACCTTTTCATTTGCTTGGAGTGCGATCTGACTCTGTAGAGGACGGGCTTGGGCCCGGCTCTTCTCGCCTTGCGGTAGTCCAGATTCAACCCGGCCCGTTTCCTTCAGTTCATCAAAATAAACTAGCAGCGACTGATCGCTGGCAAATTCGAATCGCGCCCCGCCGCTCGCCGTGGCCATATTCGCGAAAGTATACCTTACGCCGCGCTGCCTTAAGTGGGACAGGCATTCGTGCTTGTCTCTTCGCAGTGATTCCTATGTGCTCTCGGTGAACTCCGTGCTGAGCACAGCCATCAACGGAAAACAAAACCATCATTCAAGCAAGGGCGAGGCTGGGATCGGCGTTGAGGGTTGAGTCCGCGATAATGCCGGCGCGAAAGCGGGAATATGCCGCCGCCGCGATCATCGCGGCATTATCGGTCGAAAGCGCCCGGCTCGGGAAAAACACCTCGACGCCGGCGGCTTTCGTGCGCTCTTCGAACGTCGCGCGCAACTGGCTGTTCGCCGCAACGCCGCCTGAAACCAGCACGCTTTCCACGCCCAGTTCTTCCGCGGCGCTCATCGTGCGTTCGACCAGATCGCGCACCACCGCATGCTGAAACTCCCGCACCAGCGCCAGCGTTTTCGGACTGCACAGCGGCAGCAATTGTTCGAATTTTCTTTTGCCTCGTGTAAGCGCCTCTTCGCGCCTGCGGATCTCTTCGGTGTATTCGCTGTGCTCACGCACGTGATACAGCACCGCCGTTTTTAGTCCGCTGAAGCTGAAGTCCAGCGCGTTCCCTTTCATTTTCGTCGGACCAAATTTCACGGGTGCAGGTGCGTCATTCGAAACCGCCGCCAACCGGTCGAGAATCGGCCCTCCCGGATACCCCAAGCCCAACAGCTTCGCCACTTTGTCGTATGCTTCCCCCGCGGCGTCGTCCCGCGTCTGACCCATTTTGCGGTAGCGCAAGAGCGCATTCGAATCCTGCACGTTCGAATCTTCCGGCTTCACTTCATAAAGTACCGTGTGCCCCCCCGAAACGATCAAGCACACCGCCGGCAATCTCGCCGCCCGCCCCGCTTTGTGCGCTTCCAGAAAAACTGCATGCACGTGCCCCTCAAGATGATTCACCGGCACGAGTGGCCTCCCCAGCGCCTGCGCCACCGTTTTTCCGTAGGTAATTCCGACCAGCAGTGCCCCCACCAGCCCCGGCCCTTGCGTCACACCAATCGCGTCCACATTCGAAAGCTCCATCCCCGCTTGCGCAATCGCCTCACGCACCACCGGCACGATCTGCCGCAAGTGCTCCCGCGACGCCAGCTCCGGCACCACCCCGCCATACTTGAGGTGAATCTCGATCTGCGAAGCCACGACACTCGACAAAATCTCTCGCCCGTCCACGACTACCGCCGCCGCCGTCTCATCGCACGAAGATTCAATCCCCAGGATTCTCATGGTCCTTTGCCGCGAGCATTATTTCCCTGCTCTCAACCAATGCTAGCACAAGCGCGGCCGCGCATCGGACAACTCCACAGGAACCAACCAACCCTACGGGCCCGTTCGAACGCAAAAAACATTGACGGATTCGAATCCGCATCGAAGAATGGTCTCCACCCTCTTGAGTGTGCGAAAAATTGGAGGGTGTAAAAAACCGAGCCTATGACCAACAACGCCTCCGCCACACCCAACTCTGCGCGTGCTGACGGCCCCACGAACAGCCGCAACAAAGTCCGCAAGGCGGTGCTCCCTGCCGCTGGGCTTGGCACGCGATTTCTGCCCGCCACCAAGGCGCAGCCGAAAGAGATGCTCACCGTCGTCGACAAGCCGCAGATTCAGTACGTGGCGGAAGAGTGCGTCGCCTCCGGCATCGAGCACATCATCATCGTTACCGGCAAAGGAAAAAATTCCATCGAAGACCACTTCGATTCCGCTCCCTCGCTCGAACGTTTTTTGGAAGAAAGAGGCAAAAAAGACCAAGCGGAGATGGTTCGAAAGATCAGCAACATGGTGCAGGTGAGCTACACGCGGCAGAAAGAGCCACTTGGGCTCGGCCACGCCGTGCTCGCCGCGCGCGATCTGGTTGGCGATGAACCGTTCGCCGTCTTGCTCGGCGACGTATTAATTCCCGGCCCGAATCCCGCCACCAAACAACTCATCAAGGTCTATGAATCTACCGGCGTCGGCGCTATTGCCGTGGAAGAAGTCCCCAAAGACAAAACAAATCTCTACGGCATCGTGGATGGCGAACCCGCTCCCCAGCCGCCTTTCGGCGAACGCTTGCTGCGCATTCGCGACCTTGTCGAAAAGCCCAAACCGGAAAACGCGCCATCGAACCTGGGAATCACCGGCCGTTACGTTTTACCGCCCGCGATTTTCGATTGCCTGGCTCGCACGAAAGCCGGCGCGGGAAATGAAATTCAGCTTACCGATGCGCTGCGCATTCTCGCCAAGGAGCAAGGTCTCTGGGCTTACATTTACGAAGGCATTTCCTATGATGCGGGCGACAAGCTCGGCTTTCTAAGAGCAACCGTTGAAATCGCTTTGCAGAATCCTGAATTCGGCGCCGCGTTTCGCAGTTACTTGAAAACTCTCAAACTCTAAATGAAGGACCTCGTTCAGAACTGCTACTTTTTCTTCGCGGACTTTTTTTCTTTGCTCTCTTTCGCATCTTTGGAAGCCGCTTCCTTGCTCGCCGATTCCGTGCTCGCCGAATCTTTCTCTTTGTTCCCGGCTTCTTTTGTTTCCGCGGGGGGCTTGTCTGCTTTGTTGTCGCCGTCGCCGCCAGTGGACTTTTTTCCACCATAGTCCGTCACGTACCAACCTGCGCCTTTGAATTGAATCGACGGCGCGGTGATCACCGATTCGACTTTTCCGCCGCAGTGGGGGCATTTTTTCAAGTGCCGGCCGGAGACGTTTTCAATTTTTTCCGTGTTGCGGCCGCACTTCAAGCATTTGTACTCGTACAGGGGCACTGACGCTCCTCCAATGTGGTACTCAAAACTTAAAGTATAGCATTGCTCTTGCGCGCGAGCGCGAGTAGCGTGCCCGGAACGCGTGCTAGACTCGTGAGCATGAGCGCGAAGACTTCTCCCCCCAAGACGACTAACGCCGCGAATGCGGCTGACGCTGTGAATCCGGCAGACGGGGGCTGCCTTTACCTTGTCGGTACGCCGATCGGCAATCTCGAAGACATCACGCTGCGGGCGCTGCGCATCCTGAAGGAAGTCGATCGAATCGCCTGCGAGGACACGCGCCATACGCTTAAGCTCCTGACTCACTACGACATTCACAAACCGCTCGTCAGCTATCACGAGCACAATGAGTTGACCCGCGCGCCGGAACTGCTCGTGACGCTGGAGCAAGGCGCGAAGATCGCGCTGGTAAGCGATGCGGGAATGCCGCTGGTTTCGGATCCAGGCCACCGTCTCGTGACGCTTTGCCTGCGGCATCAAATTCCTGTGGTGCCGATTCCCGGGCCGTCGGCGCTGCTGGCTTCGCTTTCAGCTTCGGGGCTGCCCAACGAGGAATTTCTGTTTGTCGGATTTTTGCCCGCGCGAAGTGGCGAACGGCGGCGCGCCCTTGAACGCCTGCGCATCGAGGACCGCACGATCATCCTTTACGAAGCTCCGCACCGGGTCGCGGGGTGTGTTGCCGACGCCCGCGAAGTGCTGGGCAATCGTAGCGCCTGCATAGCGCGCGAAGTGACGAAGCTGCACGAAGAGTTTCGCCGCGGCAAACTCTCCGAACTCTCCACGTCTCTCGAGGAACGCCCCGCTCGCGGCGAAATCACGCTCTTGATCGGCCCCGAGGCCCCCGCCGACGCGCGCACCCAGGCCAATTCCACGCAAAGCCTCGCGGACCGCGTCGAGGAGCTCATCCGTCAGGCCAAGCTCGACCGCAAGGAAGCGCTGAAGCTGGCCGCTAAGGAGCGCGGCCTCACGCGCCGAGCGGCTTATGACGAAATAGTTAGCACCCGCGGGGAAGAAATGAGCGAAAAGAGTTAAATTAGTTGGTACCCGGAAAAATCGGAGAGGCTTCCAATGTTCCTGGAGTTAGCAACAAAACCGCGGGTAAGGTCAGCCTGATTTCTTAAGGGTGATGCGGCGGAGAACGGTCTTGTCAGAGCCATCTCAAAGCCGTGCATCGGCCCCATGGAGTCGAGGGTCTTCAGTACCAGCAAATCGAGTGTTCCTTGCAGGACTTCGCTTTTGGAAGTTCGGCATCCATTCCTTTGGACGGTCAACAGGAGTTTTGGCTAAGTTCGAGGACTGGCGCCAGACGGACGGCGTAATCTTTTTCGTTGATGACAGTTATATTGTTAGAGCGATGATGGCCACGCGACGTCCGGCACGGAAGCGTTCGCTGCCCAAAAGCAGGCCGAAGTGCCGAGGAGCGGGTCCTCGTGGAGGCCGCGCAGAGTGATCCGGCGAAATTCGATGCCCTGTACGAGCTGCAGTTCGAGCGAGTGTACGCGTTTGTTGCTAGCGTGCGGAACCGGGCTACAGCTGAGGAGCTGACTTCCGAAGTGTTTCACAGAGCGCTGGCGAACTTGCCGGGTTATGAGTGGCGCGGAGTGCCGTTTGCGGCGTGGCTGTTGCGGATTGCGGCGAACGCCATCGCGGACCAATTCAAACGCGCCGCGCGGGACTTCCCTGCCCCGGACGATCCGCCAGAGCCCGCCGCTGATCTCGATCTGCAAGCCTCCGAGATACCAGCGATTGAGAATCGCGCGCAGTTGTTCCGGCTGGTGGGGCAGCTTCCGGAGGTTCAGAAGCAGGTGGTGTACGAGCGATTTGTAGAACAGCGAAGCATCCGGGAAATCGCGCAGCGGCTAGGCAAGACCCCAGGCGCGATCAAGCAACTGCAATTGCGCGCGGTGCAAAATTTACGGGCGCAGATGGAGGGCGGCCATGGCTAAACGCTCCCTCGCAGAGCAGCTTGATGAGGTGCTGCAGGCGATGTTAGTGTCGCTGCGGTCTCGCCCCGAGGAAGCGCCAGATCGCAACCTCGCGGCCCTGATGCGTGTTGCGCAGGAGTTGCGCGAGCTTCCGCGCGAAGAGTTTCGAGCAACACTCAAGTCCGATTTGCAAAGGAGAGCAATCATGAGCGAAGGAGCAGCAGCATCACCAGCAAGGACGGGGAAGGCACAGGCCGGGGCGGTTCATTACCAGCGACCGGGATTGACGTCGATCACGCCGTACATCATCGTGCGGCCCGCGGCGCAGTTCATCGAGTTCTTAAAGACGGCTTTCGAGGGTGTGGAGCGGATGAGGATGCCGGCGCCAGACAGCTCGATCATGCACGCGGAGGTAGCCGTGGGCAACGGCGCTATCGAAGTGAGCGACGGGAACGAGCAGTATCCGACCGCGCCCGCAGCTGTCCACCTCTATGTGGACGACCCTGACGCCGCGTACGCTCGTACCCTGCAAGCCGGCGCCACCTCCTTCTACGCGCCGACCGACGACCATCCCTCAGGCGACCGCTGGGGCGCTGTCAAAGACCCCTTCGGCAATCACTGGTACATCGCTAAGCCCCGTGGATGGACGCCGAGGCCGGAGGAGCTGCGCTCGGTGCAGCCATATTTGCACCTGCGCGAGGCGCACAAGATGATTCCGTTCCTGGAGGCAGCGTTCGGGGCCGAGGCGATGGGCGTGCACAAATCATCTGAGGGCGCGGTGCTGCATGCGACCATCCGCATCGGCAATGCGACGCTGGAGATCGACGAAGCTCACGGCGAGTTCCAGCCGATGCCTTGCCACCTGCATGTTTACGTGCCGGACACGGACGCGGTGTACGCGCAGGCTCTGCGGGCGGGGGCGGCGTCAATTGAGACGCCGCAGGATAAGCCGTATGGGGACCGGGCGGCGGGGGTGAAAGATGCGTGGGGCAATAGCTGGTTTATCGCTACGCATTTGGGGCGCTAACAACGGAAGAGAAAAGGACGGGGCTAAAGACCCGCCACTACAAACGGAAGAAGTCAGGCGGGGGATTCGGAGCGGAAGACGCGCTGGAAGCGGGGGCCTGTGAATTGGACGCCCACCAGCTTTTCGCCTTCGGACTGGGACTCGACGACGTGCACGACGCGGCCCTGGGTGGAGAAGTCCGCGTCAGCGCTACGGGAGAGCGCCGAGCTGCCGGGGCGGCGCGAAGCGTATTGCGAAAAGGGGATGTGGATTTCGAGGTCGGAGCCGATGGCGACGTCGAAACGCGTCACGAAGGCGGCTCCATTGCGGCAAAGATTTTCGCTGGCGGTATCTTCTTCGAAGGGGAACCCACGGGCGTCGTGCCCCCGGACTTTGAGCGGCAGGCGGACGGCGATTCTACGTTCCGAGCGTTGCCTCGATGCCGCGGTGCTGGGAGCGACCATGGGCTGAGTCCTCAATTCTGGTGACCGCAGAGCGGTCAACAATTCTGGTGACCTCGACCGGGTCGGGGTCAGATTCTTGCTGTGCGGTGACTCGGCCCTCGAAGAAACGTTCTACACTCTCGAGGATCTCCGCGGGCGTGCGCGCTGCATGTACAATTCCACGAAGTTCGCTGCCGTTCCCCACACCATGAGTAAACCAGCAAGCGAACTGTTTCATTTTGCCTACACCATCGGGCAGGTTGGCGGCATTAATTTGCCTATAGTAGTCCATCAGTAAACGGTAGCGGACGGCATCGGTGGGCGTGTCGTAACAGCCAGTTTCTGCGTGTTGTTGCATCTGCGAAAAAATCCACGGATTGGTGGCGGCGGCGCGGCCGATCATGACGGCGTCGCACCCGGTTTCGCGGACCATGCGCGCGGCGTCCTCAGGCTTGTTGATGTCGCCGTTGCCGATGACGGGGATTTTCACCGCTTGCTTGACGGCGGCGATGATGTTCCAGTCCGCGGCGCCGGCGTAGCCCTGCGTGCGCGTGCGCGGATGGACGGCGACGCCTTCGACGCCAAGGCTCTCCGCCATTTTCGCGACGTCAACGGCAACGATGGAATTTTCGTCCCAGCCGGCGCGCAGCTTGATAGTGAGAGGGATTTTGACGACGGCGCGTACGGCTTTGAAAATATCCTCGAGGAGCGGGAGATCGCGGAGTAAACCGGAGCCGCCGCACTTCACGACTTTTTTGGCGGGGCAGCCAAGGTTGATGTCCACGGCGTCATACCCGAGGTCTTCGACCATTTTTGCGGCTTCCGCCATGACGGCGGGATTCGCGCCGAAAAGCTGCGCGGTGATGGGGTGTTCGTCTTCCTGGAAATAAAGATAGCGCAGAGTTTTTCTCGCGCTGCGCGTGATGCCTTCGGAGCTGGTGAACTCCGTCATCAGCAAGCCGCAGCCGCCGAGGCCGCGAATGACGCGGCGGAAGAGCGTGTCCGTCACGCCCGCCATGGGGGCCAGGACTGCGGCGGGGCGGATGGTCAGGTCGCGAATTTGGAAGGATGCGGGAATCATGGGACCTGGATTAAGTGTAGTAGCTGGCTAGGCAAGGAGGCAAGACAGAAGACCTAAGAATACATTGCTTGTGTGGCGCAGCTCCTGTGGCTCCGTGTCCGATCAAACCTCAGCTGAGCTTACTCAACCAGAATCGTTGCCCCCGATGTAAACAAAAACTCCAAACACATGAAATGTTTACTGGCTTCAGTGAGTTCATAGCTATGCAAATTATCGACTTGATTTGCGTTCCAAAGAGGATCCTCCGAGGGAAAGTCAAAAACAGCCTTGCGGATGCCGCTGCAGTTGAAAGTGCAGAAAAGATTCTGATCATGGTTCAGTATCTGTATCCGGACCTTCGCTTTCTGCTTGTTGATTCGGAACGGTTGCTTGCCATTCGCCCGGTAATCAAGCCCGTCTCCCGCAGTAAAAGAGATCAGTCTCGCGTCGTGCAATCCCCATCGGGCAAATCCGGAGTAAAAGAAATTCCAGGCTTGCTTCGAAATACGCGACTCAAGTCTGGCCAGCTGTCTCCTGTACGCTTTGCAATTACGATCAAATTTACGATCAATCGCCTGGCGCCGGGCCTTACTCAAAGCGGATTCGTTATCCGCCTTGATAAATTCTTTGGTGAAATATTCATTGTCGGAAGAACTTACTATTTGGGGTCGGCGGGAGTGCCGGCAGGCGGCTTCAGGAATTCGTCGAGGCGGAGGAATTTGCGGCCGAGGGCGCCGCTGTAGGCGGACCACTCGGGTTCGCCGGACTCGACGGCGAGCGCTGCGCGCACGGCGGCGAGCTTGGATCGTCCATGTAGTGGAAGGCCATGGCTTCGCGGATCATGGGGAGCTTGGGGGAGCCGAATTCGTATTGGCCATGATGGCTGATGAGGAGATGCTGGACGACGGTCTTTAAGTTGGCCGGGAAACCCTCGATGGCATCCATCGCCTTGGAGACGGTTTCGAATTCCATCATGATGTGGCCGAGGAGCTGGCCTTCGACGGTGTAGCCGATGGCGCGCTCGTAGCACAGTTCTTCGAGCTTCCCAACGTCGTGCAAAATCGCGGCGGTCAGCAGCAAATCCACGTCGAGCTCCGGATAGTGAGCGGCGATTTGCTTCGCGAGGCCGCACAAGCCGATGACGTGCTCGAGCAAGCCGCCGAGATAGGCGTGGTGCATGACCTTTGCCGCGGGAGCGCGTTTGTACTTCGCCGCGATCCCAGGGTCCGAAATGATTCCGGTCACCAACTTCTTGAGCCAGGAATTCCTGATCGAGCCCGCATATTCGAGCAACTGCGCGTACAGCTTTCCCAGGTCTTCCTTGGTGTGGGGAAGAAAATCGGCCAGGTCAACCTCCTCGGGTTTTGCGAGTCGAAGCTGCTGAAGGGCAAGCTGCGGCTTGTTGCGGTAAATCTCGACGCGCGCGCTTACCTTGACGAAATCGTCGCGGCCGATATCCTTCACGGCAACGTCGAATTGATCCCACATGCGCGCTTCGATGGTGCCGCTGCGGTCGCCGAGTTCGAGGCGCAAGTAAGGCTTGCCTTCGCGGGTGCTGCGAATCTCCTTTTCGCGAACGAGGAAAAACGTAGTGATGCTTTGTTCGGAGTTGAGATCGGTGACAAACGGCGTCTTCATGTTCCCGATACCGATCCTGACTTCTTGCCAAACAAAAGGAATTTCTTGTGGCCTTTCTTGGCTTTGCTGACTTCCGGCGTGGCGCTCACTTCCTGAATCTCGGAGCCTCCGCCGCCAGCGATGTCCTGAAATCCGGGCTTGATCACCACGTAGCTCTGCTCGCGCAGGGTCTTGAGATACTCGCGCATCGCGGGTTCCATGCGTCCGCCGTAGAGCTTGTCCATGATTTCATTTTTGACTTTGGCGAGTGACTGTTCTCCTTCGTCGTAGTGCTCCAGAACCTCGAGAACCAGGAAGCCTTGCTTGGTTTCCATGACTTCGGTCAGCTCCTTGCGCTTCATTTTGAAGACCTTGTCCTCGAGTTCCTTGGAAAGTTCTCCGCGCTTATAGATGCCGAGAAAGCCGCCCTGGCTCTTGGTGCTGCCATCGGAGAGCCGCTTGGCGATTTCGCCGAAGTCCTCGCCGTCCTGGACGCGCTTGAGCGCGGTCTCCGCCTTCTTTTTCAGGTCGGGGAGATCTTCCGGCTTCTTTCCTTCGGTGCTAACCACGATTTCCCGCAGCGCCACCTGTTCCGGGCGGACGAATTCGGTTTTGTGCGCTTCGTAATACTTCGTCACTTCCTCATCGCTGATGGTGATGTGCGAACCAACCTCGCTGCTGATCACGCGCTGCGTCAGCAGAGTGCTGCGAATGTTGTTTTTGAAATCCTCCCAGTTCATTCCCTGTCCGGAAACCGCCTTTTCAAGCTCCTCCATGCTGGCGAGCTTGTTTTCGGTGCGGATGGCATCGAGCTTCTTGATGAGCTCCGGTTCGACGCTCACGCCCATGTCCTTGGCCCGCTGCACCAGGAGGGATTGGTCAACGAGGGTCCGCAGAGTGTTTTTCTGGCCGTCCTCGATGGCGATCTGCAACTGTTCCGGCGTGCAGCGGTTCTGGCATTCGGACTTGGCTTCTTCTGCGGCGCTCTGGCGCGCCTTGTCGTACTCCGAGCGCGTAATGATTTCATTGTTGACGCGCGCAATAATCTCCTCGACGGTTTTTCCGCTATCCGGATTAGCCGTTTTCGGAGCGCCGGGTTTCGCGGGCTTTTCGGATTTTGCGTCGGGCGCGGCCATCCCCGGCTTCTCAAGAGCGGGACCCGCCACTGGTTTCGGCTGAGTGCCCTGCGGCTTGTCCTGCGCCGCGATCGGCAGGGCGGCGCAGAGCGCCGCGATTACAGCAAGTTTTCGCATCAATTCCCTCACCTCTAAAGTTTAGCCCTGCCCCTGAAGGCCGAGCAATACGTTTCTCAAAGCAGCGGGGATCGATTCTCCCCGTTTGACTTCCATCCAGAGCACGCCGCCGGGGTCGAGTTTGATGCCTGTACGAGAGCGTACCACGGAGACCAGTTTGGCCGGGTCTAGCATTGTCTCGGGATGGAACCTTACCGCGATGCGCGTCCCCTGGCGCTCTACGGCGGAGATCCGCAGTCGCTCACACATGGATTTGAGGGCGGCGTACTCCAAAAGGTTTTCTACGGAGGAAGGCGGCGTGCCGAAACGGTCCTCGAGTTCTTTGCGGACGTCCAGTTTGTCTTCTTCGGAAGCGATCGAGGAGATGCGTTTGTAGGTGCGCAGGCGAAGATTTTCGCTAGGGATGTAGTCCTGCGGGATGCGCACGTCAAAGCCCAGGCTGAGCGTGGTGCGCAGGTCCGGGGCGACTTCTTCGCCCTTCAGCTTGGAAACGGCGCGCTCCAGCATCTGGCAATACATATCGAAGCCGATCGCTTCGATGTGGCCGTGTTGCTGGCGGCCAAGCATGTTGCCGGCGCCGCGAAGCTCGAGATCGAGTGCGGCAATGCGGAATCCGGCACCCAGTTCGCTGAATTCCTTCATGGCGGCGAGGCGTTTGCGGGCGATGTCGGAGAGCGAGGTGTCCGGCGGGACAAGCAGATAGGCGTAGGCGCGCTGGGCGGAACGTCCGACGCGGCCGCGCAACTGGTAGAGCTCCGCCAGCCCCAAGCGGTCGGCGCGGTTGATCAAAATGGTGTTGGCGCGCGGGATGTCCAGCCCGTTCTCGACGATGGTCGTCGCCACCAGCACGTCCGCTTCATCGCGGATGAATTTCAACATCACGCTTTCGAGTTCTTTTTCGGCCATCTGACCGTGGGCCACGACCACCCGAGCCTTGGGGACAAGCTTGGCCACCATGGCTCCGAGCGAATAAATCGATTCGACGCGGTTGTGAATGAAGAAGACCTGGCCGTCACGGGCAAGTTCGGTTTCGATGGCGCTCTGCACCAGCTCTTCCTGAAAGGGGGCGACGACAGTTTGAATGGCCAAGCGGTCGCGCGGAGGCGTTTCGATGACGGACATGTCGCGAAGGCCAACAAGGGACATGTGCAGCGTGCGCGGAATAGGCGTCGCAGAGAGGGCGAGCGCGTCCACGTTTTTGCGCATTTCCTTGAGTCGCTCTTTGTGGGCAACGCCGAAGCGCTGTTCTTCATCTACGACGAGAAGACCGAGGTCGGCAAATTTCACATCTTTCGAAAGCAGTCGGTGGGTGCCGATGACCACGTCCACCTTGCCCGCTTCCAAATCGGCGAGAATTTTTTTCTGCTCCGCGGCGCTGCGGAAGCGGCTGAGCATTTCGATGCGCGCGGGGAAGGCGGCGAATCTTTTCTTGAACGTTTCGAAATGCTGGAAGGTGAGCACGGTGGTCGGCGCGAGAATGGCCACCTGCTTGTTGTCCATTACGGTTTTGAACGCCGCGCGCATGGCGACCTCTGTTTTGCCGTAGCCGACGTCGCCGCAGAGGAGGCGGTCCATGGGCTCGGCGCGTTCCATGTCGCATTTGATGTCGCGGATGGCGGTGATCTGGTCGGTGGTTTCCTCGAATTCGAAGGCATCCTCGAATTCGCGCTGGAAATTGCCGTCCGGTGAAAATGCAAAGCCTACTGTCGTCTTGCGCTGCGCGTAAAGCGCCAGAAGCTGGTCGGCCATGTCTTCGACGGATTTGCGGGCGCGCGTCTTGCGCGAGTTCCAGACCGTGCCGCCGAGTTTGTCGAGCGGCGGATGGGTACCTTCGAGGACGCGGTAATTCTGAACCAGGTCCATGCGTTCCAGGGGAACGTAGAGGCGTGCATCGTCAGCGTACCTCAGCAGCATGAACTCGCCGCTGTGTCCGCCGGATTCGATCTGGCGAAGCCCCTCAAACTGCCCGATGCCGTGATCGACATGGACCACATAGTCGCCAGGCTTCAACTCGGCAAAATCGCCGAAGAAACCGGAAGTGCGAATCTTGCGACTGGGCCGCTCGACAGTGGGTGTGACGTCGAAAAGATCGGCGTGGCCGAAGAGCGTAAGCCGAGCGCCGGGAAACGTAACGCCTTCCGCGAAGGG
>WNGI01011148.1_pt1 | contig 13075 bp, 13 predicted proteins | sample 5400621 | NCBI WGS metagenome assembly WNGI01 (sample SAMN13153374, study PRJNA577476) | soil metagenome | isolation source: 20 cm soil or saprolite under Garry oak tree replicate 1 | place: USA:California | collected 2016-06-15 | reverse complement strand
CACTCGGCGCAGCTCGTCACGTGCGGGAGGTAGCCGGAGAGCCAGAGGAGCTTGAGCTGGAACGAGAGCACGAGCGGATCCATCGTCGGGCTCGCCGCCGCCGGTTCCAGCGTGTCCGTCAGGTCGAGGAAGCGTGTCAGGGCACGGAACGCACGCTCGTTCGCCTCCTGCTCGGGGAAGAGCCGGAGCATCGCCTCGGCGGCGACGAGGCCGACCCCCAGCCGATATGGGTTCTCGCGCGTCTCTCGGTGTGAGTGGATCAGCTCGGCACCGGTGACCGTCTGGAGCTCCCCGCTTCCCTGGTGCAGGATGAGCTCGCCGTGGCTCAGCGGTTCCAGGCGGGCGCCGAAGCGCGACTTCGTCTTGCGTACGCCTTTCGCGACCGCTCCCACCCGGCCGCGGTCGAGCGTGTAGAGGTGCAGCACGCGATCGGCCTCGCCCAGCCGGAACGAGCGCAGGACGACGGCCTCGGTCTTGTACGTGCGCCCGGCCACTGGCATCAAGTGTAGAGCTGGGCGGGGTCGGGAATCCGTCGCGCAGCTCCCTCGTTTCAAGTCATATGGCCAGGATTCAGATGTATACGACGGCGTGGTGTGGCTACTGCGTGCGGGCGAAGACGCTGCTCGACTCGCGCGGGCTCGGGTACGAGGAGATCTCGCTCGACGACGATCCGGCCTTCCGGCGGCGGCTACTCGACCTGACCGGCGGGTGGACCGTGCCCCAGATCCTGGTCGACGGCCGGCCGATCGGCGGCTACACCGAGCTCTGGCAGCTCGATCGCAACGGCGGGCTCGAGCGGCTCGCGGCTTAGCCAGACAGCTTCTGACAGGCCGGGCAGTACCACGTGCCCCGGCCCGCGGCGCGGATTTTCTCGATCGGCGTGCCGCAGCGCTCGCACGGCTCGCCCGTGCGGCCGTAGACCTTGAACTCGTGCTGCATCTGCCCGCTCGCGCCGCCTGGAGTGCGGTAGTCGCGGAGCGTTGCCCCTTGGCGCGCGATCCCGGCCCGCAGCGCGGCCCGGATGCCGCGATGGAGGGCCGCGATCTCAGCCTCGGTCAGCTCTCCGGCCGGCCGTTGAGGATGGATCTGCGCCCGCCAGAGCGCCTCATCAGCGTAGATGTTCCCCACCCCAGCAAGTCGGCGCTGGTCGAGGATGGCGGCCTTGACCGGAGCCTTGCGCCCTGCGAGCGCTTCGCCGAGACGGCGCGCGGTGAAAGCTGGCGCGAGCGGCTCGCGGCCGAGCCGCTGCGCGAGGTACGGGTCGACTTCACCCGGCTCGATGAGCAACCAGGTTCCGAACCGGCGGACGTCCCGGTAGACGACGTCCGATCCGTCGTCTAGTCTGACAACAGCGCGACGGTGCGGATCGTCGACCGGCAGCGATCCACTCCCATCGTGCAGTCCAGCCAGATCGTGCAGTCCAGCCGAATCATGCAGTCCAGCCGGAACGTGCAGAAGCTGACCCGTCATCCGGAGGTGAATCAGGAGAACGCGACCGCTTTCGAACCGGACAACTACATACTTGCCGCGGCGATCCAGAGCCGTCACCCGCTCTCCCCTGAGCTCGGCCGCGACGACGGTCGGATCGTGGGGCCTCGTCAGGCGGTGATCGGCGATCTGCACGTCGGCTAGCCGGCGTCCAACGAGCTTCGGCTCCAGCTGCGCGCGGACGGTCTCGACCTCCGGTAGCTCGGGCATGCGTCAAGGCTAGCGAGGCCCGGATTCGCGGCCGCATGGATCTCGGCCAAAGGCTGGTCCTGCTCTACGCGGTCCCCGCGCTTCGCGAGGCAGACGATGCCGACTGCGTGGTCCACGGAATCGTCCTTCGTGCGTCGGCCTGCGCCCAGGTGCAGGGCGGCGAGGCCAACCGGGAGTGAGTGCAACTCGGCGATGTACCCGGACTCGGGGGACCGGAGCTCATGCACGACCGGTGCCTCCGGCAGCGAACCTTCGTCGGGATCGCCTCCCTGCGCGTGGATCCAGCGCTCGAAGGCGCTTACAGCAGACCCCTCCGCGAGGACGTCGCGCACCCGTGCGCGAGCGTCGGTCTCGGCGAGCCCGAGGTCGGACAGGGCCAGCAGACGCGCCGTCGCAGTCTCGACGAGCTCGGCGAAGTCGGGCGGCCCCTCGCCGCGCAGCGTGGCGATCGCCTCGCGGATCTCGAGCGCGTTGCCGACGGCGCGCCCGAGCGGCTGGTCCATGTCCGTCAGCAGGCAGACCGTCTCGCGCCCGAAACGCGCGCCGAGGTCGCGCATCAACCCGGCGAGCGCGCGCGCGTCGTCGAGGGTCTTCATGAACGCCCCCTCGCCGACCTTGACGTCGAGAACGATCGCGTCGGCCCCGGCGGCGACCTTCTTCGACATGATGCTCGACGCGATCAGGGGGAGGCTGTCGACCGTGGCGGTCACGTCGCGCAGCGCGTACAGGCGCTTGTCCGCAGGGACGAGGTTCGCGCCAGCACCGGCGATGGCCATTCCGGCGTCCCGGACCTGCGCCACGAGCTCGTCGGTCGAGAGCTCCACGCGAAAGCCGGGGATCGATTCGAGCTTGTCGAGCGTACCGCCGGTATGGCCGAGCCCGCGGCCGCTCAGCTTCGCGAACGGGACACCGCACGCCGCGACGATCGGGCCCACGGCGATTGACGTCTTGTCCCCCACCCCGCCGGTCGAGTGCTTGTCCACGACCTTGCGTCCGAGCGCCGAGTGCAGGTCGATCGTCTCACCGGTCTCGATCATCGCCTCGGTGAGCGCATAGGTCTCGGCTCCCGAGAGGCCGCGGAAGAAGACGGCCATGCAGAAGGCGGCAAGCTGGTAGTCGGGCACCTCGTCCCGCGCATAGCCGAGCATCAGCGCCCTCAACTCGTCTGCGCTGAGCTCGCCTCCGTCGCGCTTGCGCTCGATCAGCTCGGGGACGCGGATCACGACTTCTCGGCGACGAAAATCGTCGAGCGGCGCGAGCAAACCAGCTCCCCGTCGAAGGGAGGTAGAGGCCCGGCAACGACGACCAACGAGTCGACGTAGCGCTGTGCCGCGTCCCGGTCGGCGAACCTCACCGTCCCGGCCGCCTCGCGCGCCTCGACCCGCGGGAAGTGCCGGCGCAGGATCTCGGCACCGTTGTCGGAGTGAAAGTTGTACGCCGGGCGCTCCGCGTCGAGCAGCGCCCAGAGCTCGTGCAGGCTGTCTCGCGCATTCGTCACCGCGACGAGCCGGCCGCCCGGGTGGAGAACACGCGCGAGCTCCGAGAGGCCGCTGTCGAGATCGGGGACGTGGTAAAGCATCCATGCGGCAAGCGCGACGTCGAAGGATCCGTCCTCGAAGGGCAGCTCGTTGACGTCGCCTACCCGAGCGTCGACGCCATGCTCGCGCGCCAGCTCGACCATCCGCTCCGACTGGTCGAGCGCCACGACGTCGGCGCCGAGCTCGCCCTGAATCCATGCCGACGCCCAGCCTGGTCCACACCCGACGTCGAGCACTCGCCGGGGGCGGAGCTCCGCCACGGCTTCCAACGTCACGAAACGCGCGTCCGGGCCGGTCGCGTTCTGCCAGACCGCAGCGCGCTGCTCGAAGCGGGACTCGTCCGCATACTCGGCGCGGACGACCTTCGGGTCGTCGAGCTTCACGGCTCGACGATCGCTTGGCCCGGAAGCGAGCGCCCCGGCGATTTTCCGCCGAGCCAGGCGTTGACGGTCGCGCCGACATCCGCGAACTCGCCGTCCTCGTAGATCCGCCCCGCCGCGTTCCGGCCGTGGACGTACGCGAGCAACAGAGCGTGCTCGCGCGAATGGTCCGTCGAAGGCGTCGTCGGATCGCAGCCGTGGTCGGAGGTGAGGATCAGCAGATCCTGCTCGCGGAGCGCGTCGAGCAGGTCCGGCAGCCGCCGGTCGAAGTCCTGCAGGCAGCGGTGGAAGTTGACCGGGTCGTTGCGATGGCCCCAGAGCATGTCTGTCTCGACGAGGTTCACGAAGACGAGCCCCTCGTCGACCTCGCGCATCAGCTTCTCGGTCTGGACAATCCCGTCGATGTTCGACTGCGTCGGGCGCGACTCGTCGATGTCCTGGCCCGCGAAGATGTCGCCGATCTTCCCGACGCCATGCACCTGCTGGCCGGCCTCCCGCACGAGGGTCAGGTAGTTCGGGCGCCGAGGCTCGAGCGAGAAATCGTGGCGGTTCGGTGTCCGTTCGTAGTTACCCGGCTCGCCGATGAACGGCCGCGCGATCACGCGCCCGACGGCGTGCTTGCCGGTCAGGATCTCGCGCGCGATCCGGCAGCCCTCGTAGAGCTCCTCGAGCGGGATCGTCTCCTCGTGCGCCGCGATCTGGAAGACCGAGTCGGCCGAGGTGTAGACGATCCACTTGCCGGTGCGCTGATGCTCCTCGCCGAGCTCCTGGATGATCTCCGTCCCCGACGCTGGCTTGTTGCCGAGGACGCCTCGCCCCGTGCGGTGCATGAACGGGTCGATCACGTCGTGCGGAAAGCCTTGCGGGTAGGTCGGAAACGGCGTCGGCGTGACCACGCCCATCAGCTCCCAGTGGCCGGCCGTCGTGTCCTTGCCCTTGGAGCGTTCGACCAGGCGGCCGGCCACGGCAGGCGCGCCCGGCTGCGGTGGGCAGCCTTCGAGCGGTTCGACATTTCCGAGGCCCAGCGCCTCGAGATTCGGGAGGTCGAGGCCGCCGACCGCGCGTGCGACGTTCCCGAGCGTGTCCGAGCCCTCGTCGCCGTACGCAGCCGCATCCGGCAGCGCTCCCGCGCCAACGGCGTCCAGCACGATCACGATTCTAGGTCGGTCGTGGATGCCGTCCTGCAACTGATCCTGCTCGCCGTCTTCGCCGTCTGCATCATCGCGCTGGCGGCGGCGATGACATGGATCGTCGTCAGGGTGAGCCCTGCGCCCGACCCGAACAAGCGCCGCGACGAAGCGAGCTAGGAGGGCTTGACGGAACCTGGCCTGTGCCGACAGGCTGGGCTCTCCCGCCCCGAGGCGTCCTCGGTCTGAGCCGGGCTGGGTTCGACGACGACTGGGTTTTGTGGGTTCCTCTCTTCATTACCGGTGTTTCACGCTTCCTCTAGGTCTACTACCTCTCGTACCAGCCCTCCAGGAAGGCGCGTCCAAGAGTGCCGTTGAATAGGTTGAACATAAGCAATGCGGGCGTCGCTTCCTTGTCAATCTCGACCCTCTCAGCCTCGAGGGCGAGGGCGGCGAAGATGTAGCGGTGCCTGCCGTGGCCTTCCGGCGGCCCGGCACCGACGTAGCGCGCCATCCTGGCGTCGTTTTTGAGCTGAAAAGCGCCCTCCGGGAGCCCAGAGCCGGACTCGTCGCCAGCGCCCGCAGGCAGCTCGGTGACATTGCCGGGAATGTTGACTACGGCCCAGTGCCAGAAGCCGGTGACGGTGGGCGCTTCGGGGTCGCACATAGTGACCACGAAGCTCTGCGTTCCCGACGGGAAGCCGCTCCAGGAGAGCTGCGGGGAAACGTCCTGGCCGTTGGCGCCGAAAATGCCGCTGACCTGCGGCATCGCCAGCTTCTCGCCCTCCTTCAGATCGCTGCTGGTCAGTGAGAATGAGGCCGCTGGGGGCAGGTTGTCGTACGGGTTCCAGCTCATTTGGCTTCTCCTCTTTATGAAATCCCTTCTCCTTACCTCCGGAACGGCCATCGCGCCCCGACGACGAGCAAGGTTCCGCCAACCCTCCTAGACCGGCGAGAGCGGCAAGACGTCCTCGAGCGGATGGAAGTCGAGGCCGTGCGCCTCGGCAACAGCTTCGTACGTCACCTTCCCGTCGAGCACGTTTACACCCCGGGCGAGAGCCCGGTCGTGCGCGACCGCCTCGGCAAGGCCCAGCTCCGCCATCGCCTCGACGTACGGGAGCGTCACGTTGGTCAGCGCCTTGGTCGAGGTGATCGGAACGGCACCGGGCATGTTCGCGACGCAGTAGTGCGTGACGCCGTCGACGACGTACGTCGGGTCGCTGTGCGTCGTCGGATGCGAGGTCTCGGCGCAGCCACCCTGGTCGATCGCGACGTCGCAGAGCACGCTCCCGTCCTTCATCGCGCCGACCATCTCGCGCGTGATCAGCTTCGGCGCGACCGCGCCGGGGATCAGCACCGCGCCGATCACGACGTCGGCCTCGACGGCCGATTCCTCGATCTGCAGGGTCGACGACATTACGAGGCTCACGCGGCCGGAGAGGATCTCGTCTAGGTAGCGCATCCGGTCGGCCGAGCGCTCGAGGATCGTCACGTTAGCGCCGAGGCCGAGCGCGATCACTGCCGCGTTGTAGCCGACGGCGCCGCCGCCGATCACGAGCACGCGCCCCGGGGCGACGCCGGGCACGCCGCCGAGCAGCAGGCCGCGTCCGCCGAGCGGCTTCTCGAGGAAGTAGGCGCCGGCCTGCGCTGCTAGGCGACCTGCGATCTCGCTCATCGGCGCGAGCAGCGGCAGCGCGTGATTGTCGGTCTCGACGGTCTCGTAGGCGACGCAGGCCGCGCCGCTCTCGGCGAGCGCCCGCGTCAGCTCTTCGTTCGCGGCCAGGTGCAGGTACGTGAAGAGCACCTGCCCCTCGCGCAGTAGCGGATACTCGGGCGGCAACGGCTCCTTCACCTTGAGTAGGAGCTCCGCGTCCTCCCAGACGTCGGCCGCCGAGCCCAGCGTTCCGCCGACCGCCGAGTACGCCTCGTCCGCGAACGCGCTCCCCCCACCGGCCCCGGTCTCGACGAGGACGTCGTGGCCGTGCTGGACCAGCTCGCGGGCTCCAGCGGGCGTGAGCGCGACGCGGTACTCGTCGGCCTTGATCTCTTTGACGACTCCGACCTTCATCGGGCGAGAAACCCTAGCTTGTCGGCGGAAATCAAAGCCGCCCGGCCGCGGGCGCGAAGTTTCAGTTTCGTCACGATTGCGTCACGCACCCGCGCGCATTTCCTGGATACGATCGCAGCGGGGAGGAGGTTGGTGGCCACCGGGCCCGAAGCAGGGAGACGAACCAGTTCGGACGCGTGGCGAGCTCGCGCCGCGGCACTGGGTCAGGCGAGCGAGCGAGGCGAGATCGACGACGACGCCTGGTTTGCCGGCATGGCGGCGATCTTCGACGCGGCCTACCTCGAAGGCGACACGCCCCGCGCGCAATCGGGGTTCGGCGGCGACGCGGCGCGCTGGGAGGCCGGCCGCAGGCCGATCGCAGAAGCGATCGACTGCGACGGCAGCTTCCTCGACATCGGGTGCGCGAACGGGCACCTGGTCGAGAGCATCGTCCACTGGTCCCCCCACCGGATCGAGCCGTACGGGCTCGATTTCGCGCCGGCCGTCGCCGAGCTCGCGCGACAGCGCCTGCCGCAGTGGGCGGACCGGATCTTCGTCGGGAACGCGCTCACCTGGCAGCCGCCGAGGCGCTTCGACTTCGTCCGCACGGAGCTCGTCTACGTCCCGGAGCAGCGCCGGCGCGAGTACACCGCTCGGCTGGTCGAGACGTTCCTCGATCCAGGCGGCCGGCTGATCGTCTGCAGCTACGGCAGCCCGCGCAGCGGACTGGCGACGGATCCTGTCGGCGATCAGTTGCGCTCATACGGCTTCGAACCGGAGCTCGAGCGCGAGGTCGAGGCGCCCGAGGGCGGCGGGTCGCTCGTTGCGCTGGCCTGTCTTCGGGCTCCGGCCTAGACGGCACCGGCCAACTGCCCGACCAGGCGCCGCTCCTCCATCAGCCCGCCAAGTCGCGGGCGAGCTTGCCGGCCGCGAAGGCAGCCGCGAAGAACCACGGCTCCTCGTCCGGGCCGCGGCCCATGTGCGAGAGCGGAAGGTCGCCGCAGGCCTCCCGCCAGTCGGCGACGTCGACCTCCGTCCGCGGCAGGACCCAGTCCCGCGCCTCCACGCCCGCGGGCCAGGCGACGGTCACGCCCTCACGGCAGAGCGAGAGCACGGCGCGCGTGTGGTGCGAGACACCGCGGTGCCGGTCGCGCTCGTCGGCGCTGGAGACCCGAGCCGCGAGCACGGGACGGCCCCCGAGCGCGACGGCCGCGTTCGCCGCGTCGGCCGCGCCGAGGCCACCGTGACCGAGACTCGTCCCGGTCCCGACGATGCCGGGGCCGATCGCGCACACGACCGCCTCGTAGCCCTCGCCGGCCGCCCACGCAAGCGCGGAGGCGACACCCACGCATTCGACCTCGCCGCCGAAGCACGGGCCGGCCGAGAGCGTGACTCCGAGCAGCTCGCGCTCACGCAGGGTCCTGACCGTGTCCGACAGCGGCACCGCCAGCGAGCCGCCCGCGACCTGCGCGTACGCGACGCGCACCCCCGCCAGGCCCGCGCAGACCGGCGCCAGCTGGCTGTGGAGCGAGCAGGCGACCACCGGCAGCCCGCCAAGGCTTTCCGCGAGCTCGCCGTCCTCCTCCCCGTGCCGCTCCGCCCACTGCAGCGGCGTGTACGGCAGCTTCATCACGTGCGCGCCCTCCTCCGCGGGCAGGCCGAGCCCGCGCGTGAGGTTCGCGTGCAGGACGTCGAACCCGCCGGAGCCGAGCCCGAGCTCGCGCGCCTGGATGTTCACGAGCACTTCGTCGTCGACTTCGACGGGGCCCGTCAGCCGCGGGTAGGCAACACAGGCGGCTCCGTCCACTTCAAGCTGTAGGAGGTCGGCGTGCCGCTCGACGATCGCCGTGACCCGCCCGCGCCGCAGGCTAAGCGGCATCGACGGCCCCCGCGGAGGCGACGTCGACCAGCGCGAGCGTGACGTCGACCATCGCCTCGAGGTCGGAGACCGCGATCCGCTCGTCGGGCGTGTGGATATCCGTCATCGCGTTTGCGAGGTTGACGCACTGCAGCCCGCGGTCGTTGAACACGTTGGCATCCGCGCCACCGCCCGAGAGGATGAAGGTCGGCTCGTGGCCCGTCCGCTCGAGCGCGGTCGCAGCCAGGCGAACCGGCAGATCGTCGCGGCGGAAGCGGTAGCCGCGTGCGTCTCCGGCGACCTGCACCTCGACCTCACACTCGGCGAGACCCGCGGCGAACGTGAACGTCTCGAGCATCTCCTGGACGACGTCGGCCACCTTCCGCTCGTCCTGGCTACGGGCCTCGGCGAGGAAGCTGCAGCGCTCGGGCACGACGTTCCGCCCACTCCCGCCCTCGATCGTGCCGACGTTCGCAGTCGTCTCCTCGTCGAGCCTGCCGAGCCGCAGGTCGGCGATCGCCTTCGCGGCCGCAGCGATCGCCGAGCGGCCTTCCTCGGGATACATGCCGGCGTGCGCCGCGCGGCCGTGGAAGGTCACGTCGAGCTTGCGCATGTGCGGTGCGCCGAGGATCACCTCGCCGATCGGGCCCGCATGGTCGTAGACGTAGCCGGCTCGCGCGCGGAGTCGGCTCTCGTCGAACGCGACCGCGCCGCGCAGGCCCACTTCCTCCATCGGCGTGAAGAGCAGCTCGACCCCGGCATGCTGACGGCCGTCCTCGAGCAGCCGCGCCGTCGCCTCCAGCATCGCCGCGACCGCCGCCTTGTTGTCGGCGCCGAGGATCGTGCCGCCGGCGTTCCGGACGAAGCCGTCCTCGCCGACCACCGGCTCGAGCCGCCCCTCCAGCGGGACGGTGTCGAGGTGCGCGCACAGGAAGAGCGGCGTGCCCGACGCGCCGTTCCCCTCGATCCGGCAGAGGATGTTCCCGATCTGGGAGCCGACCTGCGGCCCCGCGTCGTCCTCGCCGGCCTCCAGCCCGAGCGCGGCAAGGTACTCGAGCACGCGGTCGGCGACGGCCCGCTCCTCCCCCGGCGGACTCGGGATCGCCGCGAGCGCGAGGAATAACGAGAGCACGTCCGATGCCCAGGCGGGTCGCACGAAGCCGATCTTAGAATCCGGCCGCCGCTTAACGCCGCGAGGAATGTCGTGTCAGCGCGGCGGGGGAACAGGACACTCGCCCAGCCAGCGGTTCTCTCCGTTGGCTGCCCTCGGCGAACGCCGGTGTGTGTCAGTTGCTATTGCGAGACCGTTCCGCTCATCGTGATGTCGATGGTGTCGGAATAGAGACCCGCCTCTCCTCCCCGCCCGTGAAGGCCGGCGTACGTCCCCGTTCCGTCGATAATTTCCCAGCGCCCTTGCGGGCCGACGGTGATCCGGATGGTTCCGTTCCCGCCGAGCAACGTCCGAACGGTAGGCCAGCTGGCGTCGTCGACGAATGTCCCGCGATCAGAGATCGCACCGTAGATGGCGAACTCTCCTCGAGCGGGAAGCATCCTCCCGGTCAGCTCGATGCGCACGTTGTGCCGGAAGGCTGTGCTCGGACCGGCACCGGATGGGCGGGTTGCCGCGGTCGGGTGCGACTGTGTCGTGCGCCCGAAGACTGTGAATGCGACTCCCACGAGCGCGACGACCGCCACGACGGCCCCGTAAATGCGCCGTCGCCGGCGTCCGCGCTGCCTCGCTTCCTCGATGAGCGCGTCGGCGTCGGCCTTGCGCGCGAGCTCCTGGAACTCGATGGGATCGTTCGGGCGAGGCGGAGCGGTGACGGTCATGGCTGCATCTTTGAGTCTCTGGCGCTAGTGTTACTAGCACCATGCTGGCTGTCAAGGTCGACCGAGGCGACCCCATGGATCTGTACGAGCAGGTCGCCGGTGAGATTCGCCGTGCGATCGCGGGCGGCGAGGCGAAGCCCGGGGAGCGTCTGCCGCCTGCGAAGGATCTCGCCGCGGTCCTTGGTGTCAACACGAACACCGTGCTGCGTTCTCTGCGGCTCCTTCGAGACGAGGGACTGCTCGAGTTCCGGCGCGGGCGCGGAATCTCGGTTGCAGGGACGCCCGAACGCGGCGCCGTCGCCCAGCGCGCGAAGGAGCTCGTTGCTTTCGCACGTCGGCAGGGCTACCAGCTGGATGAGCTGGTCGAGATCATCCATCGGGTCGGCTGACAGAGGCTCCGAAGGGCTCGGGATTTCGCACCGGGTCGCAGGGAGGAGATCGAGGAAACGATCCTACGGCCGGTGGCGCCGCTCAGCCCGAGATCGTGAAGGCTGCGCCGGAGCGCTCACGCGAACGGGCGAAGGCGGCGCCGACGAAGTCCCGGAAGAGCGGCGCGGGCCGCGTCGGGCGCGACTTGAACTCCGGGTGGAACTGGCTCGCGACGAACCAGGGGTGGTCGCGTAGCTCGACGAGCTCGACGAGCCGGCCGCCCTGGAAGGTGCCGGAGACGATCAGGCCGGCCTCGACCAGCAGCGGCCGCAGGTGGTTGTTGACCTCGTAGCGGTGCCGGTGCCGCTCGTGCACGACGAGCTCGTTGTAGGCGCTCAGTGCGCGTGTTCCCTCCGCGAGCTCGACCGCCTGCGCGCCGAGCCGCATCGTCCCACCGAGGTCCTCGATCTCCTTCTGCTCCGGCAGGAGATCGATCACCGGGAACGGCGTCTCCGGATCCATCTCCGTCGAGTTCGCGCCCTCGAGCCCGACCACATGGCGCGCGTACTCGGACACCGCGACGTGCATCCCGAGACAGATCCCGAGGTACGGGATCTCGCGCTCGCGAGCGACGCGGCAGGCCATGATCTTGCCCTCCCACCCGCGGGAGCCGAAGCCGCCCGGGACGAGGACGCCGTCAACCTGCTCCAGCTCGGCCTGCGCCTCCTCGAGCGACATGCCCTCCGCGTCGAACCAGCGCACGTTGACCGAGCAGCCGTGGTGGACGCCCGCGTGCCGCAGCGCCTCGTGCACGGAGAGGTACGCGTCGCGCAGCTTGACGTACTTGCCGACGAGCGCGATCTCGACCTCGCCGTCGCGCGCCGAGCGAATGCGCTCGGTGAGCGAGAGCCACTCGCCGAGATCGGCCTCACCCGAAGGCAGCCCGAGCTTCTCGCAGACGAGCGCGTCGAAACCCTCCTCCTGTAGCGCCGAGGGGACGAGGTAGAGGTCGGGAACGTCGTGGTTCGCGACCACGGCGCCCGGGTCGAGGTCGGCGAAGAGGGCGATCTTCTCGCGGATGTCGCCGGAGATCGGGTCGCGGGAGCGTGCGACGATCACGTCTGGGTGGATACCGATGCGCCGCAGCTCGTTCACCGAGTGCTGCGTCGGCTTCGTCTTCAGCTCGCCCGCCGTCTCGATGAAGGGCACAAGTGTGACGTGGACGTAGCAGACGTTCTCCTGGCCCGCCTCGCGGCGGAACTGACGGATCGCCTCGAGGAACGGGAGCGACTCGATGTCGCCCACGGTGCCGCCGATCTCGGTCACGACCACGTCGCAGTCGCTCGCCTCGGTCGCGCTCCGGATCCGCTCCTTGATCTCGTTCGTGATGTGCGGGATCACCTGAACTGTCGAGCCGAGGTACTCGCCCTTGCGCTCCTTGCGGATGACGCGGTCCCAGATCGAGCCGGCCGTGTGGTTGGCGGTGCGCGAGAGGTTCTCGTCGATGAAACGCTCGTAGTGGCCGATGTCGAGGTCGGTCTCGGCGCCGTCCTCCGTGACGAACACTTCCCCGTGTTGGAACGGGCTCATCGTCCCCGGGTCGACGTTGATGTACGGGTCGAACTTCTGCATCTGCACTTTCAGCCCGCGTGCCTTCAGCAGGCGGCCGAGCGAGGAGGCGGTGATGCCCTTGCCGAGGGACGAGACAACTCCGCCGGTGACGAAGACGTACTTCGGCGGGCGGCGAGACACTAGGTCACCCGCCCCAAGCGGTCGACCTTCGAGAGGAACGGCGAGCGCTCGATCAGCGCTCCGAAGGAGCGGGTCTCGCCGAGGAGGTTGAGACCGGCGAGCGCGGCGATCGCGAGCTTCCGGCCTCGTCCCGTGAAACGGTCCACGGAACTCAAGCCTAGCAGCGCGCCCAGCGCGTTCGACCCCGCGTCACCGAGCATCGTCATCTCGCGGAGATCGTAGGGCGCGATCAGGACGGCAGGCAGGAGGGGTGCGCGGACGAGCGGAGCGAGGATCAGGTACGGCTTGAGCGCCCGGCCGGGCGCGGTGTCGAGCTGGTTGAAGAGGTTGGCCGCGAGTGCGACCAGAAGCGCTCCCGAGAGGCTGCGCGTTCGCGCCAGGCCGTAGAGCGGGATCGCGACGGCCTTCAGCGTTCCGGTGGTCAGGCCGCTGCGCAGGTGGCCCCGGAAGCCGCGCTCGGGGCCGGAGAGGAGATC
>WNGI01008592.1_pt1 | contig 13075 bp, 13 predicted proteins | sample 5400621 | NCBI WGS metagenome assembly WNGI01 (sample SAMN13153374, study PRJNA577476) | soil metagenome | isolation source: 20 cm soil or saprolite under Garry oak tree replicate 1 | place: USA:California | collected 2016-06-15 | reverse complement strand
GAACAACTCTACGAACCGTGCCATCAATCTTGCTATTGGCTTGCAAAGGGAACCTGGATATTCACAACTCCATCGAACGTTCGATAAAATAAAGTGTACTTATTCTTCTCTCCTTTGTCAAGTCTCCGATTCTCCCATACTCTTGTTTTTGGTGGCTTCTCACACTAAGCTATGAGCACGGCATCAACAAGAATCTTAGAGAACCTTCGATGAAGTTATCGAGCAAAGGGACGAAGATGGCCAAGTTTGAACGAGTTAATTTTCTTAGAGCAAGCCTGTCTCCTGAAGAAGTTCACCTGCATTCCTTTAAGGGTTTTCTATGCGAATGGCGTCGAGGACGGTTTTCAAGTAAAGAAACCCCCATCCTTATTGAAGATGCCGCCCTCCTGGGGCATGTTACTAATACTCGATTAATTATAGAAACGGGGAACATGGATACCTTGTCAATAGTACTTGGAGCATTGGGTCCAAAATTCCTTGAAAGGCTTGTCCCTCGTATGAATCTCTCAAGTGACTTATTCGACATGCAACAGAGGGAAAGAGAAACGAAGAATCATCTGGCCGATCAGATTGGTTATGTATCTTTCGACTTTTCAGATATGGACCATCTGGGAGTTTATGAGGTAGCCGCTTGCTGGCCCGTAATGAACTATAACATGAATGGAAGAGATCCCGCTTTCCTACCGTATAACCTATATAGTATCACTCAGTATACTGGAGTGATCGTTGGACCCCCAGCACCCGGTGAATTTGCTGAAGTAATAAGAGACCGAGGAGTCAGAATCGTGCGTATACCTCCGAGGCGTCTTAACTAGCTGGAGCAATGTCGGGGAGGTAAAGTTCCTTTGGATCAACGAGGTTCAGATCGTCTGCCCGCACAGGTTTTCCATGCCGCACGGCTCGTACAAGGCCCAGTGCCCAGTCTGCGTGCATAGAACAAACCTGTGTAAGCGAGAGCTCACCATATGACCGATACCAATTGGAAACTCCATTGCACATCTCGATCAAAGCAATGGCAGCCAATTTGGCATTTTGCACTTGAAATATCCCTATCATATTCCCTTGTAAGATGATCTCACGCCATATAGCATCGTAACGGTCGCGTAAGTCAATCACCCGCTGCCGTGCCTCGCCGCTCAGAGAGCGCAGTTCCGTATTAGCCACTTGCATCTGCTGCGCGTGCTCACCGTTATACCATACGTGTAATAGCACAAGCGAGGCAAGTTTCTGTTCAGGGGGCTCAGTACTCGACCCAATTCGAAGTGCAGAGGTGACCATAGACGTAGCAGTATTCAGCAGGATATCAAGCAGGAGTTCTTCTTTCGTTCCCACATAGTAGTATAATGCTGAGACAGTGAAACCTGCCTCCGAAGCAATCTCTCGGATACCTGTTGCTTGAAATCCTTGCCGGGCAAATAGGCGAAGTGCCACTTCCCGAATCCGTTCCTCTGTCCCATTCACGACCCGCCGCTGCTTGGATGGAATGTGCATAGTTTTTAAAGAGTTCTCCTCATTGAACGCTTTCTCAGTTCGCTGTTACTGAGTATACAGGAAAAGGCATACAGCCAATCACCATTGCAACTATTATACCAAATTCACTCAGCCTTTGGCGAGTACTTCCCATTCACCTTTATGTTATGTTGAAAACATATGCATAAGTATACTGTTAAAGGATTGACAAAGGAGAAAACGCTTCGTATAATTATTTCATCGAACGTTCGATAAGCCACCTTCTTAAGGAGATTCTGGCTCTCAGCAAAAATTTTAAGGCACTGCCCGGCCTCGTCTTTCAGTTTGTTCGTTGTGTTTACTTTTTAGGCTCACATGTGCACAGTTATCCGGCTAAAGCACATGTCTTTACCGGCGGGACCTGGGATCGCGAAGTGGTCGGTACCTCGTCTCCAGAGATCCGTAATGATTGAGCGGAAAAGAGAGGAAGACAATGCGAAAGGTGAGAGTAGTCGGAGCCGCCATGACAAGGTTCGGGAAGTACGTAGATCGCGATCTCCGCGATCTGGCCGAGGAAGCGGTCCACAACGCCGTACAAGATGCGGGCCTCGACTTGAAGGAAGTAGAGGCTGCCTATGTCGGCAACTCGGTTGCCGGATTGATCACCGGTCAGGAAACCATACGCGGTCAGGTCGTTTTGCGAAAAAAGCTCGGCAGGAGCGACGAAGAAGCGAAGGAGAGAAGCCTGTTCATGGATCTCTACCTCTCTATGCTCAATCCCGATGAACCTGCCAGCCGGGAGGTGGTCGGCGGGATAACGCGCGAACAGATGGCGCTGGTCTCTGTGAAGAATCACTATCATGGCAGTATGAATCCCTTTGCCCAGTATAGGGAAGAAGTAACTTTCGAAGAGGTCCTGAAGAGCAGGCATGTGGTAGGCCCACTGACTGTCCTTATGTGCTCCCCCCTGGGAGATGGCGCTGCGGCTGCGCTTATTGTGAGCGAGGAGTTCGCTCACCGCAAGGGTCTCAAGGGGCCGAGGGTGGATGCTTCGGTACTCGTCTCAGGCCGTGGAGACGACCGCTCAATGGCTCCATCCATCGGGCGAGCCGCAACGCAAGCATATGAAATGGCGGGGATCGGCCCAGAGGACATCAATCTGGCTGAGGTGCACGATGCCGTTGCTCCGGCGGAAATCACCATCTACGAAGATTTGCGGTTTTGTGCTCCTGGAGACGGGCCAAAACTGATTGAAGACAGGGTAACGTGGTTGGGAGGGAAACTCCCCGTCAATACGTCAGGAGGGTTGTTGGCTCGAGGACACCCGATTGGGGCAACAGGATTGGGCCAGATCGTGGAAGTGGTCTGGCAACTGCAAGGCAAAGCTGGGAAGAGACAGGTGGAGAACTGTAAGGTTGGCTTGACTCAGAACGGCGGTGGGCACATCGGCTTTGACCTGGCGGCCATGGCGGTTCACATCTTCTCGTCGTAATGCTATATTCGTGTTGAGGCAATGACATCTCAGTCCTTTTGTTGCGAAGACACGTTTCCTTGAATGGCTCTCTTCGCCCCTTCATCTACAGCCCTAGCATCTAGGATTTGAGCTGCTCCAGCACAGAAGGAATCTTCTTGAAATCCTCTTCCAGCGTGCTGCGTATTTCTGGACTGCGGAGCGCCGCCGCTGGATGATACAAAGGGAAGACATGTATAGGCCTTCCTTGCCAGTTCACCGTGTGCAGCGTCCCATGCACCTGCGTAATTTTGTCTGTTGGTAAAAACTTCGCCAGAGAAAATCGTCCCAGGGTTACAATAAGCAGCGGCTGAATGATAGCAATCTCTTCATTGACATACGGCAAAAATGCTGCAATTTCAGCAGCTGATGGTGGCCGGTTATTCGGGGGACGGAAACGGACAATATTTGAGATATAGACATCTGCTCTCTGCATACCGATGCGTTCAAGCAGCGTATTTAATAATTTTCCTGCCTGTCCTACAAACGGCCTTCCCTGTTTATCTTCTGATTGACCTGGCGCCTCACCAAGAAAGTAAATCTTTGCGTCTGGATTGCCCTCTCCAAAAACTAATTGTGTCGCCTCATTACGAAGCGGAAGGCTCATATCTTGCTCCATGCGATCACGAAGCTGTTTCAGTTGATCCTGTTTCGTCGTCATCAGAACGTACCTCGCCCTTCCTTCCATTGTCGCACCATGTTACCATACCAACGGCACCTGATACAATCTCCCTGCTTGTAACGCAGAAAAAGCACCAATTGCAACGGAAAACCCATGTCCCAAAAAATACGGCACTCTCGTCTAAATAGCAGAGCCGAAACTCTGTTCCTGTTAAAACACAGAGATTTCCACCTCTTTCCTGCTCCTATACGCTGGAGGCCAGGTATGAATGTATTTATCAGCTACCGGCACAAAGACTGGGGGATTGCGCGACAAATCGCCGAACAATTGCGGCGGCGTGTCAATGGGTATGTATTCTTTGATGAAAGAAGCATTGATCAGGCCGACTTCGAGAAGAGCATTCTCTCCCACCTGCGACAAAGCCAGGTTGTGGTCATCATTGTCACAGATAACACTTTCGCTGCCGATCGCATAATACAGAGCGATGATTGGATTCGCCGTGAGATGAAAGAGGCTTTATACCAGGGGAAAGACATCGTACCGGTCAGGATTAACGCTCCTTTTCCTCCGAAGCACCAGCTTCCTCCCGATATCCAAGCTATTGCGCACATGAACAGCCTCGAACTGTATCCCGGTCATCGCGTCTTTGAAGCTGGCCTACAGAACCTCGTCGATTTTATCAATAGAATCTCAGGATCTGAAGGGGAGAACATCCTCCACAAAACAAAAGAAGATTTGCTACAAGGAAACTATCTGGGTGCGCGGCGCGAACTTGAAAAGGTCTTAGACATCCTTGATACCTACGCCGAGCCACAGTACATTGCACGCGCTGATTTCTACCGAGCACTCATCCAACTCAATGGCAAGCGCCCCTATATACAAACGTTTCCAACCATGCGTGAGGTTGAGACCTGGATGAGATCAGCCATCAACCGGCACAAAACCCTGACCTACCTGCTTGGACTAGGTCTGTTCAAACTCGATTTCTCGCGCAATGGCCTTTCGCATTACCAAGAGGAGGGGTTAGCACTGCTGAATGAGGCTATCAGACTTCCCCAAACAACAGAAGATGATGAGCTACTTGCAATCTTAGCAACATGTCAACCTTATATCATCAACGACTATCTTAACAACGATTGATTGTTCAGTCCTCCGTTGTCGGGTTTGTGGACATTTCAACCCACGGTCCCGTTTCTGCTTCATCGAGGAGAGTTTCACTGATTGTCTCCAACCAGCCAGCGCTCCGGCTCTCCACAGACTTTTTAAGTCCGGTGCAACTCACCGTAGACTGCGAAGGTACTCATCGGCTAACTCAGCCAAATTCTCCGATGCATTCAGATCCCGGTCTTGCGGCACCTGAAACAAGCGACACATGGGATTCTGGCAGAGAAAAATGCGGTCGGAAAGCTCCATGTCTTCCCACATCCAGCCACAGCCATGACATCGCTTGCTCGATGGAAAGAAGCGACCTGCGAAGAGAAGCCTTTCCCCGTTCCACACGCTTTTGTACTCCATTTGTTTGCGAAACTCACCCATCCCGACATCACTGACGGCACGAGCAAGTTTCCGATTGCGCTTCATCCCCTCGACGGAGAGATTTTCCAAGGCGATCACCTGGGGGCGCAGCGGAGCATTCACCTCTGTGGTCTGATGGATCAGCTTTTTCACCTGTTTCTTGACCTTTTTCTGCTCGACCTTGGTTTTCGGTAGGGGCAGAAGAGAGGCAAGATGCGCTTTCAGGTTGATACGTTCACTGGGGGTAAGTGGTGCACGGATAAAGGAACTGGTCGCTTTGTGCAACGCATCCTCTCGAATATTGGCAATGCGAGCATGAAGACGTGCAACCTGATGACGAGCTTTTTGGCGGTTGGCGGAACCTTTCTTGCAGCGAGAAAGATGTCGTTGCAGGCGTTTGAGCCTCTTGAGATTCTCCTGCAACGCTTTGGGATTCTTGAGTGGCGGGCGACCGTCTGAACATACAGCAAGCGATAAGATCCCCAAATCGATCCCGATGGGCTGGCCTGTGGCGAGAACGACTGAAGGTGCGCCTTCCTCCACAAGCACACTGACGTACCATTTCCCGGCGCGTTCAGAGATGGTTGCCGAGAGCACTTTGACGCCACTGGTGGGGATGTAGCTGTCTTCTTTCAGCCGGATCGTTCCGAGTTTGGGCAGTTGGATGCGATCCTCAAATACATGGATGGGCTTGTCTAAGCGGAACGATCCGCGCCCCTGGCTCTTGCTTTTGAATTTGGGAAAACCGAGGCCGCGATGCTTTTTCCCTGCTTTCTTTTCTCGGACACGTCGAAAACAGTTTTCATAGGCCACATCAAGATCTCTGAGTGCATTTTGCACAATCCATTTGGAAACGCCTTTCAGCCAGGGAAGATCCACATGTTTTCGAGCAGTCAATTCTTTCTGGAGATCAATGGCAGAGATGGATTGCCCTGTGGTTTTGTAGACTTCCTGCTTGCGAGCCAAACCATAATTGTAGGAAAAGCGAGACGCCCCTGCACATTGACAGAGCAAGATATGTTGTTTCACAGTTGGATCGAGTTCCGTCTTGTATCCTCTGGTGATCTTCATGCCATCATACGCTCTCTGGTCTGGACGTTGGTCAATTTCTTGACCTCGTTCTTCATGCAGTTCAATGAAATGAGCAAGGGCCTGATCTGGATCAAATCGAGCCACCTTTGACCTCCTGTTGCATCACCTGCTCAACGCACTGTTTGATCTTCTGCGCCCGCTCCTGAGCGTGTCGCCGACCATAGATGCGACTTGCCATACTCGTAATCACTACCATAAAGTCATCCACAAGATCGTGTTTGGTCTCGGTTGGAAACATCACCTCGACTGTTCGGCCTTGCATCTCCAAAAGCTGTTCAATGTAGACAAAGCCAAAACGTGTCAGGCGATCTCGATGCTCCACGACAATCTTCCCAATCTGCGGATCAGTCAAGAGCTTGAGCAGTTTCGGACGGGTATCATTCATGGAAGATCCAATTTCTTGCACGATCTTGGTCACTTGATAGCCGCGACTGGCTGCATAGGTCTTTAATCGCTCGATTTGTCGATCAAGGTCGGCTTTTTGCCCCTGGGTCGAAACACGCGCATACAATGCTATTCCCTTTGGGGAAGGTGTTTCGGGTCTTGGGTCACGAACAATGATGGTGCCCGTGTCTAGTTGATAGGCATCAAGCCTACCTGCCCTCCACCAGCGAAACGCTGTTTTGTAGCTCACATTCATCTGTTTGGCGTATTGGCTCAGTCTCATGGGAAGAAAGTATCACAAAGGGGCATAAATGTCAATATTCTTTGTCGCTGTTAATGGCCCATTATGCGCGGCGTGAACACATCTGTCTAACAGGCAACAAGGGTAGAAAACACCGTATTTCATGAGCAAGTCCATGAAAGGGAAACAGCTATGAGCGGAAAAAACTTTTCCGAAGCGCAAATGCGGCGCTACTTTAGGAGAGGGAATTACAAAGGCGCTATCTTCCTGATTATCGTTGGGGTCTTGCTGATTGGAGTCGGTTTCGCAAATAACGTGCAAACGCTGGTTCTCGTCGGGTCAGCTCCTATTGTTCTGGGCTTCATCATCATCGTAGTCCTCCGCTCACGGCCAAACGATCAGGAATATGATCAGTGGGTGGACAGGCAGAGAGCGCTCATTGCCTCATCGGCACTACAAAAGGTGCATATGGACCCAGGCGAGCTCGTCAGAGAGCCATTATCCCTTCACGGGGTAATCCCACCTGCCTCGGATGAAGCAAGTCCGTACAGGGACAACATTTATAGTAAGAAGGGCAAAGACGGCTTTCACCGCTATAGTGTGAACGTCTTTACCTACTTTTTCCCGGCTGAGCACCACATAGCCGTCTTTTCATGTAACGTTGATGCACTCGACCAGCGAGCTCATATTGAACAAACTAGTCACTACTTTTACACAGATATGGTGGGCGTCAATACAAAAGAGGGACGGTTACAAGATAAGAAGGAGACCGTTACCTTGCTGCTCCAGGCATTTTCTTTGAGAGTCGCTAACGGTGATGCTATCGGTATCGGTGGAGTAGTGAGTGTGAAGGTTCTCAACTCCAAGAATAAGAAGAGCGGGCCGAAAGTTGCTTTCGCCGATAACGAAGTGAGCAAAACGATCCAGGCATTGCTCATGTTGCTGCGACAGAAAAAGCAAGATCAGCTGCTGCAGAATCAGTGGACGAGGCCGTATTGACATCCTCCGTATCCATATTGGCTTTTGTGACCATAGAAGCACGACGATCTTAGTCATGCATGTTCAAGAATGCGAGCAAACGCCTGCATGTAGCTTGAGTCAGCGCACTGCTTTCGCAGCATCCAATACTCTGCTCCCCAAAAGGGGTACGCGTACAGCGAGGCTTCTTGTTGAGACCAGCGCATGCAGGTGTTATAGTTGTTGATGACTTGTTCCGGCAGACAACTATACATACCCTGCAGGTCTGGATTGGGGGGAATCGTCACTGTCTCCCATGGCTCTGCCTGTCCCTCGGCAATCATCAGTTTTTGTCCATGTGCGTGGGTCCATGCGAACAATTGCTTCCGTCTCCGCTGCTGCCAGGGACTCTTACTTCCATCCAGGTACAGTGTTTTTGCACCAACGCTCATCAGTGCGTGCCGCGGGTAGTAATCGATCCCTACAATATCTGCCATGCCCTGCGCTACGGCTAGTGAGTCACCCTGATCGCGCGTCTGCCACCACTGGGAGAGACGCACCGGCAAAGAGGTAGGCAAAAAGCCGTTCATCATAATCGGTCTGGTGGGATCGGCTTTTCTGACTGCCTCAATTTCTTTTGCGACAAAAGCAACATCCAAACGCCACGTGTGTTCTACCCCAAGTGGATCAACGGCTTCGTGTTCAAGTTGCCAGGCGACAATCCCTTTCCGGTGTTTATACCGCTCCACAAGACGAGTGATGAATGCTGTTGCGGCCGTAAGGAGTGACGGGTAAGCGGACGGCTTGATAAGTGTACGTTCTGGAAATGGGCGCCTCAGAAGGTGGGCTGGCACAAAGAACTCGGGATAGCTAAAGGTCTTCAGTGGGCCAATACACAGAACAATATGCTTACCTGCTCGTTCGGCCGCATCGATCTGCCAATCAAGCTCATCAATGTGAAATACCCCTGGTTCAGGTTCAATACGATTCCAGTAAGCCCCCAATCGTATGAGTTGAAATGGATAGACGAGCAATGTTTGCAGGGTCGTTCGCGCATTTAATCCAAGCACGTCAACTTGCGGTGAGCGAAAGCTAATCCCCAGCAATGTTGAACGACGAGGTTCGATAGGCAGATGCTGCCACGCGTCTGTCAGGGGTTGTGTTGCCTGCTTCAGCCGGACTTCTAACGCTATCGGTAAAGTAAGGCAGCTGGCAGCGCCAACACCAAGAGCAATGCTCCGCAAGGTCTTCCGTGAAATTTTTTCTGTTTTCTGCATGTGAACTAACTCACCTCGGCAAAGTATTCAAAAAGCACCATGGAAAGGAAAAACCAGATGGGAAGAAGTTTACTCACGCCCTTCGTAAAAGACGCTCGTTGGCTCTTATACGTATACCATGATTTAATCTTTGGAAAAACGCTGACCCCTATGAATATTTTATGCGTGGGGAAGGCCCGTTTCTCTTGAACATGTGGGTCCGTGGCCATATCTTCAGGCTGTTCAACTCTTGCCAGTATCCTTTTGGGGAGTGTCACATACCATAAAGGAATCTCTTGAAATCTGGTCTTTTTCAGTTCAGTGATGATCTCGGAACAGGTGATATGATCTGCGTGACCATAGAACCCGGCGAGATCGTAGGTGATTAGAAGATCAGGTTTTTCCTGTTCGATCGTCATATCAATGAACGTCGTCAGCTCCTGCTTTTTATCGTGCAAATCTCCATCGCCAAAGTCTTCCTGGATGAACTTGGAAATACTAAGGATTGCAGTAACTGCCTGGGCCTCTCTCGTTCGAATATCTTTGAGGCTTACATCGAGTGTCGCGTTCGGCGTTCCTCTTTCTCCTTTAGTCAGAATCACCAGCGTCACTGCACCCCTTCCCCTTGATACATGATGAAGGAACCCCCCGCAAGTGATGGCTTCATCATCTGCATGAGGGAAAATAGCAAGCACATGGTGAAACTGCCTCACATTCCTCAAAGGAACAGAAAAATCCGTGACAACAAGAAAGCCTGTCATCCAAAGGAGAGGAATGATGAGGAAAATAATCAACAGGATCACCATCGTTTTCTTCCTGCTTTCACCACACGGCTCACCGCTGCCGCGCTGCTAGAACACCAGGGGAATGAAGCGCTTGGTGCCATGCATGTATTCAACGTACGGTTGGCCGATGGTCTGGCTGAGCGCCCTCTCTTCAACGCTTACCCTGTACAAATGGCCAGACAGCACGCACAAAAGCAAGGCGACCAGGCTGGCCCAGTTTGCCACTGCGAGACCTACCCCCAACATAGTCAAGAACGTACCACTGTAGGCAGGGTGGCGAATATAGCGGTACGGGCCGGTTTGCACCACCTGCTGATCGGCGGATACCGCGACATCGCGGGTAAAGTAGCGCCCCAGCATCCATATAGCGTACCAGCGCAAGGCGACGCCGAGGAGGATCAAGGTCACCCCGATACCAAAGAGTGCTGTTCGATGCCAGACTATAGCTGCTGCCGGAAACAACCCGGCGATCAAGAAATTCAAAGCAAGGCCAACCCACTGTAGTCCGATCAGGATGCCCATGGAGCCACGATCCTGTACCGATGCTTCTTTTCTGGACGCCTTCGCCATTTGCTTGAACGCGCCGATCATTTCTGGAACATTCCAGATCAAACAAGCAGCCAGGAATATCCCGGCCGCTCCCACGTTAGTATAGATCAATGGTAGCAAAGATATCCTCTTTCATTACAAACCATGACCATTTATAAATTGTCGCCCGGGACCCAGTTTTGGGCCCAGCGCTGATCGATCAAGTCACCGGCACGCTGGTAGCGAATGTCGGTGGAGAGCCGGGTCCTGCCCAATGGATCGCGGTTCAGCGTGGCGGCATGGATCATATAGGGACTGTGGATCACCATGTCCCCGGCCTCGTAGTCGGCGATCAGCCAGCGGCTCTTGAAACGATCAGCCATTTCCACCACGTTGGTACTGATCCAGCCGTTCTCTCGCATGTTGCGATTGAAGGCACTGATGCGTTCTTCCGGAGGAAGATTGGCGTTATTGGCGCGAAACTCGGCCTCCATCTGGCGTCCCACCGCGTCTGAATGCTCCAGGTAGATCAAGCCTCCCATTTCGACCGGGATATCGCCCAGCGGTATCCAACTGGTACACAGTTTGTCGGTCCCTGCGCGCAGGTAGATCAGGTCGTAGTGTCCGCCCGTGCAGTGGCTATCGCCAGGGTGGGTGAAGCGCATGATCTTTCGCTTATGCAAGTAGGGTTGTCCCTCCAGAAACTCCTGATAGAAGTTCCAGAGACGGGGCATGGCGCAGAAATCCTCGAACTCTTGCGAACCGACGATATCAAAGAACGTTTTCGCTCCAGAAGAGATGGTCTCAAAGAAATGACGACGGAAGTCCAGAATGACGTCTCGATCAAAGAACCCCTTCAGCCAGAGGTAGCCGTTCTGTCGAAACTTTTCCCGCAACTGCTCCAGTGGCAGGCCTGCATCGGTCGGCTCGAGCCAACCCAGTCTCTCCGGTGTCATCTCCAGTGTATAGCCATTGCTGACCAATGGCTCGACGAGAGATCTCATGCCATCGCGTTCCTTTCTAAAGGGGCAGGAGCGAGCCCCGAGACTAATCGCGGGGCCGTCCACCGAACCAGCGGCTCGCACCCCAGCAGAAGAATATAATCAATCCTATCCAAAACAATGGCAGCAAAGGCCAGAATCCAAATCCCCAAAACATATACGTCCTCTCTTTCTTTCTTATTCTCTATTATTTTCATGGTTGGTTCAACAAACTCATTGTTTGAGTCTGTATCCTCAGTATATACTGCGAGCGTGACAGGAGCATGAACATTGCCACCATGTTTTGTCATCAATTTGTCATCAACGTTTCATTCCTCCGCCATGTTCAAAAGTGGCAGGCGTACTTCAAAGAGCGTGACGGCTCCAATTTTGCTCTCCACGCGTATCTCGCCACCATGAGCCTGGACAATCCACTGCACAATGGATAGGCCCAGCCCGCTGCCGCCGGGCTCGCCATACCCTGGCTTGCTGCTCAGCGCGGGCCCCTTCTGCCTGCGCGAGCGCGCCTTATCCACGCGATAGAAGCGCTCAAACAGATAGGGCAGGTGATCATTGGAGATGCCCGGACCGTCATCCTGCACGCGCACGACACCCCGGCGTTCCTGCTCACAGGCCAGTTCTATATACACGCGTTTCCCGATGCCGCTGCTATATTTGATCCCATTCTCGATCAGATTGGTCATCATCTGTCCCAGGTACTGTGGATCGCCGCGTACCAGCACTTCCGGCAGATCTCCAGTCGCCAGCGTCACCTGGCTCTGGCGGGCCAGCGGGAGCAGGCGTTCAACGCTGGCCAGGGCGATATCGCTCAGATCGACCTCTTGCAGATCCAGCGTCATCTGTCCTGTATCGGCCCGCGCCAGGAGCAGCAAGCTGTTGACAGTCGCCGGCATTTGCTCGTTCTCGGCCTGGATCTGTTCCAGCACGTGCCGGTATGCCTCTGGTTGCTCGAGCTGCGTCAGTGCCCGGTTGATCTCCAGGTCAATAATGGTCAGCGGCGTGCGCAGTTCATGGCTGGCATCGGCGGTGAACTGCGCCTGGCGTTTGAAGGCAGCCTCCAGGCGCGCTAGCATGTGATCAAAGGTGGCAGCCAGTTCGCCGAACTCGTCCCTGCTCTGCAAATGCAGGCGGCGGCGCAGATCGGTCGCGCTAATCTCGTTGGCCGTGCGGGTAATCATTTTCACGGGTCGCAGCGCTTTGCCCGCCAGCCAGTAGCCGCCGATCGCCGCGACCAACAGCGCCAGCGTGCCGTGAAATAGCCAGATCTCCAGTAAGGAGATGGAATGAGGGCGTGGCAATCCCACCAGGAGAGAAGCGACGCGCGCGTTTTGGTTCAACACAGGTGTAATCAGGACGCGATAGGTCGTATCCCGGGCCCACCAGCCATAGGAGTGGTTCTGGGAAGTAGTGAGATCGATCATCTCCGAGTTCTGCTCGGCCCTGACCCGCAGCTGCTGGATCTCGCTACTCGTCAGAGGGCCGCGCGCGTCCAGGACGCTTCCATCGGGACGCAGCAGCAGCACCATCTCCTGCGAGGACTGGTTGAGGCGAAGAGCAGTGAGCGCCTGGCGACCTGGCAGGGCCTGCCTGTAGATCTGCGCGAATTGCTGGCTATCCTGGTACAATTGCGTCTCTAGCCTGCTCTCGGCTGCATCGCTATTGAGGAAGGTCTGAGTAACATAAAGACTGCCGCCAAAGAGGCACATGATAAACGCCACCATTGCCAGGTACCAGA
>WNGI01021814.1_pt1 | contig 13076 bp, 11 predicted proteins | sample 5400621 | NCBI WGS metagenome assembly WNGI01 (sample SAMN13153374, study PRJNA577476) | soil metagenome | isolation source: 20 cm soil or saprolite under Garry oak tree replicate 1 | place: USA:California | collected 2016-06-15 | reverse complement strand
GAGTCGAAAAGTCGGCCCAGGTCACCGACCAGCACGGAAGAATGAGTCCCGGCAAAGCGCGCCACGGAACAATCCATTGCCAATGCGCGGAACTCGTCTGCAGTTCGCGCGCGGAGCCGTGAGCGTAGTCTAAAATCACCAGCCAGGCTGGCGCCGATAACCCGAACCCGAGCGCCGCGCCACCGAGCATCGGCAAGATCGCCAATGTGGGAGAGACCTTAGTGTCCCGAGTCCGAGCCAGACTGGCGGAGTCGCGGCGCTGAGGCCCCTCCCACATTGTTTTAATCGCCATCCACGCGATCAAGAGCACGAGCATAAGGACCGTGTAAGGGAAACCCCCTGTGACGACTAAATAGACAAACGGCGCCGGCCAGAGAAATCGCCAGCGGCTTCCTTGTCGATCAAGTGCGCGCTCCAGACCCCACCACGCCCAGGGCAACCATGCGAATGCGCCGAGCGCGCCGAACCAGTCGCTCGCGCCCCAGCAAATGATCCAGCCGTTCAACGCCGCGATCAGCGCGACGAAGATCGACAACGGAAACGAGAGTTTGCGACCGCTCGCGAGCAGAAACGCGCCGGCGGCGAGAACGAAAAGATGCGTGATGGAAAGCGCGGCCGCTTGCTCTGAAAACGTGAGCGGAAACTTCCAAATCAGAACGACCGCCGCGTTTATGAAAACTGAAAATGTTCCGTATTGAAATTCGCCGGCCAGATTACTACAGACCCAGGAGTACGGGCTGAGCAGCGGCAGATGACCTTCATTCCAACTGCGTGCGATGTCCGCAAACACTGGTAAGATCGACAATTCATAATCGTCGTTCCAAAAAACCAGCGGATCGTGCCAAAGCAAGATGAGGCAGAATCCGACGACGACCAGTCCGGCGGTGGTTGCGCCGAAGAGATTTTTTCTCAAAGGACGACCGGGTTTCCTTCGGTCATGACGAGAACCTTGTCCTCGATGCCGTGGACGCGGGCGGACTCGCGCAAACGCTCGAGCGGTTCTTCGAGCGGCTCATAACCAAGACGGAAGCTGCCGTAATGCATCGGCACGAGCGTTTTAGCTTTGAGTTCGTTGAACGCGCGCACCGCTTCTTCCGGGTTCATGTGTACTTCGCGCGCGAGAGGCGGATCGTAAGCGCCGATCGGCAAAAGCGCGATTTCAATGTTGTGGCGCTCGCCGATTTCTTTGAATCCCTCGAAATACGCACTGTCGCCGCAGTGAAAAACGGAGCGCCCATTCGCGCCGATGACAAAGCCGCCGAAGCCGCGATGAGTATCGGCGAGAAAGCGCGCGCCCCAATGATGCGCGGGCGTGAGCGAGACCCTGAGCGGACCGAGCTCGATCGTCTGCCATTCATCGAGTTCGTGCACGATATTGAAACCGAGCCGGTGCACCAAACGCCCGACCCCGACCGGAACGACAATCGGTTGATCGGCCGCGACTTTGCGCAATGTTCGGCGATCGAGATGATCGAAATGCGCGTGTGTCACGAGCACGAAATCGATCGACGGCAGGTGATGAATATGAAAGCCCGGTTCTTTGATTCGCTTGATCACGCTGAGCCACATCGACCAGATCGGATCGATTAAAACGTTGGCGTCGTGCGTTTGAACTAAAAACGAAGCATGCCCGATCCAGGTGATGCAAATCTGGCCAGGCTGCACTTTCGGAAACAATGGGCGCGCTGGCGCGCCGGAGCGTTTCGTGAACAGCGTCGGAATCCAAACACTGGTGATGAAATTTCGCTTAGTCCAATCGCTGCCCGGCCGCAGTTTGACCCGGGTCGATTTTTTTGCGCCGGCGTCCGGCGCTTGACGAACTATCTTTCGCTTTCTCGAAAACGGATTCGGCACGGTCCAAGAACGATATAAGCGTGGCGAACTGAATCAAACAGACACCTTGCTGTGAGTTAGCAGCCGAAATCGCAACTTCCAATACGCCATTGGCAGCGGCGGCGGGAGGCAGACAAAGATTCCGTAACGCCGCTGCGGATTAGGACGTGGATCACGCTCGGCATCCAAATTTTGAAAGTGCCGAAACAGCGGGTCGTCGCCAAAGAATGCGGCTGGCCAGTTGCGTTCGACAAATTTTCGCTGCGGAAAATTTGGCAGGAAATCGTGGACGAAAGCGGCGCATGGTCTCTCCGTACGCATCAAATCGAGCGCGAGCTTGAGGGCGCGGAAATCTTTCGGGCCGTCGATCAAGACGGCGTCGCCGGGCTGTAATCGTCCCGGCAAAATTTCTCGTGAATCGCCGTAAAGAAGCTCCACATTTGAGCACAGCTTCAATTTGGCTTCCGCAGCGGCGGCATTTTCTGATTGTCGATCGTACTCAACGCTGACAATTCGCGCATCCGGAAAGCAGCGGGCAAGAACGAGCGTGCTTTTGCCGCGGGCACGGCCGGACTCGAGAATTTGTTTCGGTGCGAACGGTTTGACCGCCGCGTAAAACAAAAACATTTCGCTCTCCCAAATTCCGCCAAAACCGGCTTCAGGCGGGATGCTTCCAATTATTTCTCGATATTCCGGCAACAAACCATCGGCGCGTTCGGCGACAGCTGATTTGCGAAGCAAATCAGAGTGACCCGTGACGAGTGACGAGTCACCGGGAGGAATCGCCGACATACAGCAAGGTCGACAATTTGTGTGCACACGTCACGAGATTTAACTTGGAGTCGATGGAAAATTTGCCGTTCGACCAGCGCGCCTGCTTCATCGCGGGCGCGGCCAAGTCCGGGACGACTCTTCTCGTTTCGCTGCTCGACAGTCATCCCGAGCTGCTGGTAATGCCACAGGACACGGCCTATTTCCCGACAGTGCTGACAAAATACGGACCGCGCGGACGCCGGGCCCAGTTCGATTATTTAACCAAGGAATCGTGGACGAACGTGTTATTCGGGTTTCAGGCGATGCGCGGCCGCCAGGATTACGCCGAATTTCCGAAACAAAAATTTCTCGAGACGTTCCAGCGTGTGGCTTTCGATCCGGCGAACGCAAATAGAGATTTGCTGGTGCTGATGATGGAATCATATGCCGAGGTAGTCCGTGTTCCGCTCGAACGAATAAAACGCTGGGTAGAAAAAACTCCGGCCAACCGCAATTATGTCCCGGAGATCTTCAATCGATTCCCGAAAGCGAAGCTGTTGCTGACCATGCGCGATCCGCGCGCGCTGCTGGCGGCGCAGATTGCGCTTGAAAGTACGAGAAAGACCCGGCGGTTCTCAGTCTACTACGTCGTCGCGCACTGGCGGGCTGCGGCAAAGTTGGCGAGAAAGATTCGCGCCCGCGAAATTCCGGGTCTCATCGTCGGTTATGAAGACCTCGCGCTCGATCCCAAGATGTCGATGCAAAAGGTGTGCGATTATCTCGAGATCGATTTCGATCCCGAAGTTGTCCTGAATCCAACCAAGGTCGGCCGTTCGTGGGCGGGCAATTCCGCGGCCGGCGTGCGTTTTTCCGAAATCAGCGCCGCGCCGGTCACACGCTGGAAAAACGAATTGCACGAAGACGAAGTCGGCTGGGTGGAATGGCACTGCCGGGATTTGATGCCGGAGTTCGGTTACGAGCCACGTCTGAACCGGGGTTCGCTGCGTCATTTCGCAAAGCCGATCCGCGGAGAACGACCGAAGGAGTTTCTCAAGTCGCGCGCATACTCGCTGCGCGATCGGTTTGCAAGAAGTTAGCAGTAGCTACAGCTTGATTGCTCCGCGATTTGGCTTTCAGTTCTGTCCGCTATGAGGGCTTGGAAGGTTGTTGTTCCTATTCTTTTGATTTGTTCGACGGCGCTGGCGATCGAAACGCGCCTGCCTTTCAGAACCGTTTTCAAAGGACAGGACCAATTCAATCGATTGGTTTCGCTGGCCAAGAGCAACGATTGGAAATCGCTGCCAATCGGGGAGCGAACAGCGGTGGTGGGCCAAGCGCTCACGGGCACGCGCTACAAATCGTATACGCTTGAGATCGACAATCGAATCGAGTCCCCGTCGGTGAATTTCAACGGGCTGGATTGCTGGACGTTTTTTGAAACGTCACTGGCATTTGCGCGGATGCTAAATGAATCGGAAGCGAATTGGACGCCGGAAAACTTTTTGCATTACATCGAAGTCGACCGATACCGCGGCGGTGTCTGCACCGGTGAATATCTTTCGCGCCTGCATTATTTGGAGGACTGGCTCTACGACAACGACAAGCGCGGTTTGGTGGAAGACCTGACGACGAGGCTTGGTGGCCAAAGCGTGCCGCATGCGGCGCATGAAATGACGGTTGCGTGGCGGCATTATCGTTACCTCGCCGCAAACAAATCGTTGCTCGGACCGCTCGCACGAATGGAAGCGGACGTTTCGAGGCGACCGCTCTACCAAATTCCAAAAAATCGGGTCGCCAAAGTCGAACCGAAGCTTCAGAGCGGCGACATCATCGGAATCGTTTCGCACGATGGCCGATTGTATTCGACGTCACATGTCGGCCTCGCGCTGCGGACCCCCGACGGCGTTTTGCGTTTCTTGCACGCTTCGGCTCCGCACAATTACGGCAAGGTGGTCGTTGATTCACGCCTTTCCGATTACCTGAAGAAATATCGAAGCGATTCGGGGATCCTGGTCGCGCGGCCGCTGCGGTAAATCTGCTCCGATAATTTTCGAGAGTTCAAAGTTGCGCCGACCCGCCGCCAAGATCAACATTCACTGGTGAAAATTCCGACCTTAGTATTGTCTATCTTAGCGGCGGGTGTGACTGCGGGACCGGCTTCGGGCGAAACCAAGATTCGGGTCGGTCATTTTCCAAACATCACTCATGCACAGGGTGTAATCGCACACGCACGCTCCCGCCAAGGCAAGGGTTGGTTTGAGCAGCGCCTAGGCGCCGACACAAAAATCGAGTGGTTTGTTTACAACGCCGGGCCGAGCGCGACGGAAGCGATTTTCGCGAATTCGATCGATTTGTCTTATGTCGGGCCCGGGCCGGCGCTAAACGCTTACACAAAATCCAATGGTGAAGAGATCCGGCTGATCGCCGGGGCGGCCAACGGTGGAGCGGGCCTGGTTGTTCAGTCCGACCAGAACTTGAACGCGCCCGCGGATTTTCGCGGCAAGAAAATTGCAACGCCGCAACTCGGCAACACACAGGACATTTCGTGCCGCGCATGGTTAACGGAGGGGGGACTAAAAATCACCCAACTTGGCGGCGACGCGCAAGTGCTCCCGACCCAGAACCCCGATCAGTTAGGACTGTTTAAGCAAAAAAAAGTGGACGGGGTTTGGACAGTCGAGCCATGGCTATCGCGTCTGGAGCGGGAAGCCTCCGGCAAAGTGATTGTCGAAGAAAAAGATGCTGCTACAACGGTGTTGGTTTCGAGCGTTAAGTTCCTGAATGAGAAACGCGAGCTGGCAAAGAAATTTGCCCAGGCGCATGCCGAACTCACCGATTGGATCAACAAAAATCCGGAGGAAGCGCAACGGTTAATCAAAGCGGAGCTACTCGACGAAACGAAAAACGACATGGCCCCACAAGTAATCGCGGCGGCGTGGAAGCGGATTGTTTTTACGTCGGAAACGCCGCGCGCGGCAGTTGAGAAGTTCATGCAGAATTCGGTGCGCGCGGGTTTCATCAAGACAGCGCCCGATCTTTCGAAACTTTTCCAGACGCTCTAATGTCGCTGCAAGAAGAATTGCAGGGTCCGCCCCCCGCGAAACTGGTGGTCGATCACGTCTCGAAATGGTTTCGCCAAAAGCGACAGACGGTGCATGCACTGGACGATGTCTCGCTGGAGGTGGCTGAAGGCGAGTTTATCGTCATTGTTGGGCCGAGCGGCTGCGGGAAATCAACCTTGCTCGACATCATCGCCGGCTTGGAGAAACCAGACAAAGGTCAGGTCATGGCAGACAATCAACCGGTGCTCAGTCCCGGGCGGCATCGCTTTCGGGAACGTGATGTTTGGCTTGAGACTAAAGCCCGGCCTGCGCAATTCGGAGCGGCGCGAGGTGGCAAAATTTTTTCTTCATCTCGTTGGTCTGAAAAAATTCATGGAAGCAAACGTGCACGAGCTTTCCGGCGGGATGAAACAGCGCGTGGCGTTGGCGCGCGCGCTCGCGCCGAATCCGCGAGTATTATTGATGGACGAACCTTTCGCCGCGCTTGATGCCATGACGCGCGAGCAGCTTTACGGCGACATCCAGCGGATCTGGGAAAAGCGCCGCAAAACAATCATTTTCGTCACCCACAACGTGCGCGAAGCCGCCTGTCTGGCCGATCGGGTCATGGTCATGTCGCCGACGCCGGGACGCATTCGTGAGGTTTTTGAAGTGGATCTGCCGCGGCCACGCGACTTTAACAGCATCGAAATCGCGCAACACGCAGCGAAACTTACGACCGTCTTGAAAGGATTCGCTGAACAAGAGGTTGCGGCTGTCTCATGAGACGCAGCTTGCTGGCGCTTTTATTTTTTGTCGGGTTGGTCGCGATTTGGACGGCAATGGTGCGGGCGAAGATTTGGTCGCCCGTGTTGCTTCCATCGCCGCACAGCGTCATGGACTATCTCGTCAGTGCCGCGCGCGATGGTAGTTTGGTCAGCGCAACAGTGGTGACGTTGCGCCGGCTCCTCATCGGTTACTTCATCGGGCTTGCGATCGGATTGCCACTGGGACTTTTGACTGCGTCGCTCACCTTTGTGGAGGACACGATCGGCGTGCTCGCGCTCGGTTTGCAAACCCTGCCGAGCGTCTGCTGGGTGCCGCTGGCGCTGCTCTGGTTCGGTCAAACTGAAGGCGCGATGTTGTTTGTCGTAATCATGGGAACGGTTTGGTCGGTCGTTATCGCAACCGATACCGGCGTGCGGACGATTCCGCCAATCTTCGCCCGCGCCGCCCGGACGATGGGCTCAGGCCCATTCCATCGGTGGCTGCACGTGATTTTGCCGGCGTCGCTGCCGTACTTAATCAGCGGAATGAAACAGGGTTGGGCGTTTGCCTGGCGATCACTCATGGCCGCGGAAATCTACGTGACAATTCTTACCGGGTTTGGTTTAGGCCATCTGCTGCATTACGGCCGCGAACTCAACGCGATGGATCAAGTGATCGGGATCATGCTTGTGATTGTTGTGATCGGTTTGTTGGCCGACAAAATTTTGTTCTCGCCCTGGGAGCGTTTTCTTCACCGGCGCTGGGGAACAGGCCGAGTGTAGGAGCTCGATGCCGGCCTCTTTCGCTGGACCTACGACACGACGCGCAAAGTAACCGCGAAGGTCGCTCCTTTGCCTGAACCTTCGCTCTGTGCCCGAATGCTGCCGCCGTGCGTTTCGACGATCGCCTTAGTGATGGCAAGACCAAGACCGAGACCTTCGTGTCGCATTTCAAGCTGCTCGAAGGCATCGAAAATTTTCTCGAGAAATGCGGGTTCAATCCCAATCCCGGTGTCGGTGATTTCGAGGGTGATCGAATTTGGCGAGCTGTTATAAGAACGAACCGAAATCTTACCAGTGTCCGCCGTGAATTTGCAGGCGTTACGCAAAATGTTCCAAAAAACCTGCTGCATACGCGGCGGATCGACGTTGACCTGATGAGACGTCGCCTCAAAGGCAACTGACAGTTGAATACGGCGACAATCGACATCGGCGCGCACGATTTCAATAGCCTGCTGGACCAACTCGTGTGCGTCGGTCGGCTGAAGCCGCAACTGTAATTTGCCGCGCGCAATGCGGGTGAGATCAAGCAAATCGTCGATCAATCTCGCTTCCAATTCGACATTGCGGCAGACCATGCGCAACCCTCGTTCCAACTCCGGGTCGAGCCCGGGCTGATTCAATATCCCGTCCGCCCAGAGCAAAACCGGATTGAGCGGCGTGCGCAATTCGTGACTAAGGGTAGCGAGAAAACGATCCTTGGCGGCGCTGGCCGCTTCCGCATTTTCTTTTGCCCGTTCCAGTTCCTGCTCAACCCGTCGACGCTCAATAAAAAGCCCGATCTGACTGCCAAGCGCGGTGACGAGTTGGAGCAAATCGGGATCCGGCTCAGCCACATGTTCGCTGAACAATTCAACGGCACCATTGATCGCGCGACCGGCGAAAAGGGGAAAAGCGAAACCGCCGTGCAATCCCGCTTCCCGCGCGGCTAGTGCCCGGGGAAAATTTTTGTCTACGACCACATCGTAAATCCAGGCGGGCTCGTTCGATTCCCAAACCCGCCCAGGGAGACCTTCGCCCATTTTAAATTGAATCGCAGAGGAAAACTGACCGAACTTCTCCAAATACGGTGTGCCCGCGTGCCAGAAACCCTCGCAGCGTAACCGCCCAATACTCTCATCATAAATCCAAACGGCGCTCAGAACCCAATCCCCGATCGAAGCGATCGTCTGAAGGATCGCCGAGCTCGCTTCTTCAAGGTTCCATGAACCCGCGAGCAAACTGGCCACAGTGTACTGGGCAAGACGCCTGCGAGCGCTCCGCACTCGCTCAGAAATATCACGCGCAATTTTTGAGGCGCCGATAACGCGGCCATCCGCATGTCTAATGGGCGAGACCGTGATCGAGACGTTTACAAGGGTGCCGTCTTTTCGGCGGCGTACGGTGTCGAAATGGTCCACTCTTTCGCCGGCGTGAATCCGATCAAGTATCTGCTGCTCTTCATGGTAGCGATCCGGCGGAATGATGACGGTGATCGGTTTGTTGATCACCTGGTCGGCGCTAAAACCGAAAAGCTTTTCGGCGCCTCGGTTCCAGCTGGTGATGATTCCATTCAGATCTTTGCTGACGATCGCGTCGTCCGATGATTCGACGATCGCGGCCAGATGCCGGCTGGCCTCTTCGTTGCGTGTGCGCTCGGTGATGTCGCGCAAGTAGGCGGTGAAAATCGGGGCGCTGTCGATCTTGAGCGCGGTGATGGCCAGTTCGACCAAAATTTCAGAGCCGTCCTTAAAACCAAAAACGCGCTCGGCGACCGGATTAAACTCGAGGACGCGGCCATCTCCGCCCATGGTGATGATACAATCGAGAGCGTTATCCAGAATGCCGCGATACAGCATTTCGAGCTTATCGCTCGGGACAGCTTTGCTGTTTCGGACCCTTGGTTTGGATTTCATCAGGAGCGCGCCTGAAGCGACGCCCTTTCGCAGGAGACTAACAAGTTTGACGCGCAGCGTGCAATAGCGCTCCGCGGGAAGAGGGCGATCTTAACCGCTGGAATGGCAGGCGAGGAAGTTGTAGGAACAGAGATTCGTCGCGGCCAATTGCATGAAAATACTTTGTGTCGTTGAACATGGTAACGCTCCGAGCACCCGGCTGCGGCTGCGGGATTGTCTGGATTACTATTCCGCTCTTGGGGTGGAAGCGACGGTCGTTCCGACCCGGCGTTCGAGCGTGAGCGAGCGGCTGCGCGTTCTCAAAGAAGCACGCCGGCATGATGTGGTCGTTCTTTTCAAGACGATCGGCTTCAACGAATTCGAACTTGGCCTGCTCCAGCGCGCTAATCGCCGCATCGTTTTTGATTTCGACGACGCGGTGATGTTTCGCGACCAAAAGCATCGCCGGCCATTGCGCGGAAAAGATTTCAAGAAATTCCTGCGGACAGTCAGACACTGCGCTGCGGTCGTGGCGGGCAATGATTTTCTCGCCTGTTTCGCAGAAGCGTCCGGTCGCCGGGCGATTATTCTCCCCACGTCGATCGACCTTCGGCGATACCATTTGAAACAAAACTTCGATGGACCCGGACTAACGATCGGCTGGGTTGGGTTGAGCGACGGGCTGCCTTATCTCCGGTATATCCAGCCTGCACTGCAGCGACTGAGCGAAATGTTTCCTGGACTAAAACTGAAAGTGGTCTCGGACAAACCGCTCCAACTCGACGGCGTGCATGTCGAAAACGATCCATGGCGATTGGAAACCGAGCAGACGAATCTTGCCAGCTTCGACATTGGAATCATGCCGCTGTGGGACTCGGTTTGGACACGGGGAAAATGCGGCTACAAAATTTTGCAATACATGGGAGTCGGCACGGCCGTGGTCGCGTCCGATGTCGGCGTAAACAACGAGATCATTTCACACTGCGAAAATGGTTTTCTCGCACGAACGCAGGACGATTGGGTCGAAGCACTCAGCAGTTTGATCCGCAACGCGGAGCAACGGAGAACGTTTGGGTTGCGTGGACGAGAACTCATCGAAAAATGCTATTCGTTGGAGAGCTTTGCCCAAGGTTACGTGAAGTTGTTACGCGAAGTAGCGCGCATTCCGGGAGAATCGCCGGATTCCATAGGACGCCGCAGTTTTGGACGCTGGAACCTTAGCAGTCGCGCGCGGGAACTTTCCGGTGGCGACGTAATCGTTATCTCAGTGCCGAAAAGCGGACGCACCTGGGTGCGTACTTTTCTCTGCGCCTATTTTTGCAAACGCACCGGCAAACCGTTCACGCTTCGCCCTGATCGTTATCATGAGCCCGATATTCCGCGCATGATTTTCTCACATGATTTCGCGGAACAGCGAATGAAAGCGACCCTCTGGGAGCGGGTTCGCGGTAAATATCTGGTGCCGGCGCGGGAGCTGGCTCGGGGCCATGTGATACTTTTGGTGCGCGATCCGCGGGACGCGTTTGTCTCGCTTTACATGCAGCTGGTCCACCGGACGCGTGAGACACCCCAGGAATTGAAACAAAAAAGTATCGGCGATCTTCTTCGTGATCGTCGCTACGGAATCCTCTCCATCATCAAAACGATGAACAACTGGTTTGCCGAGTTCGGACACCGCAAAAATTTTACCCTGCTCCATTACGAATCATTGCGGGCAGCACCGGAACAGAATTTCCGGACTTTGCTGAGCACGCTCGGGGAAACCTCGCCTGACCCGGAATCATTTAAACACGCGCTCGAGTTTTCCGACTTCGCGAACATGCAAAGGCTGGAGGTGGCCGGTGTATTTGATTCGAAAATTCTGCGATCGCGCGATGTTCAGAATCCGGAATCTTTCAAAGTCCGTCGCGGCAAAGTAGGCGGCTATCGCGAGTATCTTTCGCCGGAGGACCAGGCATTCGCCGCTGACGCGCTCAAACATTTAGACGCGCGCTTCGGCTACACGACGTGATTCCTCGCGGATGAACGATCGACAAAGCCCGCCGGTGCTCATCATTGGCGCGCATCGCTCGGGCACAACTGCGACCGCGCGCGCGCTCGAATTAGTCGGATTACAAATCGGCCAGCATCTCGATAGTCATGGCGAGCCGCGGGCGTTGCAAAAATTACACGAGGACTATCTACGACGAGTCGGAGCGGCCTGGTATAATCCCCAACCATTCCTGAAATGGATCGAGACACCTGAAGGAAAGCTGGATTGCATTTCCTACTTGCGGACAAATGTCCGCCGCGATTTCGCTCGGATCTTTGGCTATCGCTTCAATCCGAAAGGACTTTGGCTCCGGGCGCGGCTCAACTTTGGTGCGCAGTGGGGTTGGAAAGAACCGCGCACGACGTTATTTGCTCCTGCCTGGCTCGAAATTTTTCCGGGAGCGCGAATCGTGCACGTCGTTCGCGACGCACACGCGGCCGCATCGAGCATTCGCGGACGTGAGTTGAAATTTCAAGCAGCGGGCGATCCGCCCACGCCCAATCTGGCGGACCTCAATTACTGCAGGCAACTTGTTCAAACCTATCTCATCGCCGGAGAGCGGCTTGCTGATTCGACGAATTATCAGCAGCTCCAGTTTGAAGAGCTCCAGGCCAATCCGCCTGCGATGCTCGAGCGATTGGCAAATTTCTGCGGCTTGCACGCCACAACCCGACAATTGGCCGGTGCCGCGGCCAGCATTCGACCGGCGCGCCGTTAGATCGACATCTTCCTAGACACGTCGAGATGGAGCCGGCGCTCTCCCCGCCGCACGGTCCCGGGGCGGGCCGTCTCCAAATCTTTCACTTCACGTGCATTGCGTCTTCCCAACGAATAGCAGCCCGCAGCAACTCGGTCAGTGAATTGACACCAAATTTTTCTTTCGCTCGCGCACAATAGGCTTGCACGGTCTTCAGACTCAGGCGCAAATCTTCCGCGATCTGCGACGGCGTTCGCCCCTGGCCGAGCAATCGGAAAATTTCCAACTCCCGATCGCTCAGTCGTTCCACCGGGGTGGCGGCCGACGTTTTCCGTGAACTCATGCGCCTCGCCATCGAATTCACCACCCGGTCGCTGATATAAATATCCCCTTCAACGACGCGCCGAATTGCAGTGAGAACACTTTTCGTAGTCTCCCGTTTCATCACATATCCACGCGCCCCGGCGTGCAACGCTCGTTCGGCGTAGAGCGCCTCGTCGTGCATGGAGAGCACGATCAAGGCGACTTCCGGAAATTGCGCTTGTAAGGTCTTGACCAACTCGAGACCCGATTCGTTTTTGAGTGAGATATCGATCAACGCAACGTCGGGACGGCCTGATTCGATTCCGGCAATCGCCCCGGCCGAGTCCTCCGCTTCACCGCAAACAGCGAGATCGGCCTGCTGGTTAATGAAGTTGGCAAGTCCATCCCGAACGAGCGGATGGTCGTCAACGATGAATACTCGGCGCTTGCGCGCCACGCCGTTGGATAGTTTTTGATTCATAAAAGGTCAGGTTTCAATGAACAGGCTGCGGTTTGTTTAACTTGCATATGACAAGCGTTCCGCCGTCCCGTTTGCGTGCGATGGCGAGTTTGCCTCCGATCAAGGAGGCGCCGTGCGCCATCAACCGCAGACCTAGGCCTGGCGGCTCAGGAAGTTTCTCCGGGAATCCGCGGCCGTCATCCGACACAACGAGTGTCAGTTTCTGCCCATTTTGCGCGAGCTCGATGTCGATCCTATTCGCGCTGGCATGCTTGACTGCGTTTATGACCGCTTCCTGGGCAATGTGATAAAGTTGCGTGGCCGTTGTTGCGTCACCGACATGGACAGCGTCATCGCCATTGAAAGTGCAGGGAACTCTAAATCGCTCGCTAATGTTTTCGGCCAGACCTTGCAGCGCAACATTCAACCCATCGGCCTCGAGTTCCGGCGAAAAGAAGCCGCGCGCCAGGTTGCGAGTGAGATCAATTCCTTCCTCGATGTAATGCACGACTTTGTCGGCATCCGCGACCTCGGCC
>WNGI01004207.1_pt1 | contig 13076 bp, 12 predicted proteins | sample 5400621 | NCBI WGS metagenome assembly WNGI01 (sample SAMN13153374, study PRJNA577476) | soil metagenome | isolation source: 20 cm soil or saprolite under Garry oak tree replicate 1 | place: USA:California | collected 2016-06-15 | reverse complement strand
CAAAATCGCCGACGTGAAGATCGGCTGAGGACAGCATGGCTCATAAGAAGGGCGTCGGCTCCTCGCGCAACGGACGCGACTCGAATCCGAAGTACCTCGGCGTGAAGCGGTTCGGCGGGGAATTCGTGCGGGCCGGGACGATCATCGTCATCCAGCGCGGCACCAAGTTCCATCCCGGAAAGAACGTGCGGCGCGCCGCGAACGATACGCTGTTCACGACCGTCGATGGTCACGTGAAATTCGAGCACAAGAACAAGCAGCGGTTTCAGGTGAGCGTGTATCCGGCGGCTGTGAAGGCGGCGGCGGCGAAGAACTAGGTAGGGGGCGGTAAAGGGGCGGTAGGAGGCGGTAGGGCGGCGAAAGGAAAAGCGCCGCCCTTTTGATTTCGGTGTATCAAAATCGTGCTCCGCTCAATCCGGATCACTACAATCCTCTTTGCGCTGGTGGTTCCCGCCCGAGCCCAGACTCTGACAGGCGTGGTGTTGGATAGCGTGTCGCACGCACCAGTCGTAGGTGCGCGCATCCTTCTTCTGGACTCAGCCGGGACTGCCATAAAAGCCCTGACCACAAGTTCTGATGGGCAATTCACCTTCAGCATCCCACACCTGGGCGACTATCGCCTGCTGATTGGCCGGATTGGTTATCCGATCAGCATCAGCAAACCCTTTGTTTTCAGTTCAGCGTTCACGGCACGGGTATCGCTGAGTTTGCCTTCGAACCCGATAACCCTCGACACCGTGACAGTCGTGGCCAGGCAAATCGAGCGACGAATGCCATACTTGGTGGACGCCGGGTTCTACAAGCGCAGACAAGAGGGATTCGGACACTTCCTGACCAGGGCTGACATTGACAAGCGCGATCCGCGGGTCTTGACGGACCTGCTGCAAGGGATCTCCGGTGTCCGAGTCTCGTGTCAGAGTGGTTTCTTGACTTGCGACGCTGATATGCGTGCTGCGCGGTCGATGTTTTATCGCGGCAAATGCCGCCCCACTGTTGTTATCGACGGGGTGGTAGTGCGGGCGGGGGGCGTCGGAAGCAAGGGGGACTTGTTCCTCGATCAGCTCATCAATCCGTTCAATGTCGAGGTACTTGAAGTCTACCCTTCACCGGCGGGTGTACCGGTCCAGTATTCTGGGTACCTCAGTCCTTGTGGAGCGATACTCATCTGGTCGCGACGCTGAGATGGGGTGACATCTGGGATCCTACTGGGTATAAAACCGCATGCGCGCGCTAGCCGTTGCCCTCCTCGCAGTCGCCATCGCTTGTAACCCACTCGCCTTTTGGGTCGATGCCACCGCACAACGAGGGGCCGCGGAGACGGCGACCGAACGCTTCCACCTGAAGCTCGACTTGGGTCAGTTCGACTCGATCTATCAGGAGGCGGATCCAGAATTCCGAAAGGCTGGTACGGAAAAAGACGTGAACGCCCTGTGGCGTATGGTCCAGCGAAGGTTCGGCTCGTTGCAGAGCGACTCGCTGCTCGGCTGGAATGTCAGCGTCACAACCAATACCGGCACAGTCGTTCGCCTTGTCTACTACACGACCTTCTCCAAGGACAAGGCGACGGAGACATTCACCTGGCGTATTCGCGACGGCAAACCGGCGTTGCTCGGCTACAACATCAACTCGCCGGCGTTGCTGCGGGCAATGGTGGACGAAAAGAGCACGGACGAAAAGAACTAAGCGGGCAGAGAACTAGGTAGGGGGAGGTAAAGGGGCGGTAGGAGGCGGTAGGAGGCGGTAGGGGAAAACCCGACCGCCTTTTTTTTGTTTCCTTCACGCAGAATTTGGGTTACGCGTCTCCTTCCTTCTGAAGAATTCTTCCCCGTGCTGCCTTATGAACGCTTTGAGGCTTGGAAATTGTGTGACGAGCTCGCTGTGGCAGTCTATGAGGTCACGCGCTCGTTTCCCAAGTACGAACTCTATGGACTGACGTCTCAAGCCCGCCGGGCCGCTTTCTCGGCACCCGTCAATATCGCCGAAGGTTCTGCAAAACCTGGGGCCAATGAGTTCTGCCGCTTTCTAAACATCGCGATCGGATCATTGTCCGAACTCTCGTATACCCTGAGGTTCTGCAAGAAAGTCGAGTTGTTAGATGATGAACGGTTCGAGCGGCTGGATGAATTGCGGAGACGAGCCGGGTTTCTGACGTGGAAGCTCTATGAAGCAGTCCGAAAACGGAAACGGTAGGGGGTGTATTTTACCGCCCCCTACCGCCTCCTACCGCCTCCTACCCTAGTATTTCGGCGGCAACGTCCTATACCTCTCCAACAACTCCGTTTGCCGACTCCTCAGCGGAATATCCTTCCCACGGATGAGCACGTGTTCGACGCCTGTTGAGAAATCAAAGGGGTCACCAGTCCACACGACGACGTTCGCAACCTTCCCAGCGTCCAGCGATCCGTAGCGATCTGCGACCCCGAAGATCTCGGCGGGCGTGAGTGTCACCGCCCGCAGCGCCTGCTCCCACGGCATGCCGCTCGCCACGGCATTGCCCGCCTGTTGGCGCAGATCGCGCGTGTTCTCGGTCGCCGTCTCCATCAGCGCAACCTTCACGCCGCCCTTCGCGAGGAGCGGCGCGTTTTCGTAACGAATGCCGAGCGCGTCGAAACTCGGGATGTTGTCCATCGGCTCGACGAGCACCGGCACGCCGGCCGCGGCGATCTCCTGCGGAATCATCCACCCCTCGGCGGCGCCCGCGAGAATCAGCTTGAGCTTGTACTCGCGACCGATCCGCAGCGCGGTCTCGATGTCGCTACGGCGATTCGCCACGACGAGGAGCGGGAGCTCACCGCGCAGCACCGGCTGCAACGCCTCGAGGTCGGCAGCGCTGGCACCCAGCGGCTGGATCTGCGCCCGCCGGTAGTCGGCCCGGCGCGTCGCGTATTCGCGCGCGTCGTTCAGCACGCGCCGCAGCCGCTGTGCCACGCCCGCGCGCGAGCCGCCCCCGGCGTCCTTGGCGCCCTCGCTCAGGTCGGCGACCATCGCCGCCGGCGACTTCACGCGCATCGCCTCGATCGACTCACCGTCCAGGTCGATCATCACCGCCTGGCCCCAGATGAGGCTGCCGTTCGGCACCGCAACGGTCGAGGTGATCCCCTCCATCCGGTTCACGGCGATCAACGTCGACGCCGGATTGATGCCTTCGAGGACGTTGAATGACGCGGCGACGTCGTTGCCACGCAGCGTGGCTTCGTTCGTGTTCTGCACCGCGCTGATTTCGCGCAGTCCCATCTGGCCGGCGCCGTCGATGAAGCCCGGCGTCACCCACTTGCCCGACGCGTCGATGCGCGTCGCCCCCGCTGGGACGGCGACGTTCGTCCCGACCGCCGCGATCCGGCCGTCCCGAATCAGCACCGTCGCGTTCTCGAGCTTCGGTCCCGAGACCGGATACACCGTACCCCCGGTGATCGCGATCGTCTGAGCCAGCAAGAAGGCGATCATGGGTGCTCTCCCTGACCCAGCGTGAAGTCCGTTTTGGGTTGATGCGCCGGGTCGTTCCGGTCGTAGACCAGCCAGCCATCGTTGTAGACCTGGATGGCGCGCGCGTAGACCGACAGGGGATCGGCGGACCAGAGCACGACGTCCGCCATCTTGCCCGGCTCGAGCGTCCCGACCAGCGAATCGATGCCGAGCACCCACGCGGGGTTCGCCGTGAACCAGCGCACCGCCTGCTCGCGCGTCACCGGGATGCCGGCGCGCCTGCCGTGATACATCGCCTTCGCGGCCTCCTGATTGAGCCGCTGGATCCCGCTGGCATCGTCGGAGTGGATGACGACCCGCGCGCCTGCCTGCTGGAGGAGCGCGCCGTTTTCGTAAATGCCGTCCATCGCTTCTTCCTTGAAGCCCCACCAGTCCGACCAGATGGACGACGCGACGCCTTCGCGCGCGAGCACGTCCGCGATCTTGTACGCCTCCACCGCGTGATGGAACGAGCGGATCTTGAAGCCGAACTCGTGCGACAGATCGATCATCTGCATCATCTCGTCGGCGCGGTAGCAATGGTTCTGCACGTAGATGTTGCCGCGGAGCACCTCGGCCAGCGTCTCGTTGCGCAGGTTGCGCTCCGGCGGGTCGCCCTGATGGTCCTTGTTCCACTTGTCCCACTTGCGGCGATACGCCTGCGCCTGAATGAAGGCGTCCCGATACCCGGCCATGTTGCCCATGCGCGTCGAGGGTCCGCCGCGCTGGCCGTACACGCGCTTGGGATTCTCGCCGCACGCCATCTTCAGGCCGTAATGCGCGCCTGGGAACTTCATCTCCTGCACCGAGCGGGCGGGGACGAGCTTGAGCACCGCGCTGCGCCCGCCGATGAGGTTCGCCGAGCCTGGGAGCGCCTGAATCGTGGTGACGCCGCCCGCGATCGCCAGCGGAATCTGCGGATCCTGCGGCCAGAACGAATGCTCCGCCCAGACCTCGGCGGTAACAGGCCGCGTCGCTTCGTTCCCGTCCGATTCCGCGAACGTCCCGGGAGCGGCGTACACGCCGATATGCGAATGCACGTCGATGACGCCCGGCGTTACCCACTTGCCGGTCCCGTCCACCACGGTTGCACCGCTCGGCGCCTCGACATTCGTGCCGACGGCGACGATGCGTCCGTCGCGCAACAGAATCGAGCCGCCCTGAATCTCTTGCCCCGCGGCCGTCATGATCGTCGCATTGCGGATCACGACCGGTGGATTGGGATGCCGCTGGTACGTCGACGGATACTGCGGTCCAATTCCACCGGCGGTGTCTTGCGCCGCTGCTGGAGCAGGCGCCCCCGCCGTCCCGGCGGTGCGCGCGCCGGCCGACGCGCAGCCGGCAGACAGGACAAGCCCCACAACGGCGAGCAAAAAGCGCATCCGAGCCTCCGTTATTTCACGAGTTCGAAAAGAATTGGTGCACCGGTCGGCGCGATGCGTACGAGACGACGCGGTGCTTGCTGCGTCACATGCATCACCACCGGCAGCTGCATTCCGGCGATCTCGAGGCGGTAGCTGGCCAAGTTGCCCGCCGGCACGGCCACGGTCTCGATCCCGGCCACCTTCACGCTCACGACTTTCGTCGTACCCTCGCCCGACGAGAACACGTTCAGGTTGAACGTCTTGCCCACTTCCAGCGGCAGCGCCGGCACGAGCACGGGAAGTGCGTTGTCGTCGATGGTGCCGGTCGCGATGGTTGTGTCCACGTCGATCTGCTTCGGCGGACTGGCTTGCAGCGCCTGACTGGTGCCTTTCACCCGGCCGCCCGAGTAGGTCAGGTGGATCTCACTTTTCTGGCCTTGAACGACGCTCGTCTGGTCGGTGTGGCGCGGCGACAAATCACTGTTCAATACGACGGTCGATTGCTGATGGAACGGGCCAATCGTCGTGGACTCGGTATAGACGATCGAGTCGCTGGTCACCGTCACGGTCCCTGTCTGCCCGCCAAACACGTTGCCTTGCACCAACGCCTGGAAACTGTCGCTGCGCGCGACGATCTGGCTGCGGTCGAACGCGACCGGACCGCCGATCGGGTTGAACTGGGCAGGATCCATCGGCTTGCCTTCGATATCGACGAGCCGCACCGGCGCGATCAGCTTGAGCTTGTCGTACAGCGCCTTGCCGTCGCCGACCACGACGACGGTGAGCGCGTCGCGGTGAATCGTGCGCTGTGCCGCCGCCCGCGCGCGGGTCGCACTGACGGCGGACAGCCGCTCGCGGTAGCTCTGCACATAGGTCGAGCCGAGTCCCAGGAGCCGGGCCGTCGAGACGACCTGCGCGATTTGCCGCGGCGTCTCGATCGTCAGCGGGAAGGAGCCGACGAGGAAGCCCTTGGCGGAAGTCAGCTCGCTGTCGGGAATCGTCTCGGTGCGAATGCGATCGATCTGGTGGAGCAGCTCGACGAGCGCGCTATCGGTGACCTCGGTCCGTCCTTCAAATGTCGCCTGCCAATACCCCAGCCCGCGATTGCGCCGCAGGCCGGCATACGCGCCGTAGGTCCAGCTCTTCTGTTCGCGCAGAATGATGAAGAGCCGCGAATCCGAGCCGCCGCCCAGTACCTGGGCGGCGATGCGCGCCGGATAGTACGTCGTGTCGGCCGGCAGGAATGTCGTGTTGCCGATCACGATGTTCGACTGCACCGAACCCGGCCGGTTGACGAGCAGGATGTCGGTACTCCGCTTGGTCGGCGCGGCAGGGAACGCAGCAGTAGCCGCCAGCGCGCCGTGCCACGTGCCGAACGCATCGGTCGCAAGCGCCCGCGCCCGCGCCAGCGTGATGTCGCCCGCGACCACGAGCAGTGCGCCTGCGGGACGCAGCCGTCGCTGCGCGAACGCGACGACATCGTCCCGGGTGACCGCCTTGTAGGATGCGGCGCTGGTGTTCCGCCCGTACGGGTTGCGCCCGAAGATCTCCTTTTGGAAGGCACGCGCCGCCACGTTGCTCGCCTGCGACAACTCCACGTCGAGCGAAGAGAGAAAACGCGTCCGCGCCAGCTCGAGCTCCTGCGCGGGGAACGTCGCCTGCCGTGTGACATCGCCGAGCAGGGAGAATGCGAGATCGGCGTGATCGCTCAGTCCATCGGTCGAGACGGTGAGAAAATCGTCGCCGGCGCTGGCGGCGATGCTGCCGCCTACTCCTTCGATGGTCGAGGCGATCTGCTCCGCATCGCGGGTCGGCGTGCCCTTGGTCAGGAGCTCCGCGACGAATTCGGCGACGCCTTCCTTGCCGGTGGGATCGTAGGCGCTGCCGGCCCGAAAGCTCAGGCTGAGCGACAGCGTCGGCTGTTCATGATTCTCGACCAGCAGCAGCGTCATGCCGTTGGGCAGCGCCACGTCCTGGAACGGCGGAAAGTGCACCGGGTGCAGTCGTTCCGCGGCAGGCGGCCGGGTGGGAAACGTATCCTGCGCAAAAAGTTGGACGGTTGGAATGTTGGACAGTGTAAGCACTGTCAAGATTCCTACGGTCCAACTGTCCAACCGTCCAACCGACCAACGGCTCATTGGGCGCCTCCCGGAGTCGGGGCAGGGGCCGAGCCGGCCCGCACCATCAGCAGTGTCAGGTTCGCGGGGGCGAGGTACGTGCTCGCGACGCGTTTCACGTCGTCGGTCGTCACCGCCAGGAGTTTGTCGAGATCGGTGTTGATCTCATCGATCGACTCGTGGAATGTCTTGTAGTGATGCAGCTCTTCCGCCTTGCCCAGCGTCGTCTCGCGATTCGAGATGAAGCCGGCGCGCATCGCATTCTTCGCCTTCTCGAGCTCCGCGGCCGTGATGCCGTTCATCCGGATGGTGTCGAGCTGGGCGGCGAGCAGCGTGTCGAGCCGGTCGGCGGAGACGCCCTGATTGACGATGCCGTAGGCGGCGAACACGCCGGGGCCGTTGCGCGAACCGAACGGGTTCATGATCGCGCCGGTGCCAACTGCAGCTTTGTCGTGCCGCACCACTGACACATTGAGCCGTGAGCTCTCGCCCTGACCGAGGATGAGATTCAAGACCTCGAGGGCGGGCGTGTCGGGACTGCGATGCTCGGGAATGCGATACAGGCGCATCACGAGATCGAGATTGGCCTGCGGGTCGCGCACCTCCCGGCGCACCGGTCCCTTGGCGGCGGCGATGTTCGCCTCGCACCGCGGCGCTTCGGGCGCCGCGTGACTCGGCACGCCGGCGAAGTACTGGTTCACGAGTCGCCGCAGCTCGCCTGCGTTGAAGTCGCCGACGACCACGAGCATCGCATTGTTGGGTGCGTAGTAGGTATCGAAGAACGCCTGCACGTCCGGGACCTTCGCGGCGTCGAGATCGGCCATCGAGCCGATCACGGTGTGCGCGTACGGGAAGCACCTCGTGCTGTCGAACGGCCAGGTCAGTCCGTCTGAAAACGCGCCGGCGTAGGGCTGATTGTCGACACGCAGCCGGCGCTCCTCTTTTACCGCCTGCCGCTGGTTCTCGAAATTGTCTTCGGTGATCGCGAGCGAGCGCATGCGATCGGCCTCGAGCCAGAGCGCCAGGTTGAGGCGGTTCGACGGCACGGTCTCCCAATAGTTGGTGCGGTCTTCGGCGGTCGAGCCGTTGTAGGTGCCGCCGGCGCGCTCGACCAATTGCCCGTGCTCCGACTTCTTCACGTGGGCCGAGCCTTCGAACATCATGTGCTCGAAGAGGTGCGCGAATCCCGAGCGGCCGGGCCGTTCGTTGCGCGAGCCGACCTCGTACCAGACATCGATCGTGACGATCGGGGTCGAGTGGTCTTCGGAGTAGATGACGCGTAGGCCGTTGGGCAGGGTGAACTGTTCGAAATCGATGCGGCCTGCTTGCTGAGCGGCGAGCGTTGCAGGAAGCATCGACAACAGGGCAAGCAATCTACGCATGGGTGCGAGGCTCCAGTGGAAAGAGCGCCAGCGCGTTGGTTTCGAGGATGGCCCGTTGCTGCTCAGGTGAGAGCGGCAGGGCCAGGAATTGATCGATGTTCTGCCGGAGGTCCTTCACGCCGGGGCTCGGCCAGTCGGTGCCCCACAGGACGCGGTCTCCGATCTCCGTCAGGCGGGGAAAGTACTCCAGCAATTTCGACGGCGGAATGCCTGAGACATCGAGCCTGACTGACCTATGACGTCTCAGGATGAAAAACGCCTCCTCCATGTACAGCGGCCGCCCGCCGTGCGCCATCACGAGCTGCAAATCGGGGAAATCGATGGCGACGTCGTCGATCTCCATCGGATTACCGAACTTCGAGCGCGCGCCGGGAAAGATCGAGGTGCCGGTGTGGATCATGACCGGCAGGCCTCGGTCCTCGCAGCGCTTGTAGATGGCGCCGAGGGCGGTGAGCCCCGCCGTGTAGGCGTTGGCGGGGAAGGCCTGGTGCGGCGGATGGACCTTGAGCAACCGGATTCCGAGGTCGATGAGGCGGTCGACGTCGCCTGATGGGTCGCGGGTGTAGCGCGCGTGCACGCCGCCGTACGGAATGAGCCGCTCGGGATTCGCCTGCGCGTATTTCGCCGCAAACGTATTGGTCGAATCGTCGAACCCCATGATGTCGGGGCTCGGGTAGTTGACCAACCCGACGCGCCAGACGCGGGACTTGTCCATCACCTCGAGCAGCGCGCGCGGATCGTCCATCAGGGAGATGAGAAACTCCCAGTGGTCCTCTTTTCCCTTGCGCATCGCTTCCTGGACTTTGGGCTTGAGCGCGCGCCATGGCTGGATGTGGATGTGGACGTCGGTGATGCGGTGTTGAGTGGGGATCAGCGCCATGGATCGGGGAAGCTAGCGAGCGCGTAGCGGACCATCAACGTCTAGTCGCTCCAGGTATAGAACCCCCTTCCCGTCTTCTTTCCCAGCTCGCCCTTCTTCACTTTTTCTTTGAGGATCTTCGGCGGCTCATACTGCGGCTGTCCCAGCGTCTTGTGCAGGTACTGCGCAATCGCAAGCCGCACGTCGAGCCCGACCAGATCGGTGAGCTTGAGCGGGCCCATCGGGTGGTTGTAGCCCAGCTCCATCGCCCGGTCGATGTCCTCCGCGCTCGCGACGCCCTGCTCGAGCATGCGCATCGCCTCGAGCCCGAGCACCAGACCCAGCCGGCTCGACGCGAAACCGGGAGAATCGCGCACCACGATCGGCTCCTTCTTGAGCCGGCGCGCGAACGCCACGGCGCGATCGGCTGCCGCGATGCTGCCCCGGCCGTGCGTGATCACTTCAACGAGCTTCATCACGTGCACGGGATTGAAGAAATGCATGCCGATGAACCGGTCGGGGTGCGTGAGACCCGAGGCAATGGCGCCGATCGAAAGTGACGAGGTGTTCGACGCGAGCAGGGCCTCGGCCGGTGCGGTGCGTTCGACCTCAGCGAACAGCCGCTGCTTGATCTCGAGGTCCTCGACCACCGCTTCGATCACCACATCCGCGTCTCGCACCGCCGAGGCCATGACGGCGTCCGTGTGCAGTCGTCCCTCCACCGCGCCGCGATCCTTGTCGAGCAGCTTGCCGCGGTTGACGGCGCCGTCGAGCAACTGGCCGATTCTGCTCATGGCTTGGGGCAGTGCGGCAGGATGCGCGTCGGTCAGTACCACCTCGCACTCCGCGAGCGCTGCGACAAAGGCGATCCCGTGACCCATCGTCCCGGCACCGAGAATCGCGACGCGGATGGGTTTCATGCGGCGCGCGCGTCTACGATGGGGCGGGCCCGCTCAGGATGGTTCGTGCAGATGCCATCGACGCCCAGGCGGACCAGGCGGACCATGTCGTCGGGATGGTCCACCGTCCAGACGATGATGCCGCCGCGCAGCCCGTGCACCGTCTGCACGAGCCGCTCGTCCACCAGCGTTCGCTCAGGCCACAGCGTCTGGGCTTTCGCGGCTTCGAGTGTCTGGCGCGGGTTCGGGATCGGGAGCTCCGAGAGGACCCCGCAGGGCAGCGTGGGACGCTGCTCGCGCAGCCGCCGGATGATGGGTGATTCGAAACTGTGGACGGCGTAGCCGCCCGGATTCGGGCCACGATCGAGCGCCGCAAACAGGCGCTCATCCCATTTGGCGTCGAGCGCCTTCACTTCGACGAAGACATTGAGTTTACCGAGGACGGTGAGGGCTTGAGCGAGCGTCGGGAGGCGCTCGCCGTTCGCGAGCTGCGTCAGCGCGAGGTCGCGCGCGCGGCCTTGCGCGATCGGCAGCCCCATCACCGTCGGGTCGTGGTGCACGAAGAGCTCGCCGTCGATCGAGGCGTGGACATCCAGCTCCACGCCGTCGGCGCCCTGACCTCGGGCCGCGCGGAACGCGGCCAGGGAGTTCTCCAGCTCGATGCTGGAGGCGCCCCGGTGGGCAATGACCAAAGGCTTCACTGCTGCAGGCTGTCTGCTTTTTTCGGCTCGATCCAATCCGGCTCTTTTTCGATGTCGTGCACGGTCGCAATGTCTTCAGGCCGCGGCAGCACCGTCTCCAGATACGCCGCGTACTTGGCGTCGTCGAGCGGGTGGCCGTCGACCGTGAGCTTCTGGTGTGCGTACATGCCGATCCGCCGGTTGAACTTGAGGTCCGGCACCTTCAGTTGCCGCTCCCGCTCGGGGATGAACATGTTGAGCCGCTCCACCAGCTTCACGATCTCCTGCCGGTAGAGATTGCGCGCCATCTCGTTGAGCTTGCTCTTGTCGGGCTCATGGCCGTTCGTCGGGCTTTCCCGCTCATCGTAGCGTCCTTTGAGCCCCCACACGTACGCCCAATGGGCCGAAGACGAGTTGTCCGTACCGAACAGGTCGAACGCCGTGGGGATCCACTTATAGAAGAAGCGCTGGATCACCTCGGGCGGCATCTTGCCCGCCTTCACGATGCGCAACAGGCCGTTGTTGCCCGTGCCCAGGTGATAGGACTCCTCTTTCAGCATCGGGCCCATGGAGCGGGACAGCGGATCGAATGCCGAGACGGAGAGCATCTTGAGTTGGAACTTGCCGTCGCGGTCGATGAACTGCGTGTAAGTGAAGAAGTCGAGCCAGTTATCCACGATCTCGTTGAAGGAACCGAGCAGCCGCTCGCCCTCGTCGGCGCGGCGCTCGAGCAGCTTCGCCGCCTCGCGCTTGCCTTCGTCGCCGAAATGCGAGCAGAGCAGGTACGACATCTGCCAGCCGTGGCGCATCTCCTCGGTCATCACGCGCTGCAGCGACAGGAGGTCGTAGGCGGAGGGCGCGTGGTGCAGCAGGTTGCGTTGCTGCTCCACCGACGCGAACTCGGTATCGCCCTGGTAGACGATCAGGTTGAGGAGCGCGTCGCGGATGCGCTGGTCGGGGATGTGCATCACCGTCGGCCATTTGCGCTGGCCTTTGTAGTGCCCGAACTCGATGTGGGGCACTTCGGGATCGCCGAACTTGGCTTCGAACCCGTACTTGCGAAGATCGCCCTGGGGGAGACCGATCGAGTCCTGCCAGTAGCGGAAGTAGTCGATCCAGTCGTCGAAGTTGTGAAGTTTGCGGACCATTTCAGCGATTCCTTATCAGTTGGCGTGCTTCGGGAGTGGCGAAAAGTATCTGTTGGTCTGCGATCTCGAGGTCGAGCGCGTCCGCCAGGGAACTGTGCTCCGATTGGTACAACGCGCGCTTGGCAATCGCGACGGCGCCGGGCGTCATGGCGGCCCAGCGTTGCGCCAGCGCGGTCGCCTCGGCCGCCAGTGCGTCGTGCGCGACGACGCGATCGAACAGTCCGAGCGCGAGCGCTTCAACGGCAGGCACCATCCGCGCGCTCCACACGAGCTCGAGGGCTTTGGAAATGCCGGTGATGCGCGGGAGGAAATAGCTGCCCCCCCAGTCCGGCACGAGCCCAAGCTTGTGAAATACTTGACCGATCGAGCCCTGAGTCGAGGCAATGCGGTAGTCGCAGGCGAGCGCGAGGTTGGCTCCACCGCCGGCGGCCGCGCCGTTGACCGCCGCGAGCACCGGCTTCGGGGCGTTGCGGATGGCGAGCGCGATGTGCTTGCCGGCTTTGACCAGCCGCTCACCCTCTGTTCCCAGCACGCCGAGGTCGGCGCCGGCGCAGAACGCTTTTCCCGCGCCGGTGATGACGATGACGCGCACCGCGTCGGCGGTGGCCAGCATCCGCACCGCCTCGAGCAGATCGTCACACATGTCCGGATCGAAGGCGTTGGCCTTGTCGGGCCGGTTGAGCGTCACCGTGCCGATGTGGTCGTTGATCTCGACGAGAATCCGCTCGTACGCCGCCATCAGACGCGCTCCACAATCATGGCCAGGCCATACTGCGTGTTTCGGCGTTGCAGGGCGTGTACCAGTGTGGTGAGGATCTTCGCGCCGGTGCAGCCGAGCGGATGGCCCAGGGAGATCCCGCCGCCGTAGATATTGACCTTGGCAGGGTCGAGCTCGAGTTCGCGGATGCAGGCGATCGCCTGCGCGGCGAACGCTTCGTTCAGCTCGACGAGACCGATTTGATCGATCGTGAGACCCGCGCGTTGGAGCGCTTTCCTGGTCGCGGGGATCGGGCCCAATCCCATACAGCTCGGATCCACACCTGCCACAGCGGTCGTTACGATTCGTGCCATTGCCGCCCCTCGCCGCCCCTCGCCGCCCTTCGCCGCCGTCACAAGCAACGCGGCGGCGCCGTCGTTGATACCGCTCGAGCTGGCCGCCGTGACG
>WNGI01016141.1_pt1 | contig 13077 bp, 10 predicted proteins | sample 5400621 | NCBI WGS metagenome assembly WNGI01 (sample SAMN13153374, study PRJNA577476) | soil metagenome | isolation source: 20 cm soil or saprolite under Garry oak tree replicate 1 | place: USA:California | collected 2016-06-15 | reverse complement strand
GGATCGCACGAACCGCTTTCCGTTACTCCCGTGCGGATCACCCAGTGTGAAATTCATTTTCGCTGGTTGCATAAAACGCTTAAACTCGTGACGCAAAGCGCCGATGTGGCGAAATGGCAGACGCAACGGACTTAAAATCCGTTGGGCCGTAAACGGCCCGTGCCGGTTCGAGTCCGGCCATCGGCACCATCTAAAATGCGATTTTGCTAGGTAAAACCGCTGACCAATGATCTGATGGCTGGTCAAACAATGACCCAAAATATTGATCCGACATCCGGCCTAAACCAGGGCGGACCGATCTGGGGTTATCACTTTGCCCCGAACCAACCAGCACGGTCGATTACTTCGGAAGATGCGGTTAAATTTTTGACCGCGCCCGGTCCCGCCTTACCGGATGAATTCGTCTGGTTGCATTTTTCGCTTTCCAATGTGGCTTCTGAAGCCTGGCTACGGCGGTATCTGACCTTGCCCGATACCTTTTACGAATCGTTGAATAGTGATGTAGACGCCACTCATTTGGAGCAGGACGCAGACGCACTGGTGGCGCGTATCCATGATGTGCTTTATGACTTCACGTTCGACGCCCCAGTTGCGACTACCACTCTTTGCATAATGCCACACCTCGTAGTAAGCGCGCACGTTCGGCCCTGGCGTTCGATTGACCAACTCCGTGAAGCGGTGCAAGCGGGCCACGTTTTTTTTCGCTCGCCGATCGAAATTCTGGCGCGCTTGTTTCGAGATCAGGCCAGTGTGTTGGTTGACATTGTGCGGAAGTCCAAAAAGCAGGTGGGCCCAATGGAAGAGCAACTCCTGGCCAAGCGCATTTCTGTTAGTCGTAGCGAATTGGGTTCGCTACGGCGGATGTTGGTTCGACTCCAACGGCTTTTGGCCCCGGAGCCGACTGCATTCTTTCGCCTTCTTAATCGGCCGCCTAATTGGATTACGGAAGACGAGCTTCAGAACCTGCAACAATCCGCAGAGAAATTCTCCACATCCATCAGCGACGCAGCCGCCCTTGTTGAGCGCGTCAAACAGCTTCAGGAAGAATTGTCTGCCCTTGTCAGTGAACAGACCAATCGCACACTGTTTGTGTTGACGATGGTGACTGTTCTGGCCTTGCCAATTAACCTGGTGGCAGGCTTGTTTGGCATGAATGTAGGTGGGATTCCACTGTCCCAAGACAGGTACGGTTTCTTGTTAGTCGTGTGTCCCCTGGTAGTCTTGACAGCATTTCTGGCCTATTGGGGATTGGGCAGACGCCGTGACTAAGAGGCTTTCCGGACGCAATATCCAATTTGCATCAGCATAAGCCTTAACTTTTGAGTGGGAATCGGAGAAAACTCCGTCGATTTGAATTGCGGATTGCGGATCGGCGATGGTGGAGTGCAAACTGAAGATGCAGTAAGATTCACATGCCAACTCCGACCGAGCGGCCACTCTTTATTCCGATTATTCTGGGAACTTCCCGGCGGGGGAGACGGAGCGAAAATGTCGCGCGCTTTGTCTTTGAGCAAACAAGAAAACGTGCAGGTGTCGAGACCGAGTTGATTGATGTGTGCTCGCTTCCGATGAAACTCGACGACGCAGGCGAGCAAATGAAGGACCCAGAATTCTCAGCAACCATCAACCGCTGCGACGGCCTCATCATTGTAACTCCCGAATATAATCACGGTTATCCCGGGCTTCTGAAGCACGCATTGGATATGAATCTGGAGGAATACATTCACAAGGCCGTCGGGATCTGCGGCGTCTCAGCAGGTTCGTTTGGTGGTGTGCGAGCGATCGAGGCGCTGCTGCCCGTTATGCGCGAGCTCGGTCTGGTAACGATTTTTTGGGACGTAAATTTCGGAAACGTGGAGAAGTTATTCGACGACCAGGGAAATTTACTCGATCAAAAGTATGTGCGACGCCTGGACAAATTTTTGAATGAATTGATCTGGATGGCGCGTGTTCTTCGCTACGGACGAGAAAACATTCCGGAAGTTAAGGCGTAGTGTTGCAGTAATGTCGAAAGACGCGTTAGCCGAGCGAATGCAACGCCTGGGCATTCGTGATTTCGACCTTGTGGAAACCTTTGCGCGATCCAGCGGGCCGGGCGGCCAAAATGTAAACAAAGTTGCAACCGCTGTAACGCTGCGTCACAAGCCGAGTGGCATCAGTGTCACCGTGCAGGATTCGCGCTCGCAAGCGGTGAACCGCAAACTGGCTCGGGGACGACTGCTGGATGCGATCGAGAGCTATCGAGAAGAGCAGCGTATCAGTGAAATCGCGAAGCGCGAAAAAGCGCGGCGAAGAAAATCCCCACGGCCGGCTGCACTCAAGCGGAAAATTCTGGAATCGAAACGGAGACGTGGAGAGCTAAAGAAACGGCGGTCGAAGGTCGAAATTTAGAATAATTCTTCGCCCTAAATACGTCTGGCGATGTGACCTGCGCCGAATCGTTTGGTGAAACAAACAATTCACGCTATGAAAAAAGCAATCATACTTGGTCCGGTGTTTTCTGTTCTCGCCTTGATGCTGGTCTCCTGTGCCAGCGAACCCGAGGCGACTACTACCACAACGCGCCAGACGACTGTCACCACGCCGGTGGCACCACCCTCGCAAACAACTACTACAACGACGCACCGCATGGGTGGCGGCTATTAATCGACGGAAACCGGCAGCCAGAAGTCGCGCTTGCCGGCCCTGTAGCGACGGCCCTGTGGGCCGTTCCCTCCGATATGTGAGTGCCGACGTGGACCGGGCACAGCCGGTGGCTACAATACCGTGCGAAATCGCTCTATGATTTCTCCGCTGACTCTTCCGCAGTTTGGGCTTCTTCTTCTGCCTGGCTGACTACGGGCGCGACTGCCTGAAGGTTTTCGCCGCTGTGGAGATCAATCAATTTGACGCCCATCGTGTTTCGGCCGGTTTCGCGAATCTCCTTCACGCGCGTACGTACCATTTGACCCTTGTTGGTGATGAGCATGATCTCATCACTCTCACGGACGGTAAGCGCGCCCACGACATCGCCAGTTTTCTCACCGGTTTTCATGGTGATAATACCTTTGCCGCCACGTGATTGACGGCGATAATCATCGAACCCAGTGCGTTTGCCGATTCCATTCTCGCCAGCCACCAGCAGCATGGCGTTTGGATTGACAATGGCGGTCGCCACCACGTGATCGCCTTTCTGGGGGCGAATTCCCCAGACGCCAACAGTGTTGCGGCCCTGGTCGCGCAGTTGTTCCTCGTGAAATCGCAAACTCATTCCATCTTTCGTGATTAACACGATTTCGTCATTCCCATTCGTTAGCTTCGCATCGATCAGCCGATCGCCTTTCTCGATTTGGATGGCAATGATTCCACCGCGACGGACGTTGGCGTAATTGGAAAGATTCGATTTCTTAACGATGCCCGACTGCGTAGCGAAAACGATGTGCAGGTTTTCGTCCCAGGTTTGATCGACGGCGCTTGGTCCCGCGCCCGATTTTTTGGATTGGATCCGGATCGTCGCCGCGATTTTTTCATCAGGCTTAAGCTCGAGAATATTTGCGATCGAGCGTCCCTTGGCTGCGCGGCCCATCTCGGGAATTTCGTAAACTTTTTCCACGTACGCGCGCCCCGTCGCGGTGAAGAACATCAGATAATCGTGCGTGGTCGCGGTGAAAAGATGCTCTACGAAATCACCTTCCTCTGCTTCTGTGGCGCCTTCGCGCGTTTGCATTCCAATCACGCCTTTGCCGCCGCGCCGCTGCGCACGAAACGCGCTCACCGCCGTGCGTTTGATGAAACCGCCATGGGTGATGCTGATAATGCAACCTTCGTTCGCGATGAGATCTTCCATGTTAATCTCCGCTTGATCGGGCACGATATCCGTCAGGCGCGGCGACCCGTATTTATCGCGAATCTCGCGGAGCTCTTTTTTGATGATCGTGAAGACGCGTTGCTCTTTGGCCAGAACGTCGCGGAGATCCTTGATCGATTCGAGAAGTTCCTTGTATTCCTTATTGATCTTCTCACGCTCGAGCCCTGTGAGCTGATAAAGGCGAAGATTAAGTATTTCGTCAGCCTGCTGTTCGCTGAAGGCGTAACGTCCATTTGTCAGGCGGGCCTCACTGCGAATCAAGATGCCGATCTGTTCGACCTGCCGCTTGGTGAATTCGAAAGCCAGCAGTTTTACTCGCGCTTCATCGCGACTGGCCGAGCCGCGAACGATTCGAATAAATTCGTCCAGATTGGCCAGGGCGATCAGGTAACCTTCGAGCGTTTCCGCGCGTTCCTCCGCTTTGCGCAATTCGAAGCGCGTGCGTCGAAGCACGACTTCGCGTCGGTGTTCGATGTAGCAGGCATTTGCCTCCTTGAGCGAAAGCAGTTTGGGGCGCCCATGATCAATCGCGAGCATGATGACCGCGAAAGAACTTTCCATCGCAGTGTGCTTGTAGAGATTGTTGATGACGATCTTTGGATTAGCGTCTCGCTTCAGCTCGATCACAACCCGTGTATTTTCATCCGACTCGTCTCGAACGGCGCTGATGTCTGTCAGCACTTTTTCGTTTACCAGCGACGCAATGCGTTCAACCAGCGTGGCGCGATTGACGTTGTATGGAATTTCGGTGATGACGATTTGTTCCCTGCCGCCTTTGAGCTCTTCGATGCCGACCTTGCCGCGTACCTTCATGCTGCCGCGACCGGTCTCGAGGTATTGTTTGATTCCTGCCACGCCGCAGATCGCACAGCCGGTCGGAAAATCCGCCCCTTTTACGTGCTTCATCAGCTCGTCAAGGGTGATTTCCGGATCATCGATTTGCGCGCAGATTCCATCGATCACTTCGGTAAGATTGTGCGGCGGAATATTCGTCGCCATGCCCACGGCGATACCGGTTCCGCCGTTAACGAGCAGGTTTGGAAACGCGGCTGGGAAGACTGTGGGCTCGGTGCGGGTTTCGTCATAATTTGGGACGAAATCGACCGTGTCCTTATCCATGTCGGTCATGAGCGCGGCGCCGAGATGCGTCATACGCGCCTCCGTGTAACGCATCGCTGCGGGCGGATCGCCTTCGACCGAGCCGAAGTTGCCCTGGCCATCGACAAGTCTTTCACGCATTGCCCACGGCTGCGCCATGTGGACGAGCGTCGGATAAATCACCGCTTCGCCGTGCGGATGATAATTTCCGCTGGTATCGCCGCAAATTTTCGCGCACTTGCGATGCTGTCGTCCTGGAAAGAGCGAAAGATCATGCATCGCGAAAAGAATTCTGCGCTGCGATGGTTTGAGGCCGTCGCGCGCGTCCGGCAACGCGCGCGAAATGATGACCGACATCGAGTAATCGAGGAAGGACCTCGATACTTCCTCCGCTACATTGATCGGTTCAACTTTCTCGTTTGTGTTAAACATGGTGCTTGGATTTACCCGTGCGCTGGCAAGTACGCGGAAGGACGCTCGGTAAGGAAGCGTTCTTCCCAGGTCCGTGAAATTTCATCCGCCTGTCTGACTGTCACCGGAGGACCGATCCGAGCCCCGCGCGGTATCGAAATTTTCAAGAAATCCAGCACGCTGCGGATGGTTGCCTCATAATTCCGGCAGAGTTCCTCGTACTCTACCTGGAAAGGATCAATACCGACTCGCTGAAAAAAAGTGTGCCAAATCTTTTCCTGTCGCTCGGCTTCGCGAAGGGATTGTTCGATCAACTCCGCGTCGAATTGCGGTTCATGTACCGCGGTTTTTCCCTCCTGCACTTTCCAAAGACCAGTCTGAAGCGCGCGTGCCGTGGAAAGCGCTTGCCGCAATTTATGGCGCCGGACAATGTGCACGAACCGAAGACGTGGGAAGGCATTTCTTAACATGGCAAGATCATCCGTTGCTGCGTCGCCAAAAGCACCGGTGTCTCGCAGTCGGGCAAGGTAATCGTCCAGATACCAGCTCATCAATTTAAAACCGAACACCTCGTTGCGGGTTGTCTTGGCGTTGACGATGCCGCGCAAGTAGCCCGGATAATCAGCATTTGGATCTACCCCGAGCTCGGCGCCATAGCGGTCCTCCGACTTTGGAAGAAAGAATTGTTTCGGCATGCCGGCCTGGCGAGTGGCGCGCAAGCCGTCCGTTAACAAATTGCTAACGTAACAGCGTCGCGGATGGCGTAGTTTGTGAAACAGGCCTCCCATCTTGGAATTTACACGTCGAGATTGCGCACATTTAGCGCGTTGTCTTCGATGAATTGCCGGCGTGGCTCGACAACATCACCCATCAGAATCGTGAACATTTTATCGGCATCGACAGCGTTATCGTCGTTCAGGTCCACCTTCAGGAGTTTGCGTTTCTCCGGATTCATCGTGGTCTCAAACAACTCCTTGGCGTTCATTTCGCCGAGACCTTTGAAACGCTTGATCTGCACTCCGCGGCGGCCAATCCCTAAAATCTTCTCGAGGATTTCGGGAATTGAAAACAGGGCATGCGAGACCGCCTTTTCACCTTCGCCTTCGATCAACTCAAAGATCGGCTGGTCGCTGGTTGCGTAGTGCGCGACTTTCAGACCCTTCCGAGCCAGCTCGGCAATGATTTTTTCGATCGCAGCCGATTCATGCAGCTCAACCAGTCTGCCGCGTCTGCGACTTCCATCTGTCCGTGCTGGCGCCTCGCTGAGGGGCAGCAATTCCTGACCAAGCTCAGTGTCGAACAGATTCAGATCCAGATTTTCCTGATGAAATTTGCGGACTGCTTTCTCGTCATCAAAATAATGCACGGTTTCCTCGTTTCCCTCGCGCACCTTTACCAAGTACGTTGGAAGCTTGCCCGACTTGGAATTTCGTTGAGCAAGATAAGTTTCGAAATCGCCGCCATGCCGACGTACTGCTTCGCTTAATTTCGCGAGTTTCTCGAGTGATTCGAGAATATCCTTTAATTGTGCCGCCGGGATTTCCTTGTCATCGGCCAAATTTTTTAATCGCACGTCCTCTGCGCCCAGCGAAATGAGTATTTTGTTTAATCGGGCATCGTCATCGACGTACTCTTCGCGTTTCTTCCGTTTAATCTGGTATAGCGGCGGTTGCGCGATATAAATTCTGCCCGCGCGGACCAGGTCAGTCATTTGCCGGAAAAAGAAAGTGAGCAACAGAGTGCGAATGTGCGATCCGTCGACATCAGCATCTGTCATGATAATAATCCGGCCATAGCGCAGCTTGGTGATATCGAAACGGCCTTCATCCTTGCCGTTGCTATCCTCTTTTGATTTGCCGATTCCAGTGCCGATGGCCGTGATCATGGACTGGATCTCGTTGTTTTTGAGGAATTGATCTTCGCGAGCTTTTTCGACGTTTATCAATTTCCCTCGGATAGGAAGAATGGCTTGATAGCGTCGATCGCGGCCCTGCTTGGCGGAGCCGCCTGCCGAGTCACCCTCGACGATGTAAAGCTCGGTCAATTCCGGATCGCGCTCGGAGCAATCCGCCAGTTTCCCAGGCAAACCGCCACCGGTCAGAGCGCCCTTGCGTATTGTTTCCCTGGCTTTTCGAGCGGCTTCCCTGGCCCGCGCTGCAGTGAGAACTTTGTCGAAAATCCGTTTTGCGATCGGCGGATTCTTATCGAAGTGGGTCATTAGCCCGTCATACACGACAGAGTTTACAATCCCGTCGATCTCAGTGTTGACGAGCTTCACCTTGGTCTGCGATTCGAAGCGCGGATTGGGCAACTTGATGCTGAGCACACAAATCAAACCTTCGCGCACGTCGTCTCCGGAAATCGAGGGATCCTTTTCTTTGAGAAGGTTGTTCGATTTCGCGTATTGGTTGACGGCTTTCGTGAGCGCGGTTCGGAAGCCAGTCAGATGCGTGCCGCCATCCGGATTGGGGATTGAATTGGCAAAGGGTAAAATCTGGTCGTTGTAGCTATCGTTGTATTGCAATACGACGTCGATAAAGACTTCATCCCGCTGGCGGGAGATCACGACCGGCTTCGGATGCAGCACCTGTTTGTTCTCGCCGAGCTGCTTTACAAATTCCTCGATGCCGTGTTTGTAGAAAAACCTTTCTTGCTTCGCCGGGTCGGTGCGCTCATCCGTCAGCGTGATCTCTAAACCGGGATTGAGAAATGCCAGTTCGCGCAGACGTGTTGCGAGCCGCTCGAACTTAAACTCGGTCGTAATTGTGAAGATTGTCGGATCGGGAAGGAACGTGATGAGCGTCCCGGTTGTTTTTTTGTTTTTGACTTCACCGATGACGGTAAGTTTGTCCGTCGTTTTGCCCTTGGCGAACGCCATATGATAGACCTTGCCGTCGCGCGACACTTCCGCCTTGAACCATTCCGAAAGGGCGTTCGTGCATTTCGCACCTACACCGTGTAAGCCGCCGGAATATTTGTAGGCACCCTGTCCGAATTTGCCGCCGGCGTGCAAATTTGTAAGCACCAGCTCGATTGCCGGCATTTTCCATTTCGGATGAATATCTACGGGAATTCCACGCCCGTTATCGCGGACCGAAATCGATCCATCGACGTGGACGGTGACTTCAATTTTTGTGCAAAAGCCCGCGAGATGTTCATCGATCGAATTATCCAGGACCTCGAAAACCAAATGGTGTAGACCCCGTTCATCAGGATCACCAATAAACATTCCAGGCCGCTTTCGAACCGCCTCGAGGCCTTCCAATTTATCGATTTGTGCGGCGTCGTATTTTTGTGCTGCACCGATTCCAGTCGATCCCCGGCCAGATGAATTTTCGACCGGAATCTCTTCTTGAGTTTTTAGCATAGATTAAGGCCGGAAAGACCCTCTTAGGAGAATATCTAAAATGTCCCGAGAAACAACTAATATCTCGTGGGTAATCCTGGATCGTTTGCGCTAGGGATGGGGTAGAATAACGTGTCCGCACTCAAGATATTGTGTCCGGCTACGGGAGCCGAGTTTACTGTTTGTAAAGGCTTTTTTCTCGCTACTTGACCAGTCGATTTTGAACCCGGAAGATGCGATCCCTGATGCGCTCGCAAACCCTAATGGAAGCACGTTGGATTCTTCTGATTCTGGCATCCGTCGGCGTGGCGGTCTCGTTTGTTTCGATGTGGTTATCGCTCATTTTCCTGGCGCTTTTTCTTTTCACGATCGCTTTTTTCAGAGATCCGAACCGTCCTGTACCAGCAGGTCCCAATCTGATTGTTGCTCCGGCTGATGGCAGGGTCAGAGATATTGTTGACTTAGACGAGAAGGAGATTCTTAAGACAAAAACGCGGCGCGTCGGGATTTTTCTGTCGATCTTCGATGTCCACACCAATCGAGCGCCAATTGATGGGCGCATTGTTTATCGTCAGCATCACGCAGGTCTCTGCCTCGATGCTCGCGATCCGAATTGCTCCGAGAAAAATGAAGCGATGACATGGGCGTTCGAGAATCCGCGTGGCCGGATTGTCGTTAGGCAGCTGACTGGCGCAATTGCCAGGCGCATCGTGGCCTGGGCAAATGTTGGAGATAAATTGAAAAAGGGAGAACGCTTCGGCATGATTCGCTTCGGCTCGCGGACGGAATTATATTTGCCTCTCAACGCTGAGGTTTTAGTGAAAACAGGCGACCACGTTTCCGGAGGATCTACAGTCATTGCGCGCCTGCCCGACTGATGAGCGAACAACCCTCTAAAATTTATCTGCTGCCGAATTTGATGACGGCGGGAAACCTGTTTTGCGGGTTTACGGCCACGCTCAAAATTCTCGAGGGCGCGCTGCTACAGGCATCTAATCCCGACGCAGCCAGTGATCTTTTTCACACTGCGATCTGGTTTGTTCTCGGTGCGTTCGTTTTTGATTTTCTGGATGGACGCCTTGCCCGTTTGGGCGGCCACGAGAGTCCGTTCGGACGCGAGTTCGATTCGCTCGCGGATATTGTTTCGTTCGGACTCGCTCCCGCGCTAATGGTTTACCGCGTTGTGTTGCAGGAGTTCCCCCGCGCGTGCTGGATCATTGCGTTCATCTACCTGACCTGCGGAGCACTGCGGCTGGCACGTTTCAATTCCGCAGCGGCGAAGCATAACGGAGCCAATCACCCAAACACATTCACTGGGTTTCCCATCCCCGCTGCGGCCGGTCTAATTGCGTCGATCACACTGTTTCTCCTTTGGCTTGCGGAAGGTGAGCATCGCCTCGGTAACTGGCGCTTCGTTCTGCCGCCATTGCTGCTCTTTCTTTCATTCATGATGTTTAGCCGGTTTCAATATCCGAGCTTCAAAGCGGTTAATTGGAAAACGAAGAAATCAATTCCGCGTTTCCTTGTGATCATTCTCGTTGTCATCTTCACCGGGCTGAACTATGAGTGGATGCCAGCGGTGCTTTTCCTCGCATACCTGCTCTATGGTGTGCTGCGTCCCTGGCTCTCACGCGACTGGCGCCGCGAAATTGAAGAAGAAATAGGCGAAGAGCCTTCCGAAGAAGCACCCGAACAGGCGCGGTAAGTCGGCAATTCGATGGTAGGACGACCGCTCCGGTTGCCGGTCGCGCGTGTGGCAGGGGGCCGCCTCCCCTATAATGTCTGATTCAGTTTCACCAGAACTTCTGGATCGCGTACATCCGCCCATTCACCGTTCAGTTCGAGCGCTTGCACTTTCTTGCCTGAATGCGCCAGGTCGCGGATTGCGTCTGTAAGTTCGTACTCGCCACGCGGCGATGGCTTCAACCGCGCGATGAATTCGAAAATGCTTGGCCGAAACGCGTAGAGACCGGCGTTATACCACGGGCTTGATGGTTCGCCGGGCTTTGGTTTTTCGCGAAGATCGATCAGCTCCATTTGCTTGTTTACAAAAACGGCACCGCCTTTGCTGACATCTTCCCCCCGCGTAACCGTGATAATCGCTTCAGAATCATCAGTAACGTCGACGACGCGTTTGTAATTCATCGGACTGATCAAAATATCGCCATAACTCAAAATGAATGGCGAATCGCCTACAAAACTGCGGGCAAGATTCACAACGCGCCCCGTACCGTCCTGTACGGTTTGCGTGACATATTCGATCTCGACACGATGACGCTTACCATCGCCGAAAAAATTCCGCACTGCTTCGGCGTGATAGCCAACGATAATTACAAATCTGCGTACGCCCGCATCGCGCAGTCCTTCTACTATGTGCTGTAAAACCGGTTTGCCGCGCACTTCGATCATTGGTTTCGGAAAATCGACCGTGAGTTCACGCATGCGCGTACCGCGTCCGGCTGCCAGCACGACCGCTTTGTCGATCTTGGTCATATCGGTGCGCAGCTTATTACGTAGTCAAATGGATGGGCGAGTCTTTCTGAGCCCGGGGTCGCAGCGGCTCTGTTCTCCAATCACTACTCGCTTTTCTTCGGCGGCGCGATGATTAGCGCGGGCAGATTAGCTTGCTTGATTAATTCGCTTACCTTCGGCACGTCTTCGGCTTTTAGTTGCGCCCATTTCTTTAACTGCTCTTCCAACTGACTGCTCAGCATTTGAAAAACGTTGAGTTGTCCCTGGGTCGGTTCTGTGTCACCAGATTCGATTGCGTGGCTGAATGTTTCAAAGCGTTCGTTCAGCATATCGGGGAAGGCGAGATTTCCTTCTGAGCCTTTCATGTTTACCTGCATAAGTTTTTGTTCGATCTCCGACATTTTGTGGTCGAGATCGCCTGCCGCCGAGAATGCCGCTTTTAATTTGGGATCGTCACTGAAACGTTTGTGCAAGTTTTGAATCTGCGACCGGAGATCGCGGATTTCGTTGACGGCCTGGTGCAATCGCGAAATGGAATTATTTACCTGCGTCGCTAAAACAAATTGCTTTTGCACAGCGGCCTCGGCGCCTTTGTTTCGTGGATCAATTGCCAGATGCAGCGGCGCAGTCTGCGACTTGCCGCCAATGGTCAGTTTCACCTGATAATCACCAGGCGCGGCGAGTGCTCCCCTTGGTCCGACGCCGGAGTAAAACGCACCGGGTATCTGAATAGGATCATCGTAATGCAGATCCCACGCGAAGCGGTTCATCCCTTCATTTGCCGGAATTGTTTTAGGCCGCTCGACGCGATCCGGCCATTCAGGCGGCTGTTCGCCTTCTTTTTTCTCTTTACTGGAAAGATGCCTGACGACTTTGCTTGAAGCATCCAGAATATCGAGTGAGACCTCGTCTTTCGGTGCAGTTTTGAAATAGTAATTAATGATCGCGCCCGGCGGCGGGTTATCGCCGAGTGGCTGCCGCTTGTCGAATTCCTCAGGATAATGCAAACGCACTGCGGTTTGGGGTCGATAAAGAATCATATCGCTTTGGGCAGGTTGCGCGCTCAGCTGGCGCAGCGGCGTTACGTCGTCCAGCACCCAGAACGAACGGCCATGAGTTGCCACGACCAGATCGTCATCCTTTACAACCAGATCGTGAATCGGTGTCACCGGCAGATTCAACTGAAGCGGCTGCCAATGCGCGCCGTTATCAAACGATACGAAAACTCCGAGCTCTGTGCCCGCGTAGAGCAATCCAGGTTGCTTGGGATCTTCGCGTACAGCGTGGACGTACGCGCCCTCGGGGATTCCGGTGGTGATCGCGCTCCAACTCTTGCCGAGGTCTGTTGTTTTGAAAATGTATGGCTTGAAATCGTCGAGTTTATGCCGGTCCACGGCGACATACGCTGTGTTGGCGTCGTGTGGCGAAGGATCGATGAGGCTGACTGTGCTCCACTCGGGCATCTTTGGCGTGACATTCGACCAATGCTGGCCGTCGTCGGTTGTTACGTGAATAAGCCCATCATCTGTGCCGGCCCAGAGCGTCGCTTTTTTCACCGGCGACTCTGCGAGCGCGAACACAGTGTCGTAATATTCAACTGAAGTGATGTCGTTAGTCAGCGGACCGCCGCTTGGTTGCTGTTTGGATTTGTCGTTACGCGTCAGATCGCCGCTGATCTGCGTCCAACTATGTCCGTGATCGGTCGATTTGAAAACGCACTCTGCTCCCGTGTACAGAACGTCAGGGTCATGCGGAGAAAGAGTGAGTGGCGTGACCCACTGAAAACGATGAGCAACATCGGCCGCACCGTAACCGGAATTGTCCACAGGCAAGACGCTGACATCCTGCGTATCTCCCTTGGTCTTGTTGTAACGATAGATTGAGCTTTCGTTATTTGAATAAA
>WNGI01004023.1_pt1 | contig 13079 bp, 6 predicted proteins | sample 5400621 | NCBI WGS metagenome assembly WNGI01 (sample SAMN13153374, study PRJNA577476) | soil metagenome | isolation source: 20 cm soil or saprolite under Garry oak tree replicate 1 | place: USA:California | collected 2016-06-15 | reverse complement strand
CATCCCTCGACCCATGGGGTGTTTCGCATGAACGTCGCACTCGAAGGCGAGATCGTCCGTAAGCTGAAGCCCGTTTTCGGGTACCTGCATCGTAATCACGAAAAAATCGGGGAGAACACCAGCTACCTCGGCTCGATGCCTTACACTGACCGGCTCGATTACTTTTGCTCAATGACAAACAACTGGGCCTACGCCCTCAGTGTCGAAAAGCTCGCCGGCATTGCGGTTCCCGCGCGCGCCGAATATCTGCGCGTGATTCTGGCCGAACTAACCCGACTTCAAAATCACGCCTCGCTACTCGGATTTCTGCTCAGCGATATGGGCGCGTGGGGCACCCCGCTCATGTACGCATTTCGCGAGCGTGAGAAGATTCTCGATCTGTTTGAGTCGCTCTCGGGCTCGCGCATGATGTGCGACTACATGCGTTTCGGCGGATGCCGAGTCGATGCGGGACCGGATTGGATGGAGCGCGCAAAGAAGATTGTCGATTCGTTTCCGCGATTTTTGGATGAATTCGAGAACCTGATTCTTTCGAATGAGGTTGTCATCGCCCGCACGCAAGAGGTCGGCAAACTGTCGGCCGATTTGGCGATCAACGCCGGCATTACTGGCCCAATGCTCCGCGCGTGTGGGGTCAACTACGACGTGCGAAAAGTGGATGGCTATGGATTCTACCCGCGCTTCAAATTCCGGGTGCCGCTTGGCGAGCACGGTGATACCTACGATCGGTTAATGATGCGTGCGCTCGAAATGCGAGAGAGCGTCGGAATCCTTAAGCAGGCTTTCGAACAAGTCCCGGTGGGTCCCGTCATGAATCCGAAGGTGAAGATTCGTGCCTTTCGCCCGCCCGCGGGCGAAGCGTACGGACGCATCGAAGCGCCCAAGGGAGAACTCGGTTTTTATTTGATCAGCGACGGCGGAACGAATCCGTACCGTTACCGAGTGCGGCCGACGAGTTTCATCAACCTGACAGTTCTGGAAGATCTTTGCCTTGGGCATACAGTCGCCGACGTGATGGTAATCCTGGGCAGCGTGGATATCGTGATGGGAGAAGTCGATCGATGATTGGCGCAGGCATACTGAGTGGCATGGCGGTTACCTTGCGAAACTTCGTCGGAAGTTATTTCGAGAAGGAGCGTCTAATTACGGTCCAGTATCCGGAGGAACGCAGTCCGCTACCCGAGAACTACCGCAACTTTCCATTCCTTATTTACGACACCGATGATCCGGAGGCCGGATTGCGATGCGTTGCCTGCAAGATCTGCGAGAAGGAATGCCCGCCGCAATGCATTTATATTATTAAGAGCGAAGACAAGAAGCCCGATTACATGGGCAAGCCGCAGTTTTATCCGGCCGTCTTCGACATTGATATTTCCGTCTGCATGAGCTGCCAGATCTGCGTCGAGGTTTGCCCGTTCGAAGCGATCAAAATGGACAAGGTTTACGAACTAAGCAGCCGCGAACGGTTCGACGCGTTGCTCACTCGCAAGAAGGAGCTGTCGAAGTCGAACACGTACTATCACAGCATTTGCCCGACCGAGGCCGCAGAGGTTGATACCAAACTGGCCGAAGCTGCCGCCAAAAAGAAACCAGCACCAGCCGCGTCTACCGCTGGAGCAGCACCGGCCACATCCCAAGGGTCGGCCACCTCAGTGTAGGAGCTCATCATTTTCCGCACAATTCGAAACCAAAGACCGGAAATCTGAAATCTCGTTGCCAGGGTGGCGAAATTGGCAGACGCGCCAGACTTAGGATTGCGAAATCGTCGATTTCAAAACATCGCTCTTCGTTTCAAAAAGCAACTATTTACGAGAGAAAATGGGCCTACTCCGCAAAATTGACCCAATCGCGATAGACGAGTAGAAGCCCCATCATTCTAGCACAAATCCTAGCACAGGGACGCGCCAGACTTCGCGTCATCTGGTCCTGTACTTACGCCATCAGACCATTGTGTCGTGTCGGTCGCGCAGCGCCCGGCGTTTCGCGATATGTGAAAAGTGGAGCCCTGATCGCAGCGAGACGCCCTTGGCGATAACCTCACCTCATCTAAAAGGAGCCGCTCGTTGCCACACCCGAAGCGATCGCATCGGTCATCTCCTCACTTCCCGATCAGCGCGAGGGAGACGTTTTGCGATTCTCCACGACAATTCGCAAGTTTTTTGGAAGCGACGCTTTGAGTTTGAGTGCCGCGACGTGAGAACTCAGTCATTCCGTGGTGGAGCATGATTGCATTTCATCAAAGCGTTCGTCCATCTTAGCTGCGTGATTGACAGCGAGTCGAATTCGCGATTGAGAGTTAAGCGGTGACTCGGATTCTTCTTGCGGATGATCAACGCGATGTGCTGGAAGCGTTGCGCATCCTGCTCAAAGGCGAAGGCTATCAGACCGACGCAGTCACATCACTTGCTGGAATCTTCAGCGCGCTGGAAAAGAGAGATTACGCGCTGTTGATAATGGATCTCAACTACACGCGCGATACCACGTCGGGGCAGGAAGGCCTGGCGGCCATTCCCAAAATTCAGGAGATCGACAACACGTTGCCGATCATCGTGATGACAGCGTGGGCGTCAATCGATCTCGCAGTGGAAGCAATGAAACGTGGTGCGCGAGATTTTCTAACGAAACCGTGGGACAACGAGCGCCTGCTGACAATTGTGCGCACGCAAATTGAGCTGGCGACGTCTCTCCGCCGGAGTCGCAAGCTTGAAGCAGAAAATCAGCTGCTGCGTGGCAGCATGCCAAACCTGATCGCGGAGTCGTCCGCGATGCGGCCGGTGATGGAAATGATTTCACGCGTCGGGCCGTCCGACGCGAACGTGCTGATCACGGGAGAAAACGGAACAGGGAAAGGCTTGATTGCGCAGGCGCTTCACGCGCTCTCGCCACGCGCGTCGCGAACAATGATCACCGTGAACATGGGTGGCTTGTCCGAAACGCTTTTTGAGAGCGAATTGTTTGGACATGTAAAAGGCGCGTTTACCGATGCGAAGACGGATCGCGCGGGGAGATTCGAACTTGCGGATGAAAGCTCGCTTTTTATGGACGAGATCGCAAACATTCCGCTTGCCCAACAGGCAAAACTGTTGCGCGTAATCGAGACGGGTGATTTTGAGCGGGTCGGCTCATCTAAAACGCTACATGCGAACGTGCGCATCATTTCCGCCACAAACGCGAATTTGGAGGACGAAATCGCATCCGGGCGGTTTCGGCAGGATCTCCTTTTTCGTTTAAACACAATCCAGATTGCACTCCCAGCGCTGCGCGACCGGCGCGAGGACATCATGCTGCTAGCGAACAGCTTTTTGCTACAACACGCGCAACGATACCGGAAACAAATCAGCGGTTTCGATGAACTCGCGCGGGCGCGGTTATTGCAGCATCGGTTTCCTGGAAACGTTCGCGAACTCGATCATGTCGTTGAACGAGCCGTGCTGATGGCGCAAGATCGACAAATCAGGCCAGGTGATCTGGGCCTAACGAGCGGCGGCGGCGATTCACGGAACCTTGAGGAGATGAGTCTTGAGGAAGTGGAGGCATTTCTCATCAAGAAGGCTCTGGCGCGAAATGACGGCAATGCGCGCAAAGCAGCGGAAACTCTGGGCCTGAGCAGAAGTGCATTTTACCGGCGGTTACAGCAGTATGGATTATGAACCGTAGAGCCAGCCGTGTCGGCTGCGGAGTTTTCGATTTTGCAGGCGGCACGCCTGCAGCTACAGCGCGCAAATGAATCCTCCGAAAAGTCGCTACCGGCTTTCGCATGAGGGGAAACTGACCTGGCTCACACTCGGCGCGGCCGCTCCCGCGATGGTTGTTGCGCTGGCGGTTCTTTGGTTCGGCGATTACAGCGCGAAAGTGCAGTGGACGCTAACGACCCTGATCGTTGCATGCTTCCTCGGGTTCGTGTTCAGCGCGCGCGAACACATCGTTCATCCGTTGCAAACTATGTCCAATCTGCTTGCCGCATTGCGCGAAGGCGACTACTCGATCCGGGCGCGGGGCGCCCGCGAAGACAATGCGCTAGGGGAGGTTCTTTTGGAAATCAACTCACTCGGTGAAACGTTGCGCTTGCAACGCCTCGGCGCCTTTGAAGCGACGGCGCTTCTGCGCACGATCATGGGCGAAATCGATGTCGCGGTTTTCACTTTCGACTCAGAACGACATTTGCGTCTAGTCAACCGTGCTGGCGAAACGTTGCTCAGCCAGCCAATGGACAAATTACTTGGCAAAACGGCAGAGGAACTCGGACTTGACGCCTGTTACGATGCCGATCAGGACGAACCGCTTACCTTAAGCTTTCCCGGAGGCTCAGGCCGCTGGGGCATTCGGAGGAGTACGTTTCGTGAACAGGGGTTACCGCACGAGTTGCTCGTGCTAACTGATCTCAGTCGCGCGTTGCGCGAAGAAGAACGCCGCGCCTGGCAGCGACTGGTGCGCGTACTCGGTCACGAAATGAATAATTCGCTTGCGCCCATCAAGTCGCTTGCTGCCAGCCTCGAATCATTGCTGCGCCGCGATCCGCCTCCACCAGATTGGCAGGACGACGCGCGCACTGGCTTGAATTCCATTGCATCTCGCGCCGATTCGCTCAGCCGCTTTCTACAAGCCTATACGCACCTGACCAAGCTTCCGCCACCTCAAAAACAAGATGTCGATCTTGCTGAAATTGTGCAGCGTGTCGTGGATTTGGAACCAAGGTTGAACGTCAAGGTCATGGCTGGCCCGAAGAGGAAGATTCATGTCGACGCAGCACAGCTCGAACAGTTGTTGATTAATTTGGTGCACAATGCTGTTGATGCCGCGCTTGAGACACATGGAAACGTCGGAATCGGCTGGCGAGAGAAAGAAGATTCGGTTGAGATCTTCGTTCAGGACGAAGGACCCGGGATTATGAACACGGCGAACCTTTTCGTGCCCTTTTTTACGACCAAGCCCGAGGGCTCCGGAATAGGGTTGCCGCTGAGCCGCCAAATTGCAGAAGCGCACGGAGGTTCGTTGGTGCTAATGAACCGGCGCAGCGGAAAAGGCGCGGAAGCGTTACTGCGACTCCCGCGCTAACGCAACGCCGTTGCGATATCCGTCCCGAAAACGGGATTCCCTTGTCCCGGAAACGGAGTAATACGACGCGCGCTACTTTTCGATCGATAATCGTAAATTACTGATCGACAGGCTCATGCGACTTTATTTTTCTTATTGGCACGGACATTGCAATACGTGTTATCGACCAAAAGAACCTTTGAATCCAATAAACACCCCGGAGCAAATCTAAAGAAGTATGAAACCAACCTCCTTAATAGTTCGCAATCATACGAGGTTCCCCCTGACCGACTGCAATTACCATTCGGTCACCCTTAAAGATTATCGTAGCCACTGCGCGAAACCGCTGGCGCCATCTTTTCGCGACATCAGTTGTCAGTACTTTCAAAAGGAAGCGCGGCGCGATTTCGTCGGCGAAGCGATTTTGTTCTCAATCTTGGTCATCACCGCGGCCGTGCCGTTGGTGAGCGGAGCATATGCCGTAATCGAACTTTGTCGGGCTTTCGGTCAGCTTTGATTCAACTGTGACCCCACAGCGACAAACAAAAGAAGAGACAATAGTGCGACCGGCCGGATTCACACCGACTCTCTCGTCGATGGATGTGCCGCGCGCAGGGGTTGCAGCAAAAAAGCGCAAGCGCCGCATCATTATCATTGCCGCCTCGGCGCTGGGGTTGATTCTGGCCACAATTGCCATTTCGCGCTTGAAACCAGCAGTGCCGAGCGTGGATCGCTCCACAGTCTGGATAGACACGGTAAAACGCGGACCGATGGTGCGTCAGGTGCGCGGCCTTGGGACGCTCGTTCCCGAAGACATCCGCTGGATTCCGGCCAACACCGAAGGTCGCGTGGAAAAAATAATTATCTGGCCGGGCACACGCGTTGAACCGGACTCGGTCATTTTGGAGCTAAGCAGTCCCGAGCTTGAGCAAGCCGCTCATGACGCCGAGCTGCAAGCGACGGCCGCGGAAGCCGAGTTAACTACTTTGCGTGCGACTCTGCAGCGCGGGTTGCTCGACCAAGAGGCAACTACCGCAAAAGCCAAGTCAGATTATGAACAAGCGAAGATGGAGCGCGAGACCAACGACCAGTTAGCCAAGAACGGCTTGATCGCCGAGCTACAATACAAGACTTCGAAGGTGAAAGAGGCGGAGTTGGCCAACCGGAATGAGATCGAACAAAAGCGTCTCAGTTTCGCGCATGATTCCATTGATCCGCAGTTGGCGTCCAAGCAGGCGGCGGTCGATCAAGCCAAGCAGCTTGCCAAGTTAAAAGCGGACCAGGTGGAAGCGCTGCATGTGCGCGCTGGGATGTCGGGTGTGCTCCAACAATTGCCCGTGCAAATCGGACAGCGCGTGAAAGTCGCCGATAACCTCGCGCGCGTCGCCGATCCAACGAAGTTGAAAGCCCAAGTCAAAATTGCGGAGACGCAGGCGAAAGATATTCAGATTAAGCAACAAGCGGCGATCGATACACGGAACGGCACGGTGAACGGCCACGTCACGCGCGTCGATCCGGCAGTCGAACAGGGAACTGTCACTGTCGATGTTGCGGTCGATGAGGCGCTGCCGAAAGGCGCGCGGCCAGACCTCAGTGTCGACGGAACGATCGAACTGGAGCGTCTTAATGATGTGATTTATGTCGGCCGCCCCGCATTTGGCCAGGAAAACAATACCGTTGGAATGTTCAAGATCGTCAATGGCAGCTCGGAAGCTGTGCGGACGCCGGTGAAACTCGGCAAGAGTTCGGTCAACACGATTGAGATCTTAAACGGCCTTCAACCCGGGGATCAGGTGATTCTCTCCGATACCAGCGCATGGGATTCGCGCGACCGCATTCGGCTGAACTGAATTCAGAAACCAAAATATGAACAACGGATCAACTCCATTAATTCAACTCAACAGCGTGACCAAAGTGTTTCTTACCGACGAGGTGGAGACGCATGCGCTTTCTGGAATTCATCTCGATATTTGCCCGGGCGAGTATGTCTCAATCGCTGGGCCGTCCGGCTGCGGGAAGACGACGCTACTGTCGATTCTTGGGCTTCTCGATACTCCTTCGGATGGCAGCTACTCGCTAAAGGGAAACGAAGTTGCGAATCTGTCGTTTGCAGACCGTGCGCGCATCCGGAACCGCGAGATTGGATTTATCTTCCAAAGTTTCAATTTGATCGGTGATCTGACGGTGTTCGAGAACGTCGAATTGCCGCTCACTTATCGAGGCATGGGCGCCAGCGAACGCAAATCGTTCGTCACGGAAGCACTGGAACGCGTGGGCATGGCTCATCGTGCAAAACATCTGCCCAGCCAACTCTCGGGTGGCCAGCAGCAACGCGTGGCAGTCGCGCGGGCTCTCGCGGGCAGGCCGGCGATTCTGCTGGCGGACGAACCAACGGGCAACCTTGATTCGCGCAATGGCGAAGCGGTGATGGAGCTGTTGAAGGAACTTCACGCCGGCGGCGCGACGATTTGCATGGTCACGCACGATGAACGCTTCGCGCAACACGCCGATCGGACCGTGCATTTGTTTGATGGCCAAGTCGTGGAAGACACGGTCGCTGCCTAACGAAGCGATAAATGCAAACGCTTTTGCAAGACCTTCGATTTGGATTCCGAATGCTTCGACGCAGTCCCGGCTTTTCCATCCTGGCGATCCTTTGCCTGACTTTGGGGATCGGCACAAACGCCGCCGTATTTAGTTGGATCGAAGGAATTCTGATTCGCCCTTACCCTCTCGTGCCGCATCAGGACCGGATGTTTGCGCTCATCGGCACAACGCGCGGAGTCACGGGACACAATGGACTTTCCTATCCAGACTTTCTCGATTTCGAAAAGAACTCAACGCTGTTCGAATCGTTCATTGTCGATCGGATCATGGGCACGACGCTCAGCGTCGGGGATCGGGCGGAACGCGCGGCCGGCGGAATCGTTTCGGCGAACTATTTCGATGCGCTCGGGGTGAAGCCGATTCTCGGGCGCGGTTTCCGACCGGAAGAAGGCGAGGGGCGAAACGCGCATCCGGTCACAGTGATCGGTTACCAAACCTGGAAGGACCGTTACAAGGGCGATCCGGAAATCATCGGCAAAACACAATATCTTAACGGCGTTCAGCACACGATCATTGGCGTCGCGCCGGAGAAATTTCACGGCACCTTCATCGGATACTCGTTCAACTTTTGGGTGCCGACGTCGATGCAGGAGACGTTCGATTCGACCGGCTACAAACTCGAAGACCGTGGCGCACGTTGGATTGAATCTTATGCATTTCTCAAGCCGGGCGTGACGCGCCAACAAGCGCAGGCCGAGCTCAATGCGATCGCCCAGCGATTGGAGAACGATTTTCCAGAAACAAACCGAGGACAGGGCTTTGAAATTCTGCCGCTTTGGAAAACACCGTTTAACGCCGTTGGTAATCTGTCGCCTACGCTGGCGATCACAACTGCGGTCGCGTTTTTCGTCCTTTTAATCGCCTGCGCGAACGTCAGCAATCTTCTGCTCGCGCGCTCACTCCTTCGACGTCATGAAATGACGATGCGTCTCGCGCTCGGCGCGGGGCGCGGGCGTTTGATTAAACAACTTTTCACCGAAGGCCTGCTTCTTTCTCTAATCGCAGTCGCCGGTGGAATCACGGTCGCGTATTGGTGTCGTAACGCTCTCGTGCTGGTGTCTCCAACCCGCAATCCAGGCATCACCATTGATTATCCCGGACACCTCGACTGGCGTGTTCTGGCTCTGAGCGTAGCGGTTTGCATCGGATCAACAATGTTGTTCGCATTGGTGCCCGCGATTCAAGCGAGCCATGTCGATCTTTTGGGCGCGCTAAAGAGCGAGGGCGGCGGCCTGGTTGGGGGAAGTGGTAGATCGCGAGTGCGCTCGGTGCTTGTGTTCGTTCAAGTGGCGCTGAGTTTTGTGCTCATCGCCGGAACTGGATTACTGCTCCGAAGCCTGGTGCAAATGCAAAATTCCGATCCGGGATTTTCGACACGAGACGTCGTCGTATCGTCGGCAGATCTTTTCTCTGCTGGCTACAAACTCGATCGGGCCAAAGTTTTTTACGAACAAATGCTCCAGCGGATCCGGGCACTGCCCGGCGTTCAATCGGCAGCATTGGAAGGAGTTAGGCCTTTCAGCTACGCGGATTACTCATCAGCACCGCTGGAGATCGAAGGTTATCAGCCGCCGCGCAATGAGCAGGTTTCGGCGGATTACAATCAAGTTGGCGAAGGATATTTTGCGACGATCGGAATTCCGATTGTGGCCGGCCGCGAGTTCACCCGCAACGATGACGAAAACGCACCACCGGTGGCGATCGTTAATGAAACGACGGCGGCAAAATATTGGCCGGGAAAAAACGCGGTCGGTCAGCGCCTCAAGGTCAAAGATAAATGGATGGAGATCGTCGGCGTGGCAAAAAATGCCCACTACCGGACCAAGCTTGAGCAGCCCACGCCATTCTTTTATGTGCCGGTTCGCCAGAACTTTTTCGTGCAAAACGGCTTCATCATTCGGACGGAACAAAGCGCGTCCGCAATGATGAACGCGCTCGCCCGGGAAATCCACGCACTCGATCCGAATCTCGCGCCGCTGGATACCATCAGTTTACAGGAGCAAGTCGATCGCATGAGTTACACGCAACGACTGGCGGTAGCGTTGCTGGCGATTTTTGGTGGAATGGCGCTTTTCCTCGCCTCGATTGGCCTTTACGCAGTCATGTCCTACTCGGTTTCGCAAAGCACGCGCGATCTCGGCGTGCGCATGGCACTCGGCGCCCGCGCCAGCGATGTGTTGCGACTGGTGATTTCGCGCGGCCTGCGCCTAACGACCGCTGGAATTGTCATCGGCGCAATCGCGGCGCTCATGCTGACGCGGCTAATGGGCAATCTTCTTTACAAAGTCAGTCCGCGCGACCCGCTGGCCTTCGGATTCGCGTTCGTGATCATGACCACCGTCGCGCTGGCCGCATGCTTTTTGCCCGCCTGGCGCGCCACGCGCATCGATCCAGCCCAGGCCTTACGTAACCAATGATTAATGTGCTGAACGTATTTGTATCGAGTCGCTGCCCAAAAACAGGATCGACATCTTATGTTTGAAGAACTCTGGCAAGATCTCCGCTATGGTGCGCGAATTTTGCTGAAGTCTCCGGGTTACACCGCGATCGCGGTAATGGCACTCGCGCTGAGCATCGGTGCGAACACTGCCGTCTTTAGTGCAGTCAATACGCTGTTGCTGCGCCCTCTGCCCTTGGAAGACTTGGACCGGCTGGTTTTCAGCGTGGCGCTGCGCGAGGGTTTCGATCCGTTCGAGTCATCTTTGCTGGAATTCGCAGCTTATCAGCAACGAAATCATTCCTTCGTGCGTATCGGAGCAGCGATACAACGTTCGTTCAATTTGATCGGACGCGGCGAACCTGAGCGCATTCGCGGCGCGTCGATCATGGCGGATTATTTGACGACGCTCGGAGTGAAGCCGGTCCTCGGTCGTAGCTTTTCCGTCCAGGAAGACCGGCCTGGCGGCGCGGCGGTCGCCCTGATCAGTTACGGCCTTTGGCAAAACCATTTCGCAGGGAACACGGGTATTATTGGCGAAACGCTCAATCTCAATGGTCGGACCCACACCATCATCGGAGTGATGCCGCCGGGTTTTGATCTTCCCGCAGCAGCTAACATCTGGCTGCCATTGCAAACGAAGATCGACAGTTTGCCGTTCATGGATCGCGCTGCGCCCAACTATGAAATCGTGGCCAGGCTTCGTCCGGGAATCAGCCTCGAACAGGCGGATGCGGAGTCCAAATCTATCGCGCGCCAATTGGAGCAGGAATTCCCGCAAGTCCGCCGCGGCTGGAGCGTCAAATTGATTTGGATGCGCCAAGAATTACTTGGTGACCTTGCGGGACGTGTGAACAAAGCCCTCGTCGCGCTCATGGGCGGAGTCGTCTTTTTATTGCTCATTTGCTGCGCGAACGTCGCAAATCTTCAGCTCGCTCGGGGCATCGCGCGTACACGCGAGATGGCACTACGGCGTGCTTTGGGCGCGAAGCGGTCGCGTTTAATTCGACAACTTCTCACTGAGAGTATGCTGTTGGCGTTGCTCGGCGGTGCGGGCGGCCTGTTGCTCGCCGATTGGATCGTTCCGTTGCTCGCCGCGATAAATCCGATCCAGGGCATTTCGCTCGCCGGTTTCTTTCACAATTTCAGGATCGACGGTCGCGTTTTGACTTTCGCGCTGCTCGTCACTCTCGCGACCGGTGTGATCTTTGGATTGGTGCCAGCGGTGAAAGGCGGCGGAGAACATGAAGTGATGCCGTCTCTCAGACAGGGCGATCAACGCAGTGTGAGCGCGCCCGATCACCGTTGGCTCAACATCTTGATCGTAGCAGAGATTGCGATGGCGATGATATTGTTGGCGGGCGGCGGACTAATCGTCCGGAGTTTCAATCGCCTTCAGCACGTCGATCTTGGATTCAGACCGGATCATCTCCTCACGATGAAAATGGTTTTGCCGGAGTCGAAATATTCCGAGCACCGACAGCGGATCGCCTTTGTCGATCAGGTTATCGAGCGCGTGAAAAATTTGCCGGGCGTTCTCGCCGCGGGGACGACGACTAACATTCCGTTGGAGCGCGAGATCACCTACGACTCCGTCTTCAACGTCGAAGGACGACCGCCAAGTAATCCGAACGATGTCCCCATCACATCGCACCGTCTCGTCAGTCCAGATTACTTGAAAACGCTCGGCGTGACGTTGATCAAAGGAAGGTTGATCGACGAGAGCGACCGCGTTGGCAAATCGCCGGTCGTCGTGATTAGCGAAGAGCTGGCGCGGCAAGGCTGGCCCGGCGAAGATCCGCTCGGCAAACGAATCAAGCGTATCCGGGGCGATCAGAATTTTCCGTGGATGACGGTGATCGGCGTCGTCAAAGATGTGAAAGAAGATTTGTTCAATTATCGGGTCAACCGTGCGGTGTGGTACGTGCCTTACGCGCAGCTCGAAAACAATTTTCCGGTGAACCTCGTGGTGCGAACGAGTAGCGATCCGGCGAGTGTGACAACGGCGGTGCGCGAAGCGGTTCACGCCATCGATCCCGATCAACCGATTTCGAACGTCATGACGATGGACGAAAACTTGAGCGGCGTTCTCGTGACCGAACGTTTCAGCGCGATCCTGATGAGTGTCCTGGCTGCGGCGGGGCTCCTGCTCGCGGCGCTCGGACTTTACGGTGTCATGGCGTATTCCGTCTCACAACGAACTGCCGAGATCGGGTTGCGCGTCGCGCTTGGCGCGCAGCGTGCGGATGTGCTTCAGCTGATCCTTGGGCAAGGCGTAAGGCTCACCTTGTTAGGCGTAGCCATCGGTTTGATTTTCGCGTGGGCCCTCACGCGATTGCTGGTAAGTTTGCTCTTCCGAGTGAGCGCAACCGACCCGGCGACATTTGTTTCGATTTCGCTGCTGCTCCTGTCAATCGCGTTGCTTGCATGTTTTCTGCCCGCACGCCGGGCACTGGCTGTCGATCCAATGGTCGCGCTGCGTTACGAATGAAGCGCTGGTATGAGCTGGTATGATTAAGCTTCAACACATCGAACGCTGCTATCCTTTGGCGAAGGAAAAGTTCTTTTACGTACTGCGCGAGATCAATCTGGAGGTTCAGGAAGGCGACTTCGTCTCGATTATGGGCCCGTCCGGCGCAGGCAAATCGACGCTGTTGCACATTCTCGGGATGCACGACCACGGCTGGCGCGGTGAGTATTTCTTGGGCGAAACCGCCGTTCATCATTTGAAGCCGAAGGAACGCGCCACGCTGCGGAACGAGCAGATCGGCTTCGTGTTCCAGCAGTATCATTTGCTCGACGACCTCACGGTTTACGAGAACCTCGATATCCCGTTGTCGTATCGCCGGTACAGCAAAAGCGAGCGCACCGCACTAGTGGCCGACACGCTCGACCGCTTCCAAATCGTCGGCAAAAAAGATTTGTATCCGCGTCAGCTTTCCGGCGGCCAGCAACAGCTCGTCGGTGTGGCGCGGGCGATTATTGCTGAGCCCAAGCTTCT
>WNGI01004022.1_pt1 | contig 13080 bp, 15 predicted proteins | sample 5400621 | NCBI WGS metagenome assembly WNGI01 (sample SAMN13153374, study PRJNA577476) | soil metagenome | isolation source: 20 cm soil or saprolite under Garry oak tree replicate 1 | place: USA:California | collected 2016-06-15 | reverse complement strand
AAGGGCGCGGTTGCGACGCAGCGGGCCGACAACGAACAGCTCGGCGAGCGCAACCGGCAACTCGCGGCCGAGGTGCGTGACCTCAAGACCGGCATGGACGCGCTCGAAGAGCGCGCCCGCAGCGATCTGGGCATGATCGCCCGCAACGAGACGTTCTACCAGGTGGTTCCCGCCCGACCGGCCGACACCAACCATTCCCCGACCCGCACCGCGGCGGCTCGCTGAAGTCCTCAGGGTCGTATCCTGCCGATGCGTTACTGGCTCGTCATGCCGGCCGCAGGCTCAGGTAGCCGTTTCGACGCGGACGCGCCGAAGCAATACGCGCCACTCGAAGGACGCACCGTGATCGAATGGGCGCTCGCGCCGTTTCTCGCCGATGCGCGCTGTGCGCATATCATCGTGGCGCTGGCGCGTGCGGATACGGGTTGGGAGCAGGTGGCCGCGCGCCTGGACACCCGGGGCAGCATCCTCACGGCCGTCGGCGGTGCGCAGCGCAGCCAGTCGGTGCGCCTCGCGCTCGCGGGGCTCGAGGAGCGCGCGCGGGCCGATGACTGGGTGCTGGTGCATGATGCGGCCCGGCCGTGCCTCGGCGCGGCGGAACTCGAGCGCCTCCTCGGGGAGCTCGGCGCGCACCCGGTCGGAGGGCTGCTCGCGATCCCGGCGACGGATACTCTGAAGCGTGCGCACCGCGGCTCAGGCACGGGTGCAGGCGTGGCACAGACGGTGGATCGCTCGGGGCTGTGGCGGGCGCTCACCCCGCAGATGTTCCGCTACCGGCGACTGTGCACGGCGCTCGATCAGGCGCACGCGGCCGGGCGTTTCCCCAGCGACGAGGCGCAGGCGCTCGAGTGGCTGGGCGAGCAGCCGGTGCTCATCGAAGGGGCGGCGACGAATCTCAAGATCACCACCGGCGCGGATCTGGTGCTGGCCGCGGCGGTGTTACGGGCACGGCACGCTCAAGCGGCCCCTCGGGACAGCTCATGAGAATCGGCTCGGGAATCGACGTGCATGCCTTCGGCCCCGGTGATTTCATCATGCTCGGTGGGGTACGCATCCCGCACTCGCACGGCGTGGCGGCACATTCGGACGGGGACGTGGTGCTGCACGCGCTGTGCGATGCGCTGCTGGGCGCTGCGGGCTTGGGCGACATCGGCCAGCATTTCAGCGACTCCGATCCGCAGTGGCAAGGCGCCGACAGCCGCCGTTTCGTCGTGAACGTGCTCGCCCTGTTGCGCCCACGGCGCCTGGCCGTGGCCAACGTGGACCTCACGGTGCTCGCGCAGGCGCCGAAGATCGCCCCCTATCGCGAAGCCATCCGACGGCAGATCGCACAGCTGCTGGAGATCGACGCGCAGCGCGTCAACATCAAGGCGACCACCACCGAGGGCCTGGGCTTTCTCGGCCGCGCGGAGGGCATCGCCGCACAGGCCGTGGTGCTGCTGACCGAGGACTAGGAGGCAGACTCACCCTAGCTCACACCGCCGACAACAGCACGTATACCGCGCCGGTTCCGCCGTCCACCTGCCGGGCGGACACATAGGCGAGCACCGCACCGGTGCGACGCAGCACTGCATTGACGGCGGCCTTGAGCACCGGCCCGCGGTGACCGGAGCGCAACCCCTTGCCGTGGATGATGCGCACACAGCGCACCTCGTGCGCGAGCGCGTCGATGAGAAACTGCCGCAAGGCCTGCTTCGCCTCGGCGACCGTGAGGCCGTGCAGGTCGATCTCACGCTGCACGCGATACTCGCCGCGGCGCAGCCTGCGCAGCACGCCGAGCTGCACCTGCGGGCGACGAAAGCTGAGTTCCTCACCGCTTGCGAGCGTCGGGTCGGCGCTGTCCCCAGCGAGGCTCTCCTGCAGCACGGCCTCGCGGTCGGCGCGCGTGAAGCGCGCGCGCGGCCGGACCTTGGGAGGACGTGGGGCCGGGGCCCGGGACCCGAGCGGCCTGACACCGCGCACGGCCTCCCGGAACAGACGCGCCTCGTCGCTTTCCTCGTCCGGTTTGTCATCGCCTGGGGAAATCACGCCAGCTCCGCCGCACGTCTTTCTTACAGTATAGTCAGCCGCACTTTCGGCGGCTCGATCCTCTCGGCAGTGAAGATCCTGGTCAGCAACGATGACGGCTTTCGTGCCGAGGGCATCCGCCGCCTGCGCGAGGCTCTCGCGACGCTCGCCGAGGTGACGGTGGTGGCGCCGGACCGCAACAAGAGCGGCGCGAGCAACTCACTCACTCTCGACGTGCCGCTGCGGGTGTTCGAGTCCGAGCCGGGGGTGTACTTCGTCCCCGGCACGCCCACCGACTGCGTGCACCTCGCGATCTCCGGCCTGTTCGACTTCGAATACGACATGGTGGTCTCGGGAGTGAACGACGGACCGAACCTGGGCGACGACGTGTTGTACTCCGGCACGGTGGCGGCGGCGGTCGAGGGCCGCTTCCTCGGCCTGCCGACCATCGCGGTCTCGCTGTGCACCGGCACCGGCGGGGGAGGCCACTTCGAAACCGGCGCCGAGGTCGCGCGCCGGCTGGTGGCGCAGCTGCTGAAGCGACCGCTGCAGTCCGCGCTCATTCTCAACGTCAACGTCCCCGACGTGCCGTTCGCACGGCTGCGAGGATTTCGCGCCAGCCGGCTCGGCTATCGCCACCGTTCCGAGCCGGTCATGCGCGCCCAGGACCCCCGCGGGCGTCCGGTGTACTGGATCGGTCCGGCCGGGGCGCAGCAGGACGCGGGTCCCGGGACCGACTTCGACACCATCGCCCAGGGATATGTCTCGGTGACTCCCCTGCAGGTCGACCTCACCCGTCACGCGGCGCTGTCCGCGGTCGGGACCTGGCTGGAAGGCGTCAATGACTGATCTGCGCCTGTCCGGCATCGGCATGACTTCCGCGCGCACCCGCGATCGGCTGGTGCAGCGTTTGCGCGAACAGGGCATTGCGAATCTCGCCGTACTCGATCGCATTCGCAATGTGCCGCGTCATATATTCGTCGACGAAGCGCTCGGCAGCCGCGCCTACGAGGACACGGCGCTGCCGATCGGCTACGGCCAGACGATCTCACAGCCCTACATCGTGGCGCGCATGACCGAGGCGCTGTTCGAGGCGGGCCCCGCCGACAACGTCCTGGAGGTGGGCACGGGGTGTGGTTACCAGACCGCGGTGCTCGCGCCGCTCGTGGCGCGCCTGTACACCATCGAGCGCATCGAACCGCTGCTGGCGCGTGCGCGCGAGCGCCTGAAGGAGCTCGGGATCAGGAACGTGCGCGTTCGCCACGGCGACGGCACGCTCGGCTGGAAGGCGCACGCGCCCTTCGATGGCATCCTGGTGGCGGCCGCACCGCTGACGGTGCCCGAGGCGCTCGTCAAGCAGCTGCGGGTCGGCGGGCGGCTGGTGGTTCCGGTCGGCCCCGAAGGCGAGCAGGAACTGGTGCGGTTCACGCGCCGCGAGCAGGGCGTGCAGCGCGAGTCCCTCGGAGCGGTGGCCTTCGTGCCCTTACTCGGCGGCACCGCCTGAGCGCGGCGCTGCACCATTGCAGGTCCGCGCGCCTCCCGGTCGAGTAGTATTCACATGATACATATGCACTAACATTTTGATTAGCGATATAAAATAGTCCCCGGGCCACCTGAGGCAATTCAACCAGCGCAGCGGAAACAGCCCGGCAAAGCACCGGCCCGATCGACGTCGGGATGCATGGAAAGCCCCAGCGGGTGGTAGGAAAAGTCTTTATCCCTCAAACAGCTTGCACGCGCTTCTGCGACATGCTTAACATGCGCTCGCTGTCTGCTAACGACGACAGGGGAGCGGAGGGTAACCGGCAGAAGGCACAGGGTGGAGGGAGTCGCAACAACAGCAATAACGGTCGGAAACAAAAAGAAGTGCAATTGTTCGAGTCTGTCAGCTTCGAATGATTGTTGGGTTGGTTGAACCTCCCCCTGTGTCTTCTGCCGATCATCGTCGCGCTTCCGAGCCCTAGCGCAGGAACAGCGCCGCGGCGACCCGCCGCTCCTCCTGAACCAGAACGTTGAATGTGCGGCAGGCCGCACCCAGCTGCATGGCCTCGAGCCCCACGCCGCGCTGTGCCAGCGCCATGCGCACCGCCGGCGGCGCAAAGTGCTGCGTCGCACCGGTGCCGAGCAGCACCACCTCCGGCGTGAGCGCGAGAATCGCCTCGAGGTGAGCGGGCGTCAGGTCGGCGAAGCTCTCGGGCTCCCAATCGGTGATCAGGCGGTCCGCCGTGACGATGCAGCTGCGCTGCACGCGCTGCTCGCCGATGCGGATCTCGGCAGCCGAGTAGCCTCGGATCAGGTTGGCGCGCGTGCCCGGTTCGAGCGTGAACTTCATCGGCGGTACGATACCGCCGGTGCGCGAGATCGTCATCGTGATCGCCGACCTGTACCTGCCGCACGGCGGCCATGGCACGGCCCTCACCGGCGCTGCCGTACCGGGGGCCGTTCCAGGAATCGAAAGCGCGGGCCGTTTCGGTGAGCGCGCGACGCTCGAGCACGGCTGGCGCGAGTGGCTCGCGCACGCGCTCGGCCGCGCGGATCTGGCGGGCGCAGCCCCCGCGTGCATCGCCGCCGCCGCCGCCGAGGTGGCGCCGGGGGCGCCGCCCGCGGGCGCGACCGGCACGCTGTGGATCGCCACCCCGCTGCGGCTGATCGCGGGCGCTGCGCGCCTGGAGCTGGATCATCGCGGCGTGCTGCGTCTGCCGCAGGCGGAGCTCGCAACGCTCGCCGCCGCCTTTCAGGACACCTTTGGGGTCTGCGGCCACACGCTCACGCCCCTGTCGTCCGGCGATTTTCTCCTCAGGACCGCCGGCATTGCTGCCGTCGCCACCACCGAGCCCGCCCGCTGCGCGGGAAAGGACCTCGCCGAGGCCTTGCCCCGGGAACCGGCCGCAGCGCCGCTGCGGCGCCTGCTGGCCGAGATCGAGATGTGGCTGCACGGGCAGGCGCTGAACGAGGCACGCAGCCGCCGCGGCGAGCCGCCGGTCACGACGCTGTGGCCGTGGGGCGCCGAGGGGCGGGCGGTGCAGCCCGAGCGCCGCGAGGCGCGTGGCCTGCGCGCCTTCGGCGCCGATCCTTACCTGAGCGGCCTGTGGCACCTGCAGGCGGACGTATGCCGCGCTCTTCCCGGGCGGCTGGAGGAGGTGCTCGCAGACGGGCCCGCCTGCGGGGCGGTGTTGGTCGTGGAGGCGGGCCAGGAGTTGCACAGCGACCGCCACGACACGCTCGGGGAGTCCCTGGCCCGCCTCGATGCGCGCTTCGTGTCGCCGGCGCTCGAGGCGCTGCGCCGCGGCCAGGTCTCGAGCGTGACGCTGATCGCCAACGACACGCGTGTCACGCTGCGCCGCCGCAGCCACCTGCGGCTCTGGCGGCGCCCGCGCGCGGGCCTGCGGAGCTTCGCGTGAGGCTGCGGGTCGTGCGCCGCGCGCCTGCCGCGCAGGTGCCGCTGGGCGGGGATCTGCACCCGGTGCTCGACCGGGTGTACGCGGCCCGTGGGGTCCTTTCGGCGGCGGATCTGGACACCTCGCTCGCGCGGCTGCTGCCGGTGGGCACGCTCGAGGGCGTCCCGGCGGCGGTGGAGCTGCTGCTGCGGCACCGCACGGCGGGGCGCGTGCTGATCATCGGGGATTACGATGCCGATGGCGCGACCAGCAGCGCACTGATGGTGCGCGCCCTGAGGAGCTTCGGGTTCGCGGCGGTGGACTTTCTGGTGCCCAACCGATTTCAGTTCGGCTATGGGCTCACCCCCGGGATCGTGTCGCTCGCGGCGGCGCGCGCGCCGACGCTCATCGTCACGGTCGACAACGGCATCTCGAGCAACGCCGGTGTCGCCGCCGCGCGCTCGCGCGGGATCGACGTGCTGATCACCGATCATCATCTGCCCGGCGCGCTGCTGCCCGACGCCAACGCGATCGTCAACCCCAACCTCGGGGGCAGCCGCTTCGCCAGCCGCGCACTCGCCGGGGTCGGGGTCGCGTTCTACGTCATGGCGGCGGTCGGCCGCCGGCTCGAGGAGGCGGGGCTCCCCGCCACCCCCGGGGCGGCGCAGCTGCTGGACCTGGTGGCGCTCGGCACGGTCGCCGACGTGGTGCCGCTTGATGCCAACAACCGCGTGCTGGTCGCGCAGGGGCTGAAGCGCATTCGCGCCGGACGCTGCGTGGCCGGCATCCGTGCACTGCTCGCCATCGCCGGCCGCCCGGCGCGCGATCTCACAGCAAGCGATCTCGCCTTCGGTGTGGCGCCGCGCCTGAACGCCGCCGGCCGTATCGATGACATGACCATCGGGATCCAGTGCCTGCTCGCCGATGACCTCGCCACCGCCGAGCCGCTGGCGGCGCGGCTCGATGAGCTCAACCAGGAGCGGCGCTCGATCGAAGCGCGCATGCAGCAGGTGGCACTCAGTGCGGTGCGCTGTCTGGCCGATCCGAGCCCCGGGGCCCTGCACCGCAGCGGCGTGTGCCTGTTCGATGAGACCTGGCACCAGGGGGTGGTCGGGTTGGTCGCGAGCCGGGTGAAGGATCGCGTGCGGCGCCCCGTGATCGCCTTCGCGGTCGCCGATGAGGCGAGCCTGCGCGGCTCGGCCCGCTCGGTCGCGGGGATCCACATGCGCGACGTGCTCGACTCGATCGCGACGCGTCACCCCGATCTCATCGAGCGCTTCGGCGGTCACGCCATGGCCGCGGGACTGACGCTCGAGCGTGCCAAGCTCGATCGTTTTGCACGCGCGTTCGACGAGGAGGTTGCCCGCTGGACGGCCGGCGCTCCCCCCGCCGACACGATCGAGACCGACGGCGAGCTCGCGCCGGCGGAGATCGCGCTCGATACCGCCCAGGCCCTGCGGGCCGGCGGCCCGTGGGGCCAGGCATTCCCCGAGCCGTGTTTCGATGGCCTGTTCAGCATCCGCAGCGCGCGCCTCATTGCCGAGCGGCACGTGAAGATGTGGGTGGAGGTGCCGGCGAGCGGTCGGGCCTTCGATGCGATTGCCTTCAACCACCTCGAGGAGGGTGCGCCGTTCGTGCCGCCGTCGGGCCTGGCACAGCTCGTGTACCGGCTGGAAGTGAACGAGTACCAGGGCGAGCGGCGCCTGCAGCTGCTCATCGATCACGTGCTGCCCGCCGCTCGCTAAGTTGCGCGCCGCGGTGTTAGCATCCCACGCCTTGCTGCACGCGCACCGCGGTGCGCGCGGGTCCGGGACGTCTATGGAAGTCAATCAGCTCAAGCGCCAACTCAAGGATCTGGGTGAACGTATGACCTCGTTACGGGGGTTTCTTTGAGTATGACCGCAAGCAGGAGCGGCTGGAGGAAGTTGCGCGCGAGCTGGAGGATCCCGCCGTCTGGTCGAACCCCGCGCGGGCGCAGGAGCTCGGGCGTGAACGCGCCCGCCTGACGAGCGAGGTCGGCGAGATCGAGCGCGCCACCAAGGGCATCGTCGAGGCCACCGAGCTGCTGGAACTGGCCGAAGCCGAAGGCGATGAGAGCGCCGCGCGCGACATCGAGCGCGACGCGCAGCGCCTCGAGGCCGAAGTGCGGCATCTGGAGCTGAAACGCATGTTCCGCGGCGAGATGGACTCGCACGGCGCGTTTCTCGACATCCAGGCGGGCGCCGGCGGCACCGAGGCGCAGGACTGGGCGCAGATGCTGCTGCGTATGTACCTGCGCTGGGGCGCCGCACGCGGCTTCGCCTGCGAGGTGATCGATTCGAGTCCGGGCGAAGTGGCCGGCATCAAGAGCGCCACCGTGCAGGTGCAGGGCGAATACGCGTACGGCTGGCTGCGCACCGAGACGGGCGTGCATCGTCTGGTGCGCAAGTCGCCGTTCGATTCCGGCAACCGCCGCCACACCTCGTTCGCATCCGTGTTCGTCTCACCCGAGATCGATGACGATATCCAGATCGAGATCAATCCCGCAGACCTGAAGGTGGACGTCTACCGCTCCTCCGGAGCCGGCGGGCAGCACGTCAACAAGACCGAGTCGGCGGTGCGCATCACCCATCTGCCCACCGGCATCGTGGCCGCCTGCCAGAACGAGCGCAGCCAGCACAAGAACCGCTCCACCGCCATGAAGATGCTCAAGGCCAAGCTCTATGAGCTGGAGGTCAACAAGCGCAACGCCGCCGCCCGGGTGCTCGAGGATTCCAAGTCGGATGTGAGCTGGGGCAACCAGATCCGCTCGTACGTCCTCGACCAGTCGCGCATCAAGGACCTGCGTACCGGGGTCGAGGTGGGCAACACGACTGCGGTGCTGGACGGCGATCTCGACCAGTTCATGGAGGCATCGCTCAAGGCGGGCGTATAGAACATGACGGACGCGAAAGACAACGACGCGGGGGGCGGCGCCGAGGAGCACAAGCTGATCGCCGAGCGGCGCGCGAAGCTCGCCGCGCTGCGCGAGCACGGTGTGGCGTTTCCGAACGATTTCCGCCGCGACGCGCTCGCCGGGGAGCTGCACGAGGCTTTCGGCGAGCGCAGCGGCGAGTGGCTGGACGCCAATCCGACACGCGTGACGGTCGGCGGGCGGCTGATGGTCAAGCGCGACATGGGCAAGGCGAGCTTCGGAAAGTTAGCCGACCGCACCGGGCTGATTCAGCTGTACCTGCAGCACGAGACGCTCGGGGCCGCCTACGAGGCCTTCAAGGGCTGGGACATCGGCGACATCGTCGGCGCGGGCGGTGTGCTGTTCCGCACCAGAAAAGGCGAGCTGTCGGTGCGCGCGGACTCACTAAGGCTGCTGGTCAAGGCGCTGCGACCGCTGCCGGACAAGTGGCATGGGCTCGCCGACACCGAGACCCGCTACCGGCGCCGTTACGTCGACCTGATCGTGAACGAGGCGAGCCGCAACGTGTTCCGCACCCGCGCCCGCATCGTGCGCTACCTGCGCGACTTTCTCGATGCGCTCGATTTCCTCGAGGTCGAGACGCCGATGATGCAGCCGATCCCGGGCGGCGCTGCCGCGCGCCCCTTCCGTACGCATCACAACGCGCTCGATCTGGACATGTACCTGCGCATCGCCCCGGAGTTGTACCTCAAGCGCCTGATCGTCGGCGGGCTCGAGCGTGTCTACGAGATCAACCGCAACTTCCGCAACGAGGGACTCTCGACGCAGCACAACCCGGAATTCACCATGCTCGAGTTGTACCTCGCGTACGCCGACTACCGGGACCTCATGGAGTGGATCGAGAAGGCGACCCGCGGCCTGGCCGGTGCGCTGCACGGCTCGCAGCGGATCAGCTACCAGGGGCGCGCCTACGATCTCGGTAAGGCCTTCCGGCGGCTGACCCTCGAGCAGGCCCTTATCGAGCACGGCCCGGGGATCGATCCGCTGTCGCTGCGCGACCCGACGTACCTGCGCAAGCGCTGCGAGCAGCTCGGCATCAAGGTCGAGCACGCAGACGGCGCCGGCAAGCTGCAGATCGCGCTGTTCGAGAAGACCGCGGAGAGCGCGCTGCTCGATCCGACCTTCGTGTACGCCTACCCGGCGGAGGTGTCACCGCTGTCGCGACCGAACGATGCCGATCCGTTCGTCGCCGATCGCTTCGAGTTCTTCCTCGCCGGGCGCGAGATCGCCAACGGCTTCTCCGAGCTCAATGATCCCGAGGAGCAGGCGGCGCGCTTCCGCGCCCAGGTCGCCCGCAAGGACAAGGGCGATGAGGAAGCGATGTTCTACGACGCCGACTACGTCCGCGCGCTCGAGTACGGCATGCCGCCCGCCGCGGGACTCGGGGCGGGCATCGACCGGCTCGTCATGTTCTTCACCGACTCGCCCTCGATCCGCGACGTCATTCTCTTCCCGCACATGCGCCCCGAGGCGCAGTGAGCGCGCCGGCACGCCCCGCACAGCCCTCACGGGGGCAGGGGGTAGGGTAGCGCGAGCTGCTGCGCGCTGATCACCGTCGCGCGCTCCGCCCCGGGCTGCGGCCTGCCCGCAGCGGAGTCGGTCCCGGCGAGCGGCGCCACGGCGAGAAATTCGCAACGCCCGTCCGCGAGCGCCACGGCGTTCACGACCTTGAATGCGCGACCGTCACTCAGCTCGCCGGCATCGCCGGGTTCGAGCCGCAGCGGGGAAAGCGTAACGAAGCGTTGCAGACGGCGCTTGACGCGCCCGCGGTAGTGAGCCCGTGCGATCACTTCCTGGCCGGTGTAGCAACCCTTGTCGAAGGCGATCGCGCCCAGCACGTCGAGATTCAGCATCTGCGCCACGAACTGCTCGGACGTGGCGGCGCAGATCTGCGGTTCCCCGGCCGCCACCGCCAGCGCCCGCCACCGCTCGAAGGCCATCGGCGGGCAACCCGCGAACGCGAGGGGCGCACTGGCGGACGCGGCGCCGGCGCTCGAGAGCACCAGCCAGCGCGCAGGCCGCGCGCCGATCCGCACCGCGATCGCCTCGCCCAGGCGCGCGCTGTCGTTCAAGGCGCCTGGCAATGCGCCCGCGAACGCGGGAGCGGGATCCGCGGGCGACTCGGGCGCTACCAGACCGGTGAGCTGCCAGAGCGGCGATTCGTCCGCCAGCCGCACTTTCGCGCGCAGAATGAATTTCGCGAGCCGGCTCGCGACCGCCGCGGTGAGCTCGCGCGGCAGGATCGCCAGCACCTCGTCCGCCGAGGCCTGCACCAGATGCAGCAGTGCGATCACGCGGCCCTGAGGGTTGTGATAACCGGCAAGCAGCGAGCGCCCCGGTCCCAACAGCGCGACATCGTTCGACAGCTGTCCCTGCAGGAACGACACCACGTCCGCGCCGCGCGCGCGCAGCACGCCGAGCGAGTCGAGCGAGACTGAATTCCATCCGCGGCACATGGAGTTGACCGTTGTTTTTCCTTAACTTTTACATGGCTGCCAGCTGCGAATTCTGTCAGACTTAATGGGTATGCCGACGCCGCATCGCAAGAACCCAGGCGCAGCTTCTCTCATTCCGCCCGCTGACCCTCCGGCTTCCACTGCAGTCGCTGCGCCGGTCGCGGGCGCGGCCCGCGACGCCGGCGCCCCAAGGCCGCGCGAAGTCGCAGGCCCCGCGGGACCCGAGCCCACGCGCTTCGGGGACTGGGAAAAGAACGGCCGCTGCATCGATTTTTAGTCTATGCCGCCGCGGCCGCTATCGCCTCACCTGTCGGTGTACAAGTTCAAGTACACCCTGACGACTTCCATCCTGAACCGCTTCACCGGACTCGCACTGTCGGCGGGGTTGCTGCTGCTGGTGTACTGGCTCATGGCGGTGGCCGGCGGGGCGCACGCCCAGGCGCGCGCTGCGCGGCTGCTGTCGCTGCCGCTCGTGAGGCTGGTGTATGGCGCTCTCATCGTGGCGTTCTGCTACCACCTGATCGCCGGCATCCGTCACCTGGTGTGGGACACCGGACGGGGACTGGAGCGCGCCCAGGCGCACAGGAGCGCGTGGCTGGTGGTCGGGGTCAGCATCGCCCTCATGCTGCTGGTCGGTTACTGGGCCTGGCTCGCCGGAGCACGCGCCCCGTGAGCCTGCGCAGCCCCTTGGGCAGGGTGCTGGGTGCGGGCTCCGCGAAGCGGGGCGTGCACCACTGGTGGATGCAGCGCCTCACCTCGGTGGCGCTGGTGCCGCTGTCGATCTGGTTCGTGGTGTCGCTGCTGTCGCTGCCGTCGTTCGATCATGCGACCGTGGTCGCCTGGATGGCCGGCAGCTGGACGGCGCTGCTCCTCGTTCTCCTTGTGCTGACTTGCGCCTGGCACTCGCAGCTGGGTGTGCGCGTGGTGGTGGAGGACTACGTGCAGGGCGCGGGCGCCAGGACCGTGACGCTCGTCAGCCTGATGTTCGCGCATACGCTGATCGCGGCGGCGGGCGTGTTTGCCGTCCTCAAGGTGGCTTTCGGGGCGGCGCCATGAGCGCCTACGAGTTCATCGATCACAGCTACGACGTCATCGTCGTCGGGGCCGGCGGCGCGGGCCTGCGCGCCACGCTGGGACTTGCCGAAAGCGGTCTGTCGACCGCCTGCATCAGCAAGCTCTTTCCGACGCGCAGCCACACCGTGGCTGCACAGGGGGGAATCAGCGCTGCCCTGGGCAACATGGGCGAGGACGACTGGCGCTGGCACATGTACGACACCGTCAAGGGCTCGGATTGGCTCGGCGATCAGGACGCGATCGAGCTGATGTGCAAGGAGGCGTCCGCGGCGGTGATCGAGCTGGAGCATTACGGCGTGCCGTTCTCGCGCACCGAAACCGGCCTCATCTACCAGCGTCCCTTTGGCGGCATGACGACCCACTTCGGCAAAGGCGTCGCGCAGCGCACCTGCGCCGCCGCCGACCGCACCGGGCATGCGATGCTGCACGCCCTCTACCAGCAGTCGCTGCGCCACGCCGCGACCTTCTTCATCGAGTACTTCGCCATCGATCTCATCATGGAGGAGGGCGTGTGCCGCGGCGTGGTGGCGCTGGATCTTAGCGAGGGCACGTTGCACCGCTTCCGCGCGCACGTGACCATCCTCGCCACCGGCGGCTACGGGCGCACTTATTTCTCGTGCACCTCGGCGCACTCCTGCACCGGCGACGGCAACGCCATGGTGCTGCGCGCCGGGCTGCCGCTGCAGGACATGGAGTTCGTGCAATTTCACCCCACCGGCATCTACGGCGCGGGGTGCCTGATCACCGAAGGGGCGCGCGGCGAGGGCGGTTATCTCACCAATTCAAAGGACGAGCGCTTCATGGAGCGCTATGCGCCCAACGCCAAGGATCTCGCCTCGCGCGACGTCGTGAGCCGGGCCATGACGGTGGAGATCCGCGAGGGACGCGGCGTCGGCGCCGAGCACGATCACATTGCCCTGCACCTGGAGCACCTGGGGGCCGGCGTCATTCACGAGCGCCTGCCGGGAATCGCGGAGACGGCGCGCATATTCGCCGGCGTCGACGTCACCCGCGAGCCCATTCCGGTGCAGCCGACCGTGCACTACAACATGGGGGGCATTCCCTGCAACTACCGTGGCGAGGTGGTGCGGCCCAAGGATGGGGATCCGGACAGCATCGTCCCCGGACTCATGGCGGTAGGGGAAGCGGCCTGCGTGTCGGTGCACGGCGCCAATCGCCTGGGCTCCAACTCGCTGCTCGATCTGGTGATCTT
>WNGI01004150.1_pt1 | contig 13083 bp, 7 predicted proteins | sample 5400621 | NCBI WGS metagenome assembly WNGI01 (sample SAMN13153374, study PRJNA577476) | soil metagenome | isolation source: 20 cm soil or saprolite under Garry oak tree replicate 1 | place: USA:California | collected 2016-06-15 | reverse complement strand
GGCCGCAGAACGCGTCCGGGCACGACGCCGCACGCGATCGCCAGCGGCTTGCCGCAGGGGGCGAGCTCCGGACGAGCGTCCGCTGCCGCGTCTGCGCCGTTATGCTTGTCACGCGCCCGAGCCGCCTTCGTCCATCTTTGTTCCAACGGGAGAATCGGGCTCGGATATTCCACGCGCGCCGGGTCGAGATCAGCGGTCCGGTGGAAGTGATCCAGGTCGACGACTTCGATCACGGCCGCTCGCGCCTGATCCATCGCGTGCGCGACGATCGGACCGGGCGCCAGTACGAGCTGCAGGGCGCCTCGCCGGACCTTCGCCACGGGACGCGGGTGCGCGTGAGCGGCCGTGTGCTGCGCGGCGTGCGGCGCGACGGCGCCCGGGTGCTCGTGGCACCGCCGGGTGAACAGCTATCGGTGAGTGTGCTCCAGAGCGAGGTGACCGCCGCCGCGCTCGTCACCGGCTCGCGCAAGGCCGTCGTCCTGGTCGTCGGGTTCACGCAGGACGGCAAGACCGTGGCCTGCAGCGACACCGCGATCGCTGCGACGATGTTCACCGCAACGGCGTCGGTCGATTCCCTCTATCGGGAGACGTCCTACGGCCAGCTCTCGTGGCAAGCCGACACCGACGGCAACGGCAAGCCGGACGTCTTCCGGATCGCCATCAACGATGCCGGGAACGACTGCGACAACGCCACCTGGCGCACGCTCGCCGACGCTGCCGCGACGGCGGCCGGCGTGAACCTCGGCCTCTACGAGCACCGGCTCTACGTGCTGCCGTCGACGGTCGCGTGCTCGTGGTCCGGCTACGCGCAGGTGGGCTGTGGCTCGAACTGCTGGGCCATGGTCGCGACATGCGACAGGGGCGACGTCTTCGCCCACGAGCTCGGGCACAACCTCGGCCTGTACCACTCGTCGTTCGATCTCGACGACGACGGCGCCATCGATGCCACGTGTCCGTGGGGGGCGTGGCCGGGCGGCGGGCAGTACTGCGACGACTCCGACGTCATGGGCATCAGCACGAACGTGTGGCGGCAGGTGAACGGGCCGCACAAGGACCAGTTGGGCTGGATTCCTGCGGGTGGCGTGGTGACGGCCACGGCGGGAGGCGTCTACACGCTCGCGCCGCTGGAGATGTCGCCGGCGGCAGCCGGCCTTCCGGTTCTCCTCCGCGTGCCCCGGCCGACGACGGGCGGCGATTACTACGTCTCATTCCGGCGTCGGATCGGCTACGACTCGAACATGCGGCTCGACTATGCCGACCGGGCGAGCATCCACACCAGGCCCAGCACGAACACCCTCCTCGTAGGTCTGCTCTCCGACGGCCAGACCTTCGCAGACCCGACCAACGGCCTGGTGATCACACAGGCGAGCCACGACACGACGGCCGTGCGGATCGCCGTCTCCACGACCTCGACCTGCGGGAACGGCGTCCTCGATCCGGGCGAGGAGTGTGACGGCGCCAATCTCGGCGGGGCGACGTGCGGTGGATGTGCCGGCACCCCATCCTGCACTGTCGCGTGCAAGATCGATCGGTCGGGATGCACGAACGGCGTGTGCGACGTCTCCGAGACGTGCACGAGCTGTCCCGCGGACTGTGTCAGCGGCGGTGCGGTATGCGGCAACGGCGTGTGCGAGGCGGGAAATGGGGAGAACTGCGTCTCGTGCCCGGCGGACTGCGCGGGGCGCCAGAGCGGAAGGCTCAAAGGGCGCTTCTGCTGCGGGTTCGGCGCGTCGAATCCGGTCGGATGCGATCCGACGAAGTGCGGCGCCTGCACCACCCAGTCGGGCAGCGTCTGCTGCGGCGACGGTATCTGCAACGGCACCGAGACGAACGCGACCTGCGGACGCGACTGCCCGCACTAGAGGCTAGAGAGCGGCATCACGAAGCCGTCGCAGCGTTCAGTCGATGCGCGCCGCGGCGCTCGGTCTCGCGCCGGCGTCAGGCGCGCCAGCCGGGGTGGCCGCCGCGGCGCGCCACGGATCATCGGATGCCGCGCTGGCTTCGCCAGCCGCGGCACGTCGGTCGGGCGTGCTGCGGCCGTTCCACGCTCGCCTCCGTGTCCGACCCGAGACATGAGTCTCGGGTCGCCCCTCCTAGTCGTAGATTGATGAAGGCGATGCGCACCGCTGCCTGGTCCCCCGCGGCGGACGGGTAACACGGACGCCGCGCAGACGACAACGGGAAAAATCGGCCGCAGAGGCAGCGTTTCGTTCCGTGGGCTGTGCGACCCTTGGAGGCACGCCCGCGGCTTCGATACAGTCGCGAACTGCCGGTGACGAGGAAACTCGAGCGCGCCACCCGCGTGGCGGTGCCGAAGCGGAAGGTACGGACGGCCAGGCCGCCGGCTGGTTCCCCGGCTTCCGCCCGATGGACGCCCCACCTAGTCCGCGGGCTGTACGACGTCTGGTGCGGCGCCTGTCTCACGGCGTTGATCGTCCTGATCGGGCTGCGCTGGCTCCGGTACTCGAGCTGGTCCACGACGCCCATGTTGAACGACTTCCTGCGCGAGGCGATGGTGATCGAGGCGCAGACGTTCCTGTGGGCGTGGGTGTTCGGCACCGTCAAGGGCCCGACCGTGCTGCGTGCGTTGGTGATCGTCGCCGTTTGCCTCCACCGCCGATTCCGGGAGCAGCTCGTCACCTCCGTCGACGGTGTCTGGCGTCTGCGGCGGCTGCCCGTCGGGCTGCTCCTCGGTGCCATGGTGTGGCTGCACTACGGGTTCGACATCAACCCGACGGTCGCCTGGATCTGCGCGACCCTGCTCATCCTCGTCACGCTCGCCGAGCAGCCACGCCTGGCGGCCCGATCGTCGCACCCGATGGTCCTCGTCGCGTCGGCAATCGTGCTCACCGGCCTTCTCGTCGCGGCACACGACGTCGTCGACCGCATCGCGATCGGCGCCTGGGCCCTCGTTCTGCTCGCGTCCCATCGGTACCTCGACGGCCGGATCGCGAGCCGCCACCTCGGCTTGCTGCGGACAGCGGCGCTGATCCCCGCGAATCTCCTGGCGGCCGTGCTGCCGCTCGCCCTCCCGCTGCACGGCGGCCGGCACCTGGGCGACGGTCTCGCCTACTCCTTCTGCGAGGTGCCCGGCCGGGGAACGGTGTACGCCACGATCCCGGTGTGCGACTCGGTCCAGGCCGGATACGAAGCGTGCCGCGACGGGCGCGTCGTCGAATACGATCTCGGCAGCATGCAGCGCGTCGCCGCGTACAATTTCTTGACGCCGGATTTCAACGGCCGCCTCGAGCTGATGGTGTGCCTCGACGACGAGGTCCAGGTGTCCGTACAGGGCACGATCTACCAGGGACGCTCGCTCGTGCAGAGCGCGATGTCCTTCCCGGTCGCCTCCCCGACGCAGTTCACGCCGCTGGTCGCCGAACCGGGCGTCGGCAACTCGATCGCCTACGACCGGGCGCACGAGGCGGTCTTCTACACGGGGGAGTTCAACAACCGCGTCGTCCGCTACGATCGGCGGACGAAGCAGTTCGACGACTCGCTCACCCGGTACTTCCCGAATCCGTGGTTTCAGCCGTTGTCGATGGAGCGGTACACGGGCTCGCTCACCCTCTACACGAACAGCATCCACCCCGGACGCAACCGCATCTACATGGCGGAATGGATGCACGGACGGTACGCCTACGCCATCGACCTGACGGCGCTTCGTCCCGTTGCGCGCTACGACGTCGGGGGCGGCGGCACGATGGGTGTCACCGTCGACGTCGACCGCGACCGGCTCCTGGTCAGCAGCGTGTGGGGGCTCGAGGTCTTCGACCTCGCCACGGATCGGCTGATCCTCCGCAAACGTACGGGAGTGGCGAACCGTCCCGTGATCATCGACACCGCGCGCAACCAGCTCTATCTGACGTCGACGCTCGAGGGCAAAATTCGCATCCTCGACCGCGATACGTTCGACGTCATCGGTCAGATCCCGATCGGCATCGGCACCCGGTACGCGTATCTGTCCCGGGACGGGAACCGGCTGTTCGGCAGCTCGGCGGCCGCGCACTATTACTGGGACGCCGACACGCTCGCACGGCCGCGAGCGTCCGGTCCCGAGCCGTCACCCCGACAGTGAGCGGCCGGCACGGGTCCGCGACACGTCGATGGTCGGCAGGGCCTCCGGCACGGTCAGAAGGCGATTCGTTCGCGGGCGCTCGTCCTCCCTCCGCTGTCGCCAAGTTCACACTTCACCCTTGACGACGCTCGGGTCGCGAGCGTACTAGAGCGACGGACTCTCCCAACACCGCGGGTAGACGAACGAAAGCCTCGGGAGGACGTCTATAACCCCATGAAAGCCCGGCCGTCCGTGACGCTCATCCGACCGCCCCGGGTGTTGTCACGGACGTCGCTCAACACCGTTCCTCCCGTCGCTCCGCTGACCCTCGCCTATCTCGCGGGAGCGCTCCGCGCGAACGGTGTGCGAACGGTGAGCATCGACGGGTGCGCGGCGGCCGATCGGTGCACTCCCCTGGACGACCTGCCGTTCGTCGTGAACGGGCTCACCGCGGACCAGATCGCCGAGCAGGTGGATGGGACGAGCCTCTTCGTCGGCGTCTCCTGCATGTTCTCGCGAGAATGGATCTACCAGAAGCGCGTGATCAGGGCGGTGCGGCGGCAATTCCCCCATCTCCCGATCATCGCCGGCGGCGAGCACGTCACCGCCGATCCGGAGTTCGTCCTCCGGGACTGCCCCGAGGTATCCGCGTGCGCTCTCGGCGAGGGTGAGGAGACGATCGTCGACCTCGCGCGAGCCCTGCAGAAGTCGGCCCCGCTGACCGGTGTGCGCGGGCTCGTGCTCCCGGGCCCGGAAGGCGTCGCCATCCGCACCCCCAGGCGCGCGCGCCTGACCTCCATCGACCGGATCCCATGGCCGGCCTGGGACGGGCTTCCGATCGAGGTCTATCTCGATCGCGGCTTCGGCATGGACGAGTACCTGAATCGCTCGATCCCGATGCTGGCGTCCCGGGGATGCCCATACCTCTGCACCTTCTGCTCCAACCCGAGCATGTGGGGGACCAGGTGGGTGGCGCGCCAGCCTGCCGACGTGGTCGACGAGATCGCGCATTACAAGAGGACGTATCGCATCGACCACGTGGAGTTCTTCGATCTCACGACCATCGTGGATCGGCGGTGGATCCTCGCCTTCACCGAGCGCCTGATCGAAGCAAAGCTCGGGATCACGTGGACGATGCCCTCGGGGACGCGCTCGGAGGCCCTCGACGCCGAGGTCCTGGAGAAGCTTCGCCGCAGCGGGTGCCGCGGGGTCACGTACGCGCCCGAGAGCGGCTCGCGGGCCACGTTGAAGCGAATCAAGAAGAAGGTCGATCCGAACCGCATGCTCGAGTCGATTCGCGCAGCGGTTGCTGCCGATCTCTACGTCAAGTCGCACCTGATCGTCGGCCTGCCAGGGCAAACCGCCGGCGAGCTCTGGGAGTCGTTTACGTTCGCCCTCCGCCTCGCGCTGAGCGGGGTGCACGACCTCCTCGCCTATCCGTTCAACGCCTATCCCGGGACGGAGCTCTATCGAGAGCTGGTCGCTGCGGGCCGGATCGACCCGTTCGCGCCCGACCACGACCGCTTCCTCCTGGGCGCCGACTACGGCGACGTCGAGAACTCGCGCTCCTGGTCGGAGTGCTTCTCCGCGCGGAGCATCCGGGCGATCGCCGCCGCCATCATGTTGACCTTCTACATCGCTCAGTTTCTGCTGCGCCCCTGGCGCGTCGTCCGGACGTGTACACGTCTTGTCTCCGCACGCCCGAAGACTTGGTTCGAGCGAGCCGTCGCGGGCCAGATCCGGCGAGCCGTCTCGGGCCGATTCGTGCCTGCAGCCAGATCCGGGGGCGCACGCCGCCGCGCGGCGGAACAGGCCCAGGCCGCCTAGGCAGGCGCGCGCCCGAAGGAGCGAGTCAGCCAAACAATCCGACGAGCTGGGTCAGGGCATAGGCCCACCTCGCGACCTCCTCCGCAATATTGGCGCCGCCGCGCGAGGCGAGGTAGAGCAGGACGACGACGGCGATGCCGGCCATGACCGGGACCGTGAGGTCGAGCGCATGGCGCCTGTCGTCGTAGTCCCGACGCATGGAGGCGGACGCGGCTTCCAGCGCCGCTGCGGTGCCGATCATGGTGTCGAGTTCTCGGATCATCTGTCCCTCCTTGCTGTCGATGTTGGCGATCAGGCCGCCACGTCGGGATGCGCGCGTAGTGGCCTCCCTCGATAGTCGCGATGGACCTCCACCTCGATGCTTCGAGCGCGGAGCCAGGCGAACTGATCCTGCACGCGGTCGAGTCCGGCATCGTCGGTACCGGCGGCGACCGTTATCTCGAGCCGAGCCCCCGGGCCCGCCCGCAGCGCATCGTCGCAAATCGTCTCCGCCGCATACGGCGTGAGCTCGCCCGCGCGCCGCAGTTCGCCCGACCATTCATCCCCAGCAGACACGACGCGTGCCCGGATGAATGCCCACTCTGCATTCATCTCGACCTCTTGCGCTCCGCGGCGCATGCGAGGGAAAGCGCCCTCAGCACGTCGGTCCGGAGCTCTTCCAGGTCGCGCGGCTTCTCCAGGATCGCAAAGGCGCCAAGCTCGCGCGCCTCGGCGCGTATCGCCTCGTCCCCGAACGCGGTGATCAGGATGACGGGTGTGGCCCACTGCGCGCTGCGCAGCGCTGCCAGCAGGTCGAGACCCGTCAGGAATGGCATGTTGACGTCCAGGATGATCACGGCGAACGGACGTGAGGAGTGACTCCGGATCCTCGAATCCATCTCATCGAGAACCTCGATCCCGTTACCGGCTTCGACGACGTCATAGCCCGCCACCCGAAGCGCCCAGGCCAACAGGCGGCGCGTATCGGCGTCGTCCTCTGCCAGGAGGACGTGTGGCATCACGGGCGACAACGTCATCGGCGGCGGTGCGGAGTCGAGTTCTCGTTGCTCGAGCGCTAACGCATTCATCTTCCGGTCTCCTTTGGACTCGCAGGATTTCCTCCCGCGCGTCGGAAGGGTTCGGTTCGCACTTACCGTGCCAGCGCAATGAGAAGGAAAGTCAAGGACGCTGCCTCACTCGAGGCGGGGCATATTGTCGCGTCGAAGCGGACGGCAGCTGGACGTCCCGGATTCTTGCGCGGTTGGACGGGCTGGGGTGCTCTGCCCCAGCGGGCAAAACTACCCGTCGCTCGCGCGTCAGCCCCGGCGGTATCGCTCGAGCTTGCGGCGGAGGGTTTTCCGGTCGAGGCCAAGCACCTGCGCGGCGACCGTCTTGTTACCCTGGACCGTCTCCATCACGTGGAGGATGTGACGGCGCTCGGCCTCCTCCAGAGGCACGAGCGCAGAGGGATCGTCGGCTCCTACCGGGACGCGCGATCGATGTCGGCGTCGCAGCTTCTCGGGCAAGTCTTCGAGGGCGACCCGCTCGGAGCGGGCGAGTGCGACCGCGCGCTCCATGCAGTTCTGGAGTTCCCGTACATTGCCCACCCAGTCGTGGGCCAGGAGCCGCTCCGCAGCCTCCGGAGAGAGACCCACCACGCGCTTGCCCGCCCCGCCCGCGTAGCGTTCGATGAAATGCTGGGCGAGGAGGAGCACGTCGCTGCCCCGCGCGCGGAGCGGCGGCATTTCGATCTGGATGACGTTGATTCGAAAGTAGAGGTCTTCCCGGAAGGTTCCCTCTGCGACCGCCGCCTCGAGATCACGGTTGGTCGTCGCCACCAGGCGCACGTCGCACGGGATCTCCGCATCGCCGCCGACCGGCCGGACTGCCCGTTCCTGCAGGACCCGCAGAAGCTTGGGCTGCAAGGAGAGTGGCAATTCGCCGATCTCGTCGAGCAAGAGCGTCCCGCCATTGGCTTGAACGAAGAGGCCGGTGCGGGCCGCGCAGGCGTCGGTGAAGGCGCCGCGCACGTGCCCGAACAGCTCACTTTCCAACAGCGACTCGGGTACGGCGGCGCAGTTGATGGCGACGAAGGGGCCTCCGCTGCGCCGGCCGCGTTTGTGGAGCGCGCGCGCGACGAGCTCCTTACCGGTGCCGCTCTCGCCGGTGACGAGCACGGAGGCATTCGAGTCCGCGATCCGTTCGAGGAGATCATACACCGCCTGCATGGCCGCGCTCGCGCCACGGAGCTCTGCAAACCGCCGAGCGTCCCGCACGATGCGGGGCAGCTGCTTCATTTCATCCCGCAACGCCCGGTGTTGCAGCGCCCGCTCCAAGGCGAGCGCGAGCGTATCCATGTCGGGCGGCTTGGTGACGAAGTCGTACGCGCCAACCCGGATTGCGGCGATCGCCGTCTCGATGCTGCCGAACGCGGTGAGCATCGTGACCGGCACGTCCGGGTGGTTGGCGACGATCCGCTCGCACAGCTCGAGGCCGTTCATGCCGGCCATGTTCACGTCGGTCACGACGGCATCGACCTCGGCCGTCCCGACCGCCTCGAGCGCGGCGTCGGCCGACGTTCTCCACGTGACCTCGAAGCCGCGGTGCGCCAGATCGGCCGCGAGCAGCCTGCACATGTCGCGATCGTCGTCGACGATGAGCACACGGCCGTTCACGCGGCGGTCTCCTTGGGCGTCGCGGTTGCCGCGCGGGGCGGGCGGGCCCTCCGGCAGAGGTCGGCCAAAACGCGGACTTGCTCGCGGAGGTCGTCCAGCGACTGTCGCGCCTTGGCGCTGACTTCCAGGTTGGCCGCCGCCTCCATCAGGGAGGGGAACCCGTAGAGCCCCGCCGTTCCCTTGAGCTGGTGGGCCAGCGTACCGAGGGCTTCGAAGTCGCCCTCCGCAAGACTCCGTTCGATGGCGGCCACGCGCCCCGAGAGCCCCGCCACGAACTGCGCCGTCAGGTGCGCCACCTCCGGGATCTCGCTCGTCAGGGTACTCACCAGCACGGGCGATGCTTCGGGCGATTCGAGCGTCGCGTGGTCTCGTCCCCTGGCAAGGTGCTGCTGGATCGTCTCGATCAGGGTTGCGGGATCGATCGGCTTGGTCGCGAAGTCGTCGCACCCCGCGCGCAGGCACTTCTCGCGATCGCCTTCCATCGCATGAGCCGTGAGCGCGATGATCGGACGGCTGTAGCCCACGGCGCGCAGCTGGGCTGCGGCGCCGTAGCCGTCGAGCTCGGGCATTTGCATGTCCATGAGGATGACGTCGAACGGCGTCCCCGCAGCCACGGCCGCCAGCGCCAGCTCACAGGCGACCCTTCCGTTCTCGGCGACCGCGACCTCGGCGCCGGCCCTGCGGAGATAGAACGAGAGCAGGCGCTGGCTGTCGGGCGCGTCCTCAGCGAGGAGGACGCGCCCGCGCAGGCGTAGCTTGGCCCCCCTGGCCGGGCGCCGGGCGGCCGGCGGGCCCTGTGCCTCCCTGGGATCCTCGAGCATCGGCACGCCGTCCAGCGGCCCGGTCTCCAGCGACAGAACGAACGAGCTCCCTTGGCCCTGGGCACTCCGGACGCTGATGTCTCCACCGAGCATCTCGGCCAGCCGCTTCGAGATCGTCAGGCCGAGCCCTGTACCGCCGAATTTGCGAGTCGTCGACGCATCCGCCTGGGTGAACGGGGTGAACAACTTGGTCTGTGCCTCCGAGGTCATTCCAACGCCCGTGTCGATCACCTCGAAGCGGAGGCACCGGCGGGTCGCTTCCGCCCGATCGGCCATCTTCACGAGGATGCGTACACCCCCGCACTCCGTGAACTTGATCGCGTTGCCCGCGAGGTTCATCAGTATCTGTCGCAATCGGGTCGGGTCGACATGAATGCGTTTGGGGATCGCCCCCTCGTACGCGACATCGAAGGTGAGGCCCTTGTCGAGCGCCCGAGGCCGCATCAGCGAGGCCACCTCGGCCACCAGCTGAACGGGCGAACACTCGATGCGCTCCAAGGTCATCCTGCCAGCCTCGATCTTGGATAGATCGAGGATGTCATCGAGGATTCTCTGCAGGTGCTCGCCATTGCGGCGGATCGTCTCGAGATAGCTTCGCCGCTCCTTGCTCGATGCCTTCGGATCGGAGACCAGGTCGGTGTACCCGAGAATGGCGGTCATCGGTGTCCGAATCTCGTGGCTCATATTGGCGAGGAACTCCGACTTGACGCGCGCGGCTTCGAGCGCAGCGTTGCGTGCCTCGGTCAATTCCTCCGCGCGCTGGGCCAGCTCGGTCGCCTGTTGCTCCGCGCGGCGACGGGCCTCCCCCACCTCCACACAGTAGCGTTGGACTTCCTCCTCGACACGCCGGCGGTCGGATATGTCTCGGAGGTAGCCGGTGAACATCGCCGGGCCGTCGCGACCGATCCGGATGACGGCGAGCTCGACCGGGAATTCGCTGCCGTCCGCCCGCATCGCCATGATTTCGACCCGCCTGCCAAGGAAACTAGTCGTACCAGTGGCAAGGTGCTTGGTCAGGCTGTGCCGATGACGCTCCCGCGAGGACGGGGGAATGATCGTTTCGTCGAGCGCTTTGCCGATAACCTCTGCGCGGGTGTACCCGAAGGTCTTCTCGGCGGCCGGGTTGAACTCGGTGATCCTTCCGTCGCCATCCATCGTGAGGATACAGTCGAGGGCGGATTCGAGAATCGCACCCTTTCGCGCTTCGCTCTCCCGCAACGCCTCTTCGGCTTTCCTGCGCTCGGTGATATCCCTCACTACGCCGACAAACGCCTGGGGTTTTCCCTCGGAGTCGGTTATCGGGGACGCGCTCAGTTCGACCGGTAAACGGATGCCGTCCTTTCGCACCAACGTGCACTCGACGTGACTGATGCTGCCGAGATGGAGTGTCTGCTGCGCGTTATCCACGGCGCGTTGCCAATCCTCGGGTGCAACGAACTCGAGGGCGCTCTTGCCAACCAGCTCTTCGCTTCGCTCGCAGCCATGCATGGCCACGGCCTCTTGGTTGACCATGACGATGTTCGCGTCGAGATCGGTGACCACGATGCCATCGGAAGAGGTGCCAATGAGGGCGCGGTAGCGTTGCTCGCTGTGCTGCAGCGCCTCGTCTGCGTGCTTCCGCTCGGTGATGTCCTGGGCGGCGCCGTAGAACCGAACGACACCAGTCCGTGGATCGGTCCACTCCCGAAGACCGTGATCGAGCAACCAGCGCACGGTGCCGCTCTTGGTGATGATGCGAATTTCGCGCGACACCGGCTGCCCCTCGGGGAGAGCCTGGTCCCGCTCCCCCATGCCGACGAGGTCGTCCGGATGGACGAGTGCTCGCAAGCCCCCGCGGGCTTGCACTTCTTCGAGCGTGAATCCGGTGATGCGCGCGAAGGCGCCTGTCACCCACTCGAGCAGGAGCCCACCGTCGGCCTGGCGGCGGTAAGCATAGGCCCAGTCGGAGGTGAGCTCGGAGATGGCTCGCCAGCGCGCTTCGGATTCCTGCAACGCCTCGGTTGCGTTCAGGAGCTGAGCGGTACGTTCCTGGACGCGTTGCTCGAGCTCATCATGCGCTTGGAGCACCGCCAACTCCGTCCGCTTGCGCTGAGCGATGATCCAGCGGAGCAGAACGACGAGCGGCAAGAGGACCAGCGCCTCGGCCATGCCCAGTCGGGTAAGGAGGACACGGGTTGGCGCAAGGATATCGCTGCGGTCAACGCGGACGAGGACTCGCCAGTGTGGACGCTGCGACTCGTCGATCCCGGTCGTCTGGGCGTACCCGGTGACAACCGGCACGTGCCGGCGCGCGTCCAGCTCCTCGACGTAGCCCGGCTGGGTCGAATCGCTGAGAATCGCCGAGGGCAATTGCAAGGCCTTCAGGTTCACCGTGTCGTCCTGCTTCCGTGATGATTCCGCGAGGACCCGTCCGTCGTCTGCGAGAAACTGCCACTCGATCCGGGTAGGAGGATCGCGCTGCATCTGGAGAATCCTCACGTTACGCGCAAAGACCTCCGTCAAGACCTCGAGCCCCAAGCGAGCCGTCACGGTACCGAGAAACTCGCCTCCGGGGCTCCGGATGGCGACCGTCAACGCCACCGCCCATCTTGCGCCGGCGTCCCCGGAGAGACGGGGGTCCTGCAGCGAGACTCCGTCCGGGTTACGGACAGCTTGAAACCAGGATGTCGTGCTCCGATCCCCGCCCACATCCGCGGGATTCGTCGCCGCTACGATCCGACCCTTCTCGTCCGTGACCGCAAGCCAGAGGTAGAGCGGGTGAAACCTCTTGGCCGAGAGGAGAACGTCCGTCATGGCCGCGCTGTCACCGCGCCGCGACACTACGGCCTGCGCCAGCGTCTCGATGTTGCCGTACCGCTCCGAGATCAGGAGATCCAGCTCTTTCGCGATACTGGCCGCCGCCAGGGTGAGGCTTTCCCCGGCGCTCGCGATCAGTCTCGTCTCGCCGGAGCAAACGTAGGCTGCTCCGGCGGCGAGAGTCGCGAGCGCAATGACGACGAGAACCGTCCAGAGCCGCCCGTACCATCGCCGGTTCAGCGCACTGGAGGGCATCAGCACACTCCCGTGGCCGCGAGGGTGCGGAGCGCGCCGCGGCCGCACCGGAGGCAGATTGGCCGCGGGGAAAATGGGGATTCGGATTGCATGGGTGCGAGCCGTTCCCACGCTGAAGGCGCCAGCGGCAAAGCACGGACCGTGCATGGCGCCGGGCTTTTGACCCTGGCCTTCGGCACCCTCAGTGGCTAACAAAGGTCGAATCGGTTGTGTAGTCGCAATTCCCCCTAGGGCGATCCGGGTGTTTAGCGACGGTTTGCGAAATTGGACCGATGCGTGGCCGCGGCGCCTCAGTGCCGTGAGGAGCTCACGTTGCCCAGGAAATCCCCCAAGTCGTTGAGGGAGAGGAGCGCTGTCGCTTCAAAGCCCGATGGCCGACTAGGGACTCGGGATCGGGTTGGGAGCGGCCGCGGGCGCTCGCACGCCCGCGAGCGTCCGGTCCCGAGCCGTCATCCCGACACTGAACCGCCGGCACGGGTTCGCGACACGTCGATGGTCGGCAGGGACTCCCGCACGGTCAGCAGCCGGACGGCCGCCGGAATCGCGATGATGCCGCACACGGCTCCCGAGCCGATCTCGAAGGCGATGGGCACGAGCGGGATCACGAGCTGCCCGCCTCTGAAGGCTTGAATCGCGAGCACCACGACGACGGCGACGACGCCGGCGGCGGCGC
>WNGI01007655.1_pt1 | contig 13091 bp, 10 predicted proteins | sample 5400621 | NCBI WGS metagenome assembly WNGI01 (sample SAMN13153374, study PRJNA577476) | soil metagenome | isolation source: 20 cm soil or saprolite under Garry oak tree replicate 1 | place: USA:California | collected 2016-06-15 | reverse complement strand
CGCACATTCCGCTTTGGGCAGTGTATCCGGAGTGGGGTTGGGGCACCGATGACAGCGAGCAGGCACTGGGATACTTGAAGCGCTTCGGCTCGGTGTCCGTCCTGAACGGCCACATTCACCAGATCATGCAAAAGGTGGAGGGCAACGTCACATTCCACACGGCGCTGTCGACAGCTTTTCCTCAACCAGCCCCCGGCACTGCGCCGTCGCCTGGCCCCATGAAGGTGCCGGCAGATCAATTGCGCAGCGTGCTCGGCATCTCGCACGTGAACTTTGTTCAAGGCCAGCATTCGCTCGCGATCGTCGATTCGCCGCTGGCTCAATCTTGAGTGGTAACTCGCTTTCTTAAAATATTTCCTTGGAGGAAAGAGACATGAAAAGAATCAGGTGGATTTTCGTATGCGCAGCAGCAGTGATAACAGCTTTCACACTAACTGTGGGCATCCGGCCGATTTTGGCCCTGAGACCTGCTGAAAATCCCGCGGGGGGCGCCTCGGTCAAGATCGACAATTTCAGTTTTGGCCCGGCAGACGTAAAAATTCCCGTTGGAACAACAGTCACATGGACGAATCGCGACGACGTCCCGCACGTTGTCGCGAGCGATGACAAATTATTCAAATCGAAGCCTCTCGATACGGATGACCATTTCTCTTTTACCTTCACTAAACCCGGTACGTACGTCTACTACTGTGCGATCCATCCAAAAATGATGGCCAAAGTCGTGGTGCAGTAGTTCGAGGAGACGGAAGTGAATCCCTTTGATCTGAAGTCAGCACTTCTTGCCAAGCATGCGCAGCATGTGGTGTTGATCCACTTTCCGATCGCCTTGTTTATTGCCGGTGTGGCATTCGACCTAATCGCGCGATGGACGAAGCGGCATGGTTTGGCGGACGCGGCCTACTATAACCTCCTGCTGGCGGCGATTTCGACGGCGCCAGTGGTCGCGACGGGAATCCTCGCATGGCAGTTCGCACTCGAAGGGCAGAAGCTCAAGGGCATCCTGCTGATGCACCTGCTACTGGCGTGCGCCGCGACCGCAATGATCTGGCTGGTCTGGTGGGTACACTTTCGAGGGCGGCGCCGCGGGCAAGGGCTATCCGTCTACCACATCCCGCTTGAATTACTAGCCGTCGCCGTCGTATCGCTGACTGGGTACCTCGGTGGGTTTCTCAGCGGCGTAAACGGACCCGGCTAGACGAATCGGGCTCTCAAAATCCGCGCGCGATTTGTGCCCGGAACCTCGATAGAGGAGAAAGACGTGCACTCCAACGCAAGCGAGGCATTGATGGCCAACTCATTCGGTTCAGCGGAAGAGTCGCCGGGAGCCAGAGAACCCGGCAACGACGGCATCCCAGAGAAAGAAACTATTCGACAGGCACAGGAGGGCGACGCTGCAGCCTTCGAGCGAATCTACCGCCGATACAACAGACGGGTCTATGGTCTGTGCTTGCGCATGACAAAAAATCAGGCTGATGCCGAGGACTTGACCCAGGAGGCCTTCTTACAAGTCTTCCGCAAAATTCACACTTTCCGCGGAGAATCCGCCTTCTTCAGCTGGTTTCATCGGTTGTCCGTGAATATTGTATTGATGAGCCTGCGCAAACGGAAGATTATGGAAATCCCTTTGGAGAACGATGGCGACCACCAGGAAGAGCGCGGCGCGCGGCTCCCGGTACCCAGCGGCCCGGACCCATCATTGACTGGTCTATTCGACCGGGAGAATCTGAAGCGCGCTCTCCGCCAGATGCCAAGTGGTTACAAACGAATGTTAGTCTTACACGATGTGTTCGGGTACGAACACACCGAGATTGCTTTAGCCCTGGAATGCTCAGTTGGAAATTCCAAGTCGCAATTGCACAAAGCTCGCGAGCGGATGCGTACTTTGCTATGAGAAGGTGCGGAGATCGTAGCCGCGGCGCTATGGATCGTCTCATCGTTGGCTGGTATCTTATTCGCAAAAGGAAGGCCGGGAAAACGCTTGCCCTCAATTGGACGCGGGCTTAGAGTAGTGTCGGTTTAGACTTTCCGACGGGCGTTGCGGTCTAGATTGGGTCCCTGATTCCCCCGCCCCAGATCTCACTCGCACACCCTCCTGCCCGTTTGTTCGACTCGTGATTGAGGGCATCCGGATGGTTGTGTCTTTGAATGGGCGTCCCGCCAGGCGTGGTGGTCTCGCCCGGTCAAAGGACAATCTGCCAGCCTCAGAGCACAAGATGAAACATCGCATCCTCGTCGTCGAAGATGATCCGTCGTTTCGCAAACTCCTGGCCGACTGGCTGGAAACCGAAGGTTTTGAGGCCGCACTCGCTGACACTCTCGAAGCGGCGTTCATACTCATCGCAGCGGAACCTCTTCCGGAAGCGGTGCTCTTGGACATCCATCTCGGCAGCAAGAACGGCCTCACTCTGGTTCATTGGGCGCGCAGGCAAAGACATCTTGCGCACATGCCGATCGTCGCCGTCACGGGGGATGCGTCTTTCAAAGACGCCAAAAGTGTCCAGGATGCGGGTTGTGATGCGTGCATCACCAAACCTGTCGATTTCAAGGCGTTGCGCGGGATCCTCGCCACTCTGCGCGTACATTCCGCCGGATAAAATTGCGGAACTTGGGGCTACCGGGTCCCGGAAGTTAAACAATCCATTTTTTCTCTGGCCCAAAAGTTTGGAAAGCTCCATGATTCTCCTGTGAAGCGCACAAGCAATAAAACTGTCACGGGGGTTCCATTCGTTGTTGATTTCGGCCGCGAGATTTGTTGCGATCTCGCCGCTGCGGAATCGCGCGAGTGGCTGGTGACCAACAGTATCGGCGGATACGCCTTTGGTACCATCCCGGGCCTCCAGACACGCAGTTACCACGGCCTGCTGGTGGCCGCGCTACAGCCGCCGCTGGGCCGCACTCTCCTGCTGGCGAAGCTGGACGAGACCGTACGGTATGACGCCCAACAATTTGACCTCGCCACGAATCGCTGGGCCACCGGGACGGTAACTCCTGAAGGCTTCCGCCACATCGAGCGCTTTCATTTGGAGGGCAGCATTCCCGTATGGACGTTTGCTCTGGCCGATGCGCTACTGGAAAAGCGCGTTTTCATGCAGCCCGGAGCGAACACCACATATGTCATGTACCGTCTGGTTCGCGCCAGCGCCTCGATGGACTTGTCGATCAAGGCTCTGGTGAACTATTGCGAAGAACACCGCACGACGGCCGCCGGCAATTTGCACATGGACATCGCTCGGGTCGACCATGGACTGCGCGTTACGGCCTTCGCAGGCGCCGTCCCGTTTTATTTGCTAAGCGCGTCCGCTACGGCGCGGCCTGACCACGAATGGTATCGCGATTTCGATCTGGCCACGGAACGCGCGCGCGGGCTTTGCGATCACACCGATCTTTTGTTCGCGGGCGAGTTTTCTGCTGCGCTTGCTCCGGGAGATTCGCTCACGATTGTCGCCAGCACCTCTGCGGCGCCCTCCATGAACGGCGAGGCCGCTCTCGCCGCGCGCCATCGGGAGATGGACGCTCTGCTGGAGCGTTTTTTCGCGGGCAACATGGGGGTTGCGGCGACAGCCTCGCCGTCGATCCAGCAACTCGTCCTCGCCGCCGACCAATTCATTGCTGCCCGGCCGCTGGAGGGTGCGGCAGAGGCGCGGACCATCATGGCCGGGTTTCCCTGGTTTGGCGACTGGGGACGCGACACCATGGTTGCGCTTCCAGGGCTTTGCCTGGCGACCGGAAGGCCGTGGCTCGCCCGTAACATCCTTCGAACGTTCGCGCGTTTTGTCAGCCAGGGAATGCTGCCCAATAATTTCCCTCGCGGGGGTGAAGAGCCCCAGTACAACACCGTCGACGCAGCGCTCTGGTACCTGGAGGCCGTCCGAGAGTATTTTGATGTGACGAGCGATATCGGCCTGCTGAGAGAATTGTATCCCGTGCTTTCGGGCATCGTGGACGCTTACCTGCGTGGCACGCGCTATAACATTCACGTGGACTCTGCCGACGGATTGCTCTATGCGGGGGAGCCGGGCGTGCAGCTCACCTGGATGGATGCGAAAGCCGGCGATAGGACCGTCACGCCGCGCATTGGAAAACCGGTCGAGGTAAATGCGCTGTGGCTCAATGCCACAACCACCATGGCTCGATTGGGCCGCGCGATTGGCAGAACGGGGAATCACTATGAAGAGCTGGCGGATCGCGCGCGGACCGGCTTCGCGCGTTTTTGGAATCCCGCCGCGCAATTTTGTTTCGATGTGATCGACGGCCCAGGAGGGGCCGGGGACAACGATGCGACGTTGCGCCCCAATCAAATCTTCGCCGTTTCGCTGCCGGAGACCGCTCTTACGCCGGCGCAACAGCGGGCCGTGGTTGAAGTGTGCGCGCGCAAACTTCTCACCTCCTTTGGCCTCCGCAGCCTCGGCCCTGGAGAGCCCGGGTACCACGGGCGGTACGCGGGCAAGCCGCAAGAGCGCGACGCCGCCTATCATCAAGGCACGGTGTGGGGCTGGCTGCTCGGCCCGTTCGCGCTTGCGCACTTGCGCGTTTATCAGGATACTGACATAGCGGCGTCGTTCCTGGAGCCGATGCTGAACCACGTCAAAGCCGCTGGGCTCGGCACTGCGAGCGAAATTTTCGATGGCGATCCGCCGTTTGCACCGCAGGGCTGCGTTGCACAGGCATGGACCGTGGGAGAAACGTTGCGTGCATGGCGAGTGATCGCCGCAGCACAGACCAAGTCGGGCTCTGCTCGCCACAAATCCGCTGGCGGTTAGCTTGCCTCACGAGCCATTTTTATAGCTCCTTCGGCCCGTTACATCATCGCCCGTGCAGCAGACAGAAATAAGGATTTTCGATTCTCTCCATTTGATTTTTGAGTTTGCGTATTTAGAGGAGAGGGTGCAAACTAAAAGAGAAGTATAGTCATTTGTTTTTTCTCCAGTTGACTGCATCTCGCTTTTCCGCGACGAAACGAGAACTTTCCGCGTAGTTTTCTAGGGCTTGAGTTTTCCCGGGCACAGTGTCGTGTCCATGTCAAACGCGCGTGCGTTCGGGTGTGACTTGAGCAGTGAAGTCCGTCAGGGGACTGCACGGACATTTTGTTAAATGAAAAGGGAGGACCGTGGAATGTTAAATCAAAACGTATTTTTTCTGGAGGACATGAAAGGTGCAAAGCCAAAGCGCAGTGTCGTGTTGCCTCCAACGCAGGTGGCGGCGAAACAGGATTTTTTTGCCGAGGCGATTCTCGAGCAGAGTTCGACGCGCCAGAAAAGGCACCCGCTGAAATGGGCGGCGTCGCTGGGGGCTCACGCAGCAGTGTTGTTTCTTCTGTTGTTGATGCCGCTCTATTTTTCACAGGGGCTGGATCTGCAGCGGTTCAACACGACACTGCTCGTTGCGCCGCTGCCGCCGGCGGCCGCACCGCCTCCACCGCCGCCAGCGGCGGTCGCGCGCGTGGTGCACACGACGCCGAAAACATTCACGCCGGGAAAATTGACAGCGCCGTCGTTTGTCCCGAAGGTGGTGGCGATCGCAAGTGATACGGCCCCGCCCGAGGAGGCTCTTATGGGAATGCCGGGTGGCGTCCCTGGCGGGATCACTGGAGGACAACCGGGCGGCGTTCTCGGGGGCGTGATGAACGGCGTACCGGCCCCCGCGGCGCCTGCATCGGAAGGGCCAAAGCAGCCGGTGCGTGTCGGTGGCAATGTGAAGCCGCCGCGGCTGCTGTCGGGACCCGCCCCGATTTATCCAATTTTGGCAAAGCAGTCCCGCATCCAGGGAATCGTGGTGATCGAAGCGATTATCGATGAACACGGCAACGTGGTCGAGATGCACGCCATCAGCGGCCATCCGTTGCTGATCCCCGCGGCGATGAAAGCCGTGTCGCAGAGAAAATACGAACCGACGATTCTGGACGGCGAAGCCACACCCGTGAATTTGAGAGTCGAAGTGACTTTCCACGCGAACTAGCGCCGGTCCAGTGAACTGACTGCGCGCGCGACCCTCTCCGCCGCGCGGTCATTTTGTTTCAAATTCTCTTCGCCGATCGCGCGATCCATCAGTACGCCAATTCCGACCGATGTCCCCCTCTACTGAGAACCCTTTCGTTCCACCCCAATTGCAAAGAACTAAAGTCAAAACCCGCACCCTTTGAAAAATCAACCCCAAAAGGGTGCGGCACCCCAGCGTGCGAAATCACGTCAGGGCTGGCGCACTCGCCCCCGCGACTCGTTTGATCACCATCGTGAAACCTGCGAAGTCCCAAAAGGTCGCAAAACCTTCCCTGCCCGTGATAGTGTATTAAGGAATTTTTGAGGCTGCCAATGAGCTACCAGACCGCATCTGGAAGTGAAGGGAAAAGTTTGATTCGAGTGCGCCCCCGGGGGTTCTGCGCGGGAGTGGTGCGCGCGGTGGACATCGTGGAACTGGCGCTGCAGGCCTATGGCCCGCCGGTGTATGTCCATCATGAGATCGTGCACAACCGGTACGTCGTGGACCAGCTTCGCCAGAATGGCGCCATCTTCGTCGAGACGGTGGAGGAAGTTCCGCTGGGGGCCGTCCTGGTGTTCAGCGCGCATGGAGTGCCGCCTACGACGCGCGAAGAGGCCCGGCTGCGCGAGTTGCGCGTGATTGACGCCACCTGCCCGCTGGTGACGAAGGTCCATCTGGAGGCGCTGAAGTTTGCGCGCGAAGACCGGACGATCATCTTGATCGGGCATCGGGATCATCAGGAGATTGTGGGCACTTCGGGGGAAGCCCCGGAGCAGACGGTCGTGGTGGACAGCGTTGAAGCAGTGGACGCGCTTGAGGTGAACGATGCGAATCGCCTGTCATTCCTGACGCAGACGACACTGAGTCTTTACGACACTCAGGAGATTGTTGCACGCCTGCGGGAGAGGTTTCCCTTGATTGCGGGCCCTGCTTCCGATGACATTTGCTATGCCACGCAGAACCGGCAAGAAGCCGTCGAACAGTTGGCGCGCGAAGTGGATTTGATTCTCGTGGTGGGCTCACCCAACAGTTCAAACTCCAATCGATTGGTCGAAGTTGCCAAGCGTTCGGGAGTGCCCGCGCAATTGATTGACGATGCCAAAGACATTGACTCGAAGTGGCTCGAAGGCATACGCCGCGTGGGTCTGACCGCTGGCGCGTCGGCGCCGGAAATCCTGGTCGAGCACGTGAGCGAACATCTCGCTTCGCTCGGCTTCACGAACCAGCGCGATCTCGACCTCATCCGCGAAGACGTGCGGTTCACGCTCCCGCCGGAACTGACCACGATCGCGCCGGCTTCCAAATAGGGTTGCTACCATGGCGGGTTCCACGCCTCGATCCGACAGGGGCGTTCGGCGTAAGCGTAGAGCCCGCACCCGTAGGATGTTGGCATTGAAAGCTTGGCAGAGCAGAGCGGCCAGCAGTGCGTCGTCCGAATGGGCGGACGGATTCCTACTCCAGGAGAACATTTTTGGCGGTCAAGATCATCCGTCAGCCGAAGAAAATTGTCCTGCTGGGTTCGGCTACGAGTGCGGCCGCACTTCGTGGCGGTCATGAGCGAGCACCGGCCGCGTTGCGCGCCGCGGGATTAGCCGATCGGCTAAAAGCCGCCGGATTCGACGTTGCCGATCACGGCGACACTGCCACGCAAGTTTTCCAGCCTGATGTCGAACATCCGCGCGCGCGGAATGTCTCCGCAATTCTGAAATCCCTCAATGACCTCCGGCCACGTGTGGAAGTAGCAGTAAAAACAGGCGCCCTGCCGTTGATCGTATCCGGCGATTGCATCTCCGTGCTGGCGGCCGTCGCCGGAACGCGGCGCTACTATCGCAAAGTCAGCTTGATGTATATGGACCGCGACGCCGATCTGAACCTGCCGTCAACGACTCATTCGGGAATCATTGACGGCATGGTGATCTCCCACGTCATCGGACGCGGCGCACCGGAGTTGGTCCGCTTCTGGGGCGAGCCGCCTCTGGTCCGCGAACCTGATATTGCCTTGTTTGGTTTTGAGCGTCTGGATCCGCTGGAAGAGCAATACCTCGTGTCTTCTCCACTGCGCCGGCATCCTGCTCTGGAGGTCTCGACGATGGGGGCCGCGGCGGCGGCGCACTTAGCGCTCGAGCGCGTGCATGCTCCAAAAAACGAATTCGTGCTCCATTTCGACGTCGATACGATCTCGAGCCAGGAGTTTGGAGCGACCGATTTTCCCGGCGAGGGCGGGCTGAGTCTGAACGAAGTGCGCGATGCGCTGCGTGTGTTCGTTGTTCAACCGAACCTGGCCGCCATCGTAGTGGCAGGGTATAACCCGGAACTCGATCCCGATGGCGAGGCGGCTCGGCGGCTGCTCGATTTGCTCGTCGAAGTACTCGCCGCTCGGCTCGAAACAGTGTCCGGCGAGGCCGCTGGCGGCACATCGGCTGCCGCTGATTCCGGCTCTACGTCGTCTACTGATGTGTCACGCCCCGAACCAGAATCGTCCAAGCACACGGCTCGTGATGTCCAGGAATCTCCTGAACGGGATCCGAATCCTTCCTGAAACAAATTCGCGCGACCGTTGCGCTGATTCGCCGTCTCATTGGCAACTGCCCGCATGCCAGTGTTCGATGGCCATTGAGTTAAGGTGTCAGGTTGCGGATGTCGTCCAGATGCGCTACCGTTTTTGAAGCGGCCGAGGAGGTTTCCATGAAGAGGGGCAAATTCCTGACAATGATTGCGGCGTTCAGCCTGACGCTGGCGGGTGCGGGCATGGCGCAACTTCGTCCGGCGATGCTCGTCCCTGTGAATGCGGCGGACGCGCAGACGCAGATGGATATGTCGGGTCCCGCCGATCAGGGCGTACCTTCTTATCATGCGTATGCGTTGAAGCCGCCGATTCCGACCACGCTAGACCCGAAACAGTTTCCCGACGCGCTCAACCGCAACGTTTATGGGCTGGCGGCGAAAGTCAAACCTGTCCTGTATCAGCAGCCGTGCTACTGCTACTGCGATCGGAGCATCGGGCACAAGAGTCTGCTCGATTGCTTCGCCAGCGAGCACGGTTCGCAATGCGACATCTGCCAAAAAGAAGCCGTCCTCGCCTATCAACAGACGCAAAAGGGAAAGACGCCGGCGCAGATTCGCGCGGCGATCATTCATGGAGACTGGAAAACGGTGGACATGAAGCCCTACATGACCCTCTCTCCATCGCGCTAGGTCTAACGTGCCTTCCGCGGTCTAAGGTCAAAGTTTGGAACGTGTCCGACAGCCCAGCCAGCTTAGGCTCGCGGTCATGCTGATCCGGTCGATTGTGTAAATGATTCGCATTGAAACTATGAATCCGAGAATGTGCGCTGTACTATTGACTGCCGCGCAAATCAATATTAGGGTTAATCCAATCATGAGGGGAAACTTTTTCCTCTCCACCCCGGGGCCGGATGAACACCCACGTTCGGCCCCTTTCGATTGCAGTGTTCCCACGTGTTCTGCGAGAGTTCTGACCGACAAACACCTTTACCGAAAATTGACCCTTCGCATAGAGTTGACCAATGGTTTTGCCTGTGCGGGATTGCGCAAGTGATCAAAGACCGCCGGTTCTTTGGCTGCCGCGAGGCCGAATTACCCGATGCCGCAAGGAGGTCACAGGAAGTCCTCGATTTGCACCGTATCCGAATTTTTCCGGTAAGCGTCCTTGGAAGAAACTAAACCATTTGGGACCTCAGCTACATTTTGGAAACTTCGTACCGTATTTCGGTGGGCGACGTTCCGTACCGCGATTTTCCTTTGCCCTTCGCTCCCTTGACGTTTCTGGTGCAAGCCGCGCTCATCAGACTAACGGGCCGCGTGTTCTTTCACCACGTGATCTACGCCGCGGCCGCCGGCGGCCTCGCAACCCTTCTTGCTTGGCGCATCCTTTTGCACCTCTTGCATGAAAAAGCACCCTCCCCACGGCTCATGGCGTTTTTGCTGGCCGCTCCCCTTGTATTCCTGGGGATCTACTCTATCTTTCCGCATCCCTTTTATGATTGCGACTGCACGCTGGCCATTCTGGTGGCCATCCTTCTTCTCCTGCAGTTGCCGCGTAAGGATTTTCCTCCGTTCCGGGCTTTCTTCACCGGGGCATTCCTCGTCGTTCCGCTGTTCGTCAAGCAGAATGCGGGACTGGCCTTCTTGGCGGCGACACTCTTATCTCTCGCCGTGCTGATGGTGCTTGCGCGGTGGTATCGCCTGCCTGCGCGTCGATACGCTTGGACAATCGCCGGGGCGGCGTCTGCATTGGCGCTGGCGGCCGCGCTTATTCATCTCACCGCTGGTGTGTATAATTATTGGCACTGGACTGTGCAATTCGCCGCCGCCCGGCGCCTGCCCCCGTTCTCCGACCTGGTCGCGATCTACAAAGATCCCCAACTCCTCTGGCGAATCGCGGCCTTCCTGTGTGGAGCGCTTCTGCTGTCTTTGAATCGAAGGGCTCGGCCGGCCTTGACGTTGCTGTCTATTTCTCTGCTGTCCCTGCCGTTTGTCTGGACCTTGATGGCGCTCTTGGTCGAAAGCGATCCTGCGGAGCGCGCGGATCAGCTCCTCGCCCTGTGGCCATTCCTGTTGGTGGTCTCCCTGGCGTCCGCCTTGTGGACCCTCCGTAGACCTGCCGGCATCGCGCCACCCGGGATCGCACTCGTCCTGCCGTTGATTCTGATCGCCACCGTGCACGGTGCTTTCCTATCGCAACAGGTCTGGGGCTCCACGTACGCGCTCTGGCCCCTGTTCATGATTCTGTGCGCCTGCACATTTTCAGTTCTGTTCCCTGCAAGCGAGCCGAGTGGGTCGCCGAGCGTCCCGCTCATCGCCCAGGTGCCGGCATCGCTGGCGACCGTATCGCTGGTGGCCGCGTCGCTGCTGATCTCCGGCTGGTATTACACCTGGAGCCACGAGCGGCTGAGCTACGCCAAACTTTCCGAGGGGGAGATCGTCCGCTCTACCCTGCCGGAACTCGCCGGTTTGTCTGTTCGCGGCCCCTGGATTCCGGAATTCGAACAATTGATGCGTTTCGCACGGCAAGAAATCCCCGTCGATGACGGCCTTCTGTTGATTCCCGGCGAGGACCTCTTTTATTACACCTCTGGCAGGCACCCGCGATTCCCCGTCGTCATGTTCGATCACACGGTCAATCCGTTCTCCCCGGAAGAAATCCAGCGGATCGTCCTCGCCCGCAATATCCGCTGGCTGATTGTCAAGAAAGACCTTCAGGTAAACGGAGAGCCGGTGGAGGACAAGGCCAGACTGCTTGCGTTGCTCCTCCAGGACTTTCATCTGGTGCAGAATCTTGGCATTTACGATATCTACCGCAGAGAAAAGTAGAACTCGCATTCCAACCGCGTGGACACGCGCGCTCTCCCCGAGTAAACTCCGCGTTACCATTATTGTTGTCCCGACGGGCTCCACGCTTCGGTTGAACCGTTCAGTGTAAAAGTAGAGCTCGCACTCGACGCTGGGAAAAATTAGGGGAGACCCGTGAATATCCTGGGGCTTTCTGGACTCGCGCACGATACGGCCGCCGCATTGCTCTCCGAAAACGGCATCGTTGCGGCAATGGAGGAGAGCAAGCTGGTTCGCATGCGAGCCACCATCGGAATTCCACGCGAGGCGATCCGGTATTGCCTGGAACGTGCCGGCATGGGATGGAATGGCATCGAGTGCGTGGCCGTGGCCAGCCGCCCGCTGCGCGCATGGGTCCGGCAGGCGTGGTTGCGCACGCGGCTGACTCCCTTCGCTCCGGTTCCGAGCGGCTACTACCAGGCCAAGGCGCTTGGCGAGTTGAGCCGCGAACTCAACAATGGCCGCCTGCTGCACTCGCTCGGTGGGACTGCGAATCTCCGCGTCCTGAATCTCGAACATCACCTCTGCCATGCTGCCAGCGCTTTTTACGCGTCGGCGGCCGGCCGCGCCGTCGTGCTTACTCTTGACGAGCAGGGCGATGGCCGCGCGGGGGGTGTCGCGCTCGGCGAGGATACGCGCTTGCGAATTCTTCGGTCCATTCCATTCCCGCATTCGCCCGCCTGGGTTTTTTCCCTGGTCACCGACCTGATCGGCTTCGAGCCTCATGCGGATGAACACAAGACACAGTGGCTTGGGCTCGAAGGCGAACCCGTGTTCGAGGACCTTTTTCTCAGGTTGCTACGCGGCTCCGCGGGCAAATGGCCTCATCTGGCGGCGAGTTATTTCAACAGGGGACTCGCCGGCCGCATCGCTTTTTCGCCGAAATTTTATCGCGCGGTCGGCGTGGATCCCGCCATCGGCAAAGCCGCGGAGAGCGGTTCAACCCGCCCCCAGATTCCAGAGCAGCTTTGCAAGCAACTTGCCGCGAGCGTTCAACAGGCCTGCGCAAAAGTTGCCGCGGAACTTGCCGAGCGATATCGGAATGAGACCGGCGCGAAATCGCTGTGCCTGGCGGGCGGATTGTTTCTGAATCCCGTAATCGTTTCCCACGTCGAAAAAAATACGGGCTTCGATGATGTTTTTGTTCAACCCGCCGCGGGAAACGAAGGCACTGCTTTGGGCGCCGCATGGTATGTGCGCCATCACATGCAAGGAAAGCCCCGGCATGCTCCGGCAACCCAGCTGGCCTGGGGGCCGGGCTATTCCAGCCAGGAAATCAAGCAAGTTCTGGACAATTGCAAGGGGCGCTACCGTTTTCACGTGAGCGAGGAACAGATCCTGGAAGAAACCGTGCAATTGCTTGCGACTGGAAAAATCGTGGGGTGGTTTCGCGGCGCCGCCGAATTCGGCCCGCGCGCGCTCGGAAACCGCAGCCTGCTGGCTTCTCCCTGGGCGTCCTACGTCAAAGAGAACCTGAATGAATACGTGAAGCGCCGCCAAGCGTTCCGCCCATTCGCGATCTCTGTACCGTCCGAGCGCGCCGCGGAATTCTTTGATTACACGCCCTCCGCGCGCTTCATGGCCACGCTCGGCTTTGCCAAGCCGGAAGCAGCCCGCCTGCTGGAGGGATTCCTCCTTCCGGGCAACCGTGTGCGTTTGCATGTGGTGGAGCAAGCCGCAAACTCCGCGCTATGGCGGCTGCTGAATCGATTCGGCGAGTTCGCTCCCGCGCCCATGTTGGTGAATACCTCGTTCAACCTGTT
>WNGI01004018.1_pt1 | contig 13091 bp, 11 predicted proteins | sample 5400621 | NCBI WGS metagenome assembly WNGI01 (sample SAMN13153374, study PRJNA577476) | soil metagenome | isolation source: 20 cm soil or saprolite under Garry oak tree replicate 1 | place: USA:California | collected 2016-06-15 | reverse complement strand
GACGAGCCGGCGCAGCGGCTGCCGCAGCGGAAGCCGGGAGCCCGCGCGCGCCTGGCGGCCGAGATCCACGACCCGCCGCGTCTCCCCCACCTCGGCAAGCAGTTGCTCATCCCGCTCGCCCACCTCCGGCCAGCTCGTCAGGAAGATCGACTCGGGCTGCTCGTCCTGGCGCAGCACGCGCCAGAGGTGCTCCGAGAGGAACGGCATCACCGGCGCGATCACGACGAGCGACCGCAGCAGCGCGGTCCGCAACGTCTTCAGAGCAGCAGCGTCGCCGTCCCAGAACCGCCGCCGCGACCGGCGGATGTACCAGTTCGAGAGATCGTCCACGAACGCCTCGAACGACGCGACGACGTCAGGCGTCCAGAACCGCTCGTACGCGTCGGTCGCCTCGGCGACGAGCTGCTCGACGCGAGAGAGCAGCCACAGGTCGAGCGGCTCCAACTCCCCCACCTCCGCACCGGGCGAGACGTTCGCGTAGTCGACGAAGAACTTGACCGAGTTCCAGAGCGTGAGCAACCGTCGCCTGATCTCGTGCGCCGGCCCGTAGCCGAAGTTCAGGTTCTGGCTTGGAACCTGCTCCGAGTACATCCAGCGCATGACGTCCGCGCCCATGCGCTCGATCGCCTCGTTGGCCTCGATCGCGTTCCCAGTCGACTTGTGCATCTCGCGCCCCGTCTCGTCCCGGACGCGCTCGTACGCGAGCACCCGCTCGTACGGCGCCCGGCCCTCGAGCGTCACGGACATGAAAAGCATCGAGTAGAACCAGAGGCGGATCTGCTCCCGGCTCTCGGAGATCCAATCCGCGGGGAACCACTGCTCCCAGTACGACTGATCGGGCAAGTCCGCTCCGGACAGCCCCTGCGAAGCCCCGGTCGCGTACCCGTGCTCGACCCACTCCGGGTTCTCCCAGCCGAGCGTCGAGAACGGGACGATGCCGGCGTCGAGCCAGGCATCGCCGACCTCGGGGATGCGCCGAATCTCGTTCCCGCACCCTTCGCACGTGATGGGGACATTGTCGATCCAGGGCCGATGGAGCTCCTGCAGCTGGTCGAGCCCTGACATGGCACGTTGTTCGAGCTCCGCCCGCGAGCCGACGACGTTCAGGAGGCCGCAATCGTCACACGGGTAGAACGGGAGCGGGAGCCCGAAGTAGCGCTTCCGGGAGATGTTCCAGTCGCCCATGTTGCGGAGCCAGTCGTCCATCCGCTTGGAGTAGAAGGACGGCGTCCACTCCACCGTCGCGTTCGCGTCGAGCAGCTCCTGGCGAGCCGGCTCGGACGAGATGAACCAGTCGTCGACGACGCGGAAGAGGAGCGGCGTCTTGCAGCGCCAGCAGATCGGGTAGCGGTGGGTAATCCGGCCCGCCTCGACGAGCAGCTCGCGCTCGCGCAGGTCCTCGATCACGACGTCCTCGACCTCGCCCGTCGAGAGCCCCTCCAGAAGCCCGAAACCGGGCAGCATCCGACCCGACTCGTCGATCGGCACGATCACCGGCAGGTCGTGGATCCGACCGAGCTCGAAGTCCTCCGTTCCGGCTCCCGGCGCGATGTGGACGATCCCCGTCCCCTCGGTGAGCGACACGTCGTCCCAGGGAATGATGCGGTGCTCCTTGACAGCCGCAGGCAGGCCGTCGAACGGGCCCGTGTAGTGGAGCCCGACGAGCTCCTCTCCCCGAGCCACGTGCTCATACTCCTCGCCGCTCACGGCGAGCCGCCACTGGCCGTCCCGGAGCCCGTACTCCGCATCGGGCTTGACCGCGGCCGCGACGTTCGCGGGCAGCGTCCAGGGCGTCGTCGTCCAGACGACGAGCGACTCCCCCTCGCGCTCAACGAGCGGGAAGCGGACGAAGAGCGACGGATGCTCGAGCTCATGGTAGTTCTCCTCGCCGGCCTGCTCGTGTTGCGAGAGCGACGTCCCGCAGCGGGGGCACCACTGGGTCGAGCGATGCCCCTTGTAGAGCCACCCGCGCTCGTGGACGGTCTTCAGGAACCGCCAGATGTACTCGATGTTCGTGTCCGAGAAGGTGTAGTAGTCGTTGTCCCAGTCCATCCAGCGGCCGAGGCGCCGGTCCTGGTCGGTGATCACCTCTGCGAACTCGGCGACCCGCTCACGACAGCGCGCGGCGAACTCCGCGATCCCGTACTCCTCGATCTCACGTTTCGAGTTCAGGCCAAGCGACTTCTCGACCTCGACCTCGACCCAGAGGCCCTGGCAGTCGAAGCCATTCTGGTAGCGCTGGTCGAACCCGCGCAGTGCCTTGTAGCGCTGGAAGACGTCCTTCAGCGTGCGGCCCCAGGCGTGGTGAACGCCCATCGGGTTGTTCGCGGTGATCGGCCCGTCGATGAAGCTCCAGCGCTCGCCGCCCCGGTTCTGGTCGCGGAGCCGGCCGAAGACTTCCCCGTCGTCCCACCAGGCGAGGATCTCGCGCTCGAGAGCGGCGTGATCGGGCACCGCGGGCAGGGACTTGAACGTCTGGGCCATGGTGTTCGATTCTACGGTCGGCCGGGAAGAGCACACCCAGCGCTAGCGTTCTAGAAATAGGAAAACCGATTAGGAAAGGAACCCTGGAATGGCAGAAGCGGTGACCGAATCGACCTTCGAGCACGAAGTGCTCCAAGCGGACAAGCCCGTCCTCGTCGACTTTTGGGCGGAATGGTGCGGGCCTTGCCACGCGGTCGCCCCGATTCTCGACCGGATCGTCGAGGAGCGCGCCGGTGAGATCAAGCTCGTCAAGGTGAACATCGACGAGGAGCCTGAGATCGCCGAGCGCTACGGGATCGCATCGATCCCGACGATGGTGCTCTTCAAGAACGGCGAGCCGGCCGCGGCGGCAATCGGCGCGCAACCAAAAACCGCACTCGAGGCACAGCTAGGCCTGTCGCCTGCGGAGACGAACGGCTCTTCGAGCTAGGCCTCGGCCTCTTCCTTCTCAGGCTTCGGTAGTGGTGAGATGGCGCGGCTCGTCGGCTCGTCCACGAGCTTGAGCACGCGCATGCCGTGCGTGAAGACCACGGCGCCGCCGAGCCAGCCCCCGGCCGCGAGCAGGATGTAGCCGACAAGCGTCAAGACAAGCGATCCACCGCCGACCGAGCCGCCGGTGTAGTCGGCGTGCCCGGCTCCGGCGGTGATCGCGAACACGACCGTCGCCGTCAGCATCACGCTCAGGTGGATCGTTGCGGTGCGCCAGAGCGGCGTCCCGCCTTCGATGTAGAGCCAGTCGGCGAATCCCGTGATCGCCGTCGGAATCGTGAAGACGAGCCCGGTGATCACTGCGAGCCACCAGGCTGTCGACGTGTTGTGCTCGCTGACGCCCGCCCTCGACAGAACAGCCATCGCCGTCGCGAACGTGTAGGCGCCGATCGTCGCCCCGGTCAGCGGCGGGTGGAACGGGTGCCCCGGAAGGCCCCGCAGGAGATTCATGGGCTACCTCCTGGCGTCGACTCCGTCCAGCAACGTCCAGTTACCCCTGAGCGCTGCTTCGGCAACCTCGACCAGGCGGTCCGCGTCTGAGTCTTTGTCCTGGACGAGCTCGAGCTCGCGCCGGGACTCGGCTGCGTGCTCGTGGTCGCGCTCGGAGTGCAACGCGAAGTACTCGGCGCCCGGTTCGTCGACAGCGACGCCGTAGTGCTCGGCGAGCCCGTCGAGCTTCGCCTGTGAGACCGCCGGCTGGCCGGCCTCGATCGCGTACATGACCGCCAGCGCCTCGTTTCGGTTCTGCGGCGCGGTCCACGCGTCGACGCACACGGCCGTCTCGGGACTGGGCTCACGATCGGTCCTGGTCCCAAAGGCGGCGACGAACTCGTCCCACAGCCAGACGTGCTCTGTCTCCTCGCGCGCATGCTCCTCGTGGCCTGTCTTCTTCGCCGTGTCCGCCAGCGCGACGACGGCGTGCCGGTACTCGCCTGCGTAGTGCGCCAGCTCGTCGCGGCTCAGCTCACCGCAGCTCCAGCGCTTGTAGAAAGGATGCTCGAGCACGTTCCAGCGCTCGCGGGCGGCGTCGATCCTCTCGATCAGCTCCATTCAGGGCTCCCCTCGGTCGATGATTGTCGATGCTAACGCGATGGGCGGCTTCCTTGTCATCAACCCGCGCTCCGGCCTGGGGCCGAACGCCGCCGAGCTTCGTCGCGAAGCTGAGCGACTCGACATCGACGCGCGCATCCTCGGGCCGGGAGACGACCCGGGCGACGTCGCCCGCGGAGCGCGTGAAGGGCCGATCGGGGCAGCCGGCGGGGACGGCTCACTGGCCGCGGTCGCCGACGTGGCGGTCGAGCGGGGCTGGCCGTTCGTCGTCGTCCCGTTCGGAACGCGCAACCACCTGGCGCGGGATCTCGGGCTCGACCGCGACGACCCGTTCACCGCACTGCGGGCCTTCGCCGGGCGGCAAGCCCGGATCGACGCGGCGCGCGTGAATGGCCGGCTGTTCCTCAACAACGTCTCGCTCGGCCTCTACGCGCGGCTCGTGCACGAGCAGGACGGCGGAGACACGCTCGCGCAGCTGAGGGCGCTCGGGCTCCTCCTCCGACATCCGGGCGGCCTGGGCGTGAGCGTCGACGGTCGGAACGTCCACGCCCGGGTCGTCGTCGTCTCGAACAACCACTACAGCCTCGACGCTTTCTCGGTCGGAGAGCGGGAACGGCTCGACGAGGGCGCGCTCCACCTCTACGTCGCGCACGGCTGGCTGCCCAGAACCTGGCAGGAGCGTCGAGGCACGGCGTTCACGGTCGACGCCCGGGCGGGATGGCTGCGCGCTGCGATCGACGGCGAGCCGGAACAGCTCGAGACGCCGCTGCGCTTCGAGATCGAGCCGGCCGCGCTACGAGTGCTTCTGCCCGAGGACGGCTAGCACCTCTCGCGTGTGCGGGAACGCCAGGTCGTCGTCCGAGATCTCCGAGGGCGCGAACCACCGGAACTCGGCGACGTCGTCGTGCGGCTCGGGCATGCCCTCGACGATGTGGGCCGTCCAGTAGAAGTTGAGCGTGACCGCAGCCGAGCCGTCACCGCCGTAACGGTCCATCCAGACCCCCAGGAGCTCGAGCGGCTCGATCTCGATGCCCGCCTCTTCCCGCAGCTCGCGACGCACGCAGTCGCGCGGATGCTCTTCCTCGTCGACGAACCCGCCGGGGAGATCCCACTTGCCGGCGAACGGATCGATCCCCCGACGCGAGAGCAGGACGCGCCCGTGATCGTCCAGGCACACCGCGCTGGCGGTCGGCTTCGAGCTCGCGTAGACGCGGAAGCCGCACTCGCCGCATTCGACCAGGCCGCCGCCGGGCTCGACCTCGGCTCCGCAGCGCGGGCAGTGCTTCCACTGATCGAGCTCGCCCATGTCCGCAACAATAGGGCCGTGCCACGCTTTGCCACAGCGACGGTGACCGAGCTCGCGCGCATCGGGCTGTTCCAGGAGCTCTCGGGCGAGGTGCTGACGAAGCTCGCCCACCACATGCGCCGCGCGGACGTGGCTCCGGGCGATCCGATCGTCCTCGAGGGCGAGGAGGGCGATCACTTCTATGTCATCCTGCGCGGGCTCGTCGCGGTCAGCAACCAGGGCGGCCTCGGGCCGCGGCGGATGCTCCGGCCCGGCGACTACTTCGGCGAGGTCGCGCTGACGATGCACGTGCCCCGCACGGCGTCTGTGACCGCGCTCGTTCCGACGACTTTGGCAAGCTGCGACAAGGAAACCTTCGACGAGTACGTTCGCCCGCTGTTCGCCGATGACGACCTAGCACCGTCCGGGGGTTCAGCCGAGGACGTGTAGGGCCGATGGCGAAAGCGGGATCGCCCGGTGTCTTCCGCACGCAGAATTCCCGTCTACCGAGGCCACTTCGGCCCTGAGCAGGCCGAGCGGCTGCTCTGGCGTGCCGGTTTCGGGCCGCGCCCCGGTGAGGAGAAGCGCCTCGCCAAGAAGGGCCTGCACGGCGCCGTCCACTCGCTGACCCACCCGAAGCGCGACCGGTTGATCGGGCCGAAGCCCGTCGACGACGACGGCCATCCGATCGCGCCCGTCGACGCGTGGGGCCACGACCACCTGTGGTGGCTCGACCGGATGGTGCGCTCGAACCGCCCGCTCGTCGAGCGCATGACGCTCGTCTGGCACGACTGGTTCGCGACCTCGAACGCCGGAGTTGGCTCGCAGCGGCTGATGCTCCAGCAGAACGGGCTCTTCCGCAGACACGGCCTCGGCTCGTTCTACACGCTGCTGCTCGCGGTCACGAAAGACCCCGCGATGCTCCTCTGGCTGAACGGCACCGACAACGACAAGGACGCGCCGAACGAGAACTACGGGCGCGAGATGATGGAGCTCTTCACGCTCGGCGCGAGCCGGGGCTACTCGGAGCGCGACGTTCGCGAGCAGGCCAGGGCGCTCACCGGCTGGCGGAACGACTGGAGCGACGAGAAAGGCCCGGTCAACTTCCGTTTCGACCGTCAGCACCATGACAGCGGCGCCAAGAAGATCTTCGGCAAGCGGGGCCACTTCGACTGGCAGGACTCCTGCCGGCTCGCCGTCCACAACCCGAAGCACGCATCGTTCTTCGTCGAGAAGCTCTGGAGCTACTTCGTCCCGACCGACCCTCCGGCTGCGACCCGCCGCGCGCTCGAGAGGCTCTATGTGCGGAACCACTACGCGGTCCGCCCGGTCGTCGAGGCGATCCTCAAGCATCCGGTGCTCTACAACGGCCCGCGCATGGTCAAGCCCCCGGTCGTCTACCTCGCCGGGATGCTGCGGGCGCGGCGGCGCGGGATCGACACGGAGGCCTGGACGTGGCTCTCGAGCCAGGCCGGCCAGCAGCTCTTCTACCCGCCCAACGTCGCGGGCTGGGACGACACGCGCTGGCTCGACACGGCGTCCTTCCTCGCCCGCTGGAACCTCGCTGGCCGCGTGCTCAGACCCTCCGTGCTGAAGAACGAAGACAAGGCGCCGCTCAATGCGGAGAAGCTCCTCGACCGCGCGCTCGCGTACTGGGGCGACCCGCGCCTCACGCCGCCGACCAAGCGCGCGCTGAAGTCGTTCGCCCACCACGCGATCACCGACGCCGACCGGAAATGGAAGAAGGAGCAGTACCCGCCACTGATCGAGAACGCGCTTCGCCACCTGATCGCCGTCTCCCCCGACTCACAAACGTCGTGATGAATCCACGGGCATCGACCGGTCATTTCCGACGGACGCACGGGCAAAGCCCGCACGTCCTGAACGCGCATCGCAAGCGACGCGCGAGGACGAGCTGATGCCCCACCACGACTGCACCGAGCACTCTCGGTCCGCGCTTCTGCGCAAGGCGGTCGCGCAGGCCGGCGCGGGGTTGCCCGACATCGAGGCGGGCATGCCGCTCCCCGCCGGCACGGGCCTCGACCGCCGCAGCTTCATCGCGCGCTCGGTCGGGCTCGCGATCGCCGTCTACGGCGCGACCGCGCTCACGCCGGGCGCGCTCGATCACGGCATCGCCCAGGCGCTCGCCGCCGGCCCCTCGGACACGGTGCTCGTGACCGTCTTCCTCGACGGAGGCATCGACTCGCTGTCCGTCCTCTTCCCGTACGGCGATCCCGACTACCGCAGGCTGAGGCCGAAGCTCGCGCTCGCCGACTCGGGGCTCGTCTTCCCGGAGGACACGCGCCTGCGCTGGCATCCCTCCGCGGCCGGCTTCCACACGCTGCACGCCGAGGGCAAGCTGGCAGTACTGCCCGCCGTCGGGTACACGAACGCCGACCAGTCGCACTTCACGTCGCGCCACTACTGGGAGGTCGGCGACACCGATTCACGGCTCCAGACCGGATGGCTCGGCCGCTACCTCGACCGCGTCGGCAAGGCCGACAACCCGCTCCAGGGCGTGAGCCTCGACGGCGAGCTCTCACCGTCGCTCGCGACGGCGAAAAAGCCGGTCGCCGCGCTGAGCGGTCCGGGCGACTACTCGTTCTGGGCGCCGGGCGTCTACGGCCAGGTCGAGGACCGCATGCTGTCCGCAATCGGCTCGCTCGGGTCCTCGCGCGGGCACGACAGGGCGCTCGCGGGCGCGCGGGAGGTCACGTTCCAATCACACCGGCTGCGCCAGCAGCTCGCGCCCTTCAACGGCGGATTCCAGCCGCCGGTCCCGTACCCGAAGTCGAACAGCGGCTTCCCGGACCAGATGGCCGGTCTGGCCGCGATGCTCGCCGCCGGACTGCCGCTCCATTGCGTCGCGATCAGCGCGAACGGCGGCTACGACACGCACTCGGACCAGGCGCAGGACCTTTCCGACAACCTCGAGCTCGCGAGCAAGACGCTGCTCGCGTTCCAGCGCGACCTCGAGGCGCGCGGGCTCGGGAACCGCGTGCTGACGCTCGTCTGGTCGGAGTTCGGCCGCCGCGCCGAGGAGAACGGCTCCGACGGAACCGACCACGGCGCCGCCGGGATCGGCCTCCTCATGGGCTCGCGCGTACGCGGGACGATGATCGGCGAGTTCCCGGGCCTGCGAGGCGGGCTCGACGACGACGGCAACCTCAAGGCGACGGTCGACTACCGGACGATCTACAGCTCGGTGCTCGAGCAGTGGTTGTCCACCGACGCTGCGGCGGTCATCCCGCACGCGAAGTCGTTCGGGCGCGTGCCCCTTCTGCGATGAAGCGCTTCGGGCTCCTGCTCGTGCTCGTCGCGTCTGCGGGCGCGCTCCCCGCGCAGGCCGCCGCGCCGCTAGGCCGGGTGCAGGTCGTCGCAGTCGAGTTCCACTACCGGCTGTCGCGGGTTCGCGTCCCGGCCGGCCCAGTCCGGATCGAGCTCGCCAACTTCGGACAGGACGAGCACAACCTGACGGTGCGGAAGGTCGGCACGACGAAGGTCGTGACCATGCCCGGCGCGCTCCCAGGGGCCCGGGAGACCGCCACCCTCCGCCTCGAGCCCGGCCTCTACGTGCTCAAGTGCACGATGGCCGACCACGCGATGCGCGGCATGAAGGCGTGGCTGCGCGTGCGCCCTCGCTCCTAGGAGGGCTCGACCTCGATCTCGCCGCGGCGCGCGATCGGGCGCCAGTGCAGTCGGCTGCCCTGGATCGCCGTCAGCACGGACTCGACGACGACGAGGTACATCAACTGCCGGTAGACGAACTGCTGGAGCGGCATCGCCCAGAGCACCCTCGGCGACTCGCGGTCGAGGTGGAACGCGTACCACCCGAGCAGGAGCTGGAGGCTCGTGAAGACGCACCAGAAGCCGAGCACCGCCCACGGATCGAGGAACACGATCCCGTAGATCGAGAACAGGTCGATCAGCGGCGCGAACAGCGGCAGCACGATCTGGAAGAGGACGAGGTAGGGCAAGCCACGGCGGCCAATCGCGTGCTCGCCAGGGCGCCAGAACGCGGCGCGATGCTTCCACACGGACTGGAGGGTCCCGTAGCACCAGCGGTAGCGCTGGCGCCAGAGGCCGCGCAGCGTCGCAGGCGCCTCCGTCCAGGCACGCGCGTTCTCCTCGTACACGACGCGCCACCCGGCACGACCGACGGCCAGTGTCAGGTCGGTGTCCTCGGCGAGCGTCGCCCCCGAGACACCTCCCGCGTCGGACAGCGCCTCGCGTCGGAAGGCTCCGATCGCCCCCGGAACCGTCGGCATGCAGCGCAGCACGTCGTAGAGGCGGCGGTCGAGGTTGAAGCCCATCACGTACTCGATGTGCTGCCAGCGGCCGAGCAGCCGCTTGCGGTTCCCGACCTTCGTGTTCCCCGAGACGCCGCCGACCTCGGGCGAGCGGAACGGCTGCACGAGGTGCGCGAGCGTCCGCGGCTCGAAGACGGTGTCCGCGTCGACCATGACGACGATGTCGTGGCTCGACTCGGCGATACCGTGGTTGAGCGCGGCCGGCTTGCCCCCGTTCGGTTGGCGCAGGACCGTGACGCCGGGTAGGCCGAGGCCCGCGACGAGATCTCCGGTGCCGTCGGTCGAGCCGTCATCGACGACGATCACCTCGAGCTCTCGGTAGTCGCTCGCCGCGAGGGAGCGAACTGAGCGCTCGATTCCGACCACCTCGTTGAACGCGGGGACGATGACCGAGACGGGCGGTGTGAACCCGTCCTCGTACTCCCGGCCGCGCACGGTCTTTGCATGCCGCCTGGCCAGGACCAGCAGGAGGAAGACGCGGGCGACGAAGAGGAGCGCGACCACGATCAGCAACCACGCGAGGATCGTCGTCGTCCAGCGCGCGACGGCGAGCGTGGCGATCAGGATGCGGCCCCGGTCTCGGCCCCAGCGGTCGACCGGGACCTCCGCCTCGCTGCGCGGAAGGCCCGCGAGCTGGGAGACCGTCACGAACCGGAAGCCGCGTGCGCGCAGCGCCGGCACGAGGCGCCCGAGCGCGATGACGGTCTGCGAGCGGTCGCCGCCCCCGTCGTGGAGGAGCACGATGCCGCCGCGCCGGCCCTGAGGAGTGGCGGAAGCGACGATCGCGTCAACTCCCGGGCGGCGCCAGTCCTCGCCGTCATAGTCGGTCAGCACGACGTCGTAGCCGCCGAGGGCAAGCCGTTCGTAGGCGTGCGCCTGTCCGGCGGAGACGCCGCCCGGAACCGACGAGTAGGGCGGCCTGAACAGGCGTGGGCGAATCCCGACCGTCCCTGCGAGCGCGTTGTCGGTGAGCCCCGTCTGCAGGCGCTGCTCCCAGCCCGGCAGCGTGGAGACGTCGGCGTGCGTGAACGTGTGGTTGCCGAGCTCGAAGCCCTGCCGGTGCAGGCTCCGCACGACGTTCGGATGCCGGACGACCTCGCTGCCGACGACGAAGAAGGTGGCGGGCACGTGCAGGCGGTGCAACTCGGCGGCAATCCTCGGCGTCCAGCGCGGATCTGGCCCGTCGTCGAACGTGAGCGCGATGCGCCTCCCGGGCGCCGTGTCCCTGGACTGGAGGCCGCCCGGGCCCCAGGCGAGGACCGGTCCATCGCCCGCCAGAGGGCCGCCCGCTCCCGGGACCGGTGTCGCGCTCCGCCCGGTAGTGCGTGTGGACAGGCCCTGGACCGCGAGCAGGGTCAGCAACGTGAAGAGGAGCAGCCCGAGGACGACCCAGCGGGTGACCGCCCGCGGCGCTCTGCTCAAGTCAGGCCTTCTTCGGCGGCGGTGGAGGCGGGGGCGGCTCTACGGCCTTCTTGGCCTGGCCGGGCGGAACGGCAGGCATTGGCGCAGGCTGCAGCTTCGTACGGCCAACCTGACGACCGCGGCTCGTGGCCGGAGGCGGTGGCGGCGCGGCCTTCCGGAGTTGCCCTCGCGGCGCCTGGTAGCCCTTACGCGCCCAGCCGCGAGTTCGCACTACGGGGTTGACGGGCGTCTGAGTCGCCGCCCCAGGAGGCGTCACGACCGGCCGGTGGGAAGCTTTCGACACGGGGGCCGCGCGCCTGGCAGTCGCGGTTCCCGCCGCGTGGGCACGTGCTATCCGAGCCGAAATCCGTCGGACCGCCTTGGCCTCGGCGGCAAGGGATCGAGCCGCGGTCGCCTTCGCGGCGAGGGATGGCGTAGGTGCGGGCGTTCTCGAGTCGGCCCGCGCACCTTTGACGAGGGCCACACCCGGCAGGCTCCCGAAACCGAGCATTCCGACGCCGAGCCCGACGATCCACAGGATCGCGAGCACACCAGCCATGATGGCGGCGTTCCTCAGCCGCCGGGCCCGCCGACCGTCTCGCGCGACGAAGACCGCCTCGTCCATGTGCGGGCTCGGCTGCTCGACCTTGGTTTCGAGTGTCGTCATGGGGTCTGCTCGCAGAGATGCCCATGAAAGCAGCGCCTCATGCCTGGTTTGGGCGATTTTGCAGCTTCTTTACGTTTGCTCCCGCACCACTGCGTCGCTGAATGCGGGCCACGCTTCCTTCGCCCAGTCGCCGAAGTCGAGGTCGGTGAGAAGCACCAGTGCAAGATCGAGCTCCGGATCGACCCAGAACAGGGTTCCGCTCGCGCCCCAGTGGCCGTACGTGCGAGACGAGGTGAGCGTCCCTGTGAAGTGCGGTTGCTTCCCGTCCTTCAGCTCGAAGCCGAGACCCCAGTCGTTCGGGTCGAAACGGCCGAGGCCCGGGATCACGCCCGCGAGGCCGGGGAACTGGACCCGCGTCGCCTCTGCGAGGGTCTCGGGCGCGACGAGCGTCGGCTCCATGAACTCGCGCGTCACCTTGACGAGGTCGTCGAGCGAGCCATAGAGGCCTCCGGCCGGAGTGCCGCGGTGGTACGCCTCCATCCCGAGGGGGCTCAGAACCGACTTCTGGAGGTACTCCTCGAACGGCATCTCCGCGTCCACGGCGAGCCGCTCGGCGAGGGCCTCGTAGCCGGGATTCGAGTAGATCCGCCGCGTCCCGGGCTTCGCGATCGGCGGGCCGGGCTCGAATGGCAGGCCGGAGGTGTGGGCGAGCAGGTGCCTGATCGTCGAGCCGGGCGGGCCGGCGGGCTCGTCGAGGTCGATCGTCCCCTCCTCGGCGGCCACGAGAGCTGCGAGCGCGACGACCGGCTTCGAGACGGAGGCCCAGCGGAAGACGCGCGAGGAGTCCCCGCGGCGGCCCAGCTCACCCTCGCCGGAGAGCGCTGCCACGGCCACGTTCTCGGCCGGCCACGAGTCGGTGAGTTGAAGCGCTTCCAGGGCGTCTCGATACTACGGGCGTGAAGCAGATCTATCCGTCGAGCATCACGGCCGGTGGGTTCGCCGCGGGCGGAAGCGTCCTCGACCACGCGTTCGGGAAGACGAAGCCGTACACGCTCGGCGTCGAGGAGGAGTACATGCTCCTGGACCCGGAGAGCTTCGACCTCGTCCAGCACATCGACACGTTCCTCGCCGCCGTCGCCGGCCACGAGCTCGAGGCCCAGATGAAGGCGGAGCTGATGCAGTCGGTGCTCGAGATCGCGACGCCGGTCTGCGACACGCCCGCCGAGGTCGACCGGGAGCTCCGGAAGCTGCGCGAGTACGTCGCCTCGGTCGCCTCGCAGAAGTCGCTGCGCGTCGGCTCGGCGGGCACGCATCCGTTCAGCCTCTTCGAGGCGCAGCGCATCACGGCCCGCGACCGGTACCGCGCGCTCGTCGACCAGATGCAGTACGTGGCGCGGCGCGAGCTGATCTTCGGGCTGCACATCCACGTCGCCGTCGACGACGCGGAGAAGGCGATCCAGGTCGT